>Ga0209225_1000064_pt1 | contig 115987 bp, 78 predicted proteins | sample WasSprMetagenome_FD_184732 | JGI IMG/M metagenome (GOLD analysis project Ga0209225, IMG submission 184732) | Sulfidic aquatic microbial communities from Washburn Spring, Yellowstone National Park, USA - WS (SPAdes) (version 3) | ecosystem: Environmental > Aquatic > Thermal springs > Hot... | reverse complement strand
CCCAGCGCTCATGGTGATGGTAGATCCAGGGGATGATGCGCTGCAACGGCTCCACCGGCTTGATCATCTGGGCGCTGTGGTAGGGATGCAGGCGAATGCTGTTCCAATCCTCGGGCGTCAGCGGCTCGGTCTTGCGCAAGATTGCATCAGGCACGGCGATCTTGCCCACGTCGTGCAGCAGGGCGGCGAACTCCAGCATCTCCAGGTCGGCACCGCTCCAGCCCAGCTCCCGCGCCAGGAGCATGCTCAGGCGGGCCACGTGTTCCGAATGGCCCCTGGTGTAGGGGTCGCGGGCATCGATGGCCGCCGCCAGGGAGCGGATGGTGGCAATGGAGAGACCACGCACATCCTCGTAGAGGCGTGCGTTTTCAATAGCGATGGCCACCTGACCGGCCAGGGAGATGAGGAGGGATTGATCGCCTTCGGAAAAGGCCGGGGCCGCGATTTTGTTAACCACACCCAGCACCCCCAGGGTCTTGGTGCCCATCACCAGGGGCACCACCAGGGCGTTAAGGGCCTGACCGGAAGGGAGGGCCGCCTCGTACTCAGGTTCCCGCTTCCAGCGGGGATCGGCAGACAGGTCAGGGACGTTGGCGGGTTTGCCCTCCAGGAAGACCCAGCCGGAGAGCCCCTCCCCCAGGCGATACTTCACCTGCCCAACCAGTTCCGATGAGAGCCCCTGTACTGCCCGCATGACCAGCCTCTCCTCCCGCTCATCCCACAGGAAGAGATAGGCGCTTTCGGCCTGCAGGGTCTCACAGGCGGCGCCGACGACGAAGTCCAGCACGTCCTCTATGCGCAGAGTGGCGGTGATGATTTTGTCGACCTCGTAGACGGTGGTCAGCTCCCGCACCCGGGCCTGCAATTCTTCGAAGAGGCCGGCGCGGCGGATGGCGCTGGCGGCCATGTCGGCGATGGCCTCCAAAAGCCTTAGATCTCCTTCGGAGAACTCCCGCGGTGTTCCCAGGTAAATCGTCCCCACAACTTCCTCACTCACCTTGAGGGGGTAACAGACCACCGTCCGTGATTCGCCCACCTGGCGCACCGCATCGGGCGCCTGGAGACCGGCAGAATCGGACGGAAGCATTGGGCGTCCGGTCTGCACCACGCGCCCGTCGACTCCTGCACCGATCTTCGTTCGCATCCCCAGCAGGCTTTCCAGGCCCGGTGTGGTCACGCGGACGATCACCTCACCGTGTTCGCGGTCCACCAGCGAGAGCGCTCCCTGATCACACTGCAGCACCTGAGCGGTGGAGTTCAAGATGATGGGCAGCATATCCTCCACCGTCCTGGCCTCGCGCAATGCTCTGGAGACCTGGAACAGGGTGGTGAGTTCGGCCAGGCGGCGCTGGGTCTCCTCAAGGAGGCGAGCCCGCTCTAAGGCTATGGCCGCATGATTGGCATAGATGGTCAGGGCCTGGATTTCATCGGCAGAGAAAAGGTGCGGTTCGGTATAGCGCACAAAGAGGACCCCGGTAACGCGCTGCTCTACCTTAAGTGGCAGGCCGATGAAGGCCTTAATCCCCATTTCCACCAGACGGGGATTGATCAGATCGCTGTGCTCATCCAGGCCGGCGACGACAATGGGTTCGCCGGTGCGGAAGACAGTCATGGTGGCGCCGGTGGGGCGTGGGGGCGGCTCGGGCGGCAAGGGGCCAGAGGCCCCCACGCTGATGCGCAGGGTTATCTTGCCATCTGGGCTCAAGAGGTTGATCAACGCCGATTGTGCCCCAGTGACCTGCACCACTTTTTGCGCCACCAGGGTTGCCGCTTCTTCTACCGTAGTGGTGGCCAGGACCTCGCTGCTGAGTTCGTAAAGGCTGGTGATGCGCGCCAAGCTGTGCTGCACCTGGGCACAAAGCCGCGCGGTCTCAATAGCTGTTGCCGCCCGTTCTGCCAGCAAGGAATAGGCAGCGATCTCCTCGGCCGAAGGGGTGCGTGGGGTAAGGCTGCTCAGGGTGATGTAGCCCAAGGCCCGCCCTTCCCGCACCAGGGGATAGGCGAAGAAGGCCCGGATGTCCTTACGGACAAGCACCTGGCGCATCTCCGGCGCGTCCCGGTCTATATCCGGCACTATAATGGGCTGGCCCGTCTCCAGCGAACGGCGGATGATGGGCAGGGTCAGGGGAACGCGCAGGCCCAGGGGCGTGCCTTCAGGCAATCCCACCTGCGCGGCCAACACGGCCTCGTTGGCGACCTCATCCACCAGCATCACCGTGCAGGCGGAGCTGGCTGCCAGGGCGGCGATGCGGCTCACCAGGGTGTTTAGGACGGCGCTCTCCTCGCGCAGGGTTGCCAGTTCGGTGCTGAGTTGCAGGATATCGGCCAGGCGTGCGAGTTCCTTTGCTCGCCTTCTTTCGGCGGTGGACCATAGCCCTGCGAGAAGGCCCGATAGCAGGTAAACAAGGAAGCCCATCATCAGGTTGGGGATATAGTGCGATGGCCAGGGCAGGCCCTGCTCCCTGGTGGTCATTAGCGAAACCAGCGCCATGGCGATCAGGGAGGAGGCTATTCCCCCTTTGATTCCCAGCAAAACGGCTGCAAGCATGATGGGGATCAGGGCTAAGGGAAAGTAGGCTGGCGCTGATCCGGTGACCAGGAGCACGATGAAGAAGGCAATGAAGCTCGCAGCTATGATCGGTATGCTCGCCTTCCTTAGTTTTTGCATGTCAGCCCCCTCCAGTTCCAGACGGCCAATGCGATTGGCCTGCTACCCCCCTTGTAACGTTGAAACGTTTGAACGTTTAAACGTTGGAACGTTCAACATGCCTGCCCATGATTTTGGGCAACCACAGGGGGTTGCCCCTACAAGAGATCCTCCCATGCTCAAATGAAGGGGGTGGTTACCTTGTGGGTAATGCAGTCAGCAAAGGTCGGTTGTCCGCGGATCTTGACAAGGACCGTTGGGATGAGGTAAAATAATAAAAAACGGGGGCGTAGTTCAGTGGGAGAACGTGTGCTCGGCAGGCACAAGGTCGGCGGTTCAAATCCGCTCGCCTCCACCATAATATTGGTTGAAGTTCATGCCTTCCATTCGAGGTGAGGTTCATCTTTAACGCTCCCTTCCATGTAAGTGCGGTGTGCATGGAGTGATAAATCGATTAGAGCTATCTCCTCTTTAATCCCTTTTGCCTTTCTTCTTATCTCCTCCTCTATCCCTTCGCTCTCAAGCAATAGATCCAGGATAAGCCCTCTTGCCAGGTTCATCTCCTTGAGGAGCTCTATTTCCCGACAGGCTTCCATAGCAAGGGCTTTAACCTTAGCCCAATCCCCTTCCCCCAGGGCCTCCCTCTCCATTCCGAGGATCTCCTTTAAGGCTGTCAGTGGATCCGAAGGGGCTTCTCTAAACCGAGGTATCGAGGACATAAGCCCTCCCCTCCTTCATCCTTCTCCCTATCCCCATCGCCTCATCCCATGCATCCTTGAGATCGGATATGAGGGTGGATATCTCATCGACTATATCCGGATCGTTCCTGACGTTTGCCTCCACAGACCTCTTCAACATATACATGTAAAGGCTTAGGAGGTTCGATGCTATCTCCCCGCCTTTTTCAAGCTCCAGGGAGGATATGAGCTCGCATATTATGTCCTGAACCCTCATCATGTAGTTGTTGGCTCCTTCCTCGTCCCCTTTCATCATTCTCTCCTTGGCTTTCTTAAGGAATCCGATCGCCCCATCGTAAAGCATGGATATGAGCTCCGCAGGGTTAGCCGTCATGTATTTCATCTCCAGATACCTATCGTGCATCTCCAACCCTCCTTTATCAGCTTAAACCGAGCATAGAGCGAAGCATGTCGCCCTGTGCCTTTATTGCTATCAGGGCTTTCTCCATGGCGAGGAATTGCCTCTCGAGGTCCGCCCTCTTCGCATTGAGCCTCTCCTCGAGTTCCTCTATCCTCTTATCCAGGAGCTCCACCTCCTTATCGGACAAGCTCTTCCTGAGGGAAAGGGAACCGGTTGAGCCAAGAAGCCCCTTTATATACCCATCGAACTTAACCATGACCCCCTTCTTCGATGCATCGTATCTCAGATAGTCGGTCCCGGCTACAAGTTGATCCTTCGCCACGAGCACAACGCCCGGTATGATGAAGGAGTTAGTCCCCCCAGGTGATATGGTTCCATCCCCCAAGAAGATCTCCTTTCCCCCAGTGGGTGTAAACCAGACCGAGATGTTTCCGGATGCATCCGATGTTATCCTGAACGTTCCCGATCTTGTCTCGTCCCTCGGGCTTCCGGAAGCGGATTTTATGCTGCCCGTCCCTCCCGCCAGGAGTTCTATCCTCCCACCTATGATGGAGAGCAGATCCGCCACCTTTTCCGGATCCTCCAGTATGGCGGAGGAGAGCTTTCCCTCGTCTAAGATGAAGGTTTTCGTCGTCCCTACCGCGCTCCCTATAGCTCCCGTGCTTATCCCTATCTCCTGGAGCGATGAATACTTCCCAGAAAGCCCATCCACTCTCCCGGACAATATCCGCTTTATCTGGCTCCCTATGGCGGATATGGAGAAATCCCCTATGAGAGGCCCGCCTTTCCCAGAAGCCTTATCGAAGGATGTCTTTTCATCTATGAATGAGAGGACGCTGTTGACCTGCGATATCAAATCCTTCATGGCGTTAACAGTTGGGTTCGGATCCGGAGATACCGTTATCGTGACCGGCGATGTGGTCTTGCCCTTAAGGGTCAAGGTCAACCCGGGTATCACATCCGATATGCGGTTCGACCGGCTCTCGCCTTCGTATATCCCGAAATCCGACTCTATCCTGAAGTTTGCGTTGTATCCCTGGGAGTGGGCCTTTAAGACGGAGAAGGAGTATCTATCGCCCGTGACGAAGGGCGTTCCTGCGCCGGGGCCATTGAAGGTGAAGGTAGCGCCGTTTTCCAGATATATCGGCTGGCCATATGTTATTCCGGTCCTCGTCTCCCCCCAGTTGGAACCCCCATCCATGGAGATCCTATATCGGACTGTTGACGGATCCGTTCCCCCTTCCACTATCTCTATGACGACCTGCGCGTTCGTCGTAGGATCCCCTCCGGCAGCATAGGTGGCCGTCCCCGTCCCGGTATGTGTCACCGGGCCTATCGTGAGGGATGTTGTGAAGGAGAATGTATCGCCCGAGGAGAAGGATGTCCCATAAAAGGTTATTGTTGCCCCGTTTCCAACATCTATTGGGGTTCCGAAGCCTGGGATAACGGTTTCGCTCCCCCATGTTTCCCCGCCATCGAGGGAAACCCTGTATGTGGCCGCGCCAGGGGCTCCGCCCTGGACTATTTGGACGACCACGTTGGCGTTGGATGTTGGGAGCCCTCCTGATGTCGCCGTTACGCTCCCGGAGTTAGAGGAGCTCTGGACGACCCCGGAGACCGTGGTGGTCCCGAGGAGCCCGAGCGCCCGCATGAGGTTTCCGGATACGTCGGATATCGTTATCTGTGTGGATCCGGTGGATTTAGATACTAAAACTATCTTATCGTCTAAGGGGCTATAGGAGGCGATGACCCCTGCTTCCGAGGAGTTTATCCTGTCCATTATGGACTTTATGGTGTCCGTCGATGTGTTGTAGGATATGGTCACCCCGTTTATAGCGAACGCCCCGTTCGTGGTGGATTGAAGCCCTTCCGACGCGAACTTCTTTCCTATTTTAGCGTTTTCGAGCGGAAGCCACGTTTGTAATACCCCTATCCCTCCGCTGCTCACCACGGTCGATCCTCCGCTGAACAGGCGCATGACGGATAGGAAGTTGCTGGTATCGCCCGATGATCCAAGGGATATAGGCCCGTTTCCCCTAAGCGTTATCCTGTTTTCGTTCTCGTATATATTTGCGCTTATTATCCCTGTATCCACAACTCCGGAGCTCTTGCCGTCGACGGTGACGTTCTCCCCTGGATGGCCCGTGATTGCGTCGAGCACCTCTTGGAGGGTTGCGGCCACGGTCTTTATCTCTATCGTATGACCGTTCACGGTGAAGGTTCCCGTCTTTATAGGCTGGGATGTGTTGAGATCCTGTAGTTGGAGGGACGTATTGAGTATTGGGGCGCCGATAGATCCCGTTGCCGCAACCCTTGTCTGGGTTGCCGTCCTCGAGACGTATACCCTATACGTCCCCTGGGCGGTTCCGGGCTGGGCCGATGCCTCTACAAGGGATTGGTCCGATGAGGATACGCTCCTTGCCCGTAATGTATCCCTCGAAAGCAATGGGGCTATTTTGGCCTGAAGGTTTGAGATCCTTGTGAGGATATCCTTTATGGCGTTCGCTCTTTCCTCTAATATGGCCTTCCTCTGCTCTAAGATGGTTATAGGCCTTCTCTCTATGGCCATTAGCTGATCTATTATGGACTTGGTATCTATCCCGGATACGAGGCCGCTTATCCTAAGTATGTCGGACATGGGATTATCTCCTCTCGTCGACCAATATCCCGAGCTTCCTCGATACTTCCCTTAACACCTTAGCCACCTCTAATATCTTCTCAGGGGGTATCTCCCTGATGACCTCGCTCGTCCCTTCGTCTATCACCTTTATTAGAAGCTTCCCTGTATCCTTATGGATGGTAAAACGGATGGATGTGGAGGGATTATTGGTATCCTGATTCACCTCCTTAGGAAAGCCTCGTTCGATGTATCCCATAGGGTTTATCGGTTCTATCCTCATCTTCTCCCTTCACCCTATCTGCTTTTTATGTCGATGGGGCTACGGCGGGAGGAAGCCCGCCGTAGCCCCTCCGGAACTACCGCAGGAGGGCGAGGACCGCCTGAGGGCTTGCGTTGGCCTGGGCGAGCATCGCCACACCGGACTGTAACAGCACCTGGTTCCTGGTGAGCTTGCTCACCTCCAAGGCCATGTCCACATCCCTTATCCTCGACTCCGCGGCCGTAAGGTTCTCCTGGGCGATGCCGAGGTTCGCGATCGTGTGCTCGAGCCTGTTCTCCAGGGCCCCGAGTTTTGCCCTCTCGGTCGATACCCTGTTTATAGCCCAGTCTATCACGCCTATGGCGTTCTGGGCGTTCAACATCGTATCGACCTTCAGCCCCTCGATCCTCAAGGACTCGGAGGACATATCGGCTATCCCGAGCTTCACGACCTGGCCCTGGTTCGCCCCTATCATGAAGGCGAGGGAGTTATCCGTTGTGACAGCGGATATTGCGCCAAGCACCTTCACGTAGGCGACCTTGCCGGCATCGGTGGATACCGCTGTAGCGACGTTCACGGTGACGGTCCCGCTTCCAACAGCCACTCCTATAGCCGTTGCAGCGGCTGCCACCGTCGTGACCTCTGTCGGAGCCCCTGTGCTCGTCGCCATGGATACCACGACGCTTGTGTTGGTGCCGTCGCTTATGACCTTGAGCTGGATTACGGCGTCCTTGTCCACGCTGGCATTGGCGGAGACGCTGGTTATGAAGTCCGCCGGGGTGGATCCAACCCTCTCGTTGGCGCTGATCTCGGCGGATGCGGACCTTGCCTCCACGTTCCCGGTTATCGAGCCGTTGAGGAGCTTCTTGGTGTTGAACTCCGTCGTTGCCGAGATCCTCTTTATCTCGGCTATTAACTGGTTCACCTCCTTCTGTATCTGTGCCCTGTCCTCGTCCGTGGCCGTGTCGTTAGCCGCCTGGACGGCAAGCTCCCTCATCCTCTGCAGTATGCTGCTGACCTCGTTTAATGCGCCTTCGGCCGTCTCTATGAGCTTTATGCCGTCCTGGGCGTTGGCTATCGCCCCCTTGAGGCCACCCACCTGGCCCCTCAGCTTTTCGGATATCGCCAGGCCCGCGGCATCGTCGGCTGCCCTGTTTATCCTTAAACCGGAGGAGAGCCTTTCGAGGGATTTGCTCAAGGCGACGTCCGTTATGCTGAGGTTCCTGTGGGCGTTCAGAGCTGCTATGTTCTGGTTTATCCTAAGTCCCATCCCCTCTTACCTCCTTTCCTTTCCCGATTTCGGATCCCATGGAGATCCCCGACCGGGGTATCACGTGGATCCATCTCTTCTTTCATTTCCACCCTATATTATCGATGGATCCTCCACCGAACTTTAGCGAATTGAGGATATCGAATTGCGGATTGCGAAAAGACGGGTCACCATTTCTCATTTTCGCAATTCGCCTTCCGCCTTTCGCAATTTCTCTTGATGGTTGCCCAAAATCATGGGCAGGCACAGGGGCCTGCCCCTACAAAGGATATGTTCCCATGGGCATGGTCCGAAATGACAACATCAGGCAAACCAATTGTAGGGGCAACCCCCTGTGGTTGCCAAAAAAATCAGGGCAGGCACGTTGAACGTTCCAACGTTTAAACGTTCAAACGTTCCAACGTTTATTACACAGGGGCCTGCCCCTACAGGGGGATTGCGAAATGCGAATTGCGGATTGCGAAAAGACGGGTCACCATTTCTCATTTTCGCAATTCGCCTTCCGCCTTTCGCAATTTCTCTTGATGGTTGCCCAAAATCATGGGCAGGCACGTTGAACGTTCCAACGTTTAAACGTTCAAACGTTCCAACATTTTATTACACAAGGCCTGCCCCCAAATGATTCCTCTTGACAAGGGGGTTCGTCACGGTGTAAAACCTGAATAGACACCGGCATCTTGTTTGGTGGGATGGCTCCGTGCAGGGGACATCTGAAATGGCAAACGAGGGGGTTTTTCATGTGCTTTGGGCCAATTCCGAAATTCACTAAAAGGGGGTATTAGCCGTGCTCTTTCTCTATCCATTTGCGGTAATTGGGGCGCTTACGGCCTCCTATGTCCAGGGACTGCCCCCTGTCTCGATCGCCAGAACGACTCGTTTGCTCGATATCGGCTATTATCGCATCGGCTATCAAATAGCAGGGGAGCGGGAGGTAGAGTTAGGGCTTGGCTGGAGCGGACACTTCGAACCAGTTGCCGGCATCTCATATACGCCATGGCGCGAGCAAGATGGGATCCAGACCTTGCTCATGCACTGCCCCTGGCGGAAGGGAGGTGGATCCACTTACGCCGAATATCGCCTCCTGCTCCCGGAAAACGCCAAGGCGAGGTTCTCCTTCGGCTGCGCGATGCTAAGGGATGAGAACGTGCGAAAGGGGAGCGATGGGGTTACCTTCTCAGTCCTCGTAAACGGGGAAGAGAGGTTCAGGAAGCATATAAAATCCGACGACTGGGAATGGCACGAAATAGATCTCGGTGATTTCGCTGGAAAGGAGATCCTGCTTCGGCTCGAGGTGAACGCAGGCCCGAAGAACGATGCCAGCTGGGATTACTCGCTTTGGGGCGATCCTAAGGTGGTGATAGAGGGGGTTACGGAAAGGCCTCGCCTGCCGAAGGTAAGGGACTGGACGCTCGATGGCCTTTCCAACGATCATGCGCTTGGGGTCCGTCCATCTACGCATTATAGGCATCGCAACTTCGCCGAAAGAATCGGGGAATCGGATTTCGAGTTCGGCTATGAGGGCGAGGATTGTAAGATCGCATATGTCGTGCGGCTGCAGCCCGGCCTTTTCCCAGCCCTTGTCGAGGCCAGGATCGACGATATGCCGGGTTTCTTCCCATATGGAGGCGGTCGGATCGATGGGGAGAAGGGCCCTTCGGAGATCGTAAACGCCCATGTGCGATCGTTTGACAAAGGAAAGCTTGTGATTTCCTATATGCTCCGATACGACGGCCACGAATACGATGCACAAAGCGCTTTCTGGATCGAGGGCAAGACCCTCTTCTGCGAGTTCGAAGGGGAAGGGGGTTGGGTAGCACATGTGAACTTCGGAAGCCCTTTGGCCGAGCTACGCCGTAGCATCTTCGTCCCCTATCTATTCGCCACCCACGTTTATTACCTTCCGGCCCAAGGTGCGTTCGCATCCATGTTCATCGATTTCACTCGCTCCAACGGCTCATATCTCGATGAGGGCATAGCGACTTACGAACGTAAGACGGATGGGACGCGCAACCCCGCATATGAACTCTGTCTTTTCACAACCTCATACGAGTTCCCAGAAATCCTTCCCAACATCCCGTGGAAGCCGTCCCCGTATCTTGGCCAGATCTCCGACCGCATCGTTTTCGACATCTGGGGTGGTCATCTGGCCCAGGATGCCGAATGGGTTCGGGAGCTCAGCACATATGGGGTAAGCCGTGCCGTAATGCTCAAACATGTCTGGCAACGTTACGGCTACGATAGCCATCTTCCGACGACGGTCCCGGCAAACGAGCAACTTGGCGGGGAGGAAGGGGCCATCGCCCTTTCGGATGCATGCGGCGAAGCCGGATGGCTTTTCGCATTGCATGAGAACTACATCGACTTCTATCCGAAATCCCACGAATGGAACGAAAGGGAAGTGGCGCTCAACCCGGATGGGACGATGAGGAAGGCGTGGTTCAACGCAGGAACTGGGGAGCAGAGCTATGCATACAAGAACTGGGCTATGGCGAAATATGCGAGGATCTATTCGCACGAGATACACAGGCGTTATCGGACGACGGCCGGATTCTATGACGTGAACTCTTGTGCTCCACCATGGCTTCACCTCGATTACGATGCCGATGAAAAGGATGCGGCGATGCTCTCAGGGCGAACGAAGGGGAATATCGAGTTGTTCGGGGTCGGCCATGAGGCACATAAGGGCCCTTTGTTCGGGGAAGGCTGGCAGCATTTCTGGTGGGCCGGGCTGGTTGATGGAGTAGAGGCACAGGTCGACAGGAAGGAATGGGCGCCTTGGGTTCTCGATTTCGACATGCTCAAGATACACCCCCAGCAGGTCAATCATGGCATGGGTTATTGGGAGAGGTGGCAGGAAGATCCGGAGGGATATTGGCAGGGGATGCCTTCCCCTGAGAAGCTGGACAAGTATCGCGCAATGGAGTTGGCGTTCGGGCATGCGGGGTTTGTGCCAACCGGACTATGGCATGCGCTCGATTGGGTCTTGAAGGAGTATTACCTCGTGCGACCCGTTCAGGCACGTTACTGCACGAGCAAAGTTCGGCGCATCCTCCACGAAGTGGATGGGGAGCTTGTGCCTTCTTCCATCGCCCTTGCACTCGATCTCCCTTTTGACCGTGTCTTCATCGAATACGAATCGGGCCTGAGGATCTGGGTAAACGCCGGGGATAAGGCATGGGAGGTTGAGGGGAGGAGGCTGCCGAAATTCGGCTTCCTCGCGCTCGCAGATGGCCTCGAGGCATATACGGCGCTTGGGCCAAACGGCGATTTCGCCGTCGACTACTGTCGTGATACGAAGGGGATGCCGGCCCCAATTATATTCGCCAACGGGCGCGCCTTCCCTCCGGCAGAGGGCACAATATGCGATGTCGAGCCATCTGCGAGGGTTGAAAGGGCTGGAGCTCGCAAGATCAGGATTACTTATGAGTTTAAAATCGGCAAACGAAACATAGACCACGTTAGATCCCGTGACCTTACGGTCTTCGTCCATTTCGTGAACTACGAGATCGCCCAGCGCCCCGACGGTATCGTTTTCCAGCATGACCACAAGCCCAGGGAGAACACGCGGGATTGGAGGGCGAACCATATAGTCGTCGATGGTCCATATGAGCTTCCTATCCCCGAGGGCATCCCCGACGGACGCTATGAAGTTCGCGTTGGGCTTTATGACGCCTCCGGGCGGTTGAGGTTGCGAGGTGAAGATGACGGGAGCATGAGATACGGGATCGGTGTGGTTATCGTTCATGGAGAAAGGATCGATTTCGAGCCGATGGAGCCTAAGGAGCCGAAGGGGGTTAAGGGCAGGGTGAACCTCGAAGGCGAAAAGGTGGATTTCGGGGAGGTCATCACCAACGGCATGGTTGTAATTACGACGGAGCGAAGGGGAGAGGGATACGGGATCGCCATCGTTGCGCATCCAAGGGACGAGGCGTTCGAGATCGGCTTGCGGGTGGGAAGGATTGCCAAGGGTTTGGGAATACCTCCCGATCCCCTTAACAAGGCAAGCTATGCCATCGCGCTCGATAAGTCCGGAAATGAGGTAAAAGTGGAAATTAAGAGGATCGGCGATACAATATGGTTGTGGACCTTGCCCGGTGCCTGCCGTATTTTGATTGAGGATAAAGGAGGGGGGATTATGGATGCTGCGGGGATCTTAAAGATGGTGGATGAGGTGATAGCACAGGGGCCGTTCCAGGCCTCGTGGGAGTCCCTGGAGGAGTATAGGATCCCAAGGTGGTATAAGGATGCTAAGTTCGGGATCTTCATCCACTGGGGGATATACTCGGTCCCGGCCTTTGGGAACGAGTGGTATCCGAGAAACATGTATAGGCAAGGGAGTCCTGAGTTCCAACATCACTTGGAAAGGTGGGGACCGCATAGCAAGTTCGGCTACAAGGATTTCATCCCTCTTTTCAAGGCGGAGCGCTTCGATCCAGACGAATGGGCCGATTTGTTCGTGGAGGCAGGGGCGAGGTATGTGGTCCCGGTGGCAGAACATCACGATGGCTTCGCCATGTATGATTGCAGCCTTTCGGAATGGTGTGCTCTTAAAATGGGTCCGAAACGGGACATAATCGGCGAGCTGGCGGAGGCCGTGCGAAAGAGGGGGCTTATTTTCGGTCTTTCCTCGCATCGCGCCGAGCATTGGTGGTTCTTCCATCCCGGAACTCAGTTCGACTCGGATGTGCGAGACCCGAGCTGGCAAGGGTTTTACGGTCCGGCTCAACCGGAAGGGACCCAGCCCGATCAGGCCTTCCTGGACGATTGGTTAGCCCGTTGTTGTGAGCTGGTGGAAAAATACAGGCCTCAGGTGTTCTGGTTCGATTGGTGGATCGAGCAGCCGGTCTTCGAGCCTTACCTCCGCCGTTTCGCCGCCTACTACTACAATCGGGCAGTCCAATGGGGCTTAGGCGTGGCCATTAATTACAAACACCGCTCCTTCCCGGATGGGGTGGCCGTCCTCGACATCGAGAGAGGACAATTGGCCGATATCCGTCCGCTGCTCTGGCAGACCGATACATCCGTCTCCAAGAACTCGTGGGGTTATATCGCCCACCACGAATACAAAAAGGCGGGCGAGATCATCCACGCCCTCATAGACATCGTCAGCAAAAACGGGGTCCTGTTGCTGAACATCGGTCCAAAGCCGGACGGAACCATACCGGAGGAGGAGCGGGAGATCCTGAAGGAGATAGGGCGCTGGCTCAAGGTCAACGGCGAGGCCATATACGGAACGCGTCCTTGGAAGGTATTCGGGGAAGGGCCGACCGAGGTGCCATCGGGATATTTCACCGATACGAAGCATGCCGCGTTCACCAGCCAGGACATCCGCTTCACACGCAAAGGGGATTTGCTCTACGCCATTGCCCTTGGATGGCCTGAAGACGGTAAAATAACGATCAAAACCCTGGCGGAGGGCTCGGTTCATGCCCCACTTCGCATCGCTCGGATAGAGCTCTTGGGAAGCCAGGAAGAAATCCAATGGAAACGGGACAAGGACGGCCTAACCCTCTTCCTCCCATCCCGGAAGCCTTGCGATCATGCCTTCGCCTTCCGCATCCGATCGACGGAATGAGCTGATGAGGATCTATTCCTCCAAATATGGCTGAACTTCAACGAAGTTGACCATTAACTCCTGATCGATAGGAGGGATTGGCTCCCTTTCGCTTGTCCAGTCGGATATAGTTAATTTCGCGGTCCTGCCCTTAGCACGAAAAACATAATGGTGATAATTCATCCAGAACTTATGTTTATCGTTAAAAGATCCCCAGTGGTGGGCATAATTATTGGCGACAGCGAATTGGAAGCATTTTTCGGGAAGGAGCTCCACACCATCTAACTGGATGGAAATGACGTGTTTCCGTTCAAAAGACCTGCCTTCCATCAAGTCATTGTAATCCGAGGTAACCATCTTGAGGGAATATAGCTTACCAGGTTGCATGTTTTTGATCTCTTGCGAAACCTTATTCGGCTTTTTGCTGCTCCGCTTCATCCAAAGGAAGGAATCGCCAAGCTTTGTTCGGGGGTATCGTCCCTGGAGCCAGCCATAACCTTCCACGTTTTTGGCCTCCACGCTCCCCTCCTCAGCGGCTTCTACCGTCCAGCCCCTCAGCCCCTCTTCAAAGTCCGGGTTTTCGAGGTGGTCTAAACGATACTTGAAGCCATACAGCTCGGACAGCTTCTCCCTCTTGCCCTCGATGCCATAATGCCGATAAAGTTTAGCAGCCCAGCGGACGGTCTCCTCGTCGGCATAACCGCTGGTGTATGCCATTATGCCATATAACCCGAAGAAAGCAGGATCTGTGGCGATATATTGAAACTGCATGTCAAGCCAGGCTTTGAAGTCCGCCTGGGGATTCACGTTCAAGCTCTCCGTCGTGATCATGGACATATAACCGAAGCAAACGATCATATGTCCGACACAATCGGGCAGGGCTTTCCGCCATTTTTGCATCTCTTGGCCAAGGGCATCCATAAGATGGGTTTTAGCCATCGTCTCCGTGGATTGTTCCTGCAGATACCTCTCCCATGCAAAGCGATAGCCTGCATCCATCACCGTCTTGATGAACTCCTCGCTCGACTTTGCGCCGTACATGGAAGTGCAGTATGGGTAGAAAACCTTTCCCTGAAAACGCTCGTTCCGATGGATTTGGCGGATGGCTTCTATGATGGCCCGATAGCGAGGTCTCTCTCCTCCAAAGAACTCATCGACTATAACGCCGTCATAAAGCGGATTTTGGAACCCAACGTTTTCCGTCCAATAACGATAAGCCTCGTCGGCCGTCATATCCTGGAAGAAAGGAGCTGCATAGACTTCCACTATCCATCTCTTGCCTTCCTCCTTCCACTCCTCTACAAATGGACGATGCTCTTCGGCCCCGCTTCCGACGATGGTGTTGACATGAGGGAGGACATGTCTTTTGAGGAACGCCCAATCGTAGGGGCCATGGGGACTAATATGAGGATTATACTGGAATTTGCAAAAGATCAACTCGGGGATAGCACGGACGATGATGCGTTCTACGGTCGGTTGTCCCTCCTTCCAGAACCCAACCGTATGCTCGCCTGCCGAAAGGTAGCACATCGCCTCTTCGTAGGACGGATCGTCCGATGGGGTGGCTTGATGCACGATGACCGCTTGCTCCTTCGGTGCCTTATCTATCGTTATCCAGAGCTTTTCAGAGCCTTTTACTTTTGCCGTGCTGGCGATAAAGACCCATCCTTCCCGTGGGTTGGTGAAACTCCATTCCTTTTGGCTCGGGTTGTCCACCGGCGTTACATCGAGCAGCTCAGCCACCAGGTTATTGAGCCACCGAACCCCTTCTTGCTTCGCCATCGTTGAGCCTCCCTTCTCCGGGGGATCGAACTCCTCAGCGACAACCTGATGGCCGCTATGGAATAGGACCCAACATGTGAGCCTCGATCCCCCCTTATCGGTGGATACGAGCTCTATCCACGCATATTCCCTCGGCCCCTTCTCCGGCCTCTTCTTCCCCCAGAACCCCTGTCGCACCATCCCCACACCGGATACATCCCTTAATATCAGCGATATGCCCTCATCGAAGGAAGGGGGGTTCATGAGGGTGAAATACGGGGGAACCCATGGGCCCATCCGCCAGCCATGGTGGATCCTTTCTTCATCCCCCTCTATCCCCACGAAGTTCGGGAACGATTTCCAAAGCTTGTTTGCAAGGAGCCTTGCGTCGAACACGACGAGTTCCTCAATCCCCTTGAGATCCTTTGGCCTGACCTCAACATCGATCCTGAAATACCTCCCGGCACTATAGAAGGTATATGTCTGCCGAGCCCAGACCCTTTCGTCTTCGTAGCTCGCCCTGATAACCGCTCTTTCGGGTTCCAGGCTTACAAGCTCTACGATCGCGCTTCCATCGGATTGGCGGATCATCTCGTCCACGACGAAATCGGATGTGGTCACGGCCGGCTTCTTAGGATCATATCTCGAGAACCTGCCGTATGAGATCCCGAAGCTCCCGGCTCCGTAGTTACGTCCCGATCCCTTGGATACGAGCTCCTTAACCGTTCCTCCCATCGACTCGTCGAGGATCGCTCTTATCTCGTCCGTCTCGACCGTCAAAACCCCTTTCCCGGTTCCGAGCTCCCGAGCATCGACCTTTATCGGGTTCCCACCTGTCTTCATCTTCTTCCCCAAAACGGCTTTTTCCCCCGTCTTCCCCTCCCCTTTGGCCTCGACCAGGATCCTTCGGATAAGGTATGAGTTCCTGCCGTTAAAGGAGAGGCGGATGAGGACCGTTTTGTTCCCCCAATCCGCATATGTCGCAGCCGTAACGGGGATCTCGATCTCGAGGTCCTGTGAAGGGGCTATCTCTACCTGGACCGGCTTGGATCCTATGCTTGGGATAACGCTTTCCAAGGATACCTCCCCTGAAATCCTCTCCTCGACCATGTTTCTCAACCTCATCCTTATGGTCGAGGTTTCTCCCGGATGGAGGACGATCTCCGGGAGATCGCATCGAACAGGGGAGAAGGCAAGCTCATACACGGCGTAGTAGCGGACCTTATCGCGAAGAATGTAGTTCCCCTTATCATCCACCTCCACACTTACCGGCTCCATATAGGATCCATCGCGGGAGAGGGCGATGGCTTCGCTTAAAGGGAGGTCGTACGATGGGATTGAGCATATAAGGTCCTTTTCCCCAGATATATCCCTGTTCTCTATCAAGACGATCCTCGTATCGCCGGCATCCAAGATCGATCCCATCAGCCCTTCCCCACGCACGTATCGTGGGACATCGATTTCGGCCCAGTCCTTAAGGAGGTTTCCCCACCACCTCTCATCCCCTCCGAACCTGCCGTTCACGAGGAGGATCCTATCCTCGGGCCCGCACAGGATCTCCCTGGCTATTCCATCATCATAGGAGGAGATCGTCTTCCCGCCTTCCAGGGGCCATTGTATCGATCTCCTCTCGGGCATCTTTGAGATCCCCATCCTTCGTCTTTCCCCCGCTGGGACGTTGCTCGTGGAAAATTGGATCCAGTTTATGGCGAGGTTGCAGACCCTCCTCTCGCCCCTATATCTATCCGGGGAGATCCTCCCCGGGACGTTGGAACGTTCGTATAATACCCTTATCTCTATTCCCCTCGAGGGTCCGATGAAATCCGAAGGGATATGGACCTCGTATATGGAATATCCGGGATGGATCTCGAAGCTGCCGAGCTCTCTACTCCCTATCGAGATAAAAGCCCTGTTGGGCCAGATGGCGTTCCCCGCTATCCTAAGGACATGGTCCCTATAAGGGGAGGCTGGAAGGAAGAGGAGGGTCTCGCGGCCTGTGGCTGGGGTCCAGCGAACCGTCATCCTTTCCCTTCCCCTATCCGTCTCCACCTCGCCCCAATCCTCTCGGCCGCTGTATCCCCTAACGAGGATCTCCTCGTCCCCCTCCGTCCCGAGATCCACGAAGAGGTTGATGTCCCCTCCGGGTTGCGGTTTTCCGTCGAGTTTCTTGCGGATCCATTTCCCTTCGATCCCATCCCAGATATCTTCCCCTATTGTGGCGATGAGCTTCGCATCCTTTCTTTCCGAAACCCATCCTAAGATTAGATCCGCTATCCGCTCCCCATTCCGATTCTCCCCAAAGCCGCATAATCCGGATGGAGCGATGAGAACCCTTTTCCTCCTGAGCTCTTCGGAGGATAGGTCGTCGCTGGGGATGATATCGAACTTCACGTTGAGCTTTCGAAGGGCCTGTAAGGGCTCGTAAAGGTCCCTCGGATCGCCGAGGCCGCTCTCGAATATCCAGTCGTTAAGGACGATGGCTACCTCGGCGTCTTTATTCCAATCCCTTATGGAATCGAAGCATAGCTGCATGATGGTGCTGTAGAAAAGGTTTTCCTCGCAGAACCTCTTCCCCCATTCCATCGTGGGCTCCGCATTGGACCCCTCCCACCACTCGTTCCAGCTCATATGGAGGACCCCTTCGCTGTAACGCATGAGGTTTCCTATCCAGAACCTGTGGTATACGAAGGGATCCGGAAGGTAAGCCGTCCCCGGGATCCTTATGTTCCAGTCGTGGTAACAGTTTTTGAGGTGATCGAAGAAGACGCCCCCGTATCTCTTGGCGAGGACGCTCTGTATAAACCTCTCCTCGTCCATCTCGAAAGGCTGTCCGAATATCCCAGCATATGAATGAGGGCCTCCAAATGCCTTTACGTATTCGGCATATCCGAAGCCGAGGAAGGGGCCGTATCCCACGTCGAGCGATGCGATAAGCCCCGGCAGCCCGAGTTCCTCCCTTATCCTATCCTCCATCTTCCCCCATTCCCTCTTCCAGAGCTCATATTGATACCTTATCGAATAAGCGCGTTGATAGCCCAGGGCATTGAAATCCATGTCTATCTCGTCGAAGGATCCGAAGTTCGTCCCCCAGGAGGAGTTCAAAATCGATATGTCCTTATAACGGGACCTCAGCCATGTCCTGAATCCCTCGTGGTCCTGGGATGGGACAGGCGTTCCGTTCCTCGCATAGACCATCTGGAACGGCTTTCCGTTAAGCCAGCACCATGCCGGCGATCTCGCATAAAGTTCAAGCCACCTATATGTATCGCGCTTCTCCGTTATGTTCTTGGAGAAATCCTTCATCTCGAAGTTCGTGCCGTCCTGATAATATGCGATATGTATTGGGTATCCCTTCTGCCTGAGGGCCTCCGCCGCCCTTAGGACGGTCCTCTCGCGTGGTTCCTCCCCTTCCCCCTTCCATGGAGCCCCCCAGTAATCGAGGAAGAGATCGGTGAATCCCCATTCCGATGCAAGCCAGAGGGATCTGTAGTTATCCTCAAAGCTTCTGGAATCGTAGTAGCCGAAAAGTGGGGTGTTATGAACCCCTCCCATCCAATTCCCGAGCTTTTTCTCGTAATCCCATTCATACCAGTAGAAGTAAACGGCTCCGATCCACGGGCGCCTCCCATCCTCGGTCTGAAATGCATAAGATGGCCTTTTCGCCAAGGCCATAAGGAATACGAGGAACAGAAACGCTATAAAAGGTCTCATCCCCAACCCCCCTTCATCCATTGAAACGCTTGGCGAGTATCTCCGCTATCGCCTTTATTATCTCCTCCTCCCTTGCCAGCCTCCCTCTCCCCTCATACCCACATGCTAAAGGCCCTTCTTCAGGTCCGACGAAGGAATATCCATAGCCCTTCAGCTTCTCTATGTTCCCCTGGACTATCGGGTTCTCATACATGTGGACGTTCATGGCCGGGGCGAAGAGGACGGGAGCCCTCGTGGCCATTATGACGGTGGATAAGAGGTCATCCGCTATACCATTTGCAACCTTCCCTATTATGTTCGCCGTGGCCGGTGCGACGACAACTATATCTGCCATGTCCGCAAGGGATATGTGTTCCGTTCCATGTGGATGGCTTGGATCGAACATATCGATTGCTACGGGGTTTCCGGAAAGGACCCTGAAGGTAAGGGGGGTTATGAACTTCGTCGCGTTCCTCGTCATGATGACGTGGACATCCGCTCCAAGAGCCTTGAGCCTGCTGACGATCCCGGCGGCCTTATAAGCCGCTATCCCTCCCGTGACCCCGAAGATTATCGTCCTTCCGGATATATGTTCCATCTCGGAAGCCATCTTCATCCCCTCCTTCCAAGCTCCTCTATTATCCCCTTCGCTATCGCCCTCTTCCCATAAAACCTCCCTATAAGGCCCCTATCCCTGTCCAGGAGATACCCTATGTGTCTCCCAGCCTCTATGGACTTCATGTCGTTTGCGAGGATTAAATCCGCACCGGACCTCTTCATCGTCTTTATCGCCTCTTCTATAAGCGATCCCTCATCGAGCCCGTATTCCAACTTGAACCCCACAAGGACCGTCTTCGGGCTTATCCCCTTTACTATATCTATGACCTTCGGCGTCCTGACAAGCCTTATAACCCATTCCCCTAACTCCTTCCCGACCTTCCCCTCCACCCTCTCGACCGGTTCGAAGTCGAGGACGGCCATGGAATGTATCATAGCGAAGTAATCCCTGGAGGAGAGCTCATTACGGACCAGCTCCGCAACTTCCCCAACCGTCTCCACCTCTATCATCCTTATCCTCTTCCCCCATTTCGGCGATGGCTTCATACTGCCCTTACCGTATATGAAGGCGACCTCTGCCCCTTCCTTCAAGGCCTCATGTGCGAGAAGGGATCCCAAGCGCCCCGTGGATTTGTTCGTTATGTATCGGATTGAGTCGAGATATGCCCTCGTCGGGCCGGAAGTTATCATTATGAGCTTCCCCTCAAGCCTTCCCAATATTTCACCTCCTTATGTGAAAAGCGAGGAAATCCGTCCTACAGGGATGTCCGGGGGCGAGGAGGAATCCTTCAAAGGACGGCCTCCAAATGAGGGCCCAGAGCGTTCCCCAGGAAGATAGATCTGAAAAGCTTAGGTCGTGTGGTCCCATGCATGTTCCGCTTTCGTGATCGGAGAGAATGGACCTTATAAGCTCCTCCCCTCCCGAACCTTTCCTCAACCATTCCCTGACCTTAGCCTCGGCCATTATGAACCTCCTTATGGATCCCTTAGGGGGGATTTTCCCGCCTTCTGAGACGATATGGTTTGTGGCTATAAGATATCCATCTTTCGGGCGCCTGACCCAGGATCCCTCGGGGGATGCCTCCACGACGGCTGCCGAGCCCCTTGAATCGGCCAGGAGATAGCTAAGGGGCCTTAAGTGCCTCGCGGATCTCAGGAGATCCACGGCCTCATCGCACCTTTCGCACCTACACATCACCTTATCCACCAGTATATGCCACTGGATCCCGGGGGATGGCGATCCGGAGCTCGGATAGTGGAGGGCCGAGACGAGGCAGAGAAGGCCTTTGGAGTTCAGGCAATCCGATATCCCAACCCAGTTGTGGGTGCAGCCTAATAACGAGACGGCTTCGCATCCTAACTCTATCCTCCTAACCTCCCTCCACGGCAGGGCGAAGTAGGGTCCGTGATAGCTCCTCCCGACCGTTATCTCGCCGTATTCCGTAACCTCTGGGGAGAGGAGGACGGCGGTGCAGCCGGGATAGGAACCGGCGGGGATATAGGAGAGGAACCATGCTTCGAAATAATCCCTTGGAAGCCCAGATCCCTCTATAAGCCCCTCGAGTTTCTCAAGCGCCTCCGGAAAGAATTCCAGAACGATATCCCTGCATTCCTTGACAAATCCCCTTCCCGGGGGCTTCCAGCCCTCCGGGGGGATAAAGGGGCCGGATGCCGTTCTCGCCATCAGATATCCGAGTTCCCTCCAATCCCTTGCAGCTATGTTCCTCGTTCGCAATCTAACTCAGCCACCCGAAATTTCATTTATCCTTCTTCCCAAATGCCTTAAGGAGTTCTTGAAATGTGTTCGTATCGTAGTTAAATATGACGAAGCCATCCGCCCCCAACTCCAATGCCCTTTGTGCTTGGAAGACCACCTGTTCCGGGGGAAGGCCCGGTGCCGAAGCCCCTATCCCGGGATATACCGGTATCTTACCCCCAACTATCCCGATTTGCTCGCTGACGAGCCTCTCGAAGAGGCTGTTGTCGGCCGTGTAATCCATCGGACAGACGAAGTCCAGATATCCCTCCTCCACCCATTTCTTCCAATCCTGCCCGACCGTATCGCGGCAGGAGGGGTAATCCCCGAACACGGCGGCCGAGATCTTTATCCCAGGCTTTATCTTCCTTGCCTCCTCGCTCACGGCCCTAACAAGCCTCGTTATCTGCTCCCTCCTCCAATTGGCGAACTCCTCCTTGAACCTTCCCGATATCACGTCCTCTGGCCAGTTCTCCACCTTCTCCCCGATGGCTTGCTCGAACCTCTCCTTGCATCCCTGACAATAGCAGGAATTCCCGTCCGGATACCTTATATAATCGAAATGTATCCCGTCTACGTCGTATTTCCTAACGATCTCCAGAAGGGAATCCAATTCGAGCTTGAAGTTATCGGGGTGGGATGGGCAAAGCCATTTCACTTCCTTCCCAAACCTGTCTACCTGGAGCCTCCCTTCCTTCCTAAGCCTCTCCACGAAATCATCGGGGGCATTCCAGCCGAGGTTCCAGTTGACCTTCCATATATGGACCTCTATCCCGTATTTCCTGGATGCCTCGAGGCATTTTGCTATCTGGTCCCCTTTTTCGGATACCTCATCGGCCACCGGGAGGACATCGCTCGGATAATAAGCGCATCCCGCCCAGAGCATATTCGGTATTATCGCGGTGAACCCGTTCTCCGCAAGCGCCCTTATGGCCTCATCCCAATCGATACCCTGGACCCCAAATGGAGAATGGCACCAGAAGGCCTTGAACTTCGCCTCCTTCATCTGAAAAGCATTGTAGAACACGTCTTTCACCTCCCGTCCTATCCTCTCCCCTATCGAGAACAGCACATCGAGGTTTCCGCCCTCCTCGAGGATCTCCCTCGACCTCTTCCTGAGCTGTTCGATCCACAGGAACCTCTTCGAAAGCTCGGCCTCCGCATCTATATCCACCTCCTTCATCCTATCCTTCAAGCAGGCCTTGACATCGTCCCAGCTATGGAGTCCGATGGATGGTAGGGCCTCGGCGTTCAGGAGGAACCTATGGGCCAGGATGGACCTCATATCGGGGGCGAGAGCGGCTATCAATGCTAAGAACATCCTCTCCTTAGCCCTGATATCGACGGGCAGGGGCACGTGGCCCACGAATGCCCCGTTCTTGGAGATGGTAACGGCCGGGATCCCAGTCCCCTTCCCGGATATGTCGACCCATTCTCCAACAACCCTTCCGTCCTCGATCTCCGGAACGGTTGCGTTCCTCGATCCTTGCCTTACGAGGGCCGGAGCCCCCTCTATCTCCCCTTCCCGAAACCCTATGTGTTCGAACTCCCCGTCGTATCCGGCCCTTCTCCATAATGCCCCCGATATCCCGAGGATCCTCATAAGCTCCCGATCGGGAAGGCTATAGAATACCATGATCTTCCCACCAGACCCGACGAAATCCCTTATCCATCTCATCCCCCCTTCCGATATATCAGGGTTATATGGGAAGATGGCGATCCTGAAGCCGAAGAAGGTGGAGGCCTCGAGCTCCGTGTCGTCGACCAAGCAGATCTCGTCACCAAGCAACTGGAGGGCTCTTAAGGCCGTCCAAACCGAGCTCCTCACCGCCTGGGATTCCGGAGATCCCTTCTTTATCGTCGAGTTTCCTCTAACTACGGCAATTGTCCCGAAGAAGCCCTTCATCGGCCCCATTACAAGCTCCGTGTCCTCCGTGGAATCCGAAGCCCTCCAGAAGGAGATCCTTATCCCCTGGATATCGTGCCAGCCCGTCGGATCCCCCTCCACCTCGAAAGAGGATTTAGGGATCGAGATCGTCTGCCATCCCCTCTTGCCGAGGGAGAACCAGCCGGCATACCATCCATTCCCGCTTTTGAAGTAGATAGTTGCCCTTCCAATGGGCTCCGGCTTCTCTACGTATAGCTTAAGCTCTATCCTCGATAGGTTTATGAAGTTCAATTCGACGGCCTTGTCCCAATAGCATCTATCCATGCCGCCCGAGAAACCGCATCGGAAGATCAGGTTCCCCGGAAGCTCGAGGAGATCCACGGGGGGCGATTGGCCCTGTGGGATCCATTCCCCCCTTGCTACCTCGAGATCCCCGTATTCGAACCCCTCTATCACCATCTCCTCCGATGCGAACACGGAGGGGGATAGGAAGAGGAAAAAGAAAGCCGTTATGAGGAGATTCACAGCCCTCCCCTCCTTTCGATCAAACCCGATGGCCTTCCAAACCTTCCACGATCCTCGCGTTCACCTCGAGCTCATCCCTCCCGACCATCCCTATCGTTATGGCCGAGAGGCCTGGTATACCCAGCGCGAAACGGATCGCCTTCTCCGGATCCCCTCTTAACCTCCCGCATCCGAGGACCTTCATCCCATATACGGCCTTCCCCCTCTCAGCGAGATCCCGGATCATCGGGATAACCACCTTTGGATCGGCATCCATGTCTATCCCAGCATAGTTTATCCGGACCAGGACGACATCCACCCATGGTTCGGATATAGCGGTCCTGAGGGCCCCAATGCTGTGGGACGATATCCCGACAGCCCTGACGATCCCCTCCTCCTTAGCCCTGGCCAATGCATCCATAGCCCCGCTCTTCCTCCTGTTCCATTTAGGATCGGCTATGGCATGGAGGAGGACTACGTCGAGGTAATCGGTTCCGAGCTCCTTCCTGAACCTGTCCAGGTCCTGCTTCATCCCCCTTTCATCCCCGGATGTGCTCTTGGTTATAATCACTATCTCCTCCCTCTTAAGCCCCTTCATCGCCTCCCGGATATGCTTATGGGATCCATATTGATCGGCTGAGTCCCAGAGGTTAACCCCTCGATCTGCGGATGCCCTGAGGAGGCCGACGAGGGCGTCGAATCCGAGGTCCGTCTGCAACGACCTCCCGTTCCAGCCATGGGTCCCGGTCCCTATGGCGAGGCGGGAGACGTAAAGCCCTGTGTTCCCGAACCGGATCCGTTCCACCCTATATCCCTCCCGTGATCGTATAGCCGAATAAAAGGGATAGGAGGATAAGGGACGTCCCAACCCCGCCTATCGGGGAAAAGGAAAGGATTTGAAGGGAGGAATCCGAGAGATCGAAGGACAATAAGACCTTCGGAAGGGATCCCATAGCCTTCCTCCATTCATCCTCATTCCCTCCAAAAGCCGACCTTATCCCCTTGCCCCATATATCCCATATTTCCCCGCCTATCTCCGGCCCGTCCAAATATACGAGATCGAATACCTCATCCCTTCTGAGCTTGGATGGAAGCCCTGCTAATTCGTTCCCAAGCTCGGCGGAGGGGGATAGGATAGGGAGGAGGGCATTCGGATCCCTCGATATGACGAACCATTTAGGGGATTCCATGTAGTAGAATTCGATGGACGGGATATCCATGATGTTCCCAGGGTTCGGGAGGGCCGGTATCCTCACGTGAACTATATCCACCCCTTCAGGTGCCGGGATCTCCGACCTATCCTTTAACTTCCTTAAAATCTCGTCCAGGCCCTTCTTGTCCCTCACCTCGAACGCCAGTGCGGAACCCTTGCCCAAAGCCGCCTTTATCCCCTCAGATATATCCCCTGTCTCTATAATCCTTTTCACCATCGCCCCTACGGATTTCCGAGAGATAAGGAACGCCACCCTCGGACCAAGGGATTTCATGAGGTCGGAGACCTTGAACCCAAGCCTCATCTGGAGGATCATGAGCTTCGCGGGGCTTAAGGACTTCGACCTCGCCAGATCCCAAATAGGGTTTAGGTCGTCGAAGGATACGGCGATAAGCCCTGCGATCCCAAAGCCGAGGATATCGGAGATCCCTTCGAACTTAAAGGGGGTCCTATGTGATAGGAGGTCCGATATAGGGGCTATCAGCTCCTTCCCGATATCCAACCCGATCCAGTCCCTTATCCCATCGGGGGATATGGAGGCATAAGAGGCAAGCCCTCCGATGTCCATCCTCCCAAGGGCTTCCTTTAAAGAGCTCTCGATGGGGATCGTGGATAGGAGGAAAGGCAGGTCGAGCAATAGGAAGACGTCGGCATCGGGAGGGATGGAGGATAAGAAGTTGGAGAACTTCTTGTTGTTTGCAAGCGATGGGAAATCCCCGGAAAACGTCATGAGGATCTTGTCCGTCAAGCCATCATCTCCCCAAAGGAGGATAAAATCTTCCTGGATCGTCCAGAAGAGCTCCTTCCCATCCCCTGTATAAATCGATCTTATTTCCAGCCCTCCGAACGAGTTCGATTCCGCTCGTATCTCCCCATACGATTCCTCCAAGGTCCTTTCGAGGAATGCCATGGAATCCTCGATCTTCCCTTTATCCACGATGTGTCCGATCGTTAAGGGGGCTGGGAGGTCCATGAAGACAACGATCCCTAATAGATCGACGGATTCCAGGAAGCCCTTAAGCCAACCCCAACCGTCCCCTTCCCCTTTTTCGGGAGGTTCTATAATCTCGCCTTTTACCTCCTTTAGGATGGAATCGAGGATCTCCCTTGCTCTTTCCTCCTCAGGCTTCGGCTTGAATGCCTTAAGCGATCCGAGCTTCTGGAACGTCTCGGTGGAGAAGAAGAGCGCCCCTAATACATCGCCTGGAACCGACGATGAAAGGTATGGCAGGATCTGTCCGAGATTAGCCCCTTCCGCCGATCTTAAGCCAGTCGATACTATGGCTATGAGGATGAAGGATACGGAAACGACATGCCTTCTCAAGCCTTAACATCACCTCCTTATATCCTGTTCGCGCTCGAAGATTAGACGTCGGGCAGCCTTTTGCGGTTCCATCCCTTGAATCCTCGCCTTAGCCATATCCCCGACAACGAAGAAGGAGGAGGAGATGGCAACCAAGCCGCCTATGAAGCTTATAGCCGGAAGGATCTCCATAGCGCTTTGGAGCCCGAACTCATCCGAGATGAGCCCGACGAAGGAAGGCGCCATCGAGCCACCGAAGAGATGGACCACGAGGACATGCGATCCCATTATCGTCGCCCTTACGTTCGGGTTCACCACGTCGTATATGACGGATGCCATGGGAGCGTTATACCAAGTATAGAAGAAGTTAGCGATGAAGAAGAGGAGGACGACCAACTTTGGGCTGTCCGTGAGCACAGCCGCCAGCATTATAGGGGATCCTATTAGGAAGCCTATCCCAGCACATATGGATCTCCCTTTCTTCGTAAACCTCATAATCATATCGGCCAAGTAGCCTCCGGATAGGACGCCGAGGACGCCGGATATAAGCCCAATAGCTCCTACGTATATCCCGGCCCCTGCCGTATCGAACCCGTGTTTCCTTATAAGGAACGTCGGACCCCATGATATGAGGCCGGTTATGGAGAATGTCACCAGGATCGCGCCGGCGTAAACGAGGAGGAGCGTCGGGGTTCTAAGGACGATCCGAACGGATCCCATTGCCTCCTTCCAACCCATCCCTACCTCCTTCCCCGGCCTCCTACGCTCCTTCAACCTCCAGGAAAGGAGGGCGAGGAGGAGGCCGGGTATTGCCGCTATGAGGAACGCCTCCCTCCATCCGGCATACTTCGCTATAACCCCTCCTCCCCCAAGTCCGAGCGCAGCCCCTATCGCCATCCCCGCCGTGAAAACGGATATCTTCCTCGCCCTCTCCTCTTCCCCGAAGTAATCCGAGATCATAGCCGTAGCACAAGGTCCGTAGCTCGACTCCCCAATCCCGACAAGCGTTCTGGCGAGCAGGAGGATCCAATAGGATGGGGAGATCCCCGAAAGGAGCGTGGCCAGGCTCCAAAGCCCAACGGATGCCCCTATCACCTTCGGGCGGGAGAATGCGTCCGCAAGGGCGCCGAGGGGGATGGTAAGGGATGCGAATGTAACGATGTAAGCCGTTCCGAGGAGCCCGAGCTTGAAATCCGATATCCCGAACTCGAGCTTTATATAAGATAGGAGGGAGTAAGGGAGGTATCTGTCGAAGTAGTTCAACAAGTTCACGAATGTAAGGATCAGGAGCGCATACCATCCATATTTCCTCGAATAAACCCACGTTTTCATCAGAACCTCACCTTTATCCCCAAAAGCGGCATCCTCGGGAACATGTATATGGGGATCCGTTCGGTGTAATCCTCGTTCCACCTGTAGGAATAAACGTTCTTCCTGTCCAATGCGTTTATCAAATCCCCATAGATCTCCAAGCTCCCGGCTTTAGACGAAAGCCTTAAGGCGATCCTTAGGTCGAGCCTCAGGTAATAGGGCAGCCTCGCAGAATATGGCTTCCCCCATATCGGAACCCATCTCCCGAGGACCTCGTCATACCTCCTTCCGGAAAGTGGGGTATAAGGAAGGCCGCTCCCATAGCTCAAGATGGCCCCTAAACTCATCCTCTTCGTAACCCTGAAGTTGATGAACGCATTTGCCGTATGCCTCTGGTCGTATTGGGGGATATACTCCTCATCCCCTATAAATCTCTTCGTCACGGCATAGGAATATCCAAACCAGCCGGAGAGGGGGAAGTCCGGGAGATCCTTGATTTCCGCCGATATTTCCAAACCATATGCCCTTCCCCTCCCGGAGTTCACGGGGATGGAAGGGTTCGCCGGGTCCGGCACTATTAAGTCCCACATCGCCTTCTCGTATCCCTCTATTCGCGTCGAGATCCTCCCAAACCTCAGATCTACCCCGCCTATGATATGCCTTGAGAGCTCAGGCCTCAGGTCCTTGTTGGCCGAGAGATCGGGGAGGAAATTGGATTCGGCGAGGGCTTCGTAGCTTGGGAACTGGGAATATATGCCCCATGCCCCCTTTATCGATATCCCCTCCCGAAGCTTCAGCGATCCAGAAATCCTCGGGGAGAAAACCTCCTTTCCCGTAAGGGACCATCTGTCGTATCTCGAACCAAGGAGCAAGTTCAGCCCCTCCAATGGGCTCCATGTATCCTGGGCATAAATTCCAACCTTCCATGTCCTCTCTTCGGATTCGAACTCCTGGAGGAGTTCCCCTTCCCCCCAACCCCTTGGCCTCTCCTCCAATATCCTCCTGACCCTCTCCGGGAGGTCGAAACGCCACCTGAGGTTATTGTCCCCCTTCCTAAGCCATATCCCGAGTTCAGGACGATGATCCCCAAAAGGCGAGGGTATGGATCCGAGTGAGAGATCCCATCTGATCCCTTTTTCCCCGGTCCCCACATCCACATCTATGTCGTATCCGATGTTAGATGAAAACTTCACCCCCATAGAGCTCTTCGTCCTGGATAGGACGAGGTTCGAATTCAATCCCCCTTTCCTGAACGTCCACGACAGGCCCCATATCCCCCCTCCTCCCTCGCTTTCCGCCGATACGGAAACGATACGCCCGGATTCCCCCTCCTGCCTTATCCTCGAGTAGGCTATCTTCAAAGCATCCGTCCCATCGAGCCATAAGATGGAGAGCTTATGTTCCGGAGATGGGTATATCGATACCTTCCCCTGAACGTCGTAGAAGTAAGGGAATACTATATCCTCCTTTACGAAAAGCTTTAAGGCCAGATCGTAATACGTCCTCCTCGTCCCTATGAGCCAAGATCCCCATGGCATCGGGCCTTCCGCTATATAGTTCATGTTCGTCATGTTGGCATCGAAGTTCAGATCTATCTCGTCCCTCCTCCCTTCCCTCGTCCTCACCTCCATGACTGCCGAGAGCCTATCCCCGAACTTCGCCGGGAAACCACCGGCCATGAGCTCGACGGACTCCACCATCTCCGAGTTGAACGTGCTTATCAAACCCCAAAGCCTATAAGGGGAGTAAACAGGGATCCCATCGATGAAGACGATGTTGTGTTCCGGTCCCTCACCACGTATATAGAGCTGGGGGACGAAGTCGGACGTGGATATGACGCCCGTAGCATATCTAAGGGATCTGAATATGTCTTCCGAAGTCCCGGGAATGGAGAGGAGTTGTCCTGCCTTGAAGGCGGATACGCTTGGGATAGGTGCCTCCTTAGCCCTGTAACCGATATCCCTCGCTCCCGGAACCGTTATCTCCGGGATGGTTATGAAGATCGGATCGATGGATATATCGAGCTTTGAAGTGGATCCCGATTCAACCTTTACGGAAAGGGTAGCCGTGCGGAACCCAGGATGGGAGACGGTTATATCGTAGATCCCCGGGGGGACCGATGCGGAGAATGCACCGTTTCCGTCGGAAAGGAGCCTAAGGCTATATCCGGCTGAATAGATCCTTAGGACGGCCCCGGATATGGGCTCGTCGGTCTTCGAGTTCCTGAGGAAGCCCTCTATCCTCCCATCCTCCTCCTGCGCCGCTATAGGATCTCTTCCTATTGAAAGGAGGGCGGAGAGGAATAGGAGGATCCCAAAGAGCTTCGTATTCCATCCCATCTCTACCCTGCCCCTCCGACAATCCCGAAATAATGCTCGAAAAACCTCTGAGGATCGACATCGATCGCTATCCTATGGGGCTTCTTTGAGGATCTTGGGTTCCAAAGGGTCATGCCCTGGAGCCTGGGGCTTGTGAGCTCGACCTCCACCTCCCCTTCTTCATACCTGCATATATCTGGATCGAAGATGATGGAGGCGGCCAGGGGATCGTGAAACGTTATATGCGAAGCCCTTCTGAACCAGACCTCGGCCATATCGCGGATGAGGTCGAGGAGCGGATCCCCTTTAAGGAGGTCCCTGCACTTGTCGGCGGGAAGGACGCATCTGCAGGTAACATCGAGCCCAACGGATACGAGCTCCCCAACCCCTGCCCCGAAGACTATGGCGGTAGCATGGGGATCTCCAATGGCGTTCCATTCGAGAAACCCGACACCCGGTGTCCTTGTGGTGAAAACCCCGCACATCATCACCAATTTTTTGAGGAGCTTCGGGATCTCCCTATCGATGGCGAAGAGGAGCCCGATGTTTGTAAGCGGACCTACGGTGAGGAGCGTCACCTCGTTCGGCCTCGACCTCACCATCCTTCTTATAAACTCCACGGCCGTGTTCTCCGGGAAATCGGACCTATGGGGCCATCTCTCAAGGACCTCTGCTTGAGGGGCCGTCCTCTGCCTCTGTGGGACGAGGAGGGGGGAAGAAGCCCCGCTGTGGATGGGGACATCATCCCTTCCGGCCGCCATGCAAAGGGCGCTTGCTATGGACGCCCTCTTTTCCGCCTCCCCCGTGACCGTTGTGATCCCGAGGAGCTCGGATTTCGGATTCCTGAGGAGATAAGCAAGGCATAGGGCATCGTCTATATCGGAACCTATATCGGTATCCAGGATTATGGGAACCCTTTTCCCTTCCATGGTATCCCTCCTTATCGGGAGCTTCTTCCTTGCGCTCTAATCGTAGCATAAGGAGGGGAAGATGTCAAGGAAGGGGATATCGAATTGCGAATATTGTAGGGGCAACCCCCTGTGGTTGCCCAAAATCATGGGCAGGCACAGGGGCCTGCCCCTACAAAGGATTTTTCAATTCCGAATTCCGAAATCCGAATTCCTGATTGAGGGCCTGCCCCTACAAGGATTTTTCCAATTCCGAAATCCTGATTGAGGGCAGGCATGGGGGCCTTGGGGATTGCAGGTAAGGGGAAGGTCGTGATATAATTGGCATTGGCCGATCATAGATCGCATATGGGAGGGATAGAAGATGGCTCGATATGTGAGGGTTTCGGCGATATCCTTCTCCGGGGCCGGAGGAGCGACCGAGGAGGAAAGGAAGGAGAACAACATCAGGGCGATGTGCGGCCTCATAGAGAAGGCTTGTTGGGATGGTCCCGATATCGTGATAACCCCCGAGTTCTTCAACGTCTTGGGCTGCGAGAGATACGTGGACCTGGCCGAAACCATGGATGGGGAAACGGTCGGGAGGTTGTCGGAGCTCGCCAGGAGATATAAGACGTGGATCGCATGCGCCATGCCGGAGAGGGATGGGGATAAGGTCTATAACTCGTGTATCTTGATAAACCGGGATGGCTTCCCAGTTGGAAGCTATCACAAGATGCATCCGACCATAGGGGAGATGGAGCAGGGTATAACGCCTGGGTTGGAATCCCGGCCGTTCCAAACGGATTTCGGCCTAATCGCCTTCGCCATATGCTTCGACCTGAACTTCAGGGATGTGATAGAATCGGCGATGAGGGATAGATCGAAGGGCCCCAGGCTCATATGTTTCCCATCTATGTATCGAGGAGGGATCCAAGCCCGTATCTGGGCACATGATTTCGGGGTATGGTTCGCCTCCGCTATAACCGGTCCACATAGCTCGATAATAAACCCCATGGGGAAGGTTATGGCGATCTCGGAGGCTTATAACCCCATCGTGTCCTCCGTCGTGAACCTGGACTACGTGGTATGCCACATAGATTACAACAACGCGAAGTTCGACGAGATAAAGAGGAAGTATGGGAAAGGGGTTGAGCTCGATGTCTATTCCCCCGAGGGGAGGTTCATCCTTTATTCGCATATGGATGGGAAAAGCGCTGAGGATATAGCAGAGGAGTTCGAGCTCGAGACGCTGGAATCGTATTTCGAGAGGGCGAATAGGATTAGAATGGAGGCTTTGTTAAGATAAAGGCTTCGTAATCGAGGGATGGTTTGTATTTCGAAAACCTCCTCCATAGCTCCCTTGCCTTTTCCATCTCCTTCTTCGCCCTTCCCCTTTCCCCCAAGCTATCGAGCACCTTGGAGAGGAGGAAATGGGCGTATATGAAGTTCGGCTCGAGCTCCACAAGCCTTTCCAGATGAGGCCTGGCCTTATCGAGGAGCCCAGCCTGGAGGAAGAGGCGAACCAACTCGTATCTCGGATAGATATCATAGGGGGCGACATCAACGGCCGTTTCCAGGGATTCCCTCGCCGCCTCGAAGTATTCCTTCCTTCCCGTCTTCATCCAAAGCTCCCTGTGGGCAGATGCGGCGTAGAAGTAGGTTTTAGGGTCCAAAGGATTTAAGGAGGCGGACCTAAGGAAACACCCTATAGCCTTAACATACTCTTCCTTTTTCCCCTCCTTCCTAAACCTTTCGGAATGGATCCGTCCCTTGTATTGCCACAGCTCCGACCTGAAGGGATCGCATCTTACCGCCATTCCGAGGTGCCTTTCCGCCATTTCCGGCTTTCCGGATAGGAAGGCGTAAACCCCTTTGTTCCCGAGGAAATCCCCGAGATACACAGTGGCATAGTAGATTATGGCCGAAAGTCCGAGGGGGAAAAGGGCCATCCTCCATAGCCTCGATCTCGGGGCCCTGATCCATATGGGATCGAGGGAACCGTGGGAGATGCATAGGGAAAGGGAGAAGGCCGTGAGGACGGATATGGCTGGGATATGGAGGTTGAAATCGAAAAGGGAATGTATGGCCGAGACAAGGGATGATGAGAAGGAGAAGGAGAGCAACATCCTCCTCTTCGATCCCATTTCAGAGGCCCTCAAAGCCCTATATCCTGCGATGAGCGGGAAGGAGATGAAGGCCAGGAAGAGGGCCATCCCCGGAATCCCCATCTCCGCCCCCGCCTGGATATACTCGTTATGAGCAAGGACCGCCCTTTTAGCATACCTCCCAACAGCTTCTTCTACGGGGAACAGATACTGCGGCTCCACAACCCGATAATTCCCGAACCCGACCCCGGCTATCGGGTGATCGAGCATCATCCTCAACCCCTCTTTCCATATATCCACCCTTGTGAATGCATATATATCCCCTTTCCCCCTGAACCTGTCCGATATAGGGCTTGGGGCGAAGATCGATGTTAGCAGGATAGCGGCTGCGAGGAGAGGCCCTACCCACTTCCTGACCATGGTCCCGTAAAATACAGCGAGGAGGGCGAGCATTATCACCCCCGCTCTCGACTCCGTAACCAATATCCCAGCGACGACGAGGGCGATCATGGCACATAACAGGATCTTCAGATACCTTGCCTCGGATCCTTTGAGGAGGAGGATCGAGAGGAGGGCGGAGAGCGCGAAGGAAAGCTCCCCCGCAAGGAAGGGCGGGCTTGTGCTCCAAGCTGATGGCCTTGGGATTCCAAGGGCGAACCTCTGGAACAGCGCATAAAAGGCCGAGATGGAGTATACCACGGCTACCAGCCACATGAAGGGCCTTATTACGTCGTCCTCCGGGTCGAGGAGGAGGAACACGACGAAGATAGCCGCTGCCGGCACGAACTTCCAGAGCGTATAGAACCCGAGGTATTTATAAGGGGCGAGGGCTATGGAGAAGAGGAGCCAGGAAAGGAGGGATAGGGAGATGAAGAGGAACTTCCTCGATGGAAACCATATCCATCCGTTCCTCATCTGCCCCCAAAGGACGGAGGCCATGGCCAGGATGGCCGATATCCTTGAAAGCATCGCCACGGTTGGGGAGAGCCCGCTTTGGCCGAAGGACGTTAAGACGAAGATCGCCGCCGTGCATCCCCATATTATGCGAACCCTCCATACTTCCCCTTTCCTCATCTCCACCTTATCTGCTATGTTCCCCATGTTCATGCTCATGCTCTCGCTCCGCCTCCTCCAACGCTTCCCTTAAGCTTCTCTCGACATACCCCTTTCCTGCAACCCTTTCAAGGGCCTTCTCATAAAAGGAAGCCTCCTTCTCCTTCCCCATCTTCCCATAAGACCTGCTTATAAGCCAAAGGGAAGAGGCCAGCTCGTCTTTGTCCCTGGAAAGCCTCATAGCCCTCACCGCACAATACCTCGCCTTCGCATAATCCTTGAGTTTGAAGAAATATATCCTCGAGAGCTCCATCCATATCAATGGCTCGTTGGGATTGAACCTCTTCCCCTCTTCCAGAAACCTTATCCCTTCAGGGACCCTATTGAGGTTGAAGGCCAGATGCCATCCACCTATAACATATGCCTTTACGTAATGAGGGTCGAGCCATGTCTGAAGCCTGATTATGGGCATTATGTCCTTCTCGCCCAAAAGGGTTGCACCCTTGCCCGATGGGTCTATATGGTGGTGGAAGTAATCATCGACCTTGATCCATAGGATATCCGCCACGAGCTCCTTCAGGCCCCCCATCATGGAGAGAAGGACCCCCATCGGGGTCCTCTCCACCTCGTCCCTTATCCCAGCCCTTTCCCTTCCCCAAAGGATCTCGTCTTCAAGGACCGCCGATATGAGGATGGAAGAGATAATGGCTATTACTACGATATGGGACTTGGAGCTCATAGGTCCTTCCTCCCCAAAAGGATGGATCCAAGCCAAAGCGGGATTACAACCCATATGATCCAATATCCGAGGATTTGGAGGAGGTAAAGGGTGGGGATAACCCCTCCGTGAACGGCGATCGACTTCATATCGAACCCATAAAGGCTTGGGATGAAGGAGAGGGCGATCCTCGCTAAATTCGATGCCACATCCCCTTTAAGCTCCTTCATATATCCACCCTTCATGTGGCCGAGGACGTAGATAGCCAAGACTATCGACGCCCCAATAACCGTAGGGATGGAAGAGGATAGGAAGATGGATATCGAGACGAGGATGAGGATCTCCAAGTATATAAGGGCGGAGGCCGTGAGAAACCCGAGCCCCACCGACCCTCCCCTTATGAGGATAAACGAAACAAGGATAGAAAGCATTATCGCGAACGATGCTAAAATCACGATCGATATCCCGATGAACTTGCCGAATATTAGATCTTCCTTCCTCACGGGCTTGGAGAGGACATTATATATGGTCTTCCTCTCTATATCCGTCTGGATCGAGCCAGGGGATAGATACAAGGCAAGGAGGAGGCCGAAGAGCGAGAGGAGGGATAGGCCGAAATCCTTGAGGAACTTCTCCTGAACCCCAAGCCCGAAGAAGGATGCGTTTCCGAGGAATAGGATAAGGGCGAGGGCGAAGAAGAGGACCACGTAAATGGTTCTCCTCCTAAAAGCCTCGAGGGCCGTGCATATGGCTATCGCCTTAACCCTCCTCATCCCCCCTCACCAGCCTTATGAAGACATCCTCCAAGCTTTCCCTTACAGGGGATATCGATACTATCCTCGCACCCATCCCTTTTAGGATATCGATGCAAGGGAAGAGCAGGGATTCGTCGTCGAGGCGGAGCACGACCCTCTCCCCCTTCCTTAAAACGCTCGAACAAAGCCCGGACAGCTCGTCCCCATCTTGGGTCCTGACCCCCGATGCTACGATCTCGAAACCCCCAAGGCCTCCTATTAGGAGATCCAGGGAGGAGATCTTCAGCGGCCTTCCCTTATCGAGTATCATCACCCTATCGCAGATCATCTCCACCTCCGATAGCTGATGGGAGCTGTATAGGATCGTCTTCCCCCTCTCCTTAAGGGATACCATAAGATCCCTTATCTCCCTCCTCCCTATTGGATCGAGGCCCGTTGCGGGCTCGTCCAGGATCAATATATCCGGATCCCCGAGGAGCGCCTGGGCGATCCCGAACCTCTGTTGCATCCCCCTGGATAGGGTTGAGATCTTCGCATCCTTCCAGGGGAGGAGGCCAACGAGCTCCAGGAGGTCGTCCATGTCCTTTTCGGTCCCGCCGAATTCGACGAGATCGGCCATCATCTTCATGTGCTCCTTCAGCTTGAGATGTCCATAGTAATAAGACTCCTCGGCCACGAATCCCATCGATTTCCTCGCATCCCTCGAACTTATATCGATCCCCTTTATCGTGGCCTTCCCGGATGTTAGCTTAGCGAGGCCAAGGAGGATCTTAAAGAGCGTCGTCTTCCCCGCCCCGTTAGGCCCGAGGACCCCGAATACCTCCCCCTCGAACACATCGAACGAGACCCCGTCGAGGGCCACCACCTTCCTCCTCCCGAGGATCCCGGATCCGTATACCTTTTTAAGCTCACGAGCCGATATAATCAGGTCTCCTAACATTCACTGTATCCGCAGGAAAGGCATTTTGTGCATCCTTCTTCGTATACGAATGTCGCCTGCCCGCATTTCGGGCATATGTCACCTATCCTCGTCCCTTCCTCCATCGTATCGAATGATAGGGAGAGTTGGGGGATCTCGTCGGGTATGGAAGGGGCGGTCCCGAGATGCTCGGAGAGGACCTGCGCTATGGCGTCCGGCAGGGATCTAACCCGCCTCGGCCCGAACCCGAGGTGGCGTCCACCGCCTATCCCCTGGAGCTGGTCTATGACCTGCTGGAGCTTCTCCTTTGGTGGGAGCGATGATGGGAGCCTGAGGATAAGGGATATGAGACGGCCTATCGCTTCCGCTACCGCTGTCGTATCGCTCCCGGCCTTCCCTATGTTGCAGAAGATCTCGAATGGATCGCCTTGCTCGTCGTTGTTGACCGTGATGAAGGCCGTTCCAAGGGGTGTCTCGACCCTATACGTTATCCCCCTGAGCGTTCTCGGCCTCGGAATCACCTTCTCCTCCCCTGTCATTTCCTCCTTCACCTCTCTCACCGCCGTCCTTTTCTCCACCCCCGTCCCGGCATATAGGACCTGCTCTTCCCTACACCTATCCCTATAAACCGTTATCCCCTTACACCCTTCCTCGTATGCCATAAGATATATCCTGGCAACGTCCTCGACCGTAGCGGAGTTCGGCAGGTTCACCGTTTTTGAGACGGCGTTATCCGTGTGCTTCTGGAATGCCGCCTGCATGCGCACATGCCATTCCGGAGCTATTTCATGGGCCGTGACGAAAACCCTCCTTACATCCTCGGGGATCTCCTCTATTTCCCCTATCCTTCCTACTTCAAGGACCTTGCGCTCTATCCTCTCGTTCCAAAGGCCTATCTCCTCCATCTTCCTCCTGAATATCTTATTCACGAAGGAGATCCTCCTCTCCTCACCATCGGGCTGTTTAACCCTGTGCTCGTATGCCAGGGCAAATAGGGGCTCTATCCCGCTTGAACAATCCGCTATTATCGATATGGACCCTGTTGGGGCTATGGTGGTTACGGTGGCGTTCCTCATAGGCATTATCCCCCTGTATATGCTCTTCTCCCACGTCGGAAACGTCCCCCTCTCCAAGGCGAGCTTAGAGCTCTCGTCCTTCCCTACCTCCTCTATGAATCCCATGATCTTCTCCCCGAGCTTCGCTGCCTCCTCGGAATCGTATGGGATCCCGAGCATAAAAAGCATATCGGCCCATCCCATGACCCCAAGCCCTATCCTCCTGTTGAGCCCGACCATCTCCTTTATCTCCGGGAGGGGGAATGGGTTGACCTCTATGACGTCGTCGAGGAAACGGACCGCGAGCCTGACAACCATTTCCAACCTATCCCATTCTATAGCCTCTTCCGGATTCCTCACAGGCCATTCCTCGCTCCCAAGCACGAACTTGGAGAGGTTGATGGAGCCGAGGTTACATGCCTCGTTGGGATAAAGTGGTTGCTCTCCGCAGTTCGAAACGACGATCCCGTTTGCGACGAAGGAGTGGGTGACTGGTTCTGTCAGATCGTAGACTTCCCGCTTGCCAGCGGGTTTGATGGCCACGACCTGTGTTTGAAAGCAGGGGACATAATGGCCTTTGCTGGTGAGGTGCTCGATCTTGGCTCTGTGCCGATCCTCAAGAAATCCGACCTGCTCTAAGAAGGTCAAAACCAGCTCTTTTGAGATATCTAATTCATACAGCATGCCATCGCCGATGTATCTTCGCTTCTCGCCCGCCAATTCAAAGGGGATACGAGGAGCTCGGCTACGATCGTAGATGCGGGAAGGGATGCCAAGGTTTAGGAGAAGCAGTTGAACATCCTGGAGAAGCGCCCTTGATTTGGACCTCAGACGGATGTATGCACTCATGTCTTCCTGATGGTTCACCGTTCCATTGGCGGTGAAAAGCCCTTGTAGGAAGCCGATGACCGCTTCTCGGGGGGCGGTGAAGATGCTCTCCGGAACCCGTTTCTCAGCGGCCTTCACCGGATGCACCCCGAGCTTCTGGAAGAAATCGACGAGGAATTTGCTATGATATGAGAGGTGGTAACTGCCTCCCTGGCGGAGGATCGGTTTGATCTCTCGGCCATACCAGGAAGACAGGATCCCATGGATGCGGGCCATGATCCCCCGATCATCCCTGCCAAAGGCGAATCCCACCCGGTAGTTCCTATTATCTGATCGGAGCCAACCCCTCCCAACAAGCCAGCCGAGGACCAATCCGAGCTCATAGGACCATTCCGATGGGAAGTTAAAGCGATATCTGCGCCCGTTAGCACCTAAAAAGAGGTTCCGAACCCTAAAGGGAAGGGCCTTATCCTCGTTAAACCGGCCCGCCCCCGATTGGATCAAAACCCTGTCCTGCCCGGGGATAAGATCTCCGGCCTGCACCCATCCCCTATTCGTCATAACCTTGTGATCGGGGGTTAGGACGAGCTCGTAGCCGGACTCGGTGACGATGCGCACCGTTTCCCGCATTCCGCTTCTTATCGCCCGCGAGATGGGTAGGAGGGTTGTCCCGAATTGGGCTTCCATCCCCTTCGCCATCCGGTTATCCACGAGGATCCTGAGGTCATCTCCGAGGGAAAAGCGCCTCACCAACTCTTCCATCCGCATTAGGCCTTTCTCGGTGGGGATGAGGGCATCGCCGGCTATGCATGGATTTGTGGCCTCTACCTCCCATAGCTCCGGGACCGGGTTCGCAGGGCTCCTGTTTATCCTGTCTATGAATATGAGCCCTGGATCCCCGGTAGCCCACGCCGCCCTCACTATCCTATTGAAAACATCCCTTGCCGAAAGCTTCCCTATGACCTCTCCGCCCTTGAACCTTCCCCCGCCTTTTGCAGGCCATCCAGGCTGTGCTATGAGATCGTATTCACCGCCCTCCATAACGGCCTTCATGAAGGCGTCCGTTGCCGCCACCGATATGTTGAAGTTGGTTATGCCTCCCGTAAGCTTACATTCTATGAACTCGAGTATATCTGGATGGTCGACCCTGAGGATCCCCATGTTCGCGCCCCTTCTCTTCCCACCTTGCTTCACGGCGTCCGTCGCCGCATCGAAGACCTTCATGAAGCTGACAGGGCCTGAGGCCCTTCCCCCGCTCGTCCTCACTATGCTGTCCTTTGGCCTCAGCCGCGAGAACGAGAAGCCGGTCCCTCCTCCGCTTTTATGTATTATCGCCGCCCTCTTTATCGCCTCGAATATCTCGTCCATCGAATCCCCTACGGGCAGGACGAAGCATGCCGAATACTGGAGTCCCGTCCCCCTTCCGGCGTTCATCAAGGTCGGGGAGTTCGGCATGAAGAGCTTATCTATCATCATATCGTAGAACTTCTCCGCTATCCCCCTTATCTCCTCATCCCCCTTTCCCCAAGCCCTCTCTGCGTTGGCTATCTCCCAAGCAACCCTCCAGCACATATCATCGGGGGTCTCCACCGTCCTTCCTTCCTCGTCCTTGGCGAGATACCTCTCCTCCAAGACCCTGATGGCGGCCTCGGACCAGCTTCCTTTCCTTTCAGGCCTTTTCGGAAGCCCCATATCCTGAATACCTCCTTTCAATGGAGATAAGCACATGCCACTTGCTGAAAAAGGAGAAATAAATCCATTATAGCTTGCTCCTCCTTTCGAGTTATAATTTTACCATGAAGGGTTTATCGTGTCAACCACTGCTCCGTCCAAATTTCTTTTTGGGTATTACCCCTGGGAATGGGAGGAACGCCCAACATGGTTGGGTTTCTACCCCTCTCTTGGCGGAGGGGCCAGCACGTTAAACGTTCCAACGTTACAAGGGGGGTAGCAGGCCAATCGTATTGGCCGTTAGCACGTTGAACGTTCCAACGTTTATTACACAGAGCCTGCCCCCTACTTTTATGCCTGAGGGTCGGACACCCGTGCTTTTAGAGGGATGTGGATCATTCGGAACCGGCTTTTACCTCGATCTCCTTTGGTATTACGAATCCCATGTCGGAGAAAAGCTTTATATGCCCTACGCTTATCGATCCATACTCGCCGGTAGTGGGATCCATGGGGATCCATCCGTCCGATCCCATGTAGACCTCGATCCATAGGTGTTGTCCGAAGGATCCACCATACAAACCGGTATACAAGAGCCCCCCAACTATCCTCGCCGGTATCCCGATGGACCTCATCATGGCCACGGCCAGGGTGGCATGGGATCCACAATCCCCCCTCCTCGTCAAGAGGGCCGCCTTCGCAGATGGATTCTCCGCTATCTCGTATTTTATATTCTCATGTACCCATCTCGCAATGGCGAGGGCGGCATCCCATGCATTCATCGCCCCTGAGGAAAGCTCCAAGGCCTTGGCCTTGATCTCGGGATCGTCGGACTCGATGAAGATAGAAGGGGAAAGATACTTTTCATCATGTGGGATCGGGAACTTCGGGGCGGACCTCCCTTCATATGGAACCAACCTCGTCTCCATAACCCCTTCTATCCATCCCTTCTCCATCTTCCCTTTGAAGCTCTGATTTCTTGTGTTGAGGTCCTCCGCCTTCGGGAGGCCAACGAGATATTCCGCCTTTATCATCACGGAAATCCTCTCGGCTCCCGAAGGTATTGGGAGGTTAGATGGGTAGAACAGCTTCGAGGAGATGTCCGATATGGCCATCCTTTCAACCACGTTCCCCTCCGATAACCTCATCGTCATCCTCTGGGATGGCATGAGGACCATCACGAGATCCCCGGAGGAAAGATCCGTCCAGATCTCCATCCTCCCGTCGACGAGCGTGACTTTGCAGCTCCTCTCCTTCCCTATAACCCGTATCGACCTGATCCCTCCATCGGATATCTTGACCCGAGATCTCTCCCCGAGGAAGGGATCGAAGATCTCTACCTCCCCCCTTGCCACCTTGGAGAGCAAGAGGAAATGGCCGGCCGAGTTTCCGTCGGCTATCAAGGTCCTCGGTGGGACTTTAAAGCTTTGGACCCTCGGGGTGGCCGGAGGGGATGAGATAGATCTTATTATCCTATCCTTCTCCCTTTTACATCTTATCTCGGTGGAGAATCCTATGGAGGATACGGATATCCTATATTCCTTCACCCTGAACCTCTTTGTGGCGATGGTCTCCGAGGAAAAGGTGGCGAACCTCCTTCCCCCCATTATCCCAACCGTCACAAGCCCTGTTTCCCTGAACGCCCAGCCGGATTCGGTCCTCCCCCCTTCCATCTTTATGTATCCCAATCCTATCCCGTCCATCTCTATGGAATAGAAGAGGGGAGCGCAAAGGGATCTTCCCACAGCTATACCTCCCCATAATAAGATGAAGATCGATCCTATCCCGAGCTTTCTATGCTTCATTTTGGGCGATGAAGCAACCCCCTACCTTCTAAACCTCCTATCAAGGTCCGATCTCGGTATCTTAAAGGATATAGGCCTCCCATGTGGGCATGTGTTGAAAGCGGGGCCCTTATCGAGAAGCCTTATCATCTCCCCAACCTCTTGGGGATCGAGCCTCATCCCAGCCCTTATCGCGGCCTTGCACGCTATAATGGAACAGATCCTCTTCCTCTCGACGTCCCTTATCGTGCTTCCATCCATGGCTTCCTCCAGTATCTCGTTTATCGCCTCGAGCGCTTCGGATCCTTCCAAGACCACGGGTATTGCCCTGATGACGAAGGATGTCTCCCCAAACCTCTCCACCTCGAATCCGATCTCCGAAAGGCCTTCGGATATGGAGAGGAGGAGCTGAGCCCTCCCGCTGTCGAGCTCGAAAGGGATGGGAACGAGCAGCGGCTGCTTTTCCTTCCATCTATCCGAGGATAGGAGCCTCTCGTATATCAACCTCTCATGCGCGGCATGCTGGTCTATTATGAGCAATCCGTCCTCTACCTCGACGAGCAGATATGTGTTATGAAGCTGGCCTATTATCCTGTATCCCTGAGCCTGGGAGGCAATATCCTCCCGTGGAGATAGCTCAAGGGGGGTCCTCCTCGTTTCAGGGGCTTTAGCCCCAAGATCCATCCTCGGCGCTATATGCTTTATCGGGGCTGGCTGGAGGAGGGAGGACCTTATCGCCTCGAATATATCCGAATAGATAGCCCTTTCGTCGTCGAATCTGATGTCTATCTTGGTCGGATGGACGTTCACATCCACCTTCCATGGCTCTAACTCGACGAAGACGAAGGCCACGGGGAACCTGTCCTGGGGGATCAACCCCTCGTATGCCGAGGCTATCCCCCTTGATATGATCCGGTTCCTGACGAACCTCCCGTTCACGAAAGCATATATGTAATCCTGGCTGCCCCTTGTCAGGGTCGGCCTCCCAACAAACCCCTTTATGTTCGCATACCTCCCCTCGTAGGATATTGGGATAAGCTCTTTGGCCATCTCCATCCCGAATATCTCCGATATCCTCTCCTTAACGGACTGGCTCCTCGAAACGGCCAGGACCTCCTTCCCATCCTGGAGGAGCCTGAAGGAGATATCGGGGTGTGGGATGGCCATCCTCATCACCGTTGCCGTTATGAGCCCTGACTCGACCAGGGGTCCCTTTAGGGATTTCAGCCGGGCAGGGGTGTTGAAGAACAAGCTCGATACCTCTACGATCGTCCCCGGAGGGCATCCGGCATCCCTTACCTCCTTTATCCTCCCCCCTTCTATCACCACCTCGGTCCCCACTATCGAATCATGGGTTCTGGTCAGCATCCTGACCTTAGAAACGGCCGCTATGCTCGGGAGCGCCTCCCCCCTGAACCCGAAGGTCCTTATGGCCCTTAGGTCCTCCTCATCCCTTATCTTGCTCGTCGCATGCCTCTCGAACGCTAAGACAGCATCGTTCCTCCCCATCCCACATCCGTCATCGGACACCGTTATCTTCCTCTTCCCAGCTCCCTGGACCTCGATCGTTATCCTCCTGCTGCCGGCGTCTATGGAGTTCTCAACGAGCTCCTTCACAACCGATGCCGGCCTCTCCACCACCTCGCCCGCCGCTATCATGCTCCTTACCCTTTCCGGCAGTATCCTTATCCTTCCCCCGTTCATATCGGCTCTATTTTGAAGGATATGGCCACCGATATCCATACCCCATGCCCCCTCAACCTCTCGGGGATAGGGAAAGGCTGTGCATTCATGACCGCATCCACGGCCGCCTTCTCAAGCGCCGGATAACCGCATCCGCGGCTTATCTCCACCTTCCCTACCCTCCCTTCGCCATCGAGGAATACGGCGAGCTCCACCTTCCCCTCCTCCCCCCTCTCCCTCGATTCCTCCGGATATCTCTTTACCTTTTCTATCCTTTCCCTGACCTTTGCGGCGAACTCCGCGTATTCCCTGGCTATGAGGTCGACGAACTCCGCCCCCGGCTTGGATATGGCCGGGGCAGGGATGGGGGGGAGCATCGGCTTCGTAAGGGTTCCGGTCCGAAGCGGTTCGGAGATCGGCAAACCCCTCGCAGGGGCTGCCATGCCACCCCCTGTCCTTCCCATCCATCCCCATCCAAACCCGGGCATCCCGAAATTCCTTTGATGGGTTCCATCACCCCATGCGATCGGGATGGGGATGGCCTCGGCGCTCGGCCTCTCGCCGAGCATCAACCTTTGCCTGTGCAGCCCTTTTATCCCACCCGTTACAGGGCTTGGCATCGCTCCCGTTAAGAAGGGAATGAACTCAAAGGGACGTCCTATATCCGGGATCCTCTGAGGAGGGGCTATCGGCAGCTTGGAAAGCCCGAAAGGTATATGAGGGGTTATCCAGGAAGAAGGCATGTATCTCCTTATGACGATGATCTCCCCGAGGGGACGGCGAACCGGCTCGCCGCCCTTCCCCGACCCGAACTCCCACCCCGATACGATCCAGAGGAGCGCGGCGTGGAGGACCGTCGATATAAGGAGTGCGAGGTTAAGCCTCCTCGACATCGCCCTCCCCCTTCCTCAAGAGTTCGAGGGCTTCGTGTATCGTATCGACCTTCCTCGCCCCCATCTCGAGGAGCTCGCTGTAGATAGCGGCGGCGGATCCATCCGATGTGTAATCCCTGCCCTCTATCCCGCCTATGACTATGACATCCTTCCCCAACCTTTTCGCCTCCCTCGCAAGCTCGAGGTTCGCCACGTTCCCCCATCCGAATGGGAGGCGGGATACTATCACCACATCCGCCCTGCGAATGAGCTCCTTGCAGGAGGAGATGGATTTCGAGGATATAGGCGAGAAAGGCAGCTCTTCCACGACCTCTATCCCAAGGGAGACAGCGGCGGTGTGGTCCGTGTCTCCCCTGTTGAGGACCCCGGCCGTCACCTCGTATCCCTCTACGAGGAGCCTCCTAATCAAAGGCTCCCCGCTTCCGCCCCCACATATGACGTGGACCTTCCCCTTCAAGCCCGCCTTTCCGGGAGCGCTTCCCGAAAGGACGGTTATCTCGGGGGTTCCGGTAACCGGGTTCTGGTGGACGAACAGGTCGACATCGTATACCTCTTCCAATACCTCCTCCCTTATAACCTCATCCGGGGCTCCCGATATCCTTACCCTTCCCTCGTCCATCACTATTATCCTCTTGCAATACCTGGATGCCATGTTTATGTCGTGGGAGATCATCACCACCGTCTTCCCTTCCGCTTCGTTGAGCAAGAGGAGCAGTTCATATAGCTCCACCTGATGGTTTATGTCGAGTGAAGATCCCGGCTCATCCAGTAACAATACCTTCGTCTCCTGCGCTATCGCCCTTGCTATCATCACCCTCTGTCTCTCGCCCCCGCTAAGCTCGTCTATCCTCCTCGAGGCGAGGTGGAGGGCGTCCGTCAATGCGAGGGCTTTCCTCGCCATCTCCTTATCCCTCTCCTTCTCCCATTCGAACCTCTTAAGATATGGTGATCTGCCCATGAGCACCACCTCGAAGGCGGTAAATGGAAAGGAGAAATAAGAATCCTGGCTTACAACCCCTATCCTCCTCGCTATCTCCTTAGGGCTCATCTTGTATATATCCCTTCCATCGAGGAGGACGCTCCCCTTGAAAGGCTTCAGGGTCCCGCTCAAAGCCCTGAGGAGGGTTGTCTTCCCAGAACCGTTAGGCCCGACTATCCCGACGAACTCGCCTTCTTCTATCCTCAGCGATACACCTTTCAGGACAGGGCCTGGAGATCTCGGATACTTGCACCATATCTCGATTGCCTCGAGAACGGCGCTCATCTCCTCGACCTCCTCAAAAGGTATGCGAAGAACGGCGCCCCTATCATCGCCGTCACAACGCCTATTGGGAGCTCGGCCGGGGCGATGACCATCCTCGAGGCTACGTCGGAGAGGAGGAGCAAGGAGGAGCCGGCGATGGCGGATGCCGGTATGAGGATCCTATTGTCCGCCCCGAAGACGATCCTCATCATGTGTGGGACTACGAGCCCTATAAAGCCTATTATCCCGGTGGCCGAGACGGCAGCCCCTACGGCCAAGGATGAGGATGCGAAGAGGAACCTCTTCGCCCTCTCGACGTCCACCCCGAGGTGGAAGGCCTCCTCCTCCCCGAGGGATATGAGGTTTAAGTCCCTTCCCATGGACCATATGGCCAGAAGGCCGAAGAGCATATATGCCGACGAGATCGCTATAACCTTCCTGTCCACTTCCCCGAGATCCCCCATGAGCCAGTAAACTATCTGGTGGAGGTCTTCCCCGGAAATGGACATAAAAAGGAGCATCAGGGCCGAGAGGAAGGAGTTCATTATGATCCCGGAAAGAAGCATCCTCTCCGTTATGAGCCTCCCGCCCTCCAAAGCCATCTGATAGACGAGGAGGACGGTCGCGATGGATCCTATGAAGGCGAAGATCGGTATGAACTCGAATCCGATCTTGGCGAGGAATGCTATGGATGCCCCAACGGCTGCGCCCGACGATATCCCGAGGACATATGGATCGGCAAGTGGGTTCCTGAGCATGCCCTGGAAAACAACGCCGCTGCTCGACAACGCCATTCCCACGACGAGCCCGAGAACAGCGCGAGGCAGCCTTATGTCCAGGATTATCCTGCCATTCGGCCCGAGATCCCTCCCCATAAAAGCCATCACTATCTCCCGGGGCGGTATCCAAACAGGGCCAACCCCTATGGAGAGGAAGAACGAGAGGATGAGGATTATAGATATGATAAGGATCTTAGCGGAAACCCCTATCTTGGGCCTATCCCTCATCTCCCATGAAATCTCTTATAAAGCTCCTCCACTCCCAGGACGATCCTCGGCCCCGGCCTTAGGATCAAATTCGGATCGATATCGGCAAACACCTTCCCTTCCTTTACAGCGGATACCTCGCCCCATCCGGGCCTCTTAGAGATCCAGGATATCGGGGAACTCCTCCCTGGGATATATGTGAGTATTACGACCTGGGGATCCATGCTCAAAACGTATTCCGCGCTTATCCGAGGGAACGTCGCCCCCTTAATCCCCTTCGCTATGTTCACCCCTCCCGCTATCTCTATCATCTCGTTTAAGAACGTGGAAGGCCCGACGGTCATAAGAGGATCCGGGGATATCTCCACGTATACCCGGGGCCTCTTCGAATAAGGGATCCTCGATGCCCTCTTCCTCACCGCCTCGAGCCTCTTCTGAAGGGAATATATGAGCTTCCTCGCCTTCTCCGGCTTCCCAACGGCTATCCCTATCATCTCTATATCCCTGAATATACCCCTTATGTCCTTGGGGTAAAGGACCAGGACGGGGAAAGAAAGCTTTTCCAGCCTGAGGACGATCTCCCTCTGGACGCCGCCACCGGATAGGATGAGATCGGGCTTCAGGGATATTATGGCTTCAAGGCTTGGGTTTGAAAAGCTCCCAACCTTCCTTATCCTCCTCGCCTCCGGCGGATAGTCGCATTGTTCGGTAATCCCTATAACCTTATCCCCTAATCCCATGGCGAAAAGCATCTCCGTGCAGCTTGGAGCGAGCGATATTATCCTCTCAGCCTTCCTCCTTATCCATACCTTCCTCCCGACATCGTCCTTGAGCACGATCCCACCGGCCACCGATGGCACGAGCAGGAGGAAGAGGGGGATGGATCTAAGGAGATGCCTCACGGTCCTATCCTCTCCATCATCCCCATATATGGCCTTAAGGCCTCGGGTATTATGACGGAGCCGTCCGGCTGCTGATATGTCTCGAGGATGGCCACCATAAGCCTTGGGGTTGCGAGCCCTGAGCCGTTTAAGGTGTGGACGAAGCGAGTGCCCGACCCCTTCTTCGGCCTATACCTTATATTCCCTCTCCTCGCCTGGTAGTCCTCGCAGTTGCTGCAGGAGGAGACCTCGTAATACATGCCTTGGCCTGGGAGCCATACCTCTATATCGTATGTCTTGGCGGACTGTTGTGCGAGATCTCCGGATACGAGGAGCGAGACCCTGTAGTGCAATCCCAATGCCCTTACAACATCCTCCGCATCTTTTACGATCCCCTCCAGCTCATCGTATGATGTCTCCGGGGTCGTTATCTTATAGAGCTCCACCTTGTTGAACTGATGAACCCTTATCAATCCCCTCTCCTCCGCACCGTAGGATCCGGCCTCCCTCCTGAAACAAGGGGTATAGGCGGCATACTTCAGGGGGAGCATGCTTTCTTCCAGGATCTCGTCCCTGTGGAGGTTTGTCAGAGGGGTTTCGGCGGTTGGTATGGCATATAGGTCATCGTCCCTGCATTTATATAGCTGATCCTCGAACTTCGGCAGGTTTCCCGCAACGATGAAGCTTTTAGTATTCGCCAATATCGGTGGAAAGACCATCGTATACCCGTTCTTCTTAACCTGTATATCTATCATCAGGCAGAGGAGCGCCCATTCCATGAGGGCTCCAGGGCCTATATAAAGGGGGAACTGGGATCCCGCTATCTTAGCCCCCCTCTCCATATCTATTATCCCAAGCCTCTTCCCTATCTCCAAGTGGTTCTTGGGCTCGAAATCGAAGGAGGGTTTCCCTCCCCATTCCCTCACTATAACCTTATCCTCCTTGTTCTGGCTCACGGGGACGGAATCATGGGGCAGGTTTGGAAGGGCAAGCATCATCCCTTCTATCTCCTCCTTTAGCTTCCTCATCTCCCCCTCAAGCTCCTTTATCCTCCTCGAAACGACCTGCATCTCGGATATCAACGCCGACGCATCCTTCCCCTCCTTCTTCAAGGCCCCTATCTCGGTCGAATACGCGTTCCTCTTGCTCCTCAGCTCCTCGACCTCTATAAGTATCTCCCTATACCTCTTGTCAAGCTCCACAAGATAAGAGATATCTATATTCGGATCCCTTCTCCTGAGCTTTTCCTGGACGAGGTTCGGATCGCTCCTTATAAGCCTTATGTCTATCAACCCTCCTTCACCCCCTTATCCTCTTCTCCCCAACCACCCTATAGATCTGGGAAGAAGAAAAACCTCTCTTAGGCCTTTCGGGAAGATCCAGAACCTCAAAGGCCACGACCTTATCCCAATACTCAACCTCTATCCTATCTCCAACCTTCACATCCTTAGAGCCTTTAGCGATAACTCCGTTTACCTTAACCCGTCCGGAATCGCACATCTCCTTGGCGACCGTCCTCCTCCTCACTATCCCGCTTATCTGCAGGAACTTATCCAGCCTCATCCTCTATTTCGGAGATGAAGGGGCTTGCTCGGTCCCAACTATCCTTATCTTCGACTTATCGTGCAGGTCTTTAAGCCATTTGTTGAACTCAGGCGCTATCTTCTGGTCGATGAGGACCCTCCTCATGAGATCCTTTACCTCCTCAAACCCTGCGATAACGGGTTCCTTAACCTCATCGACCATCACAACGTGATATCCTTCCGACCCCTTTATCGGATCGCTGACCTCCTTAGGCTTTAGCTTTCTTACGACCTCGGCTATAGCTGGATCGAGATCATCCCATGAGATGAAGCCGAGATCCCCTTCCTTCCCGGAGATCTCGATCGCAACCTTTGAGAAGTCCTCCCCCTTCCTTATCCTCTCAACGGCCTCCTTCGCCTTCCCCTCCTCCTTGACGAGGATATGGTGGATGTGGACCTTGCCAGGCTCCTTAACGAGGATCGGATCCTCCCCCTTCCTCAAGCTCTCATATAGCTCCTCCATCTCTTTATCCGTTACCTGGACCTTCGCCGATAGCTCAGCCCTCTTTGCCTCCACAACCTTCTGGACGAGGATCTCCTCCTTAATCCCCTTCCTCAACTCCTCCTCCGGAATGCCCTTTATCATATCGGACATCTTCTCCTTTACCGCCTTCAGCGTATCCTCGAGCTCGGCCGAGCTTACATCTATGTTCCTCCTCCTCGCCTCCTGGATGAGAAGCCTCCTTCCTATCAGCGCCGCGAGCTTCTGCGCCATCAACTCCTTTATCTTCTTATCCCTATCCGCCCCCGAGAACTCCTCCGGAAAGGACCTTATCACCAACAGGACCTCCCTGTCGAGCTCGGACTGGGTTATCACGTCGTCGTTGACCCATGCTATTATCCTGTCAACCGTCCTCCTCTCCCCAAATGATGGGATGGGGAGGAGGAAGATGAACGCCACCAATCCCAGTATAATCCTTCCCCTCATCTCTTCCTCTCCTTTGGCGGTTTTGGAACAAGCACCAGCTTCTCCAACGCCTTTTCGTTCACCACTATCCTCGTCTTCGACCTTAAACCGTTTATCCATTCCTCATACCTCTGGCTCCTCATCCTGTTCTTGACCTCCTCCTTCACCTCCTCGAACGGCTTCCCCCCGAACTCCGATTTCCTCGATTCGTAAAACCTCCTCGCAGAGATATCGTCCGTCTTCGCCTTCCCCATGACCTCGTCGTCTATCAGGGCATCGACGAGGATGTTCTCCTTCTGCCTCTTCGCTATGACCTCTATCTCCTTGAACCTATCCTTTATATCGGGACGTCTCCCTATCCCCTTCCTTTTGGCCTCCTTCAACAGGATCTCCCTCGTTATCCATTGGTCGAGGAGCTTCCTCTTCCCTTCCTTCTCCTTCTCCAATGCGGCAAGGTAGAAAGGAGGTATACGCGATACCTCCTTCTGGAAATCGTCCAGATATATCTTCTTCCCTCCGACAACCGCGAGTATCTCCCTCTCCTTCGAGCATCCAGCCGAGATGGAGATAAGGGCGATGGCCAAAAAGAAAACGATCGTCCTCAATTCCTTCCCCCTCCTTTCCTCGAAGACAGCCGGTCCTGCCATGCCTTCATCCATCAGTATACCACCTCCTTCGTCAAATGTCAAGGAAGGGAGGAACTCGGCCTTATCCACCGCGGGCTTTGGAGAGCCAGCCGTTTAAGATCCCCCGAAGCTCCTCCGCATCCCGGGGAAGCTGGATCTCGTGAAGCTTTACGGTCCGAATCCCTCCATCATCCCAGAAGACGAATATATAAGAGAACCCATCGGGGACGGGGCTTCCGATCTCCCCTGAGGGCAAGACCCGGAGGATGTTCAAAGCCCTCGATATCTCCTCCCTTCCCACGGACATATCCGATATCCTCCTCGCCCTTCTGTCGAGATAGCGGGCGGCTCCGCTATCCATGATCATGAGCTCCTCGTCGAAAGCGGCTATCCCACCTACCCTTCTCGCCCCCAGGACAACACCCACGGGCAATCCCTCGACAGGCCCTCCTTCCACAGCTTCTATATAAGGGCATTTGGATGCCGAAACCCTCACAACCCCCTTCACCTTGAACAACCGGTCCGTATCCTTTAAGCTAAAAGGGCTGAGTTCCTCGATCCCCTTTATCCTCTCAACCCCCACTACGTATATCCCTCCCGTGACATCTGCTATAGCGATGTCGCTTCTGGTCAACGGAGGGCCACAGCCGGCTTCCCCGAAGAGGTCCCAACCCCTGTAATATCCAACCACCGTCACATCCTTTCCCTCGTATGATGAAGGCGAGGAGAGGATATCGCCTATTCGGATCGCATCCCTCCAGAGCTCCCTGGTGGATGTTGGAGACCACAATCCCTCACAGGAAGCCAAGGCCAACAAGAAGATAGAGATGACCGACATATAAAACCCTTTCATATCTTTTCACCCCTTTTTCATATATCATACAAACATGAGGGCCGAAGTGCCTGCTATGAACACGATCAACCATTATGGGATCGCTATCCAGAACTCGCTATTCGTATGAATGGGTGAGGGAGCGCATCACCCTTATCGTCCCCTCAAGCTTCTCATACCTTTCCCTAAGCCTTCGGAGCTCGGCCCAAGGCCCGTCCATATCCTCCAACGCCTGGTAGATCACCGATCCCTCACAATGCGTCGGAACGGGAATTCCCGAAAGATAGCAGAGCGTGGGGACGAGGTCCGCTATGTTCACATGCCTTTCCAAGACGATCCCCTTCTTTATCCCCGGCCCTCCGATTATCAGGAGCCCTTTCATCGATCCCAAGGAGTATTCCCCAGATGTTATATGCCTTCCGTGCTCCCCAGGGGCTTCGGGATACATCCCGAACACGATATCTCCTACCGTCTCGCCCCTTAACCCGAGCATGATCGCCTCCTCCCTCCTTAAAACGAACGCGAATGGGCATTTCCCCGTCCCCGGATCCCTGTATGATAGGAGGGCGTTTATAACCCTATCCCTCGCATCCTCGTAATCCTCGTCATCGACGATCCCATCCTGAAACCTGCTCTTCGAGTTGATCCATATGTATACGGAACGGTCCTCGAAGGCGATGCTCCTCTTCCAATCGATCTCCCCTTCTTCCGATGTATGAAGGAGGCCGGAATCGGCGAGTATCCTCGATATGCTGACGGCCTTATAGTTCGGATGAGTGGGGCATGCGCCGTGGTCGGATACGACGGCGATTATGGCATCCTCGCCGGCCCCTTCCATTATCCTCCCAACCATCCGGTCAAGAGATATGTAAACCTTGCGCTCGAGATCCTTCAGCCTTTCCCTGAGCTTTGGATCCGGATCGTGATCCATCCTGTTGATGATCAGGTGGTATGTGTGATCGGGGGCATGTGCGTGCATGTAGAATATGTCCCAATCCTTGGTGGTCATGAGGTGAAAGGCTGCCTCGCCAAGCCATGCGTTCTCGAGGTCCAACATCTCCCCATATGTCTCGAAATCGATCCATCCAAGTCCGACGGCATCCTCCATGGCTCTAAGGGGCAAGCCCTTATCCACCTTCCTTTCGAGCTCCTCGGCGATCCCCTCCGGGTATGTAGCGCCATGAAGGGAGCAGAAGGTCGTCAGGTAAAGCCTTACATCGCTCCCATCCCTCGAGAGGTCGAGCAACTTCGCCATGAACGTGCCATCCCTCTCCTCCCCTCCTCCCACCCTGAACCTAAGCACCGCCTTCCCGCTCCACGAACCGAAGGGGCAGATGAAAATAGGATCGGATGATTTATCGGGGAAGCCGAGCGCCTCGCCCTTTTCCGGATCGAAGAGGAGGAAGAGCTTCGAAGGCTCGACTCCATCCAGGGAGTTATATCTCCCAACCTCCACCTCGGCCTCGAGCCTGGTCCCATCCTGAAAATCCCTCCATCCCTTGCAAGGGGTCAGGGAGACCGTGTCGGCCAGGGGGAGGTTCCGTGTGGTTATGCATTGGTGATCGGCAAGGTTGATGAGCATGCGCCATCCTGTGAGTGGCTTCAAATCCCTCGTCATCCTCCAATCGGTTACGTGAAGCCCAAACCCACCAACCTGTATTCCATCCTTCATCCTCGGAGGCCATGTTGTGGGGTAATTGAGGACTATGGCTCTCTTCCCAACCCTCTCAGCGGCCTCCCATATGAACTCCGCTTTGACATCCGTGGATCTGAAGGCCTGTCCGCAGACCTCCGGCCTTCCCGGGCGTTTCCCCTCCCCCGGAAGGTGGAAACACGTTATCCCATGGGTTCCTGGGTAAGCACCGGTAGCTATGGTGGTCCAGTTAGGAGGGGTTATGGTTGGGTGAGGCACCATGCAGTTCTCCATCCAGACCCCGTTTTCCGCCAATCTTCTTATGTTAGGGAGATCTCCTTCTTCCATAAGCCTTTTTATGGATTTCGTTATCGGGGCATCGAATCCTATAACGACGACCTTAGACATTTGCCCTTACCCCCTTCCCAGGTCTAAGGGAGGTCTGCCGACCTCCTCGTTAGCGTAATTCTATATCTGCAAGATGATTCTGTCAAGGGCCAATGCCCCTGCTTTTATACGAGTAAGTGGATGGCGAAGTTGTTCGTGGGATCATATCTTGTAGGGGCAGGCCCCTGTGCCTGCCCATGATTTTGGGCAACCACAGGGGGTTGCCCCTACTTGACAGGCTTTTGTTTGTGTGCTATAAGAAGCATGTGGTCAACTGCGTAACTCCTATGCCAGACCATGGGATGGCGCTTTTGAAAGGGGGAAAATAAGAGATGGTTTTGCCACTGGCACTCCTTTTGGTTTCGGGTATGCCACAAGGTGCAGTTATCGTTGAGGATTTTGAGCAACCTGCGGAGTTCCGATTAGGTGGAATGCAAATCCATCCTCAATCCCAACTGCATTTGAGCGAAAAGGACGCCTTTGAAGGTAAAAGATGCGCCGAGTTGCGCTACAAGTTCGAGCAGGTCGGTGGTCTTCAGTATCTTGAGGTCATCGCGCCTCACAAGTTGACGGAAAAACCTCGCAGAATCAGCGTGGCTGTTCGCGGCGATGGTTCTGGCAACATCGTCCGCATAAGGTTCGTCGACGCCAATGGCGAGTGGCACCAATACGATTTGGGCGTGCTTCATTTTCGCGGTTGGAGGGTTCTTTGGACGCACCTTGACACGCCTCACGGCCACTGGGGCGGAGACGGAAACGGTCGTCTGGATTTTCCCATCTCCTTCTTCAGCATCGTCCTCGATAGCCTTGTCCGAGCTTCGGAAGGCATCCTCGCTTTTGATGCCGTAACTGCCTACTACGGCGAAGAACCGAAAATTCCCGTTGAAGCAAAATTTGAGCCGGCAAATCGGTGGGGTTACTTTTGGGGTAAAAGGGATGTTCCATTGGGCAAGTTGAAGTTGACCTGTACGGGGGGTCAGCCGTCAACGGTTGAAGTTTCCGCCCAACTTCTCAATCATCGGGAAGAACCGATTCGCCAACTTTGGGAGGACAAGGTTACCGTTTCGCCAACGAAGCCGTGGGAGCGCTCGATTCCGTTGCCTTTGACTCATTTCGGAGCTTACTTCGTTGAGGTTGAAATCAAGGCTTCAAACTTTTCGCCTTCCGTGAGCCGAACTTCAATTTGTTGGTTGCCAGAACCTGCACCGGCTTGGGATGACGGCCCTTTCGGCGTCTGCACGCACTTTGGACAATTCAAGCACGAAGTCCCTGAGACCTTGGAACTGATCGAGCGGATGGGCGCAACTTGGATTCGCGACGAACTTTACTGGAGCAATGTTGAGGGGGAGAAGGGCGAGTTCCGGTTCCCCGAATACTACGACGCCTACATGAAAGCGGCAGGTAAGTTAGGCATCCGATCCCTTATCATCTTCAACTACGCAAATCGGCACTATGACAATGGTCTCGCACCCCACACCGAAGAGGGGCGACGAGCCTTCGCAAGGTATTGCGTGGAGCTGATGAGCCGATACGGTCAAATTTGCCGGCATTGGGAAGTTTGGAACGAACCCAATATCGGATTCTGGCGACCGAAGCCGAACCCCGAAGATTACACGAACTTGCTCAAAACCGTTTACGAAACCGTCAAAAAGGTTGACCCAAAGGCGACCGTCGTTGGAGTTTGCACTGCCGGGACGGATTTCAGGTTCATCGAAGAAGTGCTGAAGCGCGGTGGTGGGAAGTTCATGGACGCGATTTCCGTTCATCCCTACCGTTACCCCCGTTCGCCTGAGACAACGGGTTTTGTTGATGAGATGGAGCGGCTCAAAGGGTTGCTTGACAGGCATGGTGTCGGGCGCTTAAAGGTTTGGCTTACCGAATTTGGTTATCCAACCCACATCACCGGCGGGACGCCACAGTGGCTTTCCGCTGCCTATATCGTCCGGACGTTTCTTTGGGCTTTGACTTTGCCTTTCGTTGAGCGGCTATTCGTCTACGACTTCCAAGACGACGGCGAAGACCCAACTTACAATGAGCATAACTTCGGTCTGATCCGATTTGATGGTTCGCCTAAAGTCGGTTATGCCGCTTTCAACACGATGGCGAGGATGCTTCACCGAAAACGGTTTTCCCGTCGGGTTGAAATCGCCGATGGGGTCGTCTGCCTCGTTTTCAGTGGCGATGATGGAGAGGTTTGGGCTTTGTGGTCGGCCGATGACAAGGAGCGGAAAGCGAGCATTTCCGTTTCGTCAGAACCTATCACCATCACCGACTTAATGGGCAATAGCCGAACAGTCCGTCCCACGAAGGGGCAAATAACCCTCACCTTGACCGCCGAACCGATCTTCGTCCGAGTAGGGGCAGGCCCCTGTGCCTGCCCATGATTTTGGGCAACCACAGGGGGTTGCCCCTACAAATGAGAAATTGCGAAAGGCGAATTGCGAAAATGAGAAATGATGACCTGTCTTTTCGCAATCCGCAATTTCCCTGTAGGGGCAGGCCCCTGTGCCTGCCCATGATTTTGGGCAACCACAGGGGGTTGCCCCTACGATTTTCAATTCCGAATTCCCTTTATGGGTAGCGCAGTCATTACCAGTTATCGCCTCCTCTTGACGGGCTTTCGTTTAGGTGCTATAATGGTGGCGTGGGAAGGGATACGCGGTCAACCGCCTTGTAGCAAAAATCGTTAAGCGAATGTTCGGAGGTAAATGGAAGTGGATATATTGGACGAGAAAGTAATTTGGTCATTTCGTGGCAGGTCTGTTCGGAAGGATTTGGTTAACTTGTTGAAAGGGCAGATGAATGTGCCTGCCTATGTGTTGGAATACTTGTTGGGCAAGTATTGCGCTTCCGATGATGAACAGGTAATTGCGGCGGGGTTGCAAGAAGTTAAGCGCATTTTGACCGAACACTATGTTCGTCCCGACCAAGCAGAGTTGTTCAAAGCAAAGGTGAGGGAACAAGGAAGTCACAGGGTCATTGATAAAGTCAAAGTGCGATTGGTTGAGACGGAAAACAAGTATTGGGCGAGCCTGACGAACTTGCAGATCGATCGTGTCCACATCAGCGAGGATTTGATGATGCGTTATGAGAGGCTTTTGGGCGGTGGGATTTGGGCTGTTGTCGATTTAGCCTACGACCCATCTTTAGCCCACAAAGGTGAAATTCGTCCCTTTGTGATTCAAGAAATTCGCCCAATTCAACTTGCTGGCGGTAATTTGCTTCAGGAGTTTCGTGAAAAGCGTTCCGAATTTTCCCGCGATGAATGGCTTGATCTGCTTTTGCGCAGCGTCGGATTAGAACCAACGACGTTCTCCCATCGCTTAAAGATGCTTTACCTTGTTCGACTAATTCCGCTCGTGGAAAACAACTACAATCTGGTTGAGTTCGGTCCTCGTGGGACTGGCAAAAGCTATGTTTACCGCGAAGTTTCACCATATGCCATCTTAGTCTCTGGTGGCGATGTAACCGTCCCTACACTCTTCTTTTCCCTCATCGGTCGCGGTCGGGTTGGGCTCGTCGGGTTATGGGATGCTGTAGCTTTTGATGAAGTTGCTGGCTTGACCCGTCTCGCAAACCCCCAAGCTATTAACTTGCTCAAGGATTACATGGAATCGGGAAGTTTCAGTAGAGGTCGGGAAGAGATTACCGCATTAGCTGCTTTAGTTTTCATCGGAAACATCAACTTGGATGTTGAGACGACCTTGCGGACAAGCCATTTGTTCACGCCTTTCCCAACCGAGATGCAGGATTTGGCTTTCCTTGACCGCTTCCATGCTTATTTGCCCGGTTGGGAGATGCCCAAACTGACAAGTTCACTGTTAACAGGGCATTATGGCTTGGTCGTTGATTACCTCGCAGAGGTCTTCCGCGAACTGAGAAAATTCAGCTTTGCTGACGCCATTGATGGTTGCTTTTCGCTCGGCAGCGCTTTGAACAGGAGGGATGAAAAGGCCGTAAGGAAAACGGTTTCGGGTCTGCTTAAGTTGCTACATCCAGATGGCATTTGGAGGAAGGAAGAACTCGAAGAGTATTTGTCTCTTGCCTTGGAATTACGCCGCCGAGTCAAAGAGCAATTAAGGCGCATGGGAGGCGTTGAGTATTGGAACACTTCTCTCTCTTTTTTGGACAAATCAACGGGAGAGGAGAGGTTCGTCCCGCTACCTGAGCAGGGTGAAGCGATGGTCATTCCTCCAGACCCATTACCGTCAGGTGCTGTCTTCACCGTCGGGTTGGACGCGGAAAGCAACCGTTACGCTCTCTTCCGCGTTGAGGTTGCGCTAATGAAAGGAAGCGGTTATGTCGTGACCGGTGCTGCTGGGACAGCGATGAGGGAAGCAGTGAGAACAGCTTATGATTACCTGAAAAGCAAGCTGCACCGATTTGCAATTGATAAGTCCTTGGAAGACCTTCAAGTTCATTTCCAAGTCGTGAACTTGATGCAAGCGAAGGAGGGCAGCCAGACAGCATCTGCCTTCTTCATCGCTCTCTTTTCCGCATTGGTTAATAAACCGGTCAGACCTGCAACGGTGGTGTTGGGCGAGATCACCGTCCAAGGCGGTGTTCTTCCGGTAAGGGATTTGGCGGAGTGTGTTCAACTGGCTCGGGAAAACGGAGCGAGAAGGGTTTTGGTTCCCATCGCCAACGCTAAAGACATCCCGCAAATTCCTCCCGAAATCCTTTCTGGCCTTGAACTGGCTTTCTACTCCGACCCAAAAGATTGTCTTTTAAAGGCTTTGCAGGAGTGAGGCGATGTTGGTGGTTTCCGAAGCGGTCAAGTTCCAAGCCCATTTGCAACGCGATGGCATCGGTTTGGAGGAAATGAAACGGCTGCTGTTGGCATATGCCGAATGTGGTGATGAGCTTGAAGTTAAGAGGAGAGCGTTTGAGGATAACCTGCTGGGCAAAACTTCCAAGTGGGTTGTTAAAGACATGCTTTACGCTTTCCGTCGCCGCTTACTTTCAAATTCAGGGTTGCCGCCGGCGGAACTTGTCGGCACGCTACTCAAATTCTCAATTCCCGAAGCGGCGAAAAATCAAACGCTTTTCCCCTACTTCATCGTAACCGACCCTTTAGCTGAGAGATGTTACCGTGATTTGGTGCTTTCACAGGTCAATAATTCAAATCCGCAATTGACAAGAAAGGAAGTCCGACAGCACTTGGAAGCGCTGAGCCTTAACCACCCTGAGTTGGCGAAGTGGTCGGAGAAGTTAAAAGAAAGATGGTCAAGCGGGTTTTTGACCATGCTGAGGCGCTTCAACTTGATGGAGAGAAGCCCTAAGAAGAACCTGAAGAGGTTGTGGCTTCTACTTAAGCCGTTTGCATTCTTTTGGCTTTGGTTCTGGGAGCAAGGCGGTTCTTTCTGGTCCGCAGTGGAACATCCTCTTTGGGAACTTTTGCAGGTAGACGAGCGGCGAATAGAGGAACTCCTTGTTGAAGGGCAACTGAGAGGCTGGTGGTCGTATCAGCGCTCTGGTTCCATCGTTGATTTCCAGCCGAGATTTCCGACGCTAAAGGAGTGGTTAGTAAATGCCTTGGGCGGAAGTGATTAGCGAATTGGAGAGCAAACTGGTAGGCACTTTGAAGGGAACTTTCACGCCGATGGACGGCGTGCCCTTCTTCCGTGTGTTATATCCGCCAAGAGAAGAGCGAGAAGCCCTTAGGCAGTTTAGGTTGCTTGCTAATAGGCTGAACCAACAAGGTTGGCAAACGGTTCATGTTTCGCTGACCGAAGCAATGAAAAAAGCCATTGCTTCCTTGCTCGGCTGTGAAGTTGACGGGTTGGTTAAAAGGTTGGAAGAAGAGGAACGAAGCCGAGACCACACCGAGTTGCAGAGTGGTCTCGCTCAATATCTACCATGTGAGTTGGCGAAAGTGGTCATTGAATGCATTGAGTCCCATATCCCTTCCGAAAAGGGAGCAGCTTTTCTTATACGAACTGGAGCACTTTACCCGTTCATGCGCCCATCCCATCTGTTAATCCATCTTGAAGGCAAGGTCAGGAGTGCTGTCGTCATCGCTTATCCTGGCACAAATATAGGCGCTTTTTTAGATTCAGAGTCTGCTGGTTTGTATGGTGGTTACTATCGCGGTGAGATTATCCACTGGAGGTGAGGGAGTAATGAAAATCAAGGACATCCTTGAACGAGACCCTTTTCGTGAGATTGAAGGCGTTATCAGAATCACCGACCATGACCCAAGCCGAGTTTGGAAGGAGATGGACGAATATGTTCCGACCGAAAAGGTCAAATCGGCTCTAAGGGACATCTTAGACACTTTGCTTGAAACGAAGCAAGGCGCAACGGAAAGGGTCTGTGTTTGGGTTAGTGGGTTCTTCGGTTCAGGTAAAAGCCACTTCCTGAAAGTCTTAGGATACTTGCTTGAGGATAGGGAGTTGAAGGATGAAGATGGTCACCATCACTCCTCTCAAGAATTTCTATGCCGCAAGTTTGGTCTTGACAATTACCTTCCGATGTTGCAACGCGAGTTTAAAACAAAGGCGCTCTTCATCAACCTTCTGGACTGTGACCCACAGCGTCCAGAATTGTCAACCATTAGCCGTCTGATTCTCCGCAGCCTCATGGAAGCGCAAGGGCTGTCCACAGACTTTTGGGTCGCTGAATGGGAGAAAGAACTGAGACAACTGGGCAAGTGGGACGAATTCAGAAATTGGGTCAAGCAAAGGTTTAACCGCTCTTGGGAAGAGGAACGGAGGTTGAACGCAGAAATTGTGCTAAAGCAAGCATTGCTTGTCCTTTTACCCGACCGTTACCGATCCGAAGAGGAAGCCGACCGAGCAATTCAAGAAAGCAAGCGAAGATACAGCGTAGTTGAGCCATCAAGGGTTGCCAACGAGTTAGTTGGGTTCGCAAAGCAAATAGGCGAAAACAATGGTCGGGTTGTCGTCCTTTTGGACGAGGTTGGGCTTTACATCGGTGACAATGTAAGCAGACTGACGGATTTGAACAACATGGCAGAACAAGCCGTTCAATCTGGCGATGGGAAAATTTTGCTCATCGCTTCGGCACAAGAAGCCCTTAGGGAACTTGTCCCACGGCTTACGAGAGATGCACAAATTTTGAACTGGCTTCAAGACCGCTTCCGAACTAAAGTCCATCTTGAGCCAACGGAAGTTCAACAAGTCGTCGCCGAAAGGTTGTTGAAGAAAACACCCAACGGTAGCAAGGAAGTCAACCAGTTGCTCATGCAAAAGAGCGGTGCAATAAGGTCGGCATTAACAATAGACTCTTCATGGCAGGACCCTGATTTTACTGCTCACTATCCTTGCCCTCCATATTCCGTTCGGCTCATCCAAGACATCATGGGTTCATTCCACAGTTCGGTTGAGGAAGCGAGACGACTCAGCAGTGCGGCAAGGTCTGTCCTTCAGCTCGTCCATAGCATCTTGAAAGGCGAAGGTGGGGTAACTTGTGGTGCAGAACAACAAATCGGTTGGCTTATCCCTTTGGACTTGTTCTTCGATAGCCTCAGAAGAACCCTCAGTGCGATTCGTTCTGAGCAAATAATAGCATTTGACGAGATCGAACGGCTGGGCGAAATTGACGGTTTGCCTGTTGTCAGGATCGCAAAAGCGCTGTTCTTGCTTCAACAAATTGGGACACGCTACCCGTGCACCGTTGAAAACTTAGCATCTGCCCTGTTTGACAGCACCGATTTAGACATCAACGCCCTTAGGGAGAAAGTCCGAAATGGTCTTCAGAAGTTGCAGGAAGCAGGTTGGGTTGCAGAAGAGCAAGGCAAATATAGGTTTCTGACACCTGCCCAGCACATGCTTGAACAGGAAGTCAACCGCAACTACCCAACGGTTGCCGAATTAAAACAGGCTGTTGTGGAGTTGTTGAGGAGGGAATTAGGAGATTTACGATACGAGCATGGTGAAATCCGAAGACCTTTACCGGTAGCCATATCAGTGGATGATGAAACTATACGTGAGGATGAAGGTCTGAAAGTAGCCCTTTACACTCCTTTCGCCGATGTGCCTGATGATAACGTCTTGGGGCAAAGTATCGCCGACAATAAGACCCTTTTCTGGAAAGCATCGGGAGACAACGAATTTGAACAGGCGCTGAAACGAGCAGTTGCCGTCAGGAAGACCTTGGAACAGTGGCGAACGAGAACCCTTTCAGACGAGCAAACCGGTTACAAGGAGCAATTGGAAAGGGAGGACAGCCAACTTTGGGATGTTCGTTTGCCTCAGTTAATCACAAGCGCTTTCATGAGAGGAAGGGTCTTCATCGGCGGTCAGGAAATTCAACCAAGCGGAGATGGAATTGAAGTGGTAATAAGAGGACAATTGAGAGCCATCGCTCAGCAAGTTTATACCGAGTTCATTGACAAGCGGCCTGCAAGGGACGAAGATTGCGCTTCGATTTTGACTTGGCGACCTGGCAGCGCCCTGCCGAACATCTACTTAGACCTTGGACTCCTCACCCCCGACCAACAAATAATGCGCGATAACCGATACCTGAGCATTGTTAAGGCGGAAATTCAACGCCGACAGAAATTTGGCTTAGATTGTAGCGGTAGGGCATTGATCGAACACTTTGAAAAGCCACCATATGGGTGGGATCCTCGCTTGGCTCGACTTTTCATAGCCACATTGATGAAAGCGGGCTTAATTGGAGTGAAATACCAGAACCGCGATATACCTGACCCAAATGACCCACAGGTTCGCAATGTCTTCTCCCAGGCAAGAGAGTTTCAGCGGGCAACTTTTGAAGTCTTGCCGGAAGTGGATTGGCGGAAAGCAAGTGAACTTTGCTCGGAAATCTTCGGCGTCATAGGTGGTGACACTTTTGAGCGAGTCGCTTCAATCGTTTTGGAACAAACGCAACATTGGTGTCAATCCGCAAGCCAATTGGCGATAAGGTGCAGTGATAATAGTCTTCCCACTCAACTTAGGGACAAATGCTCCCGAGTTGTTGAACGATTGACAGCTATCGCCCAAATTGAAGAGCCAAATTCTCGGCTGCGGCGCTTCTTAGAAATCATCGATGAATTGAAGCAGAACCTGCCGACCATCAGGAAACTTGAGAGGTTTGATTTTGACCGATACAGGACGCTACGCTCGTTTACCCAATCGGTGAGAGGATGGGATGAGAGCCTTGAGGAAGAAAGCGCCGAAAGATGGAGAAGATTGTCCGAAGGCGTTAATGCCTCCGACATCCTTGACCGATGGCAATCGCTTCAAAATGACTTTGCTGTGTTGCAAGGCAGATATAGCGACGATTATGCTCGGCGACACAGCGAATTTCAAGGCGCCATCGCTAAAGCGATTGAAGAGCTACGGAAACACCCTGCCTTTGAGTGTGAACCCGAACGAGCCGAAAACTCGTTGCAACCGCTCAAGCGACTTCAATGCGCCGAAGAAGGATTTCCTTCCGAGCCGGAATTCGTTTGCCGAAATTGCCGCTGTCCGTTTGGTCAAATGAGCGTTGAGATAGTGGAAATAAGGCGTCGGGAAATAGGAAAGCAACTGGATAGCTTACTTCCGCCTAAAGGACCGCAACCCTTTGAATCGTTGCACATTGAGCGAACCATTGAGGGTGAAGAGGGAATCGAGGCCATTGCAAGTGAAATTCGCAGATATTTTGCGGAAGCAGGAAGGCCTATCAAGATCAAAATCGACGCCGAACCGATGGGGAAGAAAGGGTGAAGGCTGAATGGCTCTGAGTAGAGAGCAAAGGGCACAAATCCGGCGAGCAGTGCTTTTCTGTAGGAGAATTTTAACCGACGAGTTTGACCAACTGCTAAGGCAATGCGGAATTCTTCCCGACCGAATTGTCTCTATCCCACAGGACCGTCAAGAGGTTCAAAGGCAACTCCAAGAAGCGATAAAACGTGAGGTTGCCGATTTTGGCGAGGCGAGGGAGCGTTACCTTAAGCACGCCGTTTTCACTTTCCTCAACCGCCTCTTGGCTTTGCGGGTTGCGGAAGCCAATGGGTTGATCCTTGAAACTGTCGCCGCTCGCCCAGAATACGGCAACCGTTCACGTAGAGAACGAGATTTAGCAGACGCTTATCCTGACCTTGCAACCCAACCTGAAAAACTTGCGCAGGAAGCACTGAAAGTCGCTTTTTCCGAAATGCGGGAGAAAATGAACGAGCGCTTGCTTTTCCGCGATGACAGCCCTTATGCTATTTTGATGCCGAGATTACCTGCTTACCGCCAAATTCGTGAAGTTTTGATGGACTTGCCCGAAGAAGTCTGGCGTGAGTTTGAATTGCTTGGTTGGGCATACCAGTTTTTCAACAGCGAGGAACGAGAGAGAATAAGGCGAAGGCTTAGGCGCAACCCTAAGCCCGATGACATCCCCCCGCTCAACCAGTTCTACACCGTTGGCTGGATAGTCAAAGCGTTAGTTCAAAACAGTTTGGGACGACTTTGGCTTGAAGCTCACCCAGACTCATCGCTAAGGGAAAAACTTGACTACCTTGTTCCCATCCAAAACGAGTTCCGTCCGCCAGCCCGGTCCCTCTCAGTTCGGGAAATCAAGGTTTTAGATCCTGCATGTGGGAGTGGTCATTTCCTGCTCGGCGCTTTTGACCTGCTTTTCGAGATGTGGCGTGAGGAGCAACCAGACCTGCCAGGGTGGCAAATTCCAGTCCTCATTTTGGAGCATAACCTTTATGGTGTGGACATTGACCTTAGGGCTTGTCAAATCGCCGCCATTGCCCTTTGGCTTAAAGCCCGCACGACCTTTGAACGCTTCGTGTCAGGCAACGACCCAGATGCGAAGTTTGAGCCAAAAAGGATCAACATCATTTGCGCTGATATTCACTTCGCTGACAGCAACCGCGAATCCCAATTTTTGCAGCAGTTTGCCTATGACCCAATCCTTCGGCGCATCGTTGAGCAAACCCTTCGAGCTTGCGAAAGCGCTTTTGAAATCTGTTCGCTTCTACGAATAAGGCAGCCTTTTGAACAACTTTTTAGGCAGCGGATAAGGAGGGCAAAGGAACTGAAGCGTAAGCAAGAGCAATTTCAATTGTTCGTCTTGCAGGAAGAGCAACTTTCCTTAGGCGATGTCCCGATAACTGTTCCGAAGGAACTCACTGTCGCCGAAATCGTTGACCGCATCAAGGAATTCGTTCGCAGGGCTTCTGAGGCGCAAGACATGGGTTCACTGCTCTTCGGCATGGATGCTGAATACGCAGTCCAACTCGTTGACATCCTGACAGAAAAATACGATGTCGTGCTCATGAATCCGCCGTATGGAGCGATGCCGCCTCGTTGCAAACAGTATGCCCGCCAGCACTACCCGAGAACCCACAACGATTACTATGCAGCCTTCATTGAGCAGGCAATAAACCTCTGCAAGGATGGAGGCTATGTAGGTGCATTGACGGGACGGACCTTTCTGTTTTTGAAATCCTTCCAAAGGTTGCGGGAGGAGATTTTGAGGTCGGATGCGCTCCCAGAGATTGTCTGGGATTTGGGCTTCAATGTCCTCGACGAGGCAACCTCAAGGTATGCAGCCTTCACTTTACGAAAGAGGCACCACGATGACGGGATTGACTGGAAGAAACATCCCGTCACCTTCTTCAGGCTTACCGATTGGGACTGGGACGAGAAAAGGGTCAAGTTTGGGGAGGCATTGGAAGTTCTGAAAAGGCACCTATAGGGCTCTCCATGTGCCATGGAACATTCTCACTAACATTCTAACTTCGGCGGCGTTAGAATGTTAGTGAGAATGTTAGTTAAAATGTTGAGACAGGGCAGGTGGACATTATGACCATAGAGGAACTGGACGCATTGGTCAAAACACTTAGGGAAGTTGGCGCAGACTTGCAGGCTATAGAAGTCAAAGCAGCAAAGCACGGGTTACCCGAACGACTATGGGAAACCCTCTCTGCTTTCGCTAACACTCCGGGTGGTGGTATTATCCTTCTGGGATTGGACGAGGCATCAGGCTTTCAAACAGTTGGTGTTAGAGACCCTGCGAAAATTCAAAAGGAACTTGCTAACTTATGCGACAACATGGAGCCCCCACTTCGTCCCATCATTGATGTGTTGCAATATGAGGGTAAGTGGGTTGTTGTTGTGGAAGTTCCCGAGATACCAAGTGACCAAAAGCCTTGTTACTACAAAGGAGCAGGACCTTTCCACGGTGCGTTCATCCGAGTTGCTGACGGGAATCGCCGATTAACAGAGTATGAAGTCCGCCAATTTTGGGAATCCAGACATCAGCCTCGCTATGATCGTTCGCCTGTCCCTAACCGCTCTATAGGAGATTTAGACCGTGATAGGCTGCAGGCTTTTTTGGAGCGTGTTCGCCATCGTAATCCTGACCGTTTTCGGGATTGGGACGATGAACGCTTGATGCTCAGTTTAGGTGTCCTTACACGCTGCAATAATGGTCTTTGCCCTACATTATCAGGTTACCTTGCTTTCGGAATTTATCCTCAAGATGAATTCCCGCAATTACATTTAAGCATCATCCGATATCCCACCCTTGAGCCCGGCGTTATTGGTCCTTCCGGCGAAAGGTTTCTGGATAATGTGAAAGTTGAGGGTAACTTACCAGACATGCTACTTTCCGCTTTGAAAAATCTTGACCAAATCCTAAGGAAACATTACCTTCAACGAGGCTTTTTCGTGGAGGAAGTTCCCGAATATCCTCGCGAATTCCTGAGGGAAAGCATCGTTAACGCTCTTATTCACCGCGATTACTCGCCTCAGGCGCAAGGTTCACCTGTTCAAATTCGCATCTTCCCTGACCGCATTGAGATAGAGAACCCAGGAGGCTTATTTGGTCCTGTCACCGTTGATCGCTTGGGAGAACCTGGCTTAATGGCAACTCGCAATGCTACTTTAGTTCGCATTGCTGAAGACCTACCAGTTGAAACTAACCGAATGATGTGCGAGAATAGAGGCACTGGCATCATCACTATGATAGAAGCCCTTAGGAACGCCAACCTGTCACCACCTCAATTTGAAGATAAGCGGACAACCTTTTTGGTGCGGGCTTTCAACTCATCCCTTCTGGACGAGGAATCTCTCCACTGGCTCAACAGAATTAGCCGACATGTTGCCCTAACGGAATCCCAACGCCTTGCCCTTCTCTATTGCCGTCGCTATGAACACCTAACTCACTCAGACTATCGGCGACTGAACCCGCGAATCGACACTCCACAAGCAACCCGAGAGTTGCAAGACTTAGTCAACAAAGGTTTACTAATGCGTTATGGCGTTCGCCGATGGGCTTTCTATATCCTGTCAGAAAAAGTTGAGAAATTTGAAAAAATGCCACAACGCCAAGATCACCGCAGAGAAATTGTCGCTTTATTGAGAGAGCGAAGGGAACCTTTGTCGGCTCGCGAAATCGCCAACACTCTTAACTTGAAACTTCAAACGGTGCTTCGTTGGCTTAATATCCTGAGAAAGGAAGGAACTGTGGGAATCACCACCAAAAGCCCTAAAAGCCGTCACACTCGCTATTACCTTAAGCAAATGGATGAACAATCTTAGCGTAATCGGATGTCGCTTCAAAAGTTCAAAGGAGGTGAGTGGGATGGCGAAAAATAAGGTTGTTTTCACGGTGACGCTCGGTGAACTTGCGGAAGTTCCCGGAACGCCCTTTGCCTACTGGGCGCCTAAGTCGCTGAGAGACCTGTTCCAGAAATTTCCGCCACTTGATAGGGATGTGGCACGAATGCCCGATAAGCCCAAAATCGCCGATGTCAAGCAAGGGCTTGCAACTGCGGATGACCTTCGCTTCACCCGCTTCTGGTGGGAAGTTCCCGTTGAAAAGATTGGGACAAGCAATGAGGAAACCTTTCAGGGCAAAAAATGGGTGCCGTTCGCTATTGGTTCGTGGCTTGATAGTTATTTTTGCGATTATCAAGTTGTCGTCAACTGGGAGAATGGTGGTGAGGAAATCAAGGCTTACCGTGATGCCAATGGACGGCAATTATCCCGACCGCAAAACGAATCCTTCTACTTCCGCGCTGGGCTGGCGTGGATGACTAGTCCTCAGGCTGGGAGTATCATAAAAGGCACGCTAAAAAGCCTTAACATGAGACGACTACCATTAGGCTGCATCTTTAGCGCAGCAATGTGCGGCGTTTTCCCCTTTAGCCCAATACTAGATGTATGGCATCTCATGGCTCTTCTAAATTCCCGCTTAATGTGGATGACTGTCCGCATGAACGGCGAGGCAAAGTTTCAAGTGGGCTATATTGCACCTTTGCCGATTTCAACACAATTCTCAGCAAATCTTCCCTTTCTCTCCCGTGAAGCCCATGACCGTTTGCGTGAGTGGGCGACGGGCGATGAGACGGCGACGGTTTTCGTCGCTCCATGGATTTTGCAGGTCTATGATGCTGTCAAATCGGGAACCTTAGGGATGCCGAAAACGGGTCATCCGCTTTCCCGCGATTTTGAGTGGCGATATGGCATTCCCGAACCTGCTTTGGAACATGCCCAAAATGCCCTTCAAAACAGGTTCTCCCTTCATGCCCTTGCCGAGGCTTGCGTTATCTGGGAAGCGGAACTGAGAAGGCGCATCGATGAAATCCAAAGGCAAATCGACGATGAGGTCTTTCATCTCTACGAAATCTCCGACGAAGACCGTGCAATCATTGAAGCCGAAATGGGAAAGCCCATTGAAGCAGAGGAACTTGAAGGTGAGGAGACAGAAGCGGAGGGAGAGCCAGAAGAGGAAATCCAACCTGAAGGCGTTTTAACAGCGGAAGAGCACATCAAACGGCTCATCCACTACCTTGCCCATCAAGTCATCCGAGAAGACCCTGACGGCATCGTCCCACTTCAAGACTGCTACCCTGCTGGAAGGAACGAACTTGAACTTGGCTTGGTCTCATGGGTTCGCAAAAAGTTGCAGGAAATTTTCGGCGAAGAGGCGATGCCAACTGTTGAGCGGGAATTGCAACAGGCATTAGGGAGTCGCCTTGAAGATTGGCTGGCAAGGGAGTTTTTCGGATACCATGTCGGTCTGTATCGCCTTCGCCCAATCATCTGGCAAATCACTTTGCCGAGCAGTCCCGAAAGCCAAAGGAATCAAAGGTCACGCCGACGGAGCGCAACTCAAACTGTGCAAACTGACTTCAGCGTTTTCATTTACTGGCACAAACTTGACTCCGACACGCTAAGGAAAGTCCGCCACATTTACCTTCAGCCTTTCTTGGATGCAGCAGAACGAGAAGTCCAGCAAATGGAGCAAAGGGTTGCAGAGTTGCGAAATAGCGATGCACTGCATAGGCAGGGTGAAGAAGAGAGGCTTAATCAAGCCCGTTCCAAGCTTGAAGGGCTCAAAAACCTTGCCCAGCCCATAGACGAACTTCTCCGACCGCACACCTTGCAAGTTGAAAGCCGAAGCGAGTGGGTGAAGGAGAAGGTGAATGAAATCGTTGCCGATGGATACAATCCTAATCGTGACTACGGTGTCCGCGTCGGCATTGAGCCCCTAAAGCGAAAAGGTATCTTGGCGAAAGGTGCTGAAAGGGTAAGAGGGTAGAATCTCCAGAAAGCGGTATCCTTAGGAGGTGGAGTGACATGTGCCGGCTATTAGGAATTAGGGCTAACAGACCAGTGGATATAAAATTCTCACTTTCTAATTTTCAACGCTTTGCCGAAGAGAACCCAGATGGGTATGGAATTGGTTGGTATGAAAACGATGAACCGAAAGTGTTCAGAGAACCAATTTGCGCTCTGGATTCGGAACATTTTCTTCGGATAGGCCGGGAAGTTCGCTCTCACATTTTCATCTGTCATGTTCGAAGGGGAACATGTGGTGAAAGGCGTGAAGAAAATTGTCATCCGTTTCAGTATAGGCGATGGTTGTTTGCCCACAACGGTTCGGTGTATAAAAAAGATGTGCTACATGGACGCTTGCGAGCTGAGCACCAAAACGCCATTAGCGGCGAGACAGATTCTGAGGTTTATTTCCACTGGATTCTTCAAAATATTGAGGATTGTGGCAATGATGTCGTAAGAGGGATTTGTGCAGCAATAGAATTCATATACCATAGGTGTTGCTTTACGGGCCTTAACTTTCTCTTATCTGATGGTAAAAATCTCTATGCCTTTCGTTATGCTTCCCACGACTCAAGTTACTATTCACTTTACTACTTGCAGCGTGATCCTAAGGATTGGCCGTCGGGAGCCATTAATTTGGAGTCTAAAGAGTTGGGAACGCTGATTCAAAGTAAGAAGCTTAAGGATGAAAGGGCAGTTCTGGTTTGCTCGGAATGCCTGACCAAAGAAGAGGATTGGAGATCAATAGATTTAGGCAATCTTCTTATAATCTCTGAAAGTTTGGAGATAAAACAAAAGAGATTAATCTAATGTGAATCCAAGGAAAAAGAGGTGGGAGGTTATGCCACAGCGCCCAAATTTGACGGTGTTGAGAGACTGGATTCACTCGGAACTCAGAGAGGCATTTGAACGTCAAGGCGAAGACGGGATTGTCGTTTGGTATGATGCTGGCGGGACGATGAGCGAATTAGTTGACGAGGTAATCCCAGAAGGCGTCAGATTAATCAAGTTTGACGGCAGTTTCCTTGCCTTGCGTTTCGATTTGGAAAGTGAATCGCCCCACCTTAGTGGCAAGTGGCTCATCTATGTTCCAGAAAAGCCCTTGCAAGAAAGCTGGCTTCGTGATTTTGAACTTCTGGGTGAACGGCTTGAGATGGATTTTCTGTCGCTTTTGCAATGCCGTTGTAATCTCCCTGTCACTCCAGTTTTGACCGACTTGCTTAGAAATCGACTTGAAAACCCAAAGATGTTAGTCCGAAAGTGGGAGCGATTAATAGGTGACCGAACGGTTACAGAAAGCGAGATTATTAAGGGACTTTTGGCAATCGCTTTTGGACTTAATTCGTGGGGCATTCGTGATGCCGTTTTATCTTTCCTTTGCAAGCAGAATTGGCAAGATAAGTTAAGCAAGCAGGGTTTATGGGAAATTTGGCGCAAAAGATTGCAAGAACACTTCAACTGGACCGATGAAGAAACTCCTGGTGATGAGCGGGGGTTGAAGGGGAGAGTTCGGGCTGCTATCCTTTTGGCCGACCTGGCTTGTTCCGATCCTTCCGTCGCTAATCACTTTCCTTTCGTGCCATCGGATCCGATCAAACGCCAAACCTTGGGCGATCTTGCAAAGCAATGGCGAGACAGCACAAGACGGCAGGCAGTTTACCGCAAAGCTGCTAACGAAGTGGAGAGGCAATACAATTTGCAAAGCATTATCTCCTTGAGCGAAACGATGGTGAACGCAGAGACTTTCAGAGTCATTGACGATCTGTGGGTTCAGGAATTGAGAAGAGCTGTTCGCCCTGATGGAAGCAATTTCGATGAGAAGGTTGAGGATTTGAGAAGAATTGCCGAGACGAGGAAAGGTTTGTTCTGGTCACGGCATGGTGAAGATGAAGCGATCAGGAACTTCTGGGAAGCATTAGAGTTAGCGGCTAAGATTTGGCTTAAAAGCCAAGATGCTATTAAGGTGTCTGAGAAGTTGCAACGTGTTGAAGAATTCGTTAGGGATTACACGAGCGAATGGTGGCAATTGGATTATTGGGCGCTTCAGTTAGCGGCTGCACAAACTTCATTGAGTGGTGAAGACAAAAATCGGTTTGTCAATCCTGCTTGGGTCGTTTATCGCAAGTTTCTGGACTCAGTCAACCGAGCCTTTATGAATGCCGTCAAGCAGGAAGGGTGGCAGCCCACGCAGTGGACTTTCTGGCAGAACATTCGCGTCGGTCAAGAAAGGGTCGCCATCTTTATCGTTGATGCCTTGAGATTTGACCTTGCAAAGCATCTGCAAGAGCGTGTCGGAAATGCGGTCAACTTTGAGATTCGTGCACTTAAAACGGTATTGCCGAGCATTACGGAAATTGGTATGGCAGCGTTGCTTCCTAATTCGGAAGGATCAAGCGTGGCTTGGGAAAGCGGCGGGTTGGTTGTCAAAGTGCAGGGGCAGGAAATTACGAGCAAAAGTGAAAGGAAGGATTGGCTTGGGCGGTTTATTGGACAGAACGGAAAGATCGTTGATTTGGATGAATTAGAGGCTGCCGATTTGAGCGATGCCAAAATTCTCGTCGTTTTCTCACAGGAATTGGACAGGTTTGGGACATTCGCGTCTGACCTCCACCCGCAGGGATTGTTTGACATGGTCGACAGAATCGCACAAGGTGTTAAGTTTGTTGCTGAGAAGGGCTTCCAAAAATTTTTTGTCGTCGCTGATCACGGATTTCTGTTTACACTGGAAAGGTGTGAACCATCTATTGTTCAAGCACCTTTGAAGGCATTGGCAACAAAGAGAAGGTTCGTCGTGGGAGGACAGACGGAAGGGTGTTGGATCGTTCAAGCTGATGAAGTCGGGCTTCAAGGCGATTTGTTGTTCGCCTTCCCCGAAGGTTTTGCGGTGTTTGCGTTGCAAGGTGAGCAGGAAAATTTCTTGCATGGAGGGTTGAGTTTGCAGGAAAGCATCGTCCCAATGCTTTGTGGACAAGCAGTTCTGATGCCTAAGGTCAAGGTGCGAATGCAAGTTCAAGAGCCAATAAGCAGCCGAATTGCGAGGGTAACTGTAGAAGTGCAAGTGGACAACCTTTTCGCTGAACCCAGGAAGGTGAGGGTGCGTGTGGGCAAGCGAGAGAGTAGTGCTGTTGAGGTAAGTAATCAAAAACAAAGAGAAGAAATTCCCCTCGTTTGGCTTAACGAATTTGAAACTCCACCTGATAGTGTAACAGTTCAACTCCTTGATGACGAAACGAACCAAATCCTTGAGCGGAAGCAAGTCAAGGTCCAGTTGCTTGTGTGAGGCAAACCAAGTGCCTTTGGCTCATCGCTCAACATTGATGCTGGGCATGGGTGAGGCACAGGGTATCTTTACTGCGAGGGTTGAAGGTAGAGGTAAGTGTGGTATAAGGTTTCAATGAAGCCGAAAGGCAGAGTCGGAAAGTTGCTCAAAAAGCATGCTGCACATTCAAGAAGGAGGTATGAAACAATGAGGCGAGAGCGCATGTATAGTATGCCGACCATCGTATTGATGGCGTTGCTTATCCGCTCCGGCGCTTTTGGCGCTGTGCGAGACGGCGAGGACACCGCCCTGGCGGTCTATCGGCGCAACCCCTATTATTTCTGTAGTTCGGACGGCAACCCTGTCGTGCTCATCGGCGACTACACATGGGGCACGTTCTCCGATGTGGACTATGACTACAAGGCGATGTTCGAGACGCTCAAAGCCAATAGCTTGAACTTCGCCAGGGTGTGGGTATACTGGGGCAACGAGGTCGGCTTTGAAGACCAGAGGCCGCCGCAGAATTACCACCGCATCAACGTTGTGCCCTACCTGCGCACCGGTCCCGGCGTTGCCAACGACGGCAGGCCAAAATACGACCTGACCAGGTTCAATCCCGCTTTCTTCGAGCGCCTACGAGATGTCTGTCGCGCAGCACAAGAACGCGGGATCTTCCTGCAGCTGACGCTCTTCGATGCATGGATGATTAAGCACCCGCATCTGTGGCGCTTGCATGCCTACCATCGCGACAACAACGTCAACGGCGTGGACGGCGACCCCCAAAATACGGGCAGGGGCACCGATGGACGGCAAGGCTTCTGCTCGCTGGGCAACCCAAAGGTTCTGGAAGCGCAGAAGGCGTTCATCCGCAAGGTAGTGGATGCGGTCAACGAGTTTGACAACATCTTCTTTGAGATTGCGAACGAAAACTACTACAACGCCGAATGGGAGCGGCATTTGTGCGAGTTCATCCACGAATATGAGAAAGGCAAGCCCAAACAGCATCTGGTCATGCCGCTGGACTTACCGAATCACGACTACGGCGGAATTAAGACGTGGGACTTGCAACGGTTGCATCAGAACCTGCTGAAAGCACGGGCGCTCAAACAGCCTCTCATCTTCGATACCGACGGCATCGGCTGTCCTGATGATACGACCGTTCGCAGGGCGGCATGGACGGCGTTTGTGAGCGGTGGGCACGTGGATTATCTGGACGACAGCCTCCAGCCGGGCAGCGAACACGGCGGCGACTTTCGCGGCTCGCGGCGAGCAACGCTTCGGCAGCAGTTAAGCTACCTTGCCCGCTTCGCGAAACAGGTGCGCTTTTGGGAGATGCAACCTGAGGACGAGTTGGTGAAAGCAGGCGATGCCTTCTGCTTTGCATCGGAGCGGGAACTCATCGCCTACCTGCCCAGCGGCGGCACGGTAACGCTTGATTTGACCAATATGAAAGGTAAACTTACAGCCCGCTGGTTCAATCCGCGTGACGGGAAGTTCAGCGAGGCGTTCAAAGCCCAGGGGGGCAAGGTGCAGGAGTTTCGGCCTCCGGATGGCAACGATTGGGTGTTGCTTATAGGGGACACGGTAAGGGGCACGTTCTCCATCGCTCCGCCCTCCTCCGAGAATAAGGCTCGACAGTCCCAAGAGGTCTATCCAGGCGCATGCTGGGAGAAGCGCTCGCCAGAGGCTGTTGGGCTTTCGCGTGCCAGGCTGGATGTCTTTCGAGATTTTGTTGGCGGGCGCGGCTGTGTGGTGCGGCATGGTTACCTGGTCTACACCTGGGGCGACGTGAGTCGACGCGCCGACATCGCTTCGGCGGCCAAGCCGATCTACGCTCACTTCCTTTTCAAGGCCCTCGAAGAGGGCATGATTCCCAGCCTCGATGAAAAGGTCGTCCGGTGGGAGCCACGGCTGAACGAGATCAACAAGGAGCTCGGCTACAAGGACCGCGACATCACCTGGCGGCATCTGGCGAACCAGACTTCCTGCTACGGCGTGGTGGAGAAACCCGGCACGGCTTTCTGCTACAACGACTGGCAGATGGCGCTGTTCTGGGATACGCTGTTCCTGAAGGTCTATGGAGCGACTTACGAAAATGTGGACGAGAAAGTCCTGCGACCGCTGCTCACCGAGCCGCTTCAGTGCGAGGACGACCCCACATTCATGGCGTTCGGGACGCAAGACCGTCCTGGGCGGGTGGCCATCTCGGTGCGCGACTTTGCCCGCTTTGGGCTGCTGTATTTGCGCAAGGGAAACTGGCGGGGCAGGCAACTCCTCAGCGCCCGGCACGCCACGATGGCGGTGACCAGTCCACTTCCCAACTCCCTCCCGCGCGCTGGACAAAGGGCGGCGGAGATGATCCCCGGTCAACGTTCGATAGGGTCGCGGGATATCCCGGACAACCAGACCGACCACTTCGGTAGTTACAGTTGGCTGTGGTGGATCAACGGCGTAGACCGCCATGGACGGCGAATGTTTCCCAATGCGCCCGCCGATACGTTTGGCGCGTTCGGTCATGACGGAAGACATGCCCTGTGGGTTATCCCCAGCCTCGACATCGTCGTCTCCTACGGCGATGCCAACCTCGAAGGCTGGACCAGCGTTAACAAGGCGATGAAGTTGTTGATGGAGGCGGTCATGGGCCAACGGTCGTCGGAAGCATCCCCTTAGGCGGCAGTGGGATGAGTTCTTCGTGCATCCAGCAACTTCGGGATGCCGTCCCTCTCTACCTCCCCCGCACCACCGGTAGCAGGATATGGCTGGGGCGTTTGGTGTCCATATAGATGGTGTTGTGGGCTGGGCGGGTGCGTTCGCTGGCGCGGAACGGCTCACCCGTATTGGGGTTAGGGTCGAAGGCGGGTGCGTTGCTGGAGGTGATATGCACCCTGATGCGATGCCCTCTGTTGAACACGATGCTGGTGCTCCACAGGTCTATCTCGAAACGGTATACCTTGCCCGGCTCCATCAGCTTCTCCTTTGTAAATCCTTCGCGGAAGCGAGCACGCAGGATGCCCTCGCAGATGTTGATGGAACGCCCGTCTGGGTAGACGTCGCACAGCTTCGCCGCGAAATCGGTATCGGGAGCATCGCTTGATGCCCACAGCACCGCTTTCACCCTGCCCGTTACTTCCAACGGCTCCTGCAACGGCTCGCTGGTAAATACCAGCACATCGGGGCGCCCCTCGATCTTGCGCTGGTCCATCGCCCCCGCGGGTAGCGTCAGGCGTGGTCCGCCTATCGTTGGCACGGGGTCTTTGGGATCGTAGGTATAGCTGAGCGTGCCACCTTCGCTCGGTTTTTGGGGGGACAGGGACTTATCGGGGTGCAGGTAGAAGGGGGTGGGCGTAGCGTTGACGGGCGGCCATCTGTCGGCGGTGCGCCATTCGTTGCCCGGCGCGTGGTGGTCGGTCACATCGCCCATCACGTAATAAGTCACAGCCGGCTCGCGCTCCACCCCGTTATCCACGCCCTTCAGGTAATGGTCGAACCATCGCCACATCTCGTGCGCTCGGGTCGGCGGGTTTTTGGCATTGGGGAAGGTCAGTTCGCCAGCCTTCTCCTGAAACACGCCGTGCGTCCATGGTCCCATAATCAGCTTTTGCTTGCCTCGTGCGCCCGGTCCTCCCTGCGTCTGCATCCCCACGAAGGCATCGATCGTCGCCTGTGAGAAGATATCATACCAGCCGCCGATGTGGACGGCGGGCGCGTTAGTGAAGCGGTAGCGGGTGGTCATGTCGCGCTCTCGCCAGTAGGCGTCGTAGGTGGGATGGGAGGTCCAGATTTTGAGCGCATCGGGGCTGAAGCCGCTGATTCGAAGCCAGTCTTCGACCATCGCCTTACGGAACACGCCACCCCAGTATACGGCGCTGTTATAAAGGCTCGGTGTGCCCACCGTGATATGCTGGCAGGCGATCTTTTTGGTGCCCGTGCCCGCCAGCAGGTATTGGGTAATGCCCAGCGCGGAACCGCCCCAAGTGCCGATTTTTCCGTTGCACCAGGGCTGTTTGCTAATCCATTCCACGGTATCCTCGCCATCGCGCAGCCTGCCCCAACCATCTGTCTCGAATGGCAGGTTCTTACCCTCCGAGCCGAAGCGCCCGCGCGTGTTCTGGACCACCATCACGTAGCCCCGCCGGGCGGCGTCCTGCGCGATGCCTTCGCCCAGCCGGCGGTCATAGGGGGAGCGCAGCAGGATAACGGGGAAAGGTCCCTCGCCTTCGGGGAAGTAGATATCGGTCGCCAGGCGCACGCCGTCTCGCATGGGCATCATCACCGTCTGCTTCTTGACCTGGGGCTGTGGCGTGGGGAGGACTGCGCTTGCCAGAAGGCCGATGCCGAGCACACACATGCCAACGATAAGGACCGTCCGCCACCACTTCATCTTACACATTAACCGCGTCGCCCACAAGGTAACCACCCCTTTCATTTGAGCATGGGGGAGGAGGAGCTGAGGAGCATGGGAGGATCTCCAAGCACCCATGCCCTTCCCCTTTCCAACTTCGCCTTTGAGCTCATTATATGCCCTATTTCCTCGCCTGTCAACCCTTTAGGGGCAGGCCCCTGTGTAATAAACGTTGGAACGTTTGAACGTTTAAACGTTGGAACGTTCAACGTGCCTGCCCATGATTTTGGGCAACCACAGGGGGTTGCCCCTACTGACCTCCCTTGACAACTGGCCTTGAATAATGTATAATTTAATAAACAAATGTTATTATTGTGGGATGTGGCCATGGCCGGCAGGGAGGTTAAAAAATGAAGGTTATAGATCCAGTATGCAAGATGAGGATCGAGGATAAGGATGCCGCTGGAACAACCACATACAAAGGTATAACATACTATTTCTGCTCAAGGCATTGCAAGGAGAGATTTGACGAAGACCCAGACGCCTTTCTCGGTAAGGAGGTCCCTGAACCTCCAAAAACAGGCGCGATTTACACCTGCCCCATGCATCCGGAGATAGAGCAGGAAGGCCCGGGATCATGCCCAAAATGCGGCATGGCCCTCGAGCCAAGGGCCGTTTCGTTAGAAGAAGAAAACCCCGAGCTCATCGACATGACGAGGCGATTCAAGGTTGGGCTCGTCCTTACAATACCGTTGGTCTTAATAGCAATGCGGGATTATATTCCGGGCCTTCCCCTTGAGGGGTTGATCTCCCATGAAGCCATGAAATGGGTGGAACTCATCCTTGCAACACCCGTCGTCCTCTGGGCTGGATGGCCCTTCTTCGTTCGTCTCGAACAATCCATACTAAACCGCAGCCTTAACATGTTCACGTTGATAGGCCTTGGCGTAGGTGTGGCTTATATATACAGTGTCGTTGCAACACTCATACCAGGTGTATTCCCATCGTCCTTCAGAAGGGATGGCGAGGTAGCGGTATATTTTGAGGCTGCGGCGGTTATTGTGACCCTTGTGCTCCTTGGGCAGGTGCTCGAATTAAAGGCACGGAGTAAGACAGGAGCGGCTATCAAGGCCCTCCTTGGGCTTGCGCCGAAGATAGCACACAGGATAAAGGACGGCATCGAGGAGGACATCCCTCTTGAGCATGTCCAGCCTGGCGACCTGCTGAGGGTGAGGCCTGGTGAGAAGATACCGGTGGATGGGGTTGTGGTTGAGGGCTCGACCTTGGTGGATGAGTCGATGGTTACAGGCGAGCCCATCCCTGTGCAAAAGGTCCCAGGCGAGAAGGTGATAGGGGCTACTGTAAACGGGAGAGGGATGATCGTGATGAGGGCGGAAAGGGTCGGTGCGGATTCACTGCTTTCGCAGATAATACGGATGGTTGCAGAGGCCCAGAGAAGCCGTGCTCCGATTCAGAGGCTTGCAGACGTTGCGGCAGCGTATTTTGTCCAGATCGTTTTAGCAGTGGCAATCCTCACCTTTATCATCTGGGCGTGGCTCGGTCCCGAGCCGAGGATGGCACATGCAATCGTAAACGCGGTAGCGGTCTTAATCATCGCTTGTCCCTGCGCCCTCGGACTTGCAACACCTATGTCCATAATGGTTGCTATGGGGAGGGGCGCAACTCAAGGGGTGCTTTTCAAAAATGCAGAGGCGATAGAGGCGATGGAAAAGGTCGATACCCTTGTCGTCGATAAGACGGGAACTCTTACCATTGGCAAGCCTGAGCTTGTGGAGGTTATTCCGGTTCAGGGATTTGATGAAAACAGGGTGCTCCATTTTGCCGCAAGCCTTGAGCGTGGAAGCGAGCATCCCCTTGCAGAAGCGATCGTAAAAGGGGCGGAGGAGAGGGGCATAAGCCTTGCCGATGTTCGGGAGTTTGAATCGATAACGGGCAAGGGCGTTGTCGGCAAGGTTGGAGGACATAGGATTGCAGTGGGCAATATAAAACTCCTCGATGATCTCGGAATCGATGCTGGGCAATTCTCTCAGAGAGCGGAAACCATGCGGAAGGATGGACAGATGGTTATGTTCGTTGCATTAGATGACGGAGTGATCGGGCTCCTCGGCGTAGCAGACCCGATAAAGGAGACAACGCCCGAGGCTATCGATGCGCTCCATAAAGAGGGTATACGCATAGTTATGCTTACAGGGGACAACCATGTAACAGCAGAGGCAGTAGCGAAGAGGATCGGGCTCGATGATGTAATTGCGGAGGTGCTGCCGGATCGGAAGTCCGAGGTCGTCAAGGAATTGCAGGCTCAAGGCCGTATCGTTGCGATGGCGGGAGATGGTATAAACGATGCCCCCGCCCTTGCAATGGCCCATGTTGGGATAGCGATGGGAACTGGCACGGATGTGGCGATGGAGAGCGCCGATGTGATACTTGTAAAAGGCGACCTAAGGGGTATCGTTCGTGCAAGGCGCTTGAGCAGGGCAACGATGCGCAATATCAAGCAGAACATCTTCTGGGCATTCGTGTATAACTCCCTCGGAGTCCCAATCGCCGCAGGCGTTCTTTATCCGTTCTTCGGGATACTCTTGAGCCCTATCTTTGCGGCTGCTGCGATGAGCTTCAGTTCTGTCTCGGTGGTTGGCAATGCATTGAGGCTGAGGAAGGTTAGACTATAATTTGCGGTTGACCGAAGGCAGGGATGGGGCGGCCCGGATATGGCGGTCAGCGCATCTTGTTGACAAGCTTCCGTTTTTGTGATACAATCTCTGAAAAGGGATTTGCGGTCAACCGAGCAATCCCTAAATTTCAGCATAGGGGGTAAAAAACATGGTGGAACTAAAACAGATTTACAAATGCAATGTCTGTGGGAATATAGTCGAGGTCTTGCATGTAGGAGGGGGACAGCTTGTTTGTTGCGGACAGCCGATGGAGTTGCTTAAGGAGAAAACAGAAGATGTTGGAAAGGAGAAACATGTGCCGGTGATCGAGGAAACGGAAACCGGGGTGATAGTAAAGGTCGGTTCCGTGCCTCATCCGATGGAAGGAAACCATTATATCGAATGGATAGAGGTGATCGACGATGGGAGGTCTTATAGGAAGTTCTTAAAGCCCGGTGACAAACCGGAGGCGGAGTTTGGAATAAAGGGGGGGGGGGGAAGATCGAGGCGAGGGAATACTGCAATTTGCATGGTTTGTGGAGAGGATAGATTCTTAGCGTGCTTTTCATCCAAAATTTAAATGAGAAGGAGGCAAGAGCCATGAGGAGAACGATTGAGAACCTGGCCAAAGCGTTTATTGGTGAAAGCCAGGCGAGGAATAGATATACCTTCTATTCCAAGGTTGCCAAGAGGGAGGGGTTTGAACAAATTGCCGAGATTTTCCTGATCACGGCGGAGAACGAGAGGGAACATGCGAGCCAATTGCTTAAGTTAATTAACGAATTAAAGAAGAAGAGCGAGGAGAAGCTGGACGAGATAAAGGTCGAGGCGGTAGCTCCAACAATACTTGGAACCACGGCCGAGAATTTAAAGGCGGCCATTGCCGGTGAAAATTATGAGCACACGAGGATGTATCCGGAATTCGCCTCCGTTGCTGAAGAGGAAGGTTTTCCTGAGATCGCCAAAAGGTTGAGGGCGATTGCGATAGCGGAGAAGCATCATGAGGAAAGATATCAGAAGCTTCTGAAAGAGGTTGAAGCAGGAACGGTATTTAGAAAGGAGAAGGAGGTTTGGTGGGTTTGCCGTGAGTGTGGCTACGTTCATTTTGGGATCGAACCTCCGGAGAGATGTCCGTCCTGCGATCACCCAAGAAGCTTTTACCAGGTTAAATGTGAGGAGTATTAACTAAGAAACCTGCGATTAAACTGAATTTTGGTCGGTCCGGCATAGGCGGGCGTTTTGCCTTTGCCTGCCATGGTGCTATAAGACGATGAGGGTTTGTCTTGTTCCGTTGAGGATCGAAGTTAAGAATCCCTCGGCGAATTTATGCCGCTTTGAGCAAAGGCTGGCGGAGATAGCGAGGCATCGGCCCGATTTGATTTGTTTGCCGGAGTGTGCTTTCACTGGATATCTCTGTGAAGAGCAAGATCTGGAAAGGTTTGCGGAGCCGATTCCTGGTAGAACTACCGAGGTTATTTCAAGATTGGCAAGGGAAAATCGTTGTTACATCTGCTTCGGAATGTTGGAGAAGGCGAAGGAGGGGTTTTACAGTTCTGCGATTTTGCTCGACAGATTTGGCGAGGTGAAGCTTATTCATCGAAAAATTAACGAACAGCCGCCCTTTGTTACTGGGAACGATGTGCAAGTAATTGACACTGAATTCGGCAAATTATCGATTCTTTTGTGTGGAGACTTATTTGATGATGATGTAAAGGTCGGGTTAAGAGGTCGGGCGGAGTTATTGATTTTACCGTTAGCAAGGGGTTTCGATGGAAAATCGCCCGATTTAGAAAGGTGGCTTAAGGAAGAGCGGCAGGCATATGCGGATGAGGTTAGGGAAGTTGGAATTATGACGTTGATCGTCAACTCGCTGGAAGATCCATCCCTGCCAGAAGCGTCGTTTGGTGGGGCGATGATAATCGGTGCAGATGGTGAAGTATTGGCGGAATCTACGCATGGGACGGATGAAGTGCTGATATTCGACGTGGTTCCCGAGAAAGGCGGCTAACGCCGTTTGCCGATTGGGGTATGTGTGCCGAGCCGGCAAGCGGATTTCGGGCGAAGGCGTGCCGGAGGAATATCGAAGAAAGGAGGATGTTATATGAGCGAATTGCTGACGAACAAGAAGAGAATGCTTAAGGAGATGATCAAAAAGCTACATTCAGGGGTATCCCCTGATGAACTCAGGGATGAGTTTAAAGAGGTCTTAAAGGATATAAAACCGGATGATATAGCCAAGGTGGAGGAGGAACTCATAGGAGAAGGTATAGCAAGGGAAGAGATACGAAGGCTTTGCGATGTCCACCTTGCTGTCTTCAAGGAGTCCCTTGAAAAAGAAAAAACTTTAGCGCCACAGGGTCACCCAATTCATACGCTTATGGAGGAACACAAAATAATTTCACAATTTGCTGATGGTTTAAAAGATATCGCCGAAAGGATTAGGGATGCTGGTGATTTTGATAAGGAAATGGGCGAGTTAAGCCATATCGTGGAGCATCTCAGGGATTCAGAAAGCCATTATGTGCGGGAAGAAAACGTCCTGTTTCCATATCTTGAGAAACATGGCATTACCGGGCCACCGGCGATCATGTGGTCGGAACACAACGAGATAAGAAGGATCAAGAAAGAGGTTTACGATGCCGTGGAAAATTATAAAAATATGGGTTTTCAGGATTTCGCGGAAAAGCTCGCTAATCTGTCTATATCTTTAGGTGAAATGCTTCAGAGCCACTTCTACAAGGAAAACAATATCCTTTTCCCAACGGCATTAAAGGTGATCGAAGAGGATGAATGGATAGATATTAGAGGGCAATTCGATGAGCTCGGTTATTGTTGCTTTACACCGGAATATGCGAGGAAGGAGGTTGAGAAAGCGAAAATAAGCAAGCCCGAAGCTTTAGCAGAAGGACAGGCGGTATTTGAAACAGGGGGTTTATCTTACGAAGAACTTGAAGCGATTCTCAACACCCTGCCCGTGGATATAACCTTTGTCGATAAAGAAGATACCGTTCGATATTTCAACCAGTCTAAGGAAAGGATCTTTCCAAGGACGAAAGCAGTTATAGGTCGCAAGGTCCAGCTTTGTCATCCTAAAGAAAGTGTGCATAAAGTGGAACAGATTCTAAATGATTTCAAGAACGGCAACCGCGATGTAGTGGAGTTTTGGATAAATAAAGGTGGCAGGCTTATCTATATCCGCTACTTTGCGGTTCGTAAAAATGGCGAGTATCTCGGCACTTTGGAGGTAACCCAAGATATCACGGATATTAAGAAGATAGAAGGGGAGAGGAGGTTATTGAAATAGGAATAGACCCCAAGACTTTCTATAAAATTGGCTATGGCTTATATGTGGTGAGTTCGAAGAGGGACAATCGATTAAACGGGATGATAGCTAATACGGTATTTCAGGTGACTTCAGAACCTCCTATTATAGTGGTTTCCATAAACAAACAGAACCTTACATATGAGTTCGTTCATGAGAGTAAGGTTTTTGTCGTATCGATCTTATCAAAAGAAACACCGATGGAGTTCATAGGCCATTTTGGCTTTAAATCCGGTAGGGAGTTTGATAAGTTTAAGGACCTGAATTATGAACTTGGTATAACCGGCGCTCCTATAGTTTTGGACAATTCTGTAGGTTATTTAGAAGCAGAGGTTATCAGCTACACAGATGTTGGAACTCATACCCTTTTTATTGGGAAAGTAGTTTCTGCTGAAATCATAAGAGATGTAGAACCAATGACTTATGACTACTATCGCAATGTAAAAATGGGCAAAGTGCCGATAACAGCACCAACATATATCAAAGGAGGAGATAAAGCGATGGATAGATATGTATGCACAGTATGTGGGTATGTATATGACCCGGAAGTTGGAGACTTGGATTCTGGGATAAAACCCGGCACGCCATTTGATGAACTGCCCGATAACTGGACATGTCCTATATGTGGGGCGGGTAAAGGCGCATTTGAAAAGGAGGGATAAGATGGCCGTTAGGGAGCTAAAACCCGGCGTTTATTCAGTAGGTGCGGTAGATTGGGATAGGAGGTTATTTGATGAACTTATTCCATTACCCGATGGCACGAGTTATAATGCCTACCTGGTCAAAGGTCGAGAAAAAACAGCACTTATAGATACGGTTGATCCCACCAAGGGATATGAACTCCTGGAAAATATCCGAAAACTCGATGTAGAGGGGATAGATTACGTAGTTTCCAACCATGCAGAACAAGACCATTCCGGGGCTATTCCGAAAATCCTCGAGGTATATCCGAAAGCCAAGATCGTTACCAACGAGAAGTGTAAAGAACTTCTAATGAAACTACTTTTAATTCCAGAGGAAAGTTTCATGATAGTAAAGGATGGCGAGATGCTCGCCCTTGGCGACAAGACCTTAGAGTTTATGATAACACCATGGGTTCACTGGCCGGAGACTATGCTTACTTATCTAAAAGAGGATAAAATACTTTTCTCCTGTGACTTATTCGGCTCTCATCTTGCAACAAGCGACCTTTATGCGATAGATGAATGTAAGGTATACAATTCAGCCAAAAGGTATTATGCGGAGATTATGATGCCGTTTAGGGCGAATATAAGGAGGCACATGGAGAGGATAAGGAGAATGGAAATCGACATAATTGCACCTAGCCACGGGCCGGTTTACCATAAACCGGAAATAATCCTGGATTCCTATGAAGCATGGACGTCGGATAATGTGAAGAACGAAGTGATAATCCCTTATGTCTCAATGCATGGAAGCACAAAGGCGATGGTAAATTACTTTATCGATGCCCTTATAAAGAGGGGAATAACGGTAAAGCCTTTCAACCTTGCTGAAACCGATATCGGAGAACTCGCGATGGCACTTGTAGATGCCGCTACAATAGTAATCGCCTCGCCCACTGTTTTGGTGGGCCCTCATCCCCTCGTGGTCTATGCTATGCACCTTATAAACGCCTTAAGGCCGAAAACCAAATTCCTATCTATAATAGGTTCTTATGGCTGGGGTGGGAAAATGGTTGAGCAGATTACAGGGATACTAACAAATCTTAAGGCAGAGATACTTGAACCGGTTGTCATAATGGGTTATCCAACCGAAAAGGATTTCGATGCCCTCGACAATCTTGCGGATAAAATCCTTGAAAAATATAACGGGAGTAAGGTCAAGGCTTGAATAGAGGTGGAGGCCGGTTTTTCATCAGTAGGAGGCGATAGCGATGTTCTATAGATGTCCAGGGACGGCGAATCTACGAACGCTTACGATCAAAATAAAGAGGTGTCCTGAATGTGGGAAAGAGGTTGAAATCTTTTCCGATGAGATGAGGGTAAAATGCGATAATTGCGGTTTCATGATCTATAACGATCTACAGTCATGCGTGCAATGGTGCAGATATGCGAAACAATGCGTTGGGGAGGAGGTTTACAACAAGTTGAGGAAGAAAAGGATTGCATTCGTATGCGTGGAGAACGCATGCAGGAGTCAAATTGCAGAGGCATTGGCGGAGAAGTTATGCGATAGGCCGGATCTGGAATTTGTGAGCGGAGGAACACATCCTGCTGATGAAGTCGACCGGAGAGCATTGGAAGTATTGCAGGAAGAAGGCATAGAATGGCGTGGTAAGCCGAAGGCTATCCCTGGAGGGCCGATTGATATAGTAGTCACTATGGGATGCGATGTAGTATGTCCTTTTATTCCGGGGGCTAAGAAGATCGATTGGGATATTCCGGACCCAAAGGGGAAAGATATAGAGGAATATCGCAAGGTGTTAAAGATCATAAAAGAAAAGGTTACGGAGTTATTGAAGGAAGTTGAATAGGCTGGGTATCCTGTGAGGGGATATGATGGACGGGATCTGTCCATAGGCGAATACCTGCTGTGGCTTTATGTGGGGAAGAAGGCAGTCCTTGCCCCGATCTATCCCGATCCTCCCTTCCCGAGTATGATTGAGATCAACTCCTCATGCCTCCTCGAAGCGTTCTCCTCCATCTTAGCAAGGATCTCTCCCATCTTGGCAAGGGTATCATTTATCTTGGCAAGGGTATCATCCATCTTGGCGAGGGTATCGTCCATCTTAACGAGGATCGCCGTATGCCTCTCGTCCATCTTGGTGAGGGTATCATCAATCCTGACAAGGATTGCCGTGTGCCTCTCATCCATCTCCCTCAGGGTTTCCCTCAATCCATCTTCCATCCCCCTTAAAGTCTCCCTCAACCCAGCTTCCATCTCCTTCATCATCTCGTTTGTCCTCTGAAGTCCTATCCTTATATGTCTGCCATTTAGGAATGCCACCACCGTTATGAAGAATCCCAAGATCGTGGCAAATACGGCCGCCTGTGCGAGAAGCTGAAGCCATGTCATGTCATATCACCCCCTTTAACTCTTCGGCCCTGCATGGCTCACCCCAAGAGAAGACCACTTGATAGAGCAACCACCTGTAGTTGAGTGCGATCCTCCTTCTACAGGTAAGAATAGCATAAGGATAAGAGCTTGTCAAGAGGAGCTGCTCAGGGCAGGCCCCTGTGCCTGCCCCTACGAGGACCACGGGGATGGGTGACTTGCCAGGGTGGCGATAGTATGTTATAATCGGCTTTAAAAGAGCGCATTTACAAGGCGAGTTAATCCGGAGCATAGCTGCCCGTTCTCCGCTCCAAATTACTAAATCCATGGAGGTGGTGGCGGATGGGATATCCTGGGAGCGAATATAACGGACGCAATCTGTCCATGGGCGAATACCTGCTGCGGCGTTACAGGGAGGGGAAGCCTCTTTTGCCGATGACGGCCAAAACCCCCGAGGAACTGCATATGTGGCAGGAGCGTTTTCGCGAGAAGGTATGGGAGGCCATGGGGGATCTGCCCGAGGAACGATGTCCATTAGACCCCATCGTCCTCGAGAGGGTCGACATGGGGGATTACTGGCGGGAGAAGGTATTGCTGAAAAGCGAGCCTGGGATGGCCGTGCCTGCCTACCTCCTTATCCCGAAAGACCTGGAGGGAAGGCGTGCGGGGATCCTGGCATGCCACGGACATGGGAACGGGAAGGACGATATCTGCGGCATTTCCCATGGCGAATGGCATCGCGTCCATGGGATCCGATCCCTCAATTACACCTATGCGGTGCAATTGGTTCGCGAAGGCTATGTAGTCCTGGCACCGGATTGGCGCGGCTTCGGGGAAAGGAGGCTGGGTGGCGGTTACGGCGGAAAGGACCACTGCGACCTCCTTCTAATAAAATGCCTGCTTTTCGGACTCAACCCCCTCGGCCTGAACCTTTGGGATGCCATGCGATGTCTCGATTACCTACAGGAACGCCCAGAGGTAGACGGCGAGCGACTTGGTTGCGTCGGCCTATCCTATGGCGGGACGATGACGCTCTTTACGGCGGCTCTGGATGAGAGGGTGAAGGCGAGCGTCGTCAGCTGTTACCTCTCCAGGTTTGGCGGGTTCGCCCTGGGGCTTGGCAACTTCTGCGGCTTACAAGTTCCCTTCGGCATCCTTCGCTATGGGGATCTGGGGGAGGTAGGGGCTTTGATCGCCCCACGCCCCTTATGCGTCGAGGCAGGTCGCGGCGACGAGGGCTTCCCCATCGACGAAACCCGAAAGGCGGTGGATGTGGTGCGGAAGGCATACGCTGTAGCCGGTGCATCCGATAGGTTCCTTTACGACGAATTCGATGGCGGACACCAATGGCATGGCGAGGCTTCCATAGCCTTCCTACGTCGATGGCTTCCGCCTTATAAGGCCCAAAAAGGAGCGTGAAAAAATGATTTGGATGTTCCTTAATATCTCCGCGATGATGGGGAGCGCCGAACATGCCTTCCTTCTTTCGGAGGCGGTCATCAAGCCGATAAAGGTGAATCCGAACATGGTCCATAACTTCGGTTTCGAGGATGTCGGACCGGATGGCATTCCGATAGGCTGGGTTTGGGATAGGCGCAATACCGATGCGACCTGCGATGCCGATACGGCCTCGGCACACAGCGGCAGGCGTTCGCTCCGGCTTACCAACGGCACCCCCTCCGGCGCCCATGTCTACGGCATGCTCTGGACGGCCCAGCCGATCCGCCTAAAGGCCGGGAAACCATATACGCTAAGCGCATATGTCATGTCGGAGGATCCCGGAAGCGCTTGGATAGGAGGAGGGATGGATTGGCAATTCCGCCTTTATCTACCCCCTACACATGGCAAATGGCGTCGTATCTGGATGAGTTTCGTTCCCTCGGAGCGGGATGAGGATTTCGTCCTGAGGATCGTCACCGAAAGCCCGACGAATGGCTTCTGGTTAGATGACCTGAAGCTGGAGGAGGGGACGGAACCCACCCCTTGCGAGCCCGCCGACGAGCGCATCCTGCTCGATCCGCTGAACCCAGAACGGGATATCGAGGGCGATGGCCCATTTGAATTATCCTTCGATATGTTCGTCCCTAAGCCGCTGTCGAAGGCGGAAATCCTTGTGGGGGCTCAGCATGCCGCGCCCCTGCGGAAAGCCATCGAGTTGGGAATGGGAGCATGGCGCATTTCCATCAAGGGCGAGGCGACCGGCTTGGACGATACGCCACGAACGCTGGCTCTGAAGGTTTTGGGCGATGGGCGTGAGATAGCCGGAGCCGAGACAACCCTTCGCTTCTTCTCCCCGAAAAACGCCGAGAGGCGTTTATCAGCCCTTCGGCAAAAGCTGCCGGTTTTGAAAGGCCATTTGGACGATTGGCAAAGGAAGGGCTATGGAATCGATTACCCATTGGTCACCTTCACCGTGCTGGAGAACTTCTCCGGCTATGTGGAGGAGGACATAAGGCACGGCGAAGTCCGTCGTGCTCTCATGCAAATCGAGGATATGGAGGAGATGGCCGAGAGGCTTTCGGCTCGCTTTGAAGGGCTTTCTGATCCTTCTAAAGAGCATCCATACAAAAGGCATGTCCCACGCTGGACGGGTAAAAAACGGCCGGAGGTTATAGGGCCCTCCTTCATCGCCCCCGTCTCCTCCCCTGATTACCGATCCCCGGTTCCCGCCCCTGTTTTCTTCGTCGGCTATGGGCATTTCGGGCAGGTTCGCGCGGATATCGAGAAGCTGCCTCGTTATGGGGCCAACATAATTCAGATCGAGTTCGGGCCAAATGACATCTTTCCAGAGGATGGGGTTATCTCCGATGCCCCTATCCGCGAGATGTTGCAAACGCTCGACAGGGCAGCCGGAGCCGGGGTAGCCGTTGCGTTGCTCATAAGCCCTCACTACTTCCCGCAGTGGATGCTGGAAAGATATCCACATCTTCGCAAGAGGCGCGATGGCTTTCTGAGGTTCTGCCTCCATGCGCCGGAAGGCCAGGAGCTGTTACGCCGCTACATAGAGGTTATTATCCCGCCTCTCAAAGACCATCCGGCGCTCCATAGCATCTGCCTCACCAACGAACCCATAAATGAGGAGGAGCCATGCGAGTTCGCCTTGAAAGAATGGCATGAATGGTTGAGGAAGCGACATGGCGATATAGCTACCCTCAACCGCCGCTGGCACACCGAGTTCCGGAGGTTTGAGGATGTCCCGCTTTATAATCCTTTCTCACAGCCCCTTATTCCCAGTCCCCAATCCCTCGACTTCGTTCGTTTTAACCAGGATTGGTTTGCTGGCTGGCATAAGATGCTCGCAGATGCCGTAAAAGCCATTGCGCCAGATCTGCCAGTCCACACGAAGGCGATGACATGGACTATGCTAAACGATCCCGATCTTCGCTTCGGCGTGGATGCGTATCTGTTTTCCGGCTTTAGCGATATTAACGGAAACGATAGCGTCAACTTCTATTCCCATGGCATCGGGGAATTCGCACAGGGCTGGATGCTTAATGCGATGGCCTATGACCTTCAGCGATCCGTTAAAGATGTCCCCATCTTTAACAGCGAGAACCATATCATTCCCGACCGCGAGATGCGTCGCGTTCCGCCGGAACATGTGAGGGCTTCATTGTGGCAGGGGGCAGTGCATGGGCAGAGCGCGACTACGATCTGGGTTTGGGAGAGAACCTTCGACCCGAGAAGCGATGCTGCCGGGAGCATCATGCACCGCCCCGCATGCGTTGAAGCCGTCGGGATGACGTGTTTAGACCTGAACCGCCTTGCCGATGAGGTAACGGCCTTGCAGAAGCTCAAGCCCGATATCTTCTTGCTGCATAGCACCTCGGCATTGCTATGGGAAGGAGCACTTCATGCCGACACCCGTGGTAAACTCTACACGGCCCTTTCATTCACAGGGCTTAAGCTTGGATTTGTCACGGAGAGGCAATTGGAGTGCGGGGATCTTCCGATCTCGGCGGGGGATAGGACTCCGACTTTGCTCATACCGAACGTCGTTCATCTGTCCGATGTGGCCTTCGAAAACCTGCGGAAGCTCAAATGGAGGATCGTGCTGGTCGGCGAGGGGGATCTCTTGAGCCGAAACGAATACGATGAAAGACGAGATGTTGGATTCGAGGTCGGGACCCATATCGAACGGCTTCCCTTTCGATATGGGCAAACGACCTGGCGGGATCTATGGCGGATCCTTCTGCCGAAGTTGGCGGAGTGGGGGATCGAGCCCGCCATACAGGTGCGGGACGAGAAAGGGGAACCCATCTGGGGTATCCACTGGCTCTGCGCTTCCCTCCCAAACCGGTCCCTTGTCGTTAACCTATGTAATTACCGCCATGATCCCGTGAGGGTTACGCTTTGGCGGGATGGGAAGCAAATAGGCGGCGTGGATCTGATCGATGGGAAGGATTTCTCGGGGGCCATTCCCCTGGAATCCCTCCAAGTGCGGCTTATGAAACTCCAAGAATATGCATTTCCCGAAATGCGGAGGTGATGGAGATGGTTCATATAATCGCATCGGTTGCTATGCTGGTTTCCCTGGCGTTTGTGTTAACCATATCCTCGCCCGCGGCTGCGCAACTCACCAACGGCGGCTTCGAGCAGCTCGACGAGCGCGGATTCCCGGTCGACTGGAACTGGTTCACATCGTCGCCGGAGGATGGAACGGTGCGGGTAAGCGAGGATTCCTTCGAGGGCAGGCGTGCGCTTCTCATGGAGGCGCGCAAGCCTGTGACCGTTGGGGTTAATAGGCGCTATACCCCTGGCGAGTCCGGAATAGGGACCATGCTGTCAGAAAAGAAGGGGGCTCTCGTTTTCCGCTTCAAGCTGGTGAAGTGCGAAAGCGATAACGTGCGCATCTACGCAATTCCGATGAAGGCGGACAACCTGGAAGGAGGGGCTGCGAGGGCTGAATACATCATCCCAAGCCAGTTTGCAGGGGATGGGCGTTGGCATATCGGCGTCCTATCCTTCGACTTCACGGACAAGCCGGAGGTGCGCTCCGTGCAAGTCGGCCTGAGGATAAACGAGGGAGGGAAACCGGCTCCGGCAACTGTCATCTTCGACGATATCCGGTTCGCCGAGCATGCAGGATGGCATCTGCGCATCGCCTCTCTGGGCTTCAGCGAAGGGGAGGAAGCGGGAAAGGAAGGGATGCTCGTCCTCAGGCTGCAGAATACCGGGGATGATCCGGCACCTGTCCGGGTTTCGTTCGATGCCGGGGATGGGTTTAAACTGAGCTTACGGGATGTGCCGAGGGCGATAGGGCCTGGCGAAACCGGGGAAGTGCGCTGCGATGTAAGGGGTTTAAGGAAGGATGGCACGAGGTTTATCGCAGGTTGGGATGCATCCCCGGGTGTGCATGAGACGGCGGATCTTATCTGTCGCGCACAGGTTAGATTGCGATCGTTTGGCTTCGCGAACTCCGTTTCATTCGTAGGCGGTGATTTGAAGCTTCGTATGGTTTTGGAGAACGACGGCAATGCGGTCTCCGAGGGAATCCGTATAGTCCTTGACGTCGGGGATAACTTAACCCTTACTGGGGGACAAAGCGTCCAAACCCTGGAGGTATTTGCGCCGGGTGAAAGGGAGATCGAATGGCAAATGCATCCGAAGGATGTGGGGATAGCATCCGCAAGGGTTTCGGTAGAGGTTAAGGGAGCGGGGTTTGAGGAGGATACAGCTATCGTTATAAGCCGGCCGATCGAGGAGAAGGAAGGGATCGTCGTCTCCTCTAAGGATGTGAGGCTGATATTCCCGAGGAATCCCTATGGCTATGGGGTTTTCGCCGTCGAGGTCTATGATGGGGGAAGTTGGAGGAGGATGGGGGATTCCCCTTATCTTTTGTTTATCAAATATGTCGACTCGGAAGGGAAGCCTGCGAAATGCATGCCTTTTGCGGATACGGCGAAAAGGCTTGAGGGTGGCGGCATCTCCTTCCCCATATCCTGGTATGAGGCGAAGGATAGGGTGAGGATCTCTGGGGAGGTTAGGATCGAGCCCGATGGCCAGGGGCTCAGGTTCTCATGGGGGATCAAGGCGGACAAGAGGATGATGCTCCTGGGGGTGCACTCCCCAACCGTTTTTATCGGGGACAACGCATTCGGCAGGGAGAAGGGGATGGCGCTTCTGCCTGGAATCTATTGGCTTATGGGAGACGAGACGGTAACCGATAAGCGCTATAGCGATCCACCATATCATGCTCACTTCGTCCCCCATCCTTATAAGCTCACACAGCCCATGATGGTTTTGGAGCATGGCGGCGCATTCGTCGGGCTCATGTGGGATGCATTGCAGAATTGGCTTGGAGGGGAGGGAGGTGGGGCGGAGGCCGGCATATGCCCACAACCCGTCTTCGTCGTCCCGAACGAGATCTCCGACCAGGACAACCATATGATCGGGTTGATGCTGCCGAATGTGCCGAAATGGGTGAAGGAGAACTCGCTTTTTGCGGAGAGGCCTATAGAGATCCCGGAAGGAAGAAAGGTTGGGTTTAGTTCATGGCTGATAGGCGGACGCGGCGGGATATTGAACGCATATGATGCATATTTCGCGAAGTTCCCGCTTCCCCCAATCCCAGAACGCCCCTACAGCGATGAGGAAACGTTTAAGAGGAGCAAGGCCGGAAAGCGCTCCGATAGATATGGGAGGTTGCCGGGGGGACTTCAGGCCCTCGAACATAACGCCATCGAGGGGGCGAAGTCGCAGCGAGATGATGGTTCCTGGGCTTTCTCTATCGACCGAGGATGGACCCTCGAGATGCTCAAGAAGCTTGCGCCACATCGTCCGCTCGACGATTACGGCAGGGATGGGGACACCACGATCGGCACGTGCACCTTCGTCAACGGGAGGGCTACCGCCATGTTGCGATATGCCAGGATCACCGGATCACAGACCGCTTCGAGGCTCGGGTTGAAGGCCATCGAGTTCATCGACAAGGCGTTTTCACGTCCGGAAGGGGCACAAACCTGGGAGGTCCCGCTCCATTGTCCGGATGTTCTCGCATCCGCAAACGCTATACACGCATACCTTGAGGCATGGAGGCTAACGGGCAATGGATATTGGCTCGAAAGGGCCATATACTGGGCGAAGACCGGTTTGCCCTTCATCTACCTCTGGAATCCCCCGGATAGACAGACGATGATGCGCTATGCCTCTATCCCGGTCTTCGGCACAAGCTTTTTCGCCGCAGCCCCTTGGTTCGGAACCCCTGTGCAGTGGAACGGACTTGATTACGCCTACGCCCTTCTCAAACTCGCGAAGGCGCTGGGGATGGTCTATGGCACCAGGGCGAGCTCCATCTGGCAGGATGCCGGGTTCTGGAAACATATAGCCGAAGGGATAACGGTCTGTGGGATACAACAGCAGGCCGCCGTCGGCCATCCCGACGGCAATTATCCGGATAGCGTCTCCCTGACGTATCGCTATGGGCCGAACGACAAGGGGGTGATAAACCCCGCTGGGATCGTCCGAAACCTCTGGCTTATCCACGACGAGCACGACGATGCATGGGATTACGAGACGACCTTCGTCGACGAAACTCCGATCAGGGTGACAAGCGAGGCCGTTGTGAAAGCCGCGCATTTGCGCGATGGCCTCCTGTCGCTTACGCTGGAAAGGCCGGAGGGGATAAGCGAGACCAATACGATCATAGCATGCATCGAGAAGCCGAAGGAGATCCAGGTAAATGGCCGCATAATCGAAGAGGTTCCCGGATGTAGCTGGCATTACGATCAAAGGCGCAAAATGGCCACGATCAAGGTAGCACACGATTCCGAAACCACATCCCTCGAGGTTATCGGGGTAAAGCCCGCAATTTATGAGCCTTTGGGGGTTGTGTGGGAAAGGCCGTGGTGGGATTTCGAGCTCGATCGAGATGATTGGACGCCTGCGAACCACCTGGCGGGATTTGAGGTAAAAGATGGGGTTTTGATAACCTCATCCGTTGGCGACGATCCCTATATGCATAGCCCTGCTATCGAGGTGGATGCGACGAAATATCGAAGGCTGGTCATGCGCATAAGGCTGCGATTCCCGGAGGGAACGCAGCCTATTGGACAGCTGTTCTGGGTAAGGGAGGACGATGTGCAGTGGAGCGAGGGGAAAAGCATAAGGTTCCAGTTGCCGACGGATGGGGAGTGGCATGAGTTGCAGGTCGATCTCTCGCAATCCCCGGAGTGGAAGGGGAAGATAACGCAGATCCGCCTTGATCCCGGTTCTGGAAAGGGGATAGGGATCGAAATCGATTATATCGGTTTGAGATAACGTTGCAATCTCACGGCGCCCTCTTGACGGAGGACGAGGTGCAGGCTGCCATAGGAGGTGGGATAATGCGGATTCTGGCGGTGACGTTGCTTATGACATCGGGTTTTGCGATGGCGCAGTATGAGCGTCCGAAAAAGAAGCTCATCCAATATGGCTGGGATGTGCCCTACACGGACTTCGTGAAGGCGAACATCACCACGATGGAGCAGCGTTGTCCTTTCTTCGACGGGATCGTGTTAAAACTGCGCGGGGGCTGGAAGGCATATCCTGCCCATATCTTCCGAAAGAGCCTCGCAGATCCAGGGGAATACGATGATGATATCGCAAACCTTAAGGGGACGGGTTTCCAGCGCTTCGCCGAGAACTTCGCCATGATGTGGGGCACGGCGGAAAAAGGCTGGGATTGGTTCGAGGAAAACGACTGGCATGCTGCAGAACATAACGCCCGCCTGATCGCCCGCACGGCGAAGGTTGGCGGGCTTGTCGGTATCTGCTTCGATCCAGAGCCTTACGGAGAAAACCCTTGGCATTACCCCAGCTTGCCCAATGCCAAGGTTAAATCCTTCGACGATTACTGGCAACGGGTCCGGGAATGCGGAGCAAGGTTTATAGAGGCCCTTCAGGACGAATTCCCTGAGGTTCGCCTCTTGACCTTCTTCCAGCTCAGCATTTTCGAGGAGATCGTAGATATAAAAGACCCGAAAGAGCGTATGGAAAGGCTTTCCAACCATGGCTATGGGCTTCTGCCCGCTTTCTTAAACGGGATGCTGGATGTCGTAAGCCCTGAGGTCATAATCGTCGACGGCAACGAGCCGGCATATTACTATCGGAACCCCGATCAATACATGCGGGCTTATCACCTGATGCGGCAAAGGGCGCTCTCGCTCATCGCTCCTGAAAATCGGCGCAGATATATAGCTCAGGTTCAGGCCGGATTTGCGCTCTACATGGATTTCTACTTCGGCTTGATCCCCGCCGAGTATAGATGGGGGAGGCTAAGCCACTACCTAACGCCCGAAGAACGCGCTCGATGGTTTGAGCATAATGCCTATTGGGCGCTCTATACGACCGATGAATACGTCTGGTGCTATAGCGAACGCATGGACTGGTGGGGGACACAGGAGAAGGCGCAGTGGCATAGGTTCATCCCACAGGGGGCACCCGAAGCCATTCGATCCGCTCGCAGCAAGCAGGAGGAGGGGAAGCCCCTCGGCTTCGAGATCCGCGAGATGCTGGATAAGGCGGAGGAGAAGATGAAGGAATAAGGAAATCATCCGCTCGCATTATGGGATTAGGAGTTACGCAGTTGACTTGAAGCCGCATTTTGTGGTAGGATACGAGATGGAAAGGAGGAAAAGATGAACCATGCTTACCAGATCACTTCTATTCAGGTTCAACAGGAACCCAAAGGTAGATATGCTCATGGACGCATGCAGGAAGATCCTCGAATACACCGTCGAATACGCTATCGAGAACAAGAAGACATCCACGAACACGCTTGTGAAGAACCTCTATCACATCTTCAAGGGATGGTTTCCTTCCTTGCATTCCTCATGGATCCAGAAATCCATAAGGGCAGGTGCTTCTGTGGTTCATTCCTACAACAACAGGAAGAGGAAGGGGAAGGCAAAGGATAAGCCTGAGATCAGTCGTCCATTTGTCTATGTTTCCAAATCCATGATGAGATGGGAATGGGATGGGAAGTTGCTTACGATCGTAATCCCAGTTTTCCCTCATGATCCAGATCCCATCGTTTTGAGGTTCATCCCACATCACAGGTATAGGAGATACCTAAATGCTTTGAAGGAAGGGCATTGTTCTCTTGGAGAGCCAACGCTTACCAGTTCATCCATATGCTTTCCTTTGAAGTTCCAGGAGCCAGAGGGATATGTTCCGAGGTCAGTTATTGGGATAGACAGCAATGAGAGGAGCCTGGAATGGCATAAGATAGACATTGGATGTTCTTTGGTTCAAGGTTCAGAGTTAAGCTCCATGCTCCATGCTCCAAGCTCCTTTGGGATAGGGGGAAGGATAGATACGAGCTATGTTGCCATGGTGAATTCAAGTTGCGATAAGAGGATGAGGGATGGATGCAAGGGGAAGAGGAATGCGAAGGCAAGAAAGAAGGTTCAAAGGAAGTATGGGAAGAAGAGGAGGGAGAAGACGAGGTCGTTTTGGCACATGATTGCTATGGGATTGATCCTTTTGGCGATGGATTATGGATCATGCATTGTCCTTGAGGATCTTAAGGGGATGAAGGGTAGGATTTCAGGGTTATCTCGGAATATGAGGAGGAGGCTACTCAATCATTGGAGCATAATGAGCTTTCATAGGATTATTAAGGAGAAGGCACGTTTTTATGGGGTTCCGATATTATTTGTAGATCCCTCGAACACTTCGAGGACATGCCCGGTATGCGGCAGAAGAGAGCTAAGGGGGCGTAGGACCTTGGAGTGTGAGTGTGGGCTTTCCATGGGTAGGGACGAGGTAGCTGCAATCAACATAGCGAGGAGGGGTATGGAGATCCTTGAGGGGGCATGGGGCATAGGGCAAGGTGCGGAGAGCATGGGGCATGGAGCACAATTAGATGCTCCATGCTCCTTGCTCCATGCTTTTTCAAGGCAGGGGGTGGTGGGCGCTCCCTGTTGCCTGCTCCCTAACGGTGCCTTTGAAAGAGGTGCTGTTACAGCGGGAAGCGCAGTTGTAAACACAACTGCGCAAGTCCTATGGATATGACGATCGCGAAACGTTCATCCTGCGCCCCGGCCCAAAGCGCCGTCTTCCCAAGCCGGGAATGCCCTAAGACGACGCGCTTTGGATCGATATCCCCATCCTCCTCGAGGTAGTCCATAGCCCTGCTCAACCCCCATGCCCACGCACCTATAGCGCCCCATGCATCGGGCGGACGTCTTTCTCCGAAGAGGCTGTCGAAGGCGCTGAATACCCCATGATCGAAGGAATTGGGGAAATCCGGAGCGATATCGCCGTAATAGGCCGTGGCAAGTCCATATCCCCTATCGAGGATCCTCTCAACGGGGAAGGAGGCGGAATCGCTTCCACGCGATAGATCCGTCGGCATCTCCTTCCTCCCATCCCTCCAGATCGGCCTAAGGGGGATGGCCGGGTCCGGATGGATGGCGTGATTGCCGTTGAAGTTCAGCAAGAGGAAGAGGGGGACCGGATGCCGGGCCTTGTTGGGCAGGTAGATGAGAAGATCCATGCCGGGACCATCCGGCTTTCCTGTGAACTCGATCCGCACCAGTTTCCTCGTCGCCTTCCCACCGAGGGCGTTGCGATCCAAGTTCACTGTTTCGAACTTCATCTCCTTCGGCCTTCCTATTGGGGCCCGTCCATACATATGGGTTCGGAAAAGCTCGAGGATCTCAGGCCGTCGCTTCCTTCGCCACATTTCCGGCGTCGATACCTTCTTGCCATCGGAAAGCATTAATGGGTCCGGAAGCGTGTAACGTGGGACCTTCTCCTCCTCATATATACAGTCCGGCTGGCGTTCGCTGAGGGCCTTTACGAGGGCCGGGTTTGCTTGCCATCCCTTACCCCCTTCATCGATCCCAAAAAGGGCTGTAGTGAACAACATCAAGAAGGACATAGATCCTCATCACCCCCTTTAAAGCGTCCAGCCCTTCCTGTATTCCCTGCGGACGAGGTGTGAGACCTCCGGACATCCCCTTGCCTCCATCTTACCGCTATCCCATTCTATCCTCCCTCCGATCCAGAGGGCCAAGTTCCCAGCCAATACGATCTCGGTCAGATAAGAGGCATAATCGACGAAGTTGGACATGGGCTTTGGCCCCTCCCCCTTACATGCGTTTATCCACTCCTTTTGATGCCCTGGGGAACGGGGGAGCTTCGGCTCCGGAGGCCTGAAATCCTTGAACTGATTCGCCGGAAGGAGCTTCCAGGTCCCGAACATCGTCCCCTTATCCCCTATAAGCAATACCCCGTTATCCGGCATCGGTTCCCCCATAAGGAGCTCCTTAGGTGGTTTCTTGCCCCCGTCATACCATACGAGCTTCAGAGGGGGTAAGGTGCCCCTTTCCGGGAACTCGTAACGGATTATAGACCATTTCGGGAACGTCTCGCGGTTATGTCCGGACGATTCCGCCTCCACGGAAAAGCTCATTCCTTCGGAGATCACCATGTCCAATTTAAGGGCGACGAATGGCATATAGATTGAGTGACAGCCGATATCGCCAAGGGCTCCAGTTCCGAAATCCCACCATCCACGCCAGCGGAAGGGATGATAGGCTGGATGGTAGGGGCGATATGGAGCTGGGCCGATCCACAGATCCCAATCGAGGTGGGATGGGACGGGTGGGGTATCCTTCGGACGCTCTATCCCTTGTGGCCAAATAGGGCGATCGGTCCAGACGTGGACCTCCCTCACATGGCCTATGGCGCCGGACTGGATGATCTCTATCGCCTGACGCGTCCCATCGCTCGCCGCCCCTTGGTTTCCCATCTGGGTCATAACCCCCTGCTCCATAGCGACCTTCCTCATCACCCTTGCCTCGTATATGCTCCATGTCAAGGGCTTCTCGCAGTAAACGTGTTTCCCAAGCCTCATGGCGGAGACGGATGCAATGGCATGGGTATGATCTGGGGTTGCCACGACGACGGCATCTATCTCCTTGTGCATCTCGTCGAGCATTTTCCTGAAGTCCTTATAACGTTTGGCCTTAGGGAATTTGCTGAAGGAACCGGCTGCCATACTCTCGTCGACATCGCATAAGGCCACTATGTTCTCGCCAAGCGGGGCGAACTCGTTCACCAAGGCCCCGCCTCGTCCCCCGGCCGCGATGAAGGCTATGTTGAGCTTGTTGTTCTCGGGATAGCCCCAGACGGACCTGCTATCCTTAAGGATAAGCCAGCCCATCCCTCCCGCCACGGCCTTCTTTATGAACTCCCTTCGGTCCATCCTATCCTTCATCCCTACCACTCCTTTCCTCTTTTAAACCTCCCGTTGATAATAGCTATATGCGGTCTCATACATCGCAACGACGTTCTCCGGAGGGCTTATGGCTTGGATGTTATGACATGGGGCTAATATGTAGCCACCCCCTTCCCCTAAAACCTCTATGTTGTAGATGACCTCCTCCACGACCTCCTCCACCGTCCCGAAGGCCAAGGTATACTGGTTATCGACCCCTCCATGGAAGACGACCTTATCCCCGAAATCCCTCTTAAGCTCCTTCCTGTCCATCCCCTTCGCCCTCCATTGTATAGGGTTGAGGATATCTATGCCCGCCTCTATCATATCCGGTATTATCTTCCTTATCGCCCCATCGCTGTGAAAGAAGACGTAGACCCCCGCTTGATGCGCCAGATCCATCATCCTCTTCATCCTCGGTATGAAGAACTCCCTTATCAAATCCCTCGATATGAGGAGGTCCTCCTGCGATCCGAAGTCCTCGGCAACGTAGGAAAGCAAGACCTTTCCCGGTATCTGTTCGTATATCCTCAGGGTGTTTTCATAACAGAAATCGAAGAGCTTATCGAGGCAATAGTGGACGATCTCCGGGTTTTCTATAAGGTCTATATACGCCTGCTCCATCCCCCTCAGGTTTTTATAGGTTAGGAACGGCTCGGACCCCCCACCTTGTATAGGATACATCTCCTTCCCCTTTATCATTTCCGGGATCACAGAATAGTCGAACCAATCCACCGAAGGCCACATGTATTCCCTCTCTATCTCTTCCACGGACCTGTATTTGGCCAGGGGATGGTATACGCACTCCGAATATACACCCGTTCCATAGCTTACAAGCTGATAACGACATCCATACATGTCGTATCCGGGTTCTATTGGAGGGCCGACGAACCTTGGACCCACTCCTACGACCTTATCTATATGTAGCTTCTCATACATCTCCCATTCGCTCGAGCATCCTAAATACTCCATAACCTTCTTCGTTGCCTCCCACGTCCCCCAATAGTCCATTGGGATCCTATCCGGCTCTTCCCTTCTTAAAACCGCAAGCCACCTCTCCCTTGGGCTCATCATAGCATATCCCCTCCTTTTAGATATGTCCTTATCTTCCTCACCCTGATCCTCCTTACCCCATCCCAATCCATCCCAAGGGAGGAGATCAGGTGTGTGGGTCTTCCCCTTATAAGATCCATGGTTAGTATAAGCTCATCGGGCCCTATCTCCTTCACCTCCAGCCATTTCAAGACCTCCTCCCTTTGAAACTCCCTTTCCCCTCCCTTCGTCCTGATCTTAAGGCTTTGAGAGGATAAGAGGTTTTGAAAGTTTTCGGCCCAGGATATGGGGAGCCTCACCTCATACCTCCCTCCTTCGAGGAGGGTTGTGATGGAAGGCCCTTTTATATCTATCTCCTTTGCCTCCAGGATCCTAAGCCCTGGGGCGAGGGAGAGGTTCATGAGGGCGACGAAATCATCCGGATCTATCCTTTCCTTCAAGAAGGCCTCGCCGTATTCGTCCAAGCTCTCCATGCCAACCGGCAATGGATCGGCGAGGGAGAGCCTTGGCTGGGGATGGAATCCCCTCGAGAAGCTCAACGGTATTCCGGCCCTCCTTGCGGCCCTGGATATGGCGATCCAGGTTTCTATTCCCGATACGAAGGCGGCGTCTCCTGTCCTCTCGAACCTGAAGAGGAGCCTCATGGCCGGGGTTTCGGGAGCCATGGCCTTGTTCCATCCGATGTAAGGGGATTTCGTTCCATCCCTTAGCATCCCGGAGATCCTCGAGCAGAGGTGTTTTGCCTTTCCCGCCACCCCACATCCTATGCATCCTTCCGTCCTGCAATCCGGGGTCGTCAGGCCTTTATATGCCAGCTCCCTTTCCTTAAGAAGGAACCCCTTGTCTATGTAAACATCTATATGATCCCAAGGAAGTGGGCTATCCGGATCCCTTTCCTTCAGGTATTCCTCCGGATCGACCCCACATTTATCGAAGGCCTCGAGCCACGGCCTTATATCGAATACCTCGGACCATCCGTCGAACCTCGCCCCGCGCCTTTCCGCCTCAAGTATGACGTATCCTATCCTCCTATCCCCCCTCGATATCACGCCTTCCAGGAAGCTCATCCTCGGATCGTGCCTTCCGAACTTTATTCCTTTATTTAATTTAGAAGATATGGCCCTTTGCTTCTCATATGCTTCATCTATCCCTATCTGCCTCTCCCATTGGAATGGGGTATGGGGCTTTGGGATGAAGGTCGAGACGCCGAGGTTTATCCTCGCCCTTCCGTTTTCCTTCCTCCCCCTCCTCAGGATCTCGTTGGAGAGGGCTGCGATCGCATCCACGTCCTCATCCGTCTCGGTGGGAAGTCCTATCATGAAGTAAAGCTTCACGAGGTCCCAGCCGCTTTTGAAGAGCTTCGGTATGACGTCCAGGATTAAATCGTCGGGGATGGGCTTGTTGATAACAGCCCTCAGCCTCTCCGTCCCGGCTTCCGGAGCGAAGGTGAGGCCCGTCCTCATATAAGAGCTCATCGCTTTTGCGAGTTCCAGGGAGAAGGAATCGAGCCTTAAGGATGGGAGCGAGATGGCTGTCTCGTGCCTCTTCCCTATCTCCACGGCGGCCATTATAAGGTCCGATATCCTGGAATAATCGCATGAGGAGAGGGATGAGAGGGCGAGCTCCTCATACCCGGTCCTCCTTATCAAATCTTCCATCCATTCGAGGAGGTCCTCATACCTCCTCTCCCTTACCGGCCTCGTGGCCATCCCCGCCTGACAGAACCTACATCCCCTGCTGCAACCCCTCATGATCTCGATGTTGGCCCTGTCGTGTATCTGCCGGATGCATGGGACTATATACCTTTTAGGCGGTGGCATTTCGGAGATATCTATGATCCTCTTTCGGAATCTCCTCAACACGTGTTTAGGAACCATTGTCCCATCCGGGGAGGCAACCGTTTCCACCCGGGATGGGATGTATATCCCTTCTAACCCCTCCAGGGCATCCAGTATGTCTTCCCTCCCCATCCCCTTACACTGTCTCAGGATATCCGCTATCTCGACCACAACCTCTTCCCCATCCCCGATAACAAACGCATCTATAAATGGTGCCATCGGCTCGGGAGATAATGCTCCCGGCCCACCGGCTATCACTATCGGATCCTCATCCCCCCTATCCTCGGAGAGGACGGGTATCCCACCCAGATCGAGCATCGCTATGACGTTCGTGTAGTTCAGCTCCCATTGCAATGAGAAGCCAACGCAATCGAAATCCCTCAGCGGGGTCCCGCTTTCCCTCGACCCCAAAGGTATCCCGTGTTCCCTCATCATCCTTTCCATATCCGGCCATGGCGCATAGACCCTCTCCGCCCAAACCCAGGGGATTTCGTTCAGGATGGAGTAAAGTATTATGAGCCCGAGGTTCCCAAGGCCGACCTCATATAGGTCCGGGAAGGCAAGGACTATCCTGATTTCGACCTCGGAGGGGTCCTTTAAAACGGCGTTCCATTCGACCCCAACATACCTCCCCGGCTTCTCCACAAAGGGGAGGATGCTATCCAAAATGGTTTTCGTATCCATCTCGGATCATTTCCCCATATCCCTATGAAATCATGGAATCCGCCATATAAGAGCTTCTGACAAGGGGGCCGGACGATACGCGAAGGAAACCCATCCTTTCCCCCATCTCCTTCAGGAGGAGGAAATCATCCGGCGTGTAATACCGAACTACCGGAAGGTTCCTGGGCGATGGCGAAAGGTATTGCCCTATGGTCAGGAGGTCGCATCCGACATCCCTTAAATCCCTCATCGTCTCCTCTATCTCATCCAACCCTTCCCCGAGCCCGACCATTATCCCGGATTTCGTGACGATATCGGGGGATATCTCCTTCGCAAGCCTTAGGACCTCCAGGGATCTTTCGTAGTCGGCCCCGACCCTGATCATCGGATACAACCTCCTAACGGTCTCGATGTTATGGCCGAAGACCTCCGGGGATGCCCCGAGGACCTCCTTTATAGACTCCCTTTTGCCCATGAAATCGGGGACAAGGACCTCCACCTTGCATCCCCGAACCTCCTCCCTTATCGCCTCTACCGTCTTCTTGAACTGGCTCGCCCCTCCATCGGGGAGATCGTCCCTCGTAACGGATGTCAGGACCACATATCTTAAGCCGAGGGCTTTGACGGCTTCGGCTATCGCCCTCGGCTCGTCCGAAGAAGGTGGCAAAGGCTTTCCCCTCTTAACCGCACAGAACCTGCATCCCCTCGTGCACCTGTCCCCGAGTATCATGAAGGTCATGACCTTTCTGCCCCAACAATCCCCTATGTTCGGGCATACGGCCTCGATACATATCGTGTTCACGTTGAGGGATTCCAAAAAGGCCCTGAGCTTATCGTATTTTTCGCCCAAAGGGGCTTTGGCCCTTATCCAACTCGGCTTCCCCATCCCGTTCATATCGGATATCTGAAGACCTCCGCCTTCCCTTCCTCCGTATCGAGCCTTATAGATCCCTTGCTCGTCCCGATCCACAGCCATTTTCCGCTTTTATGGATGCATAGGGGATATGAACGATCGGTATCCACCCCATCTCGTCCGAACTCGGATCGTATATCCCGAGATATCTCCTGGTCATGGCGAAGAGCTTTCCGCTCTCATCATCTCGCCCGAACCAGATCTTCCCCCCGGCTTCCGCAACCGAGATGAATCCTATGGAATTATCGGGGTTCATCGGATCCATGGGGGAGGTATGTTCGGGTCCCCCACATCCGGAGGCGAATGTAAGTGCGAGGAGCGCCGGCAGGTAGATCATCTCCCGTCCCCCTCCCTTTTCATCCTTTTTGCAAACCTCACCACCTCCACCATCCAGATCGATGCGGAGCAGATGAGGGCCGCGTTCCTGGCCGTGTAATAAGCGGATGCTTGCCGATATAGCCTCTTGGCCTCCACCACATCCCTCGCATTCCTGTAATCCTCGTATTTCGAGGAGTAGAGGGACCAGAGGAAAAGGGATGCGAAGGATGCCGTGATGGCCGCTGTCAGGATGAGGGAGTCGGTTGCCAAAAGATCCCAACCGTTTCCCTTCTCGGCCGATGAGCTCTCCACGGGGGCCAGGATAAGGGCTAAGATAAGGATCGATATCATCACGTCTCTCATGGAATTCGCCTCCCTATATCCTCGTTGACCAGAAAAGCTGGAACCTCATGAATAGCTTCTGTATTTCCCTATAGTTCCCGTGTCCACCTTCCTCATACCATTCCCTGTCCGTATAGATCCCAATCCCTCCCTCCACCCCTATCTGAAGGGGGAACACATATCTCAGGGTTGCGCTGAAGGTATTGAAGTTATTGTAGAACTCGAGGTATTTGCTGGATCCTTCGACATCATCGAGCCATACGGGCTGGTTGTATTCGATCATGATGCTTGCCCTCGGGGATATGAAAAGCCTTATCCCACCGAATGCGGATCCGTATCCGGAGATAAAGGAGTATCCGGCATATCCTCTTAGCCTCCCATCCCTTATCCTTTTCCCCAATACCCCATATATCTTTCCGTGTTCGAGGTCCCATGGGAGGGCCGATACTCCGAGGGCGAAGGATGGTATAGAGCCTGAATCCTTGAGTATCTGGGCCTTTAGGTCCACAAGGGCGGTGTTCAGCCCTATCTCCAGCCAATCGTATATCCCGACCTTTATCTCCCCGAACGTAGCCGTTCCCGCGCCTACGTTCACAACCCCCTGTCGTAGCGTCTCCGAGGTCGGGGCGAAGGCGAGCCTCGTGGGCTCGAGTATCTCCTCCCTCGCCCTCTCCACCGCCTTAGGCCTTTTCGCAGCCCCCATCCTTTCCCCTATCTCCTCCAGCATCCTTTTTGCCTCTTGGGCATAGATCGAATGAGGGCAGAACCTAACTATGTATTCGTATTCAACGAGGGCCTTGTCCAGTTCTCCAAGCTTAAGGAGCCTTTCGGCCCTCTCAAGGTGCAATATGGCATCCCTGGTCTGTTCCCTCACCACCTCTTCCGAGGAGGATGCCCCTTCCTCCTGGGAGATCCCAAGGGTTGGGATAAGGAATAGGATGGATGCCAGAACACATACCCTATATCCCACTGTAATTCCCCTCCTTTTATCTCATTCCCTTGCCAGGACGGCGACGGATACGGATTTTGCTCCTTCCTTCATAAGCGCCTTTGAACACTCGTTGACCGTGGCACCGGTTGTCATGACGTCGTCCACGAGGAGCAAGGACCTGCCATCTATTGGTTCGGATCTCAGGACCTCGAAGGCGCCCGCCACGTTCCTCATCCTCTCCTCCATCCCGAGCCCCACTTGGGATATCGTCCTTTTAGCCCTTATAAGCGAGGACGTATCAACGGGGATCCCGAGCTCCCTCCCTATCTCCCTGGCGAGCAGTTCCGACTGGTTGAACCCCCTCTCCCTCATCCTGCTCCTATGTAAGGGGACTGGGATGATGAGGTCCACATCCCCGAACCCAGGATCCCTCTCTATCATTTCGACCATCATCTTCCCAAGCTTCCCGGCTATGGACCTCCTCCCTTTGTATTTAAACTCTATTATGGCCTCCCTTAGAGGACCCGTATATCTTCCAACAGCCCTCGCGATTTTAAACCTCGGCGGCTTTTTCTCGCATGAGGAGCAGGGATGCGAGATGCCCTCTTTGGAGGCGAATGGCATTCCACATATGGTGCAGAACGGGGGGGTTATGAGCTCGAGCTTCTCCCAGCAATCCCGGCATATGGGAAGGCCGTCCTGTTCCCTCACCCTTTCCCCACAGATCCTGCATGCCTCCGGGAATAGGATATCGAAGAGGGAGCCGAGGAACCCTTTCAAGCCTCCCCCTTCACCTCCTTATCCCTTCCCCTGTTTTCGTATCTGGCCAGGACGAAGAGGAGATCGGAGAGCCTGTTTAGGTATCTGACGACGTCCGGGGAGACGGTTCCCGGTTCCTCCCTCATAAGCCTTACCACCCTCCTCTCAGCCCTCCTACATATGGATCTCGCCAGGTGAAGTGCGGATGCCCCGGGCTTTCCACCCGGGATTATGAAGCTTTTAAGGGGTGGGAGCTCCTCCTGGATCTCATCTATCGTCCTCTCTATCCTCGCTATCATCTCGTCGTCTATCCTCGATATAGCGGCTGGGATCGCGAGATCCCCGCATATGGCGAAGAGGTCGAGCTGTATCGCCTCTATTATCCCCTTTATCTCCTCCGTATCGGATATGGATGCGGCCAAGCCGAGGGATGAGTTGAGCTCGTCCAGGCTCCCAAGGACTTCGATCCTGGCGGAATCCTTCCGAACCCTCCTCCCATCGGCGAGATCCGTATCCCCTATATCCCCCCTCCTCGTGTATATCTTTCCCATAACCACCCCCCCTTATCCTGTCCTGTATGCCCCTTCCTCCGTAATTACGATGTCTACGGGGACATCCGAATCCGAGGATGGAACCCTTTCGACGATCTGGAATGAATAGGCTAAGGCGGCGATCCGAACCTTCCCCTTTATCATGGATAGGAACCTGTCGTAATATCCGGCCCCACGTCCGAGCCTGTTCCCATTCCTATCGAAGGCAATGCCTGGGACTATCACCAGATCTATCTCCTCCGGATTTACCCTCCTCGCACAATCCCTCGGCTCCCTGATCCCGTAGTTTCCGGGGATGAGATCCTTCTCCGGATCCGATATCTCCACGGGCGTTATCCCCCTTCCCTCCACCTCCGTCTTCGGGAGGACCACCCTTTTCCCCATCCCGAGAAGTTCCGATATAAGCTCGTCCGTCCTGACCTCCTTCCCCTTCGAGGCGTATAACATGATCACGCGGGCATCCCTTACCTCCTGGAGCTCGAGGACCTTCCTCTTTATCTCCTCGCTCCTTCTCATCGCCTCCCCTTCATCCATCCCCTCTCTCATCGATATCATCTTCCTCCTTATATCCTTCTTCCCTTGGCCCATCCTCCTTCCTTTCCTCCTCTATCCTCCTCCTTATCTCCTCCATCCTCCTCCTTATCTCGGCCTCGAAGCCCCTATCCGTCGGGAAATAATACCTCCTTTTCTCCGGGATATAGTCCTGCTCCACATATCCTCCCTCGTAATCGTGTGCGTATTTGTATCCGATGCCCCTTCCTAACCTCTCCGCCCCCTTGTATCCAGTTCCCCTCAAGCAGAGGGGGACCTCCATAGTCGGGGCCTTCTCCACATCCTCCATGGCCTTCCATATCCCGGCGGCGGATGCGTTGCTCTTAGGCGCACATGCTATGTAGACGGCGGCCATGGCGAGGGGGAGTTGGGCCTCGGGCATCCCGACGAACTCGGCCACCTGAAGGGCCGCGTTCGCGACGACGAGCGCCATCGGGTCGGCGTTCCCGACGTCCTCCGCGGCACATATGGCTATCCTTCTCGCTATGAACCTCGGATCCTCGCCGGCATATATCATCTTCGCCAGCCAGTATAGGGTTGCATCGGGATCCGAGCCCCTCATGCTCTTTATGAACGCCGATATCGTGTCGTAGTGGCCGTCCTCTCCCTTGTCATAGACCACGACCTTCTTCTGTATGGACTCCTCCGCCACCCTTATATCAAACCTTATCCTCCCCTCCTCATCCGGCTTCGTTGTCAAGACCCCTATCTCGAGGGCGTTCAAAGCCCTTCTCGCATCCCCATCGGACAGCCTTGCTATGTGCATGAGCGCATCATCATCTGCAACAACGTTGTATCTCCCCAATCCCCTTTCCTCATCCGATATAGCCCTCTTAAGTATCGTGACTATTTCCTCCGGCGAGAGGGGCTTGAGCTCGAATACGAGGGATCTTGATAGGAGGGCCGATATTACGGAGAAGAATGGGTTGTGGACCGTAGCCCCTATCAGTATAACGTTGCCCATCTCCACATCTGGGAGGAGGGCGTCTTGCTGTGCCTTGTTGAACCTGTGTATCTCGTCTACAAAGAGGATCGTCCTTTTCCCCATAAGCCTCCTTCTCTCCTTGGCCTCCTCCACGGCCTTCCTTATATCCGCTACGCCCGCCGTTACGGCGTTTATATGGTGGAAATGGGCCTTGGTCGTATTGGCTATGACGTATGCGAGGGCTGTCTTCCCACATCCTGGCGGGCCGTAGAGGATGAGGGATGTTATCCTATCGGCCTCTATCGCCCTCCTCAAAAGCTTCCCCTCGCCTATTATGTGCGTTTGGCCGACGAACTCCGATAGATTCCTCGGCCTCATCCTCCATGAGAGGGGCTTATCCATATCCTGCTTCTCATCCATGTCCTCGAAAAGGCTCATCCCTTCCTCCTCCACATGTCCGGCTCGAAGGCCTCTATGCCGGCCCTCCTTAAAGCGGCAGCCGTTACCCCCATCCCGCTCCTTAAAGCCCCGGTAAACGTCCCATTGTGTATCATCCTGCATCCACAGGAAGGGCTTTCCGAAGCGAGGATCGCTTCTTTTATCCCTATCTCCTCGCATATCTTCACAACCATCATCGCACCCTCTACGAACTCCTTCGTCACATCCTTCCCATCTATACTGAGAACCCTCCTCTTCCCATCGAGGACGTCATCCCCCGTCCCACCGGCTATCTCCGCAGGAGGCCTTGGGATGGGAAGGCCTCCGAGGACCTCCGGACATAACGGTATCGCCTTCCCCTCCATAACCATCCTCTTCACCCACCATATCTCCCTGTCCCTGCCATTATACGTGCATCTTATCCCGGCAAGACAAGCGCTGACGAGAACCATGGCAAAGCCCTCAAATGGATATCTCCTCGGAATTCAGGAGGATCGCCCCAGCCATCCTCATCTCCTCAAGCGCCCTCTCCCCATCCCCGGGATTGACGTCGACAGCCCTAACGGCATCTACAACCACATACGTTTTAAACCCGTTCCTTATGGCGTCCAGGGCCGTGGCCTTGACGCAGTAATCCGTAGCGAGGCCGCAAACGAACACCCTCTCCACCCCCTTAGACCTGAGGATATCGGCCAGCCCGGTCCCGTCGAATCCAGAATATGCCTCCTTGTCCGGATCGTCGCCCTTCTTCACGAATTCCGATATCCCCTCGGCCCTCAGCCTCGGATGGAGCTCGGCACCCCATGTCCCAGCAACACAATGAGGAGGCCAGGGGCCACCCCTATCCCTAAAGGATATATGGTTATTTGGATGCCAATCCTGGGTTGCGACGACAAAGCTGAAAAGGGGGATCATGGAGTTTATTGGATCCACGACTTCATCCCCTTTCGGGACGGGAAGGGCACCACCGGGGCAGAAATCGTTCTGAACGTCGACTATTATAAGGGCATCGGACGGCAGAAGCCTAACCCTCCTCGCTTCCTCCTGGACCTCGACCTTCTCCATAACCCCTACGTCCAAGAAAATCCCCCCTTTCTACGGAGATTTGCGGCATCGACGGATCCTTCGGCGATCTAAATAACAACCTCCTTCGCCTTATATCCTACCACAAAATGCGCCCTCAGTCAACTGCATAACCACTTCAACACCGACGGCGTCGCCTATATTTGAGCATGGGAGGATCTCTTGTAGGGGCAACCCCCTGTGGTTGCCCAAAATCATGGGCAGGCACGGGGGCCTGCCCCTACGAGGACCACAAGGATGGTTACGATCCGCCTTCCAACTGTATAACCACTTCAACACGTCCTCTTGACAAGCCCTTATCTTTGTGCTACTTTTAATATCGTAAAAGGGGTCGCGGTCGACTGCGTAACTCCTGATAGCGATGAGGGGCAAGGGATGAGGGCCGAGGTTTCCTCATCCCTAATTCCTCGTCCCTTTCATCTGAAGCGGGATGGTGGGCGCTCCTTACCCTTAGCTCCGTGCTCTTTGCTCCATGCTTTTCCGGTTGCCCGCTCCCTAACGGTCCTAAGGGAAAAATCTTGAAGGATTTGGGGGGAGAAACATGGGGAAGATAATAGAAAAGGTCAAAATCACGAATTTGCTCGAACCAACGAGGTCCGTCGAGATTGAAGCGGTTATCGATACTGGTGCCACGATGGTGGTATTGCCTCAAAACATCGTAGATGAACTTATGTTGAGAAAAATTCGCGAGGTAAAGGTTAGATATGCAGATAACAGCACAAAACTAAAATCGGTCTATGGGGTGGTAACCATAGAAATCAAAGGACGAACGGGTAATTTTGATGTGGTGGCGGAAGCGGAAGGTTCACAGCCTCTTATAGGACAAGTAGTATTAGAGATATTGGATCTCGTGGTAGACCCAAGAACACGAAGGCTTATACCCAATCCTATGTCTCCGGAGATGCCGATAGTGGAGATATTGCGATCGATATAGCCAGGAGGGAGCATGGGGCATAGGGCATGGGGCAAGGTGCATGGTGCTCCTTGCCCTTAGCTCCGTGCTCTTTGCTCCATGCTTTTCCGGTTGCCCGCTCCCTAACGGTCCTAAGGGAAAAATCTTGAAGGATTTGGGGGGAGGGAAATGAAATTACAAGGTGAATCAGGGCTTAATACCCTGATAGAGAAAATTAAGGGATTTCCGGAGGTTTTGGCTATCATCATTTTCGGTTCCTATGCGAAAGATACGGCAAAGGAAATATCCGATATAGATATTGCAGTTGTTGTTAGAAATCCAGATAAGCATATAGAAAGTGAGATTGGGAGCATGTATTCGAAAAAGTTTGATGTTGTGCTTTTCCATCGCCTCCCTTTACATATCCAGTTTGAGGTTTTTAAATATGGGAAAGAAGTTTTTTGCAGGGATGAAGAAGCCCTTCTTGAGATAAAACGGAAGGTGCTCAGGGAATATATGGAAATGTCTGATATGTATGAAAGGATAAAACGGAGGGTTTTGAGATGAGAATGGTCGATCTCAGAAACGGGGACGAGAAGGGGATGTATGCAGTGCCATATGCGGAAGCCGTCCTCTCCGAGCCTCGGCTTCTCTCATACTGGCGTATGGAGGAAGATCTAAGGGATGAGATGGGGAAGGCCGATGGAGAGGCACGAGGCGGGAAGGGGAGGTTTATAGAGGGGGCTATTGGTGGAAGGGCCTTGGCCTTGGACCACGGGGTGTGGATAACGATGGGAACGGCACCACATCTCGATCTCGACGAGACCACGATAGAGCTTTTCTTCAAGCTCCTATCCGAGCCTCCAAAGGATTACAATCCCTGCCTTATCTCCAAACGCCGCTCCTCCCGCGAGACCCGTTTCAGCATCCATGTGAGGTCCGATCTATCCGGATTGGTGCTGTGGAACGGGCGAACTTCCGGCCTCATCATCCTTCCCATATCCCTTGTGGTTGGGGAGTGGCACCACCTCCTCATAAGCTGTAAGCCGTTCCAGATCTCCGCATACTTAGATGGGATCCGTTGCACCATCATGGCCGTTGGCGATCCATGCTTCTCCTTCCCCGCCAAGGGCCTTCCCATTCAGATCGGGGCCTCATCGCCGGATGGGGAGGAACATTGCATATGTGCCGTGGACGAGGTCGCGATATATGGGAGGACATTTACGGAGGAGGATGTCCGAAGCCATATAGATGCAGCCGGCTGGACCGAGCGTCGAGTTAAGCTCGAGGAATGGTTGAGGCGCAAGGACGAGGAGGATCTGCGGGAGAAGGAGGAGGCGTTAAGGAATAGGTTGGAGGATCCATCGCTCCTCGAACGCGGCGAGCCACAGGTATACCAAGGCGAGCGGTTAACCGGGATCGAATTCCCCGTTGGAGGGATAGGGACAGGGGTCGTATTCTTCAACGGCAAAGGGGAACGCCATTCCTGGCAGATCTTCAACAACTTCACCTACGCCAAAATCCCCAACAGCTTCTTCGCCATAAGGGTCAAGGAGGAAGGGGGGAGACCGATCGTAAGGGCATTGCAAACGAGCCCGATCGGACAACTCGAGCCTATGAGCTCGTTGCGGTTCAGGGGGGAATATCCGTTCGGATGGTTCGAGTTTGAGGACCCGGCCCTTCCCGTGTCTGTCCTGCTCGAGGCATTCAACCCGCTTATCCCCTTAAGGGTCAGGGAATCCGCCATCCCATGTGCTATCTTCAACCTGACAGCGAAGAATTCAGGTGACAGGGATTTAGAGGTCTCATTCCTCGCAACACAGCAGAACGCCGTTGGATACACGGGAAAGGGGGAGATAGCGGGCAATTCGTTCGAGGGCTATGGAGGGAACATAAACACCATCATAAGGGAGGAAGGAGCGACCATATTGCACATGACATCCGAATCGCCCCCCGATTCCCCAGCATATGGCGATATGGCCCTCATGGCCTTAGCGGAAGAGGCGACGTCCACCGCATCCTGGGAGGAAGTCGAGGAGCTTATAAGGGAATGGGAAGGGAAAGGGGCCATTTCCGGACCGGATCGGGCAGGGCCTTCCCCGCACAGCCGGACGATAAACGGGGCTATATCCGTAAGCTTCCAGCTCAAGCCCGAAGAGCGAAGGACCATCGCCTTCGTCCTCACATGGCATTTCCCCAACGCAAGACATGGGGATGAAAGGGCGGGATGGGGAGGGAAGGGGAACTTCTACTCGAACTGGTGGCGGAACTCCATCGAGGTGGCCAGGGAGGTCAAAGGCCGATTCCAGGAATTGCTAAGGCTCACCCACCTCTACCACGATACCTTTTACGCATCCAACATGCCCCGCTGGCTCCTCGACCGCATCAGCTCCCAGGTCTCCGTGCTTCGCAGCAAGACCTGTTTCTTCTCGCAGGACGGCTACTTCGGGGGATGGGAGGGATGCAATCCGGAAGACGGCTGTTGTTTCGGAAACTGCGCCCACGTCTGGCACTACGCACAGGCACATGCGAGGCTCTTCCCCGAGATAGCACGCCTTATGAGGGAACAGGCATTCGGATCCCAAAGGCCTGATGGCGGCATCTACTTCAGACAGCCAAGGCACGGCATAGCATGCGATGGACAATTTGGGGAGATCCTCGAGGCATATCGCGAGCACCTTCTTTCCTCGGATAGCTCTTGGCTCCTCAGCCACTGGGAGAGGATAAAGAGGGCCATGGATTTCGCCATAGCGACATGGGACCCCGATGAGGATGGTATGCTCTCCGGAGATCAACACAATACCCTGGACTGGGAGATGAGCGGTTGCAGCTCTTGGCTTGGCTCCCTTTACCTTGCTGCACTTGCCGCCTCGGAGAGGATGGCGAGGATTTCGGGGGACGAAGAAAGCGCCAGCAGATATAGGAGGATACTCGAGACGGGGATCGAGAGACAAAACGAGAGGCTATGGAACGGCGAATACTACATCCATATCCCGGATCCAAACCCAAACCGCCCATTCGGGGAGTATGGAAACGGCTGCCATATAGACCAAGTCCTCGGTCAATGGTGGGCACATCAACTCGACCTTGGCTGGATCTATCCGAAGGACAGGGTGAGGACCGCCCTTCTCTCCCTGCTGCGCTATAACTTCCGACACAATTTCCGGGGGATCGTCCAATATCCACGAAAGTTCGTGGAAGACGAGGACAGCGGGATGCAGATGACCACATGGCCAAAGGGGGACAGGCCTGCCCCCCACGTGATGTATGCGGACGAGGTTATGACCGGCTTCGAATACTCGGCCGCTGCCATGATGATATGGGCGGGATTGCTCAAGGAAGGCCTCGTCGTGCTGAAGGCCGTCTCGGATAGATACGACGGGAGGAAGAGGACGGGCCTCTCCTCAGCATCTTGGGGTTATAGCGGGAATCCTTTCGGGGACGACGAATGCGGGAAGTTCTACGCGAGGGCCATGAGCATATGGTCTGTTCTCCTATCTATGCAGGGCTTTATCTACGATGGGCCTGCGGGGAAGCTCGGCTTCAAGCCTATCTGGAAGCCGGAGGAACATAGCTCCTTCTTCACGGCCTCCGAAGGATGGGGCCTGTTCGAGCAGAGGAGAACGGAGGATGGGCAATCCGAAAGGATCGACGTCGTGTTCGGACGTATCCCCCTGAAGGAATTGATCTTCGAGATGCCCGAGGGGAAGAGGGCGGTTCGGGTCGATATGAGGCTCGGGGTTCGCCCCATAGACCTCTCCTTTCACCAGGATGGAAGAGACCTCTATATCGTTCCTAAGGAGGGCCTTGTCGTGGAAGAAGGCGAAACGCTCATGATCGATATAAGCTTTCGTTAACTCGATACGTCGGATCTATGGATTTCCGGCCGGGGAAGGGAGATGAGGATAGCCCTTATAAACACAAACACTATAAAGCCACCGATCGCTCCGATAGGAATGGATTATCTGGCGGAATCCTTAGCCGGATGTGGGATCGGGGTCGATATACTCGACCTATGCCTCGCCGAGGATCCGGGAAGGGAACTCGAATCGTTCCTGAAAGGGTTGCGGGATCCGGTCCTTATAGGGATAAGCATAAGGAACACGGACGACTGCTTCTTCGGTGGAAGGGGTTTCTTCTTGCCGGAAGTGAGGGGTATTATAGCTAAGATAAAGGATGAGACGAGGGTCCCAATAGTCCTCGGAGGCGTTGGGTTTTCGGTCATGCCCGATGAGATAATGGAGTTCTGCGGGGCGGATTTCGGGATATGGGGTGAGGGGGAATGGGCGTTGCCGAGGCTTGCGGAGGCCTTGGCCGGCGATGGGGATCCAGCATCCGTCCCCGGGCTTATTTGGAGGTCCGACTCCGGCCTCCTCCATAACCCCCCTTCCTTCGGGGATCTATCCAAGCTCCCTCCGATGAGCAGATCTTGGATAGATAACCCCCGTTATTTCAGGGAAGGGGGCCAAGGTGGGTTTGAGAGCAAAAGGGGATGCGATAGGAGATGTATATACTGTGCGGATCCGGTGGCTAAGGGGAGGAGGATAAGGGTTCGCCCCCCAAAGGCCGTCGCCGATGAGGTTCGGTCGCTCCTCGAACAAGGCGTGGACTACCTCCATACGTGTGACAGCGAGTTCAACATCCCCGAAGGCCATGCACGAGCCGTATGCGAGGAGTTGATAAGGGAGGGGCTTGGGGAAAGGGTTAGGTGGTATGCATATTGCTCGCCTTCGCCCTTCTCCGAGGAGCTCGCACGGCTTATGAGAAGGGCGGGATGCGTTGGGATAAACTTCGGGGTGGACAGCGGGGACGATGGGATGCTTCGGAGGTTGGGAAGGGATTTCTCCGGGAAGGATCTGATGGAGGTGGCGAGGATATGCCGGGAAAACGGTATATCCTCTATGTTCGATCTGCTCCTCGGAGGTCCAGGGGAGACGATCGAGTCCGTCAGGAAGACCCTAAGCCTCGTAAGGGATGCGAACCCGGATTGCATAGGGGTGTCCATAGGCGTCAGGGTATATCCGGGAACACCCCTTTTCCACTGGATCCAGGGGATGATAAGGGATGGATCCGGGAATGGGATAAGGAGGCCGGTCGATTACGAGGGCATACCGGACTTCCTTGCCCCAACCTTCTATCTATCCCCAGCTCTTGGGGACGAGATCTTCGGGTTGGTGAGGGAGGAAGTCGAAGGGGATCCGAGGTTCTTCTTCTCCGATCCTTCGGATCCGGATCGGAATTACAACTACGTCTCCAACGATCCCATCTCCGAGGCCATAAAGGAAGGATACCGGGGAGCATATTGGGATATATTGAGGAGGAAAAGAGCAGGGGCGGGTTGATTTCCAACCCGCCCCTTTTACCCAGGACCCATCCCTTAATCCTTTATGTAATCCTTCATGTTCACAAGAGGAGATGTCGTCAGCGCATAGACGATGCAGTTTATCATCCACTGGAACGTCCTCGGGAAATACGTCCCATGAACGGCAGGATCCTCCATGGTGCAACCGTGATCCCTGTTGGATATTATGACGGCTATCCTCGTATCCGGGATGTTTATCGCTTGGACGAACGGATACTTAACAGGACCAAATGCACCATCATGCCCAACAGGGGGTTGATCGAAATCATAGTAAGCATGGAGTAGCTCCTGGCCTCCTGGAGGTATGGTGTATAGGTTGTTGTAAACGGCACCAAGGGCTGCCCTTAGCTCAGCACGCATGCATACATCGTATGGGTTCCCAAGCTGCCAGTTGCAGTCGTCGGAATACAAGAAACCACCAGCATATAGGTAGTTCCTCAAAGCCCTCCTCTCCTCCTCGGAGAAGGAAAAATACTGATGTCCAGATATCCACAGGAACGGGTTTTTAAGGAGGTCCTTGTCCGTAAGCCTGACGAAGTTCCCAACTATCTTCATCCTTATCTTCGTGTGCCTGTTTACCCAGTCCACCAGGTTGGGAATGGCTGTGGGGTCGGTGTAGAAATCTCCAAAGCTATATCTGACCTTTATCATGTGGAAATACCCTTTTATGTCCTTCCCCTTCCCCATTATTATGGCACCTGGCTCATCGGACAGGGCGAATTGTTCAGCCTCGCTCAGCTCCCCAGCAAGACCCCCTATGTTTATCCCTTCCCCTCCTACCTTGCCAGGGGCAAACCTCGCTATCCTCGCACTCGGAAGACCTACACCCCTCCCTACCAAGCCAGGACCAAAC
>Ga0209225_1000060_pt1 | contig 118761 bp, 139 predicted proteins | sample WasSprMetagenome_FD_184732 | JGI IMG/M metagenome (GOLD analysis project Ga0209225, IMG submission 184732) | Sulfidic aquatic microbial communities from Washburn Spring, Yellowstone National Park, USA - WS (SPAdes) (version 3) | ecosystem: Environmental > Aquatic > Thermal springs > Hot... | reverse complement strand
CATCAGCTATGAACTCCATACAACCGCCGTTATAAATGATAGCCCCGGCCGGATTCGAACCGGCGTCACCGGGTCCAGAGCCCGGTGTGCTTGACCGCTACACCACGGGGCTGAGAAAAGGGGAAGCTTGGTATAAAAATCTTTTTCAAAAAAGCTTTTAAAGTGCTTAAGTCATATATTTTCTAATGTAATAGTTTATTATTAAGATTCCTTTTTTCCCTCAAAAGAAGGAATAGCCCTCTATTATTCCTCTAAGATTTCGGTCGCTTTTCCCCTGTTCTGTCAGAAACACGCTCTTGTAGAAGAATTTTAAAAAAAAGAAAAAAATGTAGATAAAAGAATTTTAAATAAAACATCTTTAGAACTGATGACCTCATATGAGGGAGAAGCTGGGCTCATGTAGTTTCTGCATCAGGTGGTCCACAAGAGGATTTGCAATATCAATCCTGCTACTAATAGCTTCAATATACCTCAGGATAACCCCTCTTATCGTGATATCTGCCGCTGTATTCACCTTCTTCTCCGTGCTTACCACTCTACACTTTATATTTTACGTCAGAAGAAGGGAGAAGTGCATAAGAAGGGTCAGCGGGGAGTCAAGGAGGAGGTTTATATCAACTGCATTTAAGCTTGTTGTGGGCCTCGCTTTGTACAGCATGCTGGGCAAAATACCGGAGATATCAGCTAAACCGGAGATAAAGCCTATGAGGTCGGTTGAGCTTGCTGGAAAGGATTTGGAGGAAGCTGTAGGTAAAGCTACTGCATCTAAAGATCTGAGAAACGTATTGGATGGATTTAAGGCAGATTTAAGAAGTGCCAAGGCAATCCGTCACTTTTTGTCCTTTAACGGAAGGGAGCTAACACTTCTAGCTGTCGTAGTGCCTATTAGTGATAACAGTATTGCAACTTATTATGAGTACTCTGAGCCAGTAAGCAATATAAGAACACGAGCATATCTAATTAGCATAGAAAATGAGAAAGCGGCTATTAAAAGAATAAGCATCAACAATCACCTCATAGAAACAGAAGGCTCATGCGTATATGAATGTAGCACAGATAGCGACTGTCCTTGGGGAGAGACTTGTATTTCAGAATGCTGCTCCTGGGATCAAGGATGTCTTGGGCGATGCTGTGGTCCATGCATGGTGGCCTGTGCGGGCAGTCTAGCCTCATGTCTAACCTGCGTGCTTCTTTGGTGTCCATTATGTGCAATAATATACTGCTGCACACAAGTAGAATATATTTGTACACCAACCCCGTAGAGATGATCGGAAATGAGCAGAATGGAGGTTCTCTCTGATATTCTTATCCTTCTATCCATTCTCCTTTTTTCCATCCATTCCAAGCTTGGCCTAGATTTCTTCCCGGAGATACCTTTCCTCTACACCTTCTCACTTATAGTTATACTTATATATCACTTTTATAAAAAGAAAGAGGGGATATCGAGGACATTCTATCTAGTGAGTATTATAGCATTTATCTTATCATCTATATTAAATCTGTTTTTGTTTCTTATACTTGGAAACAGTATAATACTTAGTCTTCAATACTTGCTTAATTTGGTAATCAGCTCGATAACATACCCCTATTTTGTTGTTCAAAAGCCAAAGATAATTGCATTAAAAGCTTCCCTTACAATATCAGCAATTCTCTTCCTTACTTACCTAGTGACATACGAAGAACATCCTTCCATGATCCTAATGTGTCTATCAATCTCTTTGCTGCCATGCTTACCCTTTCTCCACCTCCTCATCTCTTCTATTTGCATGAGTTTACAAAAAATAAAATAAATTACTAGTAAACTAGATAGGATTGCATGAGGATTAATGTTATAGTCTTTATTAATCCATTTCATGTTGACGTAGAAAAACCTTTTTTAGATCCTGCTAATTGCCTTTTTTATGATCTCCACTTTTTCTTTAATATTCTCTTCTCTCTCTACATAAGTCCCTATCACGATAATATCAGCTCCAGCCTTAGCTCTTTCTGCAGCAAGCTCAGGAGATCTTATTCCTCCTCCCACTATTACTCCAAGCTTTGTGTTCTCTGATACTATTTTCACAGCTTCGACTGGAACTGGTTCCTCTGCACCACTTCCGGCCTCTAAGTAGACCCATCTCATTCCGAGAAGCTCTGCTGCTGTTGAATAAGCTAGAGCTATCTCTGGCTTCTTTCTAGGTATTGGATTAACCCATCCAACCCATCCTGCCGCACTTTTATGACCTGGCTCGAATATCAAATAGGCAGTCGGTATTGCCTCTATTCCCAGTCTCTTTACGGTGATTGCAGCTAAAGCCTGAGCCTGTATTATCCAGTAGGGATTTGATGAGTTTAAAAGGGACATGAAAAGTATTGCATCTGCCTTTCCTGATACTCCGTCCACATTTCCAGGAAAGAGAATTACAGGAAGGGAAGCAGATTTTTTTATCGAGCTTACCACTTCATCTAGCATTGCACCTGCTCCTATTGATCCTCCCACTAGTATTATGTCGGCTCCTCCCTTTTCAGCTTCGTATGCAATTTTCCCAGCTTTATCAGGTTCAGTCGAGAATGGATCTATAAGAATAGCAAGTAAAGCTTCCTCAGAAGACCTTCTTCTTATCTCGTCCTCTATCATATGGATCCTCTCCTAGCCTCACGCTTATTTAATAAATTGGCGTCCCTGTTTTTATGGCCATCCGTGTGCTTGCAGTAGATGATGCACCCTTTAAAAAAGGAGTTGATAAGTGGACCTTCATAGTCTGCCTTTTGTTCAGAGATCTAATTCTAGAGAAAGCAATAAAGGCTAGAATCGAGGTAGATGGTTCCGATGCAGAGGAGAAAATAGTGGAAGTAGTAAATAACCTCAGAGGAGAGGTTAACATCCTCATGCTACATGGAACGACAATGGGTGGTTTTAACATGATAAACCTGAGCTCTCTCCACAACAAATTGGGGATTCCAGTAATATCATTCCTTGAAAGAGCTCCCAGAGATGAGCTGGTTGTTCATGCACTCAAATCCGCTGGAAAGGAGGATAAAATAGAGGATTTCTTGCGACAACCTAAGTATACTCCTTTTAAGACTAAATACGGGATAATTCACTGCCTTTTTGAAGGTATAAATGAGAGAGAAGTCGAGGAAATTTTGAAAAGGTATTGCATTGAGTCAAAATTTCCAGAACAGTTAAGGATAGCCAATATAGTGGCATCCATTGCGAGATGCTAGCTTCATTCCATTTTTCCATACTTAATCCAGAGTATTTTTCTATAAAGAGCTTTTTCCTGTTCACTGAGCTTTGAGAAGAACAATGATCTAAGCTTCTCATCTTCTATTTCTCTAACATCTGTATAGAGAACTTGACCTTCTTTTATGTTTCTTCCAACAACCCCTCCTTTTATCGAGATAGCTACCCTTTCACCAGCTCTAGCCATCTGCTTTCTGTTTCCTTCTTGTTGAATCTCAAGTACTGTCCCAACCTTCTTTCCTTTATCATTTATAAGGGGATAGCCAGGTAGTATTCTTCCGGAAACAACCTCAACTCCTATTATAGCTGGATCGCTGTTTCTGAAGGTATAACCAGGGAGAAAAGTCAATTCTGCTGGAAATACCACAGTTGAAAGTAGCTTTTCCTCCAGCTTTCTTTCAACTTCAGCTATGTGTCCCTTCAGGCCTTCTACTAGTTCATATATTATGTTACTTTTTATTATCCTAACTCCTCTCTCACCTGCCTCCTGCTCAACATCAGGCGGGACTCTAACATTAAATGCAAGAATTACTCCATATTTTTCATCCTCCTTCGAAATTATTGAGGCTTCAAACACATCTGATCTGCTTACATCTCCTATATCGCCTCTTCTTATTGGAATTCCTTCTGCTTGAAGCATACCGGATATCGCTTCCAAGGAGCCCAAAGCATCTGCTCTTACAATAACTCCTATCGCATCCGATCTTATAAGTATGCTCCTCACCTCTTCCTCTATTTCTCTTTTTATCTCTTCTGCCTCCTCTTCACTCTCCACGACATATATTGGGGCTCCTGGAATCACTTTATCCAGATCTGGAGCAACTATCATGATGCCAGAAGCAGCTTCTGCGAACTCAACTCTTTGAAATTTTGACTTTATCCTTATTTCTTCTAGCGGTCTTGGTCTCAATATCGCTCTAACCCTTGTTATAACAGAGGAATCAACACCTCCTATGAGTATTCGATCTCCCTCTCTTAGGATCCCATCGTATAAAATTGCTGCAACTACAGTGCCCTTTCCGGGCTCCTTCTTCACTTCAAGAACCACTCCTCTTCCTTTTCTCCCACTTATCTCCAGCTTATCCAGCATGTACCTCTGGACTAATCCTATTAGAACAGCTATAAGATCCGGAATTCCTTCCCCTGTCATCGCACTTGTTGGAACTATTGCTAGTTTCTTTGTAAAATCCCTTACTCTATCATATCTATCTGAATCAAAGCCCATCTCAGCAAGCTGTCCAACCACCCTGTAGAGAAGTCTGTCAAGCTCAGCTATTGTCTGCGGACTTTGATCATTTACTGCCTCTATGAAAGGCCTCCCCTCCACAGATTTCCATCCCTCAAGTGTGTCTATCTTGTTTAGTGCCACGACAAACGGAGTTTTTCTCAGCCTCAGTATATTTATTGATTCTACTGTCTGTTGCTGAACTCCACTGTGCACATCAACAACAAGAATTGCTATATCTGCTAGTGATCCTCCTCTCCTCCTGAGATTTGTAAATGCCTCATGCCCGGGTAAATCTATGAAAAGAAGTCCCTTTGCCTTAAACTCAAATTTTAGTCCTATCTTCTTGAAAATAGGATCACAAAGAGATTTTATGACGTCATATGGAACTTCTGATGCTCCTACATGCTGTGTTATAGCCCCCGGTTCTTTTGCAGCTACTCTTGTCTTCCTTATGTAATCCAACAACGAAGTTTTGCCAGCATCGACATGACCTAGCACTGCAACAAGGGGCTGTCTGTACACCTTCTGATGGGACACATCAATCTCCCTCCTAAACATGCTAAAGAACTTATTTAATATTTACTCAGCATTAAGATAACCACATTACCTCCAGTTGCTTCAATGCTTTAATAATGAAAAACTTGTATATAAAGTTAGCTACTCATGGATTTGGCAACCCACTTCAATTTCTTGGGATTCCTTCCCAGTTTTATCATGTTCTTCATGCATTTAGACGAACAAAAGAACAGTATCGATCCGTCAGATCTCACGTACATAATCCCAGTTCCAGGGGGAATTTTCCTACCACAAAGCTTGCATTTTCTAGCAAGAGAGCTAACTGACATAAATAACACCTCACTTCGGCTTCAGTTTCCTAGCTTCTATTTCAGTTTCCCTTAAGAGCAGTATATCTCCTACTTTCACGGCTCCCTTCACATTCCTAGTCAGCACTCTTCCCTTATCCCTACCGGCCAGAATCTTGGCTCTCACTTGCGTAACATCGCCTGCTATTCCAGTTCTTCCTATTATCTCAACAACCTCCGCAGGAAATGCTTTGTCCTCCTTTTCTGGCATCTATACCCCCTTTATCTAGAGGATCTTGCAACCCGGTATTTAAATTTTTATGGGAAAGATAAAGGATCTATTGTGGGGTTCCTCTTATCTCATTTATCTTCCCCTTTATAGCATCTATGAGATTTCCTGCTTGTCCTGGATCTACTATAGCCACAGAAGATGAAGCAACTTCTAATCCAGCAGCTTTTCCAAGCTCAAGTTTACTTGGAACGTATGCATATGGTACCTTTCTCTCATCGCAGAGCAGTGGAAGGTGCGCCACTATTTCTGGAGGATTGACATCCTCTGCTATCACTACAAACTTTGCTTCTCCTCTTTCTATGGCTTTTGTTGTCTCGTTTACCCCCTTTCTTAGCTTTCCACCTGAAGTCCTCACAAGATTTACCATTTCATATATCTTTGGAATTACGTCATCCGGAACCTTGAACTTCACATAGAAGGGTTTGTCACTTCTGCTCATTCTTCATTCCCTCCCACCGGCCTTGTGCAAATGAGGTATTAAAGCATTACTTCCATAACTAAAGTATATTTCTCTGCAGAGCCCATTCGAGAGTCCTGCCTGTTAAAACAAATCTCCTCGACAGCCTCAGCTCCTCCACAGATCTTGAGTTTGTTAAAGCCATCGATAACCTTAGCTCTTCTATCATCCTCTTTAATAAAGATCTTATTCCATCAAGCCCTTCTCTTTTAAACGAAACTAAAAATGGCCTAGCTGCTCCAACGAAGTGAGCCCCCAAGGCTATTGCTTTTGCTGCATCTATTCCAGTTCTTATTCCCCCAGATCCTATTATTTTAGCCCTCTTTATATGTTTTCTCACTTCTATTATGCCAATAACTGTTGGAATCCCCCAGTTTATAAAATTGTATGCTGTATCCCTTCTCAATCCGCCTGATCTGCTCCCTTCTATAACTGCCCAATTTGTCCCACCAGCTCCAGCTACATCTATGTATGAGGCACCTGCTGACTCCAGCAAAGTTGCTACTTCTCCAGAAATACCGTTTCCAACTTCTTTCACGACTAAAGGTACATCTACCTCCCTAGAAATATCAACTAGATTGCTAAAGAGCTCTGGAAACTCTCTGCAACCCTCAGGCTGAAGGAGCTCTTGAAGAAAGTTCAGATGGATCGCCAGAGCATCTGCTTCTATTGCCTCAACAACAGCTTTTGCATTCTCAACAGCTTTTTCTGTTGATATATGAGACATGCCCAAATTTGCTATTAGAGGTACATCAGGTGCCCTTTCCCTAACTATTTTATATGTATCTATTAGAGATTTATCCTCTAGCATTGCTCTTTGGCTTCCGACGCCTATCGCAACACCAAATTCCGATGCTGCTATTGCTAGTGCTTCATTTATCCCCTTAGAGAGGTCACTCCCTCCTGTTATTGCTTCTATTATTATTGGTGCTTTTACAGGCTTACCGGCAAAATTGGAGCTTAGATCTATTTCATCAGGGGATATATCAGGAAGTGCATGATGTAGGAGAATCACTTCATCAAACCAATTCATCTCTTTCCTTTCTACACTCTCCAAAAGGGCCAGTTCTATGTGCTCAATTTTTCTTTTAGATGTCTCATTCTGCACGAAATATCACCGATGCGTACCCGACAACCGATCCCCTTTCTCCAGTCATCTCTCCACTTGTCATGTATCTAACCAGCTCCCCCTTTTTCACCCCACAGAGCTTTGAGAACTCGATGGCAATAGCGACAGGACTTGGACCGCACATAGATATTCCATGCTCATATATGGCGTTGAACAATCCCTCTGAATCCATCTCTACTATCCTCCTCAGAGCAATTTCATCCTTCTTCCTAGCTATATCATCTGGCTCGTAGTGAGTCATATCAGAGGAAGCAATGACAATGGCATCTATTGAGTTTTCTTTCACAATTCTCCATATCGCATTTCCTATGCTTCTAGAGAATCCCTCATCCTGATCCAAGACTATCATCGGCACTATTTTTATATCCCCAAATATTGCTTGAATAAATGGTAATTGAACCTCGACTGAGTGCTCCATTGTGTGAGGTGAGTTCTCCAACCTTATCCCACTGACCTCTTTTGAAAGCCTTCTTGATATATCTAAATCAACGCTCACCAATCCTAATGGTGTTTCCCACTCCTCATAAAGCGGGATTGATGCTCTTCCTCCAATTCCTGTGTGATTAGGTCCTATTATGAAGAATATTTCTGGCTTTCCATCTTTAGAGAGCTCATAATACCCAGCAGCTGCCGTTGGACCAGAATACACGTATCCCGCATGAGGAGAAACGATGCCCTTTATTTTCCTGTTTCCTGAAACACCTTTTGGTATTCCCTCAAATCCAGCTCTTTTGAAAGCCCATTCCAGCATTCTGATTAGATCTTCTTTCCTATCAGGATAAAAGCTTCCAGAAACTGCAGGAGATCTTCTCATTATTTCAGCCCTATTATCCTAGTGGCAAAACTATCATAACCCTCTGGAAGCTCCCCGTCTGGGGGTATAGATCCTCTAGCCCTGAGAACTTCTCTTGTGAGAAGCCAAAATATGAAGGCCAAAGCTCTTCTTCCCTTGTTGTTTGTCGGTATTGCCAAGTCTATATATTCCAGCGTGTTATCCGCGTCGACCAGTGCCACAACTGGTATTCCTACTTTAACAGCTTCATCATGTATCTGCTTGTCAACTCTCGGATCGGAGAGCAGTACAACCTCTGGTTCGATGTAGAGAGGAGCTTGTGGATTGGTTAGCACCCCTGGCAATATTCTGCCAGTTATGGCTCTGCATCCAGTGTACTCCGAGAATTTTTTAACCGGCCTAAAGCCATATATTCTAGCTGATACCGCCAGAACAGCATCTGGAGGAAATCTTGATATAAACTTTGCCGCTATTCTTATTCTTTCGTCTGTCTTCTTTATATTCAGCATTGAGAGACCATCGGATCTTATTTTGTATATAAAACGGCTCATATCCTTGGTTCGCATTTTGGAACCGACATGAATTCCGGCTGACAGATATTTCTGCTTCGGTACCAAAAGCTCGCTGTCATCCACCATAGGTATGTTGTACAGATCGGATTTTCTATCCGACAACACATCACCTCCTCATCGACACAACTTCCCTGATCTCCACATGACTGAGAAACATCCTTCTACAGCAGTATCTTTCTATTCCTAGCAAATCTAAGACATCCTCTGGGTTCTCCCCAGCCCTCACTCTCTTTATATATTCTTCCCACTTGTCTCCTATTAGCTTTCCGCATGAGAAACATCTTATGGGGAACATCAACACTCCTCTTGCGATGATCAATATCACCGGTTAAAAAGTTAAGGGCTACCTCCCATCTAGATAATAGAGGTGTGATCATGTTCGAGTTGTGGGTTGAGAAGTACAGGCCAAAAAGGCTAAAGGATATAGTTGGACAGGATGAAGTGATAGAAGCCCTAACGGGATTTGTTGAGAAGAGATCAATGCCGCATCTCCTGTTTGCCGGACCAGCTGGGACAGGAAAGACCACAACTGCTTTAGCTCTTGCAAATGAAATTTATGGCTCTGAGGAGCTTGTTTCTGCTAACTATATGGAGTTGAATGCCTCAGATGAGAGAGGAATAGATACAATAAGGGTGAAGATAAAAGATTTTGCTAAGACAAAAGCTCTTGGAGAAGTTCCATTCAAGATAATACATTTAGATGAGGCCGATAATCTCACATCCGATGCACAGCAGGCTCTTAGAAGGATAATGGAGATGTATTCAAGCAATGTTAGGTTCATATTAGCTTGTAACTATTCATCCAAAATAATAGATCCTATTCAATCAAGATGCGCTGTCTTTAGATTTAATCCCTTGACTGATGATGCCATAATAAAGAGGTTGAGCTACATAGCAGAACAGGAGAAGATCCAGATAGGGGATGATGGATTCAAGGCAATAGCTTATGTTGCTGAGGGAGATCTAAGAAAGGCCATAAATATACTACAAACGGCATTTGCTGTTGCAAAAGGAAAAATAAGCCCGGAAATAGTGTACAAAATATCTGGTTTAGCCATGCCAGAAGAGGTAAATGACATAATACGCCTAGCTCTAGAGGGTCAGTTCCTAGAGGCGAGAACATCCGTGAGGAATTTGATGATAAACTATGGAATCTCTGCTGAAGATCTGGTTAGACAGCTCCATAGACAGATATTGCAGTATGATGGTATAGATGATGTAAAAAAGGCTGAGATAGTCTCCTATATAGGAGAGATAGATTTTAGACTGGCTGAGGGCGGAAATGGAGATATACAGATAAGCGCACTTCTATCAAAAATAGCCTCCATAGGAAGGGGGTCTCATGCTTCCGTGGGTTGAGAAGTACAGGCCAAAAAGGCTAAAGGATATAGTTGGACAGAATGAAGCTATCGAACAGATAATGAAGTGGATAGAGGATGTAAGAGCAGGAAAAAAGGTTAAACCTCTGCTGATATATGGACCAGCTGGGACAGGAAAGACCACAGCGGCATACGCAATAGCAAATGAACTTGGATATGATATAGTTGAGATAAACTGCGCCGATTTGAGAGATAAGGAAAAGTTAAACAGAGTGCTTGGAGGATTAGGATCATTCTCTCTTATCGAAGAGTCGCCAAGAATAATCCTCTTTGATGAGGTTGATGCCCTTCCAGCGGAAGGAAAAACAATATCCTCTCTTCTCAAGGAGATACTCTCAAGAGGAGACATGCCTGTTGTAATGACAGCCAATGATGTATATGAGAAGCATATGTATGGAATAAGGAACTTGGCTGATACTGTTGAGTTCAAAAAGCTCGGTGTCAGGGATATTGTGAAAGTTCTGTCCAAGATAGCCACAATGGAAAAGGTAAACCTACCTGAGGAAGCAATAAAGAAAATAGCATCCGGATCTGATGGAGATCTGAGATCTGCTATAAATGATCTTCAGTCTCTAGCTGAGGGATCTGCCGATCTGGTAAACTACTATGGAAAGATATTTGGCCAAAGAGACAGAGAAGCTGATATATTCAGAGTATTAGGATCTGTTTTCTCTGGCAAATATTGCACCAGAACAAGGTTCTTAACAAGCACACTGGACATGGATCAAGATATGTTCATGCGATGGATTGAGGAAAATCTCCCAATAGCAATAAAGGATCCCCCTTCTCTGTCTCTTGCTTATGAATATGTCTCTTTAGCTGATATATTCAGATCAAGAATTGTGAGAACGGGAAATTGGAAGTTAATGACTTACATAAATGAATTTTTGACCTTAGGCGTTTGCTCAGCCAAATCTCTCAGCAAATCGTCAGGATTTGTGAAGTTCAAGTTTCCATCTATAATAAAAGAGCTGGCATCTACAAAGGAGGAAAGAGCTGAACTTAAGGATGTACTAAGAAAAATAGCCAAAAACACCCATACCTCGAGCAATGTTGTGAGAAGAGAAATTCTTCCACTTATAGCTGCCCTCTGCAAGAGGAATAAAGACTTAATGAGAAAAATTGCTAGGGATATAGGAGTGGAAGAGGATCAGCTAGAGAGCATAATCGAATCTATAAAAATATAATCTTTAAGTTCCAGTTTTTCCACTTCTTCCAGAGAGTGAAAGAAGGAAGTTTCTTATCTCTACAGTTAGGGGATTATTATAATTAAGATAAAAAACTCTTATCCTCCCAAATCTCTTTTCTCCAACTATTCCCCTGCTCAAAAGGGCATTTAAATGCCTGCTTACAGCCATATAGCTTAGTCCTGTTTCCCTAGATATCCTCATTATGTTTGCCTCTTCTTTCAGAAATAAGAATACTATTATTTTTAATCTAGGTGCCGGAGCCAGTACTTCCTCTAGGTTTCCCAGATAATCCAATTGACTCAATCCTCTTTTACCTTTAATAGAATTGAGAGATCCTTTTTTAGCTCAGAGGATATGCTGGAGGATGGTGCTCCTTCAAGAGATATCAATGTTGTTTGTCCTTTAACTCCCTTTCCAGACCTTCTCGTTGTTATAAATCCAGCTTTATCAAGAGATTTTATTCTGCGCCACAATGCTGTGTGCTTGAAGGGAGGAATTCCATACATTTCACATAGCATTCTGTACTCCTCTTCTACCTTTCCCATTGGTATCCATGCATCCGAAGATTTCTCCAGCAAGTTTGATATCGCTAGCAGAAGCACTTTCTCATGAAGCTCGAGAGACATCAAAGCTCTTCTGTCTGTAAGCGGTTGATCCATCGAAATAGCCATCCTTACATGTTCGGGGGTTATCCTATCCGATTTATTAGCCTCCGCGAACATCGCTGACTGATAAAGCATGCTTAATGCTAGTCTGGCATCACCACCTCTAGCTGCTATTTCAGCTATCATTGACAGAATGTCATCATCATAGGATCCAGAAAAAAGCCCTATTTCTGCCCTATACCTCAGTATATCCATTATTTCCTCCTTGGTGTATGGCTCTAGAGCTATCCTTATGGTTATAAATGAAGAAATAGACCTATCTAGGAGATAATCTGGTGTCCACTCCCTAGATATAAGTATTATAGCTGGAGGTCTCGCCCCAGATCCCTCGCTTATCCTGAAGAGTGAGTACAGGAGATCTCCTCCATCTCTTAAATACCCAATCTCATCCAAGATTATCAAGATATTCTTATCTTTTATGAGCTCTTCGAATGCCATAAGTGCCTCTTGAAGCGAGAGACCTCTCTCCGGGAGGCCAGAACTTAAGCCCTTCATTATCTTATGCAATACTAAAGAAGATGTTCTGTATTTCCTACAGTTAACATGTAAATATTTTATTGAGATCTCCTTGGATATATTTATCGCAAATCTCAGGGAGAGAGCTGTCTTTCCGAGGCCTGGTTTCCCCATTATATATGCATTCCCTGCTATTCGACCAGACTTACTTACCATCGCAGATTCAAGCAGTTCCAGCTCTTTCTCCCTGTGTGGAAGACGTTCTGGGACGAATGACTCTGAGAAGCTGTCTTCGTCTCTGATTATTCCTCCAGAAGCATGTTTTAACATGCCTATATTCAAGGACATCCCCGATTAAGATCAATGGCCTTCATTGATAATACTTTCATCTGTTGTGCTAAATAGAGAGGTGGGGAAAAGTTTTCTCATTGCTGCCGGAAAGCTGGCCTATTAACTTTTATACAACTCTTTTATATTTTTTATATCTGATATAATACAGAACTAGGATAATAGATGATATAATGGACGCTATAAGAGGTGGTGCATATATGAAAGCTGGGTTCACTATACTGGACATTACCTGATTGTAATAAGCGAGCAACTCTGTCTTGTTGTATTTCAGGAGAGGAGGAGTTAGAGTAGATAGCGCTATAAACCCTTCAAAGAACTTTCTCGCAGAAGATCCTGTATTAGATGGACTATTTGAGAAAACCTTTCCGGAAAGTGCTTTGTACGCCTCGTTATAGTTTTGAGCAATGGATCCGATATCTTCTGCTGAAGTAGATGCATATATTTTGAAAATACCTATTTCAACTCCTGTTAACTTAGCTGAGTATGGATTTGTTGTGAACCAATTCACAGCAACTCTCTTAGTTCCTTGTTGTTCCACAATATATATCATTGATGGTTCTGATGGCAGCACAAAGCTAACTTTGTAGTTCGGTGGTAGTATAAAGGTGAGGTTAAACACATCATACATACCAAGATAAAGCTCAGATATTCTAGAGTCCTCCGGCATTGTGCTATACACTACAGCTCTGGTTCCATTCGATGTACGTATTTCCCCGGATACTACCTCAATGGGAATTGAGATACTGGCCTTCAGGAACCTGTAACTTCCTAAAGTACCATTTACAATCGATATAGAGGGGTCAGATGAGGGGGAGAATTTAAGAAAGCCTCCTAAAAGCGGTTTATCTGTCAGATTTCTCACCTTACTTACCAAAATTCCCTTGAACTTCTGTTCTGTTATATTTGAGATCAGTTTCATGTACTGATCTGCCATGGATCCATACCATGAGAAATCCACGTATATGTTTCCCCTAGTCTCTGAGTATATGTCGAAGACCACGTTTATCGCAAGGGAGTAAGGTTTTTCAGAGAGGGGTTGAGCCCCGACATAGAGTCCCTGTAATAAAAGGATTAGAATGACAACAGCTTTTTCGGAGTTCATAATAACTTCATGCATGGTACCCTTATTAAATAATAGCGGTGCCATTTTGACGTCCTTGATTTTGGCTGTAGACGAGGTAATTAAATAAAAGAAAAACCCTATCTTTAGAAGAAAAGCTAAAATATATGAGTGGAGGTTATGCTCATGATGAATTCTGCAAAGAAGGCAGGAATAGCTGAACTTGGATATTTAAAGTGGCTTCTCAAGAAAAATCCATTCTCATCCATCTCTAGCGAAGCTCTGAGCGAGATTACTCCCCTTCATGTTGATACTGAGGTGGATAAAGATTTAGCTAGAATTGTTAGGAGCACGATAGAGAGGGGAACTAAAGGTCTGCTATTTGTAGTGGGAGAGTTTGGAAGTGGAAAGACTCACAGGCTTAGGCTTATCTCTGAGCTTGTAGAGAGAATTCCCTGTTATTACATAAAAGTTGATGTAGAGAGCCTAGGAGGCCTTGTGAGAAGAATATATGAGAAAATAGAAGAAGAAGGCCTCCTGTCTAAGATAGAGGCAATCTTAAAGTTGAGAGAGGAAAGGATAATACATGACAACTATGAGGATCTAGCGGAGGACATAGCAAATATATTGTCTCAGAAAGGGTATTTTATATTAATGTTAGATGAAATTGAGAATCTTGTCCAGAGAAGCAGTAGGAAAGAGCTTGAAAGACTCGGCTCTTTCCTCCACAGACTTTATGATAGGATCGAGAGAGGGATTATAGTTATAGCCTGCGTGCCCAAAGCATTCAATATACTCAATTTGTATATAAGGGATATACCTTATAACAGAGTTGTTGTGAAAAGAATAAGTAACGAGGAAGCGGAGCTCATACTTAGCAAGAGGCTTCAGCTTTGCAGGGAAGGAGCTGCCAGAAGGATTTCTCTTGACTCGCTTTATCCATTTAAGAGGGAGACTGTACATAAAATGAATGAGATTGCTGGAGGAAATCCTAGAAGACTCCTTAAATATGCTAGGATGCTTCTTGCTTCATCTGTTGCTAGCGTGCTTGAGGGAAACGCTATAGGACCAGAATTTCTCCTGAAGGAGTTTTCTCCGACAAAAGGAAGTAGCCATGTAAAGAACGACTACAATGGAGTGTTTAAGACAATAAGAAACAAATTCGGAGAGAGAAGTTTTTCTATAATAGAGGCATCTAAGGTAATTAACCTCCCAATATCCGAGACAAAAGAATTACTTGAGAAATTGGTTGAGGAGAACAAGCTTATGAGGGATGGGTTTAGATATAAAGTCTGTTGACATTCTTGCTTTCTATTTTTATCGGAGAAAAATTTCTGGGATTTTCTCCAGTAATCTCATCTTTATGCGTTTTGATGCAAAGCACATCAATACAAATCCTAGAATCTTATTGATTAAATAGCTTAAGGCTGATTTGCTGATTGACCTTTCCTTCTTTCCATTTCTCTTATCAGGTTTTTCCAGAACTCAACTATTTTAATTTCCCTTTCATCCGGGTTTCCAAGATCAAGAAACCATTGATCAAGCTTTCTTCTTAGGTCTATCAGTTCATTTTTTCCGAGAGATTTTACCCTAAACACAATCGCTTTTGATTCTCCATCCTTCATTGATTCTATTATTCCCTCCACCATCTTTCTGTAAACCAGATCGTCTATCTCCTTCGATAGATCCTCCAGTTCTTTGATTCTATTCTCTCCTCCATTGATCAAAATATCGGCTAACTTCTCAAATAATTCCATAAAAATCACCTCAGAGGTCACTACTCAAGATCTTCATCATAGATTATCAGCGGGCTCGATGAGATCATCCCTCCTCTTGGCAAGAACTAGATAAGCAAGTATTTATAAGTTTTTGCAGGAAGAAGAAAATAGGAAACCTTATAATATGTAAAATTAGTATACATATTGAGATACATTTAAATTTCTTGTGTTTATAAAGCTTTTTTGTTCTTTCCTCTCATAAGAGCATTTATTCTCAGGAGCTTCTCTATCTAATATCTGTTAGGCTCCTTTTAGATTTATTTCTTATTTAAAACATTTTTCTCGAGGGATACAGTTACTTGGGTTCTGTTCTGAGAGGCTGCTTGGAAAAATAGCATTTAGTTATCTGAGGGATAAGCTTTTAATTTATCTTTAACCCAGTATAGGGGCCGGTGGTCTAGCGGTATGACGCCGCCCTCACGCGGCGGAGGCCGTGGGTTCGAGTCCCACCCGGCCCATTTTGAGATAAGGTGATTAAATGGCAAGATTTTCCGTGGATAGGCTTGCTAACATGCCTGTTGTTACAGACAAAGGTATAATGCTAGGAGAGATAGTAGATCTGATAATAGACGAGCTTACGGGAAAGATTACATATATAGTAGTGAAAAAGACAAAAGGGTCTTCTGAGAGCTTCCTGCAGAAGCTAAGGCATGATAAGGAGGGAAATGTACTCCTACCCTATGCATCTATAAAGTATATAACTGAGATGGTTGTTGTAGATGAAAGATACTTAAGAATCCAAGCGAGCAAAGGTGCATAGTTATAAATATTATAACAGAAATCAAAAAATCACCCTTTAAAAAGCCCAAGAAATTAACGCTCTATACGATACCTATCAAACCTTTTATGTTTATAAAACTTAAATAATGTTGTGAAAAGTCAACTTCAGACGCCAAATTTTATAAACACAACAATAACCGAGTTATTCAATGCAGACATCCCGCTTCTGGATAGATGAGCTCGCTAATAGAATAATAGAGGATGTGGAGAGAAAGAACAGAAAAGTTCAGGTTTACAGAGTTGAATCTGGAATAGGAGCTAGTGGTTTTCCTCATATAGGATCTGTTGGGGATTCTATAAGAGCATATTCTGTAAAACTTGGCCTAGAGAATCTTGGAAAGAAGAGCGAGTTGATAGCATATAGTGATGATAGAGATGGTCTTAGAAAGATTCCCCATGGGATACCGGAGGATTTTAGAAAATATCTAGGGATGCCGGTGACAGATATACCAGATCCATTTAGATGTCATTCCAGCTATGGAGAACATATGAGCAGCATGCTTATTGAGTCTCTAGAGAAGCTGGGTATAGAGTTCACGTTTATATCAGGCACAGAGGCCTATAGATCAGGTCTCTTGACAGAAGAGATATCAATTTTACTTAAAGAAAACGAAAAAGTGGATAGAATAATAAGAGAGGAAGTTGGAACAAGCAAGCCAAGAGGGTGGATACATTACTGGCCTGTTTGCGAAAATTGTGGTAGGATTTACACCACTAGAGTCATAAAAGTACTGCCTGAGGAGAGAAAAGTAACTTACGTATGTGATCAGGAGTTCATGGGGATTAAAGGTTGCGGTTATACTGGAGAAGCTAGATATGACAGAGGAGAAGGTAAACTTTCATGGAAAGGAGAATTTGCTGCTAGATGGAGGGCCTTAGGAATAATATTTGAGCCCCATGGAAAGGATATAGCTGATTCCTTCAGAGTAAACGCAAGAATTTCAAAAGAGGTACTTAACTACGAACCTCCGTATACTATACGTTATGAGATGTTTCTCGACTCAACAGGAACTAAGATATCCAAATCAAAGGGAAATGTGATAACTCCTCAAGATTGGCTGAAATATGCTCCTCCTGAGACTATAAGACTTCTTATGCTCAAGAGATATTCAGGAACAAGGAATATATCCTTGGAGTCAATACCATCTTACATAGATGAGCTGGAGAAAGCTCTTCTGAACTACAGCAACATAGATAGAATAAAGAATCCTAGAGATAGAGAAAATCTGAGAAGATTGGTGGAGTACACATTTCTCATGAGAGAAGTTCCTCCTCCTCCGAAATTCTCCTTCAACACCATAATGAACATAGTGAGCATACTCCCCAAGGGATCGGAGGATGAGCTTATCAATCTAGCTGCCGAGCTAATTGGAAAATATTACGATATCCCAAAAGATGAGCTCTTATCAAATAGGGATTTCAGGGAAAAGGTAATATTTGCATTAAATTATGTAAGGGATATAAAGCCATCTGTCACTCAGGAGATCCTTTTAAGAGAAGATATATTTAATGCAATTAAAGAATTTTTAGACAGACTTGATGAGAAGATGAGCGCAGAAGAAATACAAAATCTAGCTTTTGACCTGATAAAAAAGCATGAAATTAAGACAGAGGACTTCTTCTCCTCTTTTTATAAATTGCTCAGCGGAGAGCCGAGAGGACCAAAGCTAGGCCCACTAATCAAGAGACTAGGTATAAACAGGGTAAAAGATATTATTGAAAACAGCATGAAAAATATTAAGGTGGTATGATTGTCAGAGGAAAGAGAAAAAAGAATCAAAGCTCTGCTGGAGCTAAGAGATATCCTTAAGAAAAGAGTTAAGAGATTAAATGAGGAGGTGGAGAGACTTTCAAGGATAATAGAGATAATAGACGATGTGCTTGTGAAGGAAACTATGGTCACAGCAGATCTGATGAAAAAGCCTGAAGGGAAGAGAATTGAGATAAAAGATTCGAAAAACAGAGTTATAGGATCAATAATATACGATGAGATTAACAGATTCATAAGGTTTGAGCCTGGAGAGATAGAAATAAGCTCTGATAAAAAGCCAATAAAATCTTGGATAGAAGGAGAACTTAGATCGGTGAAAAATGAATTTCCTGAGATGGAATATTCCATAAACAGCTCAGGTGGAAAGCTTATTAGCATAGAAATAAGGAAGTTTCCAAGAGATAAGGGATTTGAGCTTATAAGGAAGATAAGATGGGCCGTAACACATGCACTGGCTTAGTGTATGGATGAAAGTATTATCCCTACAGTTCTATCAACAGAGTCCCAGGTGGAGAATCTCTTTGCGATTTCATCTGCCCTTTTATGGTATTTTGGATCATCCAAAACAGTTTTTACACATTTAAAAAATAGATCTATCTTGTCCTGCTCCAAGATCATACCGACTCCTATTCTCTCTATGCTCCTCGAGTTCTCCTCCTTCTCGCTGTGACCTGGAACCGGTATTGATATTACTGGTATTCCGGATAAAATTGCCTCGGATATTGTCGTATGTCCTCCTCTACATACCACTAAGTCGGATTTTTTGAGAACTTCCCATTTATTTTGAAGCCACCCATAGATCACATAATTTCTTCCTTTTTCTACATAGGAACTTCCGGCATCTCCAAGAGAAACCGTGAATTGTATATCCTTCTCATCATTCTTCCTTATCAGCGGAATAAGAGATTTTATTAAGGGAATTCTCTCATGAAGAGGCCCAGATATGAGTACCAGAACCCTTTTTTCTTCTCCATTCACCTTTTTGACTCTTTTCACTATGGGTCCAACAAACTCAAGTCTATCATACAGGCTTTTTGGAAGATCCTCTATATGAGCTTTACTTATAGTATAGGGAGGTGGGAGGTCCGCCATTATAACTGAGTTTGACAGATTCCAAGCAGTACTCATGAGCTTAGTTGTCCCTTTCTGGAGAAGAGGGCTCTTCAACAAAATCCTTGGCTGGTTTACTATTACAGATAGAGGAATTTCTAAGGATCTAGCGGCTATTATAGTTGATATTCTAGAATCAGAGATCACAACATCGGGCTCTACTGCCTCTATGTTCTCTAATTCTCCCTTTACATGACCAAAGAACCTGAAAGCGTACACTGGAAGCCTTGCCAAAGTTCCTTTTATGTCAGGACTTCCATCTTCCCTCATCTTCCAAGTAACCCTTCTTCCTCCGATCACAACCGGAATATCGGAGGATTCTCTGGCTATGTATCCCAGCCCATCCCCATAGGATGATAAAAAGACTTCATAGCCTCTCCTCATCAGCTCTCTGGCTATATTTATGCATCTAGAGGCATGTCCATAGCCTATGCCCATAAAGGATATGTAGAACCTCATCAGCTCACTCTTTTCACCGGCCCAAGAGGCCTCACTTCTTCAAATATCTCTGCCTCAAATCTGTAAATTTCGGTCCCTTTTTTCTTCCAACAATCTTCAGATAATCCTGCTTTCAGGCAAGTCTCGCTTAAAAATGTCTCCTGATCCCATCCATACTCGGTTGCAACTTGAGGAAGAAGAAGTCCACTTCTTACACCTCTTTTTACGATTAATCCGTGTTTTCCTATCTCAATAAGAGACGGAAGTTCTTCTAATTCTGCATCTATCCTCTCAGGTACGGTAAGCACGGATACTTCTATCACAATTTTTGGAAGTTCTGACAGAGAAAGGGGAGGAAATCTAGGATCTTCCAAAGCTGCAGCTATTGCAGCCCTTTTAACAGCCTCCCAAAGAGGATATACAGGATAAGGAAAACCTATACAACCCCTGAGAAGTTTTTCTGGATATCTATATAGCGTGACGAAAACGCCTGATTTCTCCATGAGTCTTTCGTCCTCTGTTTTTTCATCTATAATCTCTCTGTCTATTAGGTACCTCTCTATAGCTCTCCTAGCAAGCCTTACTAGGCTTTCTCCTTGTTTTTCAGAAAGCCCTGACTGCATAGCCTCCCTCCAAGAGAATATCCCTTAGCTTATAAACTGCTCTTTTTACATCTCCTTCCACTTTAGCTCCAGTACATACAAGACTTCCGGAGGAGAATATAAGAAAAACTACATCGGGATCCTTCATCCTGAAAATAAGACCTGGAAACTGTTCAGGTTCGTATAATGTGTTGGGCATATCCATAGCCAATCTCTCTATATCTACCTCAAGGAAAAGAGATGCAGAGGCTACTATGTTCTCAGCCTTTATGAGAGGCTTGGATCCAACCTTTATTCCATGCTTCTCAAGTTTTTCTATCGCTTTATATATAGCTCTTGCAGATTCTTCGACTGATTTTGTCCCGGTACAGACAAACTTTCCACTACTGAAGAGAAGAAGCGCTGCCTTTGGCTCGCTTAGTTTAAGAACAAGACCAGGAAATTTATCAGGTTCGTACCTAGATTCTTTTATTCTCTTAGCTATTTCATGAAGATCTAACCTCTGATTTATGTCAGCGGAGGACACCACATTTTGTATTTTTATCTCTGGATCTCTTTTCGGAATTATCTTTCCTTTTGAGCGTTCTTCTGAACCTCCCTTTTCCATGAGAACACCTGAGAATATTTAAAGGGGTAACATTTAAATATTTTGTTGAGCTTTCTAGCTTTTAATATACTACTTTATTGTAGCAATATAGAACAATAATTAATAACATCTGATCAAAAAATAGTTATTATAAAAAGGGAGGAGAAGCTAATATTCTTACTCCTGCGAGAGTTCTATCTCTATAACGCTTATGTCCCTTCTTGTTCCATCTGGACTTATTATCTCCTCTGTACCGGTCCTTATGTCAGAGACCTTTATCTTTCCTGGGAAGTATTTTAGTCTCGCTATCTCTGCTACATCCACAGCTCTCGATATAGCTCTCCCCCTTGCCTTGAGGACGACTTTCTTTACCCCCCTGTTTATCTGGAGGGTAACGGCCATAACATAGTTTATTGCCGGTTTCCTACCGACGAAGACAGTTCCCTCCTCTGAACTCATATTGACACCCCTTTGACATTGTGTTTGCTGACGGTATTCCGGTAAGCAATCAAATAAAAAGATTCTGTTCCAATTTTAGTATTTATTCCCTTTCAATATAAACAGGCAATCTTCCAAGTTTGTACTCCAATTTAGCTAACTCCACTGGATCACTTAGCCCAGGTGGTATCTCATTCTCCTTCAAAAGAAGTGGGGCTCCAGCAGCTATCTGCTGGGCCCTAGCAGCTATGATTCTTACTTCCTCAAATTTTGAAAAAATATTTTTCTGTTCTTTAGTCTCCAAACTCAGACCCTTCTTCTCCTTTACTCTCAGGTTTCTTTCCTCCAACTTTGCCAGCTGCTGCTATTATGTCATCGACCTTAAGTACAGTAGTTGCGAATTCTGCAGCAGATCTTATTGCATATTTGTGTACTCTCAGTGGTTCTATTATATCGTTCTCGAACATGTTGTCTACTTTCCTCTTCAGCACATCGAAACCGTATTTGTTCCTTCCTTCTACATGGGCTTTCTTCAGCTCAGCCATCATTGTTATCGGATCCTCACCAGAGTTCTCTATGAGAGCCCTTGGTATGGACTCAAGTGCTTCTGCGAACTTCTCCACTACTATCTGTTCCTTTCCTCCGAGCTGCTTTGCATATTTATCTAACTCAAGTGCTAGGGATACGTGAACTGCACCGCCTCCAGGTACAACATATCCGTCCTCGACTACGTCCCTCACAACGCTCAGTGCATCATGCAGACTGCGCTCTGCCTCATCTATTACCTGCTTTGATCCGCCCCTTATCAATATTGAGACTGCCTTTGGATCCTTGCAATTCTCAACGAAGACCATCTTATCCTCTCCGACTCTTCTCTCTTCTACTAGGCCAGCATAGCCCAAGTCAGCTGGTGAGATATCTTTTATATTTACAACTATGCTTGCACCCGTTGCCTTAGCTAACTTCTCTATATCCGACTTTCTTACCCTTCTAACTGCCATGATTCCTCTTTTAGCTAAGAAATGCTGAGCTACATCGTCTATTCCCTTCTGACAGAACACCACATTTGCCCCAGCTTCAGCTATTTTGTCCACCATCTCTTTCAGCATTGCTTTCTCCTGTTCTAAGAACTCGTTCACCTGAGTGGGAGATACTACTCTTATCTTTGACGATATCTCCGGCTTCTTTATCTCCAATGCACTTTCAATAAGGGCTATCTTGGCATCCTTTATCAACTTCGGCATATCTGGATGTACTACCTCTTTGTCTATAACAAGACCTCTTGTGAGCTTGGTGTCAAATATAGATCCTCCTTCCTTCTTCTCAAGTTTTATATTGTCCAGATCAACGACTCTTTTTCCATCCCTTTCCTCATAGACAGAGAGAACAGCATCCGTCACTATCTCAGCTAGGTAGTCCTTTGCAGCAGCTATGAGCTTTGAGCCCATTGCTATCTTTGCAACTTTTTTCAGAAGTTCTTTGTCATTCCACTGGACTTTTTCAGCAAGTTTGCTCTCCAAGACATCTATAGCATATTTTGCAGCCTTTCTATAGGCCTCTAGTATTATTGTCGGGTGTATGCCAAGATCTAGGAGCTCTTGGGCTTTTGATAGAAGCTCTCCAGCCAATATCACGACTGTTGTAGTTCCATCTCCAACTTCCTGCTCCTGTGCTTTTGCAAGATCAACCATCATCTTAGCAGTTGGATGCTCCACTTCCATTTCCTTCATTATAGTTGCCCCGTCATGCGTAATAACTACATCTCCAAACGGATCAACAAGCATTTTTTGCATTCCCTTGGGGCTTAATGTTGATTTCAGTGCCTCACTTATCGTCTTTGCCACCATTATGTTCAGCCTTAACGCCTCCTTACCTCTAGTCCTAGAGGTACCTTCTTTCAGCAGAATCACGGGTATAGCACTTACAGTCTCCCTTCCGGCAGACATTGGTGATCACCTCCAGATAAGATTCAGCAATTATTATCTTCAACACCGATTTAAAAACTTTTCATGGAATTTAAAAAAATGAGAAAGCATCCTTTAAGGCTCAACTGCCAAATTCTGAGATGCAGCTAGACCCAAGTTTGATTAAGTTGATATCAAAGAGGTATAAGAAGATCACAAATGTCCAACTGAAATCAATTCCAGTTATTTTAAGCGGGAAAAATGTTATAATAAGCTCCCCAACTGGAACAGGAAAAACTGAAGCTGCCCTTTGGCCATTACTAACTCTGATGAAGAAGCACGGTGCAAGGCCCATTTCCCTGATATATATAACCCCTCTCAGAGCTTTAAATAGGGATTTAGAGGAAAGAATAAGATTCTGGGCTGAGGCAATGGGTTACAGAGCAGAGGTCAGGCATGGGGATACGGATCAGGTTGTAAGAAGAAGACAAGCTTTGACTCCTCCTGATATATTGATAACAACCCCGGAAACTGTACAAATACTTTTAGTAGGGAAAAGATTGAGAAATTATCTTGAAAACCTTAGATATGTTGTTATTGATGAAGTACATGAACTGATAGATGATAAAAGAGGCGCACAGTTATCCCTAGTTTTAAGCAGAATGAGAGCAATAGCAGGGAAATTTCAGGTCATTCTCTTGTCAGCTACAATACCCAATCCAGCAGAAGCTGCAAGACTTTTTCTGGGTAACGATGATTTTGAGGTAGTGGAAGTTCATGCAATTAGAGAACTAGATATTAAAGTGGAACTCCCGGATGTAAGCGAGGAGGATTATAACACAAGTTCTAAATTATTAATAGATCCTGAGATGGCATCAAAACTTAGGAGGATAGCTGAAATCATAGAAAATTCCAGATCAGCTCTTATATTCACTAACACGAGATCGATGGCTGAAGCTCTTACAAATAAGCTTAGAAGCTATCTTAAGGATAGAAAAGCTATAAGCATCCACCACAGTTCTCTTTCAAAGGATTCAAGGGAACAAACAGAGAAAGAATTCAGAGAAGGTGCATTAAATGCTGTCGTTGCTACAAGCTCTCTAGAACTTGGAATAGATATAGGATATGTGGATATAGTGGTCCAGTTCTCCTCACCAAGACAAACTACTAGATTAATACAGAGAATTGGGAGAGGTAGTCACAAGCCAGATGAGCCTGCAAAAGGTTTCATAATAGCACAGGATCCAGATGATTATCTAGAATCTCTTGTGATAGTCAAAAGAGCAAAAAGACAGGAACTTGAAGGAGGAAAGATGTTCAGAAAACCCCTAGATGTATTAGCTCATCAAATAGAGGGCGAGATTATAGCTAAGGGAGTAATCTCAATTAAAGAACTGCTCAGTCTGCTCAATTCCTCGTATATCTACAGAAATTTAAGTGAGGAGGAACTGGAGGAGCTACTTTTATTCATGCATGAAATAGGATTGCTTAGATACAACAAAGAGAGCAAAATGGCCTCTGTATCAAGATATAGAGCTTACGAATATTACTTCTCAAATCTATCGACGATACCAGATGTGAGGACCGTACCTGTAATAGATGATTCATCCGGTTTCTTCTTGGGATCCCTCGATGAGATGTTCGTCGCTGAATATCTGAAGCCTGGAGTCAAGTTTGTGTTTCGAGGTGCCGCATGGCAGGTAAAAGAGATAGAAAGTGGAAGAGTTTATGTTAGAGCAGCAATGGACCCAAGCGGAGCTATACCAAGTTGGATAGGAGAAGAACTCCCAGTGACCCTTGAGACCGCAGTAAGTGTGGGAAGATTGAGGGAGAAAATAGCTGAATTGATGATGAGTGGAATGGACACAGAAAAAGCAGTTGAAGAGCTTCTTAAAGAGTTCCCGTTCACACAAAAGGAGGATATTATGAGGGGAATAGAGCCCATAATGAGACATCTCAGTTTAGGATATCCTCTTCCAACAGATAAAAAAATTGTCATAGAGGAGGCTCCTGGAATAGTTACAGTTCATGCAACCCTAGGGACTCTCATAAATAGGACTCTTAGCAGAATGATAGCTTATTATTTGGCGAAAAAATACGGCTTGATAGTAAGGACTGATGAAGATCCCTACAGAATATTCATAATTGGAGCTAGTGGCGATTTAATAAGACATCTATTCATTCAAATAATTGAAGAAGGGATTGAAGATCTTTTAGAGGTAGTAAGGGAGACCGGTTTTTATAGGGTTAGGCTAGTTCAGGTCGCGAAAAGATTTGGGGCAATAAAGAAAGATGCTGATATAACCGGTATCAGCATAAGGAAACTTGTAGATGTCTATCGAGGAACTGTCATCGATAAGGAAACATTGAATGAAGTTCTTACAGTAGATCTGGACATAGATGGCTTGAAAATGCTATTTGATCTCATTAAGAGTGGAAAAATAAAGATAGAATACTTCAGAAGCAAGGAATTATCCCCAATAGCAGCAGAGGGATTGAGGAGATCCCCTTACTACTTGGAATTTGTGCCTCCCTCATTTCTGGAAAAAAGAATGCTAGAAACTTTCAAGATGAGGCTTATGAGAACTCAATTGCTGCTACTTTGCTCTAACTGCTGGCAATGGAGCTCTTGGGTAAGCATATCCTCTTTATTAGAGCTTAAAGAGTTGAGATGTCCAAAATGCAACAGCAATAGATTGGCCGGGCTTCATGGAAAGGATTCTCAGCTTGCACTAGAGCACATCAAAAGATCAATTGAAAGAGGTAGACCTTTTATTCCTGATTCTAGACTTGCAAATAAAGTTTTTGAACTGGGAAGGCTTACTGAAGAGTTTGGAGTTATAGCTCTTGTCTCAATGGGAATAAGGGGATATAAGATAGAGGATTTGAGGAATTTGTTATCTGAGAACAGGAGTATTGATGAGCATTTTCTCTCAAAATTAGCTTTTATAGAGAAGGAATCAATAAAAAAGAAGTTAAAAGATTGATACTAGAGATAATTTTAGGTTACCGAGCTAACATATCGTCACTCTCAACAGCATTCTCTGTGTGACTCCATTTCTGATCGAACCATTCAGGCCTTAATGGGTAAATAAGACACCAAAATGTGAATTAAAGAGAAACAATAGCGCATAGAGCAGCTGTAAAGTTAAACAACTTGACAAAATGGATAGTTCATCTCATACCTACAGCTGAGAGTATTCTCCTGGCAGATTCTCTTATATTATCGGATCCTGTTATAGCTCTTCCCACCATGATAAAATCAGCTATACCAAGAAAATTTAACGCTGATTTCTCATCTATGCCTCCGGCAGCACCAAAAAGAATCTTACATTCCTTTTTAAGCTCTCTCATGATGCTAGGGTCTGCTGTTCCTCCTTCGTCTATTCCCCTGTGAAGACACACCCTTCTTATTCCTATTTCCTCAGCTCTCTTGAGCTTATCCCTCAAATTCATTTTGTTTACTCCAAGCAAATCCAGTAAAATCTCCTTTCCTCTTATCTCTGCTTCCTTAACAGCACTTATCCAAGTGCTTTCTGGAGCTACTGCCATCACACTAGATATATCTGCCCCATTATCAAATGCAATTTTCGCCTCTAGACCACCCGTATCCATTGTTTTCATGTCTGCAAATATGATAGCATCAGGAAATGTATCCCTTATTATTCTTATAGCTCTTGAGCCCTCCGATTTTATAAGAGGTGTTCCTACTTCTATGTGCCTTATCCCCTCTTCATACGCCTCTGAAGCTATCTTGATGGCTTTTGATATAGTTAAGACATCTAATGATAGAAAGACCTCCAATTTCAACCCCCTTGACTCCTCCCAACCATTTAATAAAATTATCCATAAGTCTCTCAAACTTTGTGGGACCCAGATTCTAATAATCTTGAAATTTTACTTCTTTCCCCGGACACTAAAAGCATCTCTCCCTGCCTTATTTCCCTCATATCTCTGACCAAATCTATCAATCCATCCTTTTTAAACAGGGATATAACTTTTACACCATAAGTGGATTCTACCTCTGATATTCTCCTTCCAGAAAGCATTTCGTTTGCTATTAGTGCTGCATAAATAGGTCCATGCTCCTGAAAAGTTTCACATCTTTGAGAAAATCCTTTTCTCAAGTAACTCAGGGTGATATCAACTATTCTAATAGACGCCTTTCCATCTCCAAAGGGATTGTTCTCTACAATAGGCCTCACTCCGATTTTGGACATCCTGATTACCTCATACTTTATTCTTTTTGGATCCGTTCCGGCTAAAACACTGAGACCTGTTTCAAGAGCCTCTGGTCTCTCTGTGTTATTTCTCACCACAACACAGGGTATGCCTAAGAAAGTAGATTCCTCTTGTATCCCTCCGGAATCTGTTACAATTACGGAGCTTCTCATCATAAGCCCAATAAAGTCTATGTAGCCCAAAGGCTCTGTCATTATGATATTATCCTTTTCCTTAAGCTTATCCAGAAGTCCATATTTCTCGAGAATTGAAAGGGTATGTGGATGAACAGGCCATACCACAGTCCCCAAATCTAGAGATATTATTCCATCTACTATTCCCATCATTCTCTCTTTTCTACTCAGATTCTCCCTTCTGTGGACTGTAACTGTAATTATGGGTTTTTTACTAGCCTCGATATCTTCTAAGATACCTGATCTCTCAGCTTTATCTTTCATTCTAATGAGAGAGTCTATCACAGGGTTGCCCACTACATAAATATCCTCGTGCGGATAGCCCTCCATTAAGAGATTGCTAGCTGCTCTGTTAGTGGGAGGAAAGTTCAAAGATGATATGTGATCTGCTATTATTCTGTTTACTTCCTCCGGCATCGTCATATCAAAGCTTCTTAGCCCTGCCTCAACATGAATAAAGGGTATTCCTATTTTATTCGCAGCAATAGCTGCTGAAAGAACTGAGTTAGTATCCCCTACTGCCATGACGGCATCTGGAGCTATTTCGTCTAAGATAGGCTCTAATCCAATAAGTATATTGGCAATCTGCTTTATCTGCGTCTCAGTATTAATGTTAAGATATGCATATGGTTCAGGTAGCTCAAACTCCTCGATAAAAACTCGGCTCATATTCCAATCGGTATGCTGGCCTGTATGGACAAGGTATAAATCTAGGTTTTCTACTTCTCTAAAACAGTGTATTATTGGAGCCATTTTTATTATCTCAGGTCTTGTTCCAGTGATTATAACAATCTTGCCTTTCATCCACAAGCCCTTCTCTAAGTGAAATTTAAGTTACTCTTATATTTACCTGAAGCTATGCTTTTAAAGAGATCCTGTTTAGGGGCCACAGGTGATGACCACGCTGAAGCCCGAGGATGTAATCGAATTCTATGCATACACCACAAAGACAGGGAAAAATCTCCTTGCAAGCGCACTAGTGGAGTTTGATGAAGTAAATTTAGAGCTTCCTCTCGAGCTGCCAGGGGTTAATCCGCCAAAATCAGAGACACCCAATCTCAGATTATATGAGGAGATAAGCAAAGCTTTGGAGAGAGCTTCAAGCATACAAAAGAGATTCCTTGCTGACTCATCTCCGAGCGATAATCCAGATGAAGATATAAAGATGCTTGATGAGCTCATAGGAAGGGCCATTTCACTTGAAAAGCAGATAAATCTCTCTAGAAAAGCAAAAAAGATAATTTCTGAGAGAAAGAAAAGGTTGAGCGAGGTGGAATCAGAACTCTCAGATATAGAGGAGAAACTGAGAAGGTATTATGCAACTGCTTTAGAAGCAGTTTCCAAGGATCCAAGTAAGATGAAAATCGCAAGATTGATGATAGAGACGGATTCTGAAATTTTAAGGGCTATCTCCCTCCTGAATTCCTCTTTGGATAAATCCACATCTATAGATGATATGAGGATAATATTAAATAATGTAGTTAATATTATTTATAGTATAAAAAAGAGGTTAAAGGAGATATCAGAAAAAGTGATCGAGGGAAGTCTAGAGTCCTTGATATCTGAGATAGATCACGCTGAAAGCAACCTGAAAGAGGTCCTCAGCAGCATAGGAGAGTATCTAACTTTATCGGGGAAGTTTTCACAACTTGAATCTCTGGAGAAAATGTGGGAGAGAATAAGCGATGTATCCAAGAGGATGCCCGAGATTCAACCTATCATATCCGAGCAGATTCCTGCTGCTAGGAGGATATCACAAGAGAAGGAGGAAATAGCAAGAAGGATGAATGAGCTGGTAGATATAATTCGAACAAGAGTTAAGGGGTCTGTGGACTGTCTGGATTTGCTTTACAAGAATTTCAGAGAAATAAGGGAACGTGTGATATCAGTGGATGCTCTAATTGCTGGAGAGGCAGAGAAAAGCATATATGAAATGCTTGAGAAATCTCAGCCACTACTTGCTGAGAGGGAGAAAGTCGGAGTCGAGTTATCCGAGTTAAGCAAGCTGATGGACAAAGAATATGTTAAACAGCTGAAAAAAGAGCTAGAAGACACGAAGAAGAGCATACTAGAGATAGCATCCAGACTATATAAGACAAAAGAAGCAATTAGGCATAAGGCAGTGGAGGAAAAGGTGTCCCTCATGATATATGAGGGGAGCGACATTGTTGTGGCTCATGGTTGGGTTCCAAGAAGGCTGGCAAATAATCTGAAATCTCATCTTGAGAGAAGCATGGGAGGCCTTGTTGCAGTAGAGTTAGAAGCACCTAGCAAAAAGAAGAAGCCTCCTTCAAGAATTAAATTGCCAAAGATAGCTTCTCCAGTAAGCTTGCTCACACATAAACTTTACGGATTTCCCAATATAAAGGAGATAGACCCCACTGTGATAACCTCATTCCTCTTCCCGCTGATGTTCGGCATGATGTTTGGTGACATGGGACATGGAGTTATAGTTGCAATATTCGGTTTATTTCTATTTTTGAAAACTAAGGGATCTCTGAGAGATCTTGGGGGTATACTTCTGTATTCAGGGATATTTGCAACAATATTTGGATATCTCTATGGGGCTGCTTTCTTTGTAGAGATTGGAACTCATGTGCTAAGCCCGATAAAAGAGCCCACAAAGCTGTTTGGAATAGCACTTCTAATAGGAGCTTTTGAGATACTATTGGCATTTGTGATAAGAACAATTGATAAAATCCTATCCGGCGATAAATTCGCAGCTTTCTTGGAGTACGGAGGTATACTGACAATAGCAATGTACGCAGGAGCGGTTTACGCAGCAATAAGAAATGGAGCCGATGTGATGAAGACTGTATCAGATCCTCTCTTTCAGGCAATGGTTATACCACTATTGATAACAGCAACCACACCAATGCTCAAATCTATGAAGGAGGGACATGGGTTACTCCACGGAATGCCGGAAATGGTGTCAACACTTATAGAAAGCACCTTAGCTCTCTTCAGTAACTCTCTCTCATTCATAAGGTTAGCTGCTTTTGCAGTAGCTCATGAGACCTTTGGCGTTCTTACAGGAATGTTTACTGTAGGCTCTACCTCAATAACTCCGGAGAATCTGATGCATCTGTTGACCAATCCCATTTCTTTGGTAACTTTTATCTTCATCAATATAGCTGTTATAGGACTTGAGGGGTTGTTATCCTTTATACAAGCGATGAGGCTCACATTCTATGAGTTCTTCACAAAGTTCTATTCCGCTAATGGCAGACCATTCCTGCGAGTGAGGGAGCTTCTTCCGTCCTGATAGTTAAATTTTTAAAGAGAAACATTATAGGTCCCATCTGAAGGAGGTGCTTTCCAATGGACAAGGTGAAGCTGCTCAGAATATCTCTCTTGATCTTATTAATACTTCCTCTTGTCGTATTTTCTGTGTCAGTTAAGATAGTGTTTGCACAGACAGACCAAGCTAAACCAACAGATATATACAGATCACTAGGTGCTGCTTTAGCTGTTGCTGGAAGCACAATAGGAGCTGGAATAGCCTTACAAGGTATAAACATAGGAGGATCAGCACTCCTTGCTGAAAGACCAGAAGCATTTACTCAAGTTCTTCTGCTTGCTGGCTTATCCGAGGGAATTGCTATTTACGGACTCCTCATAGCATTCCTACTAATGGGATAATTAATAAAGCGAAAGCATATCATATATTTTTTCTGGCTCAATTCCGCTCAGCTTTCCAAGTATAACTGTTCTAACGGCCCAAGACTCCCATTCTGCAGCCACAATATAGCTAAATGGGAAGATTGGGGAAAGAGGCTTCATTCTAGCTAGGCTCCTTATTTTAGAGAAAAACTCCTTAAATAAACTTAGATCTAGTGTCCACGGAACTCCATATTTTTCATATATCTCCATAAGCTCCGAGGCCATTGATTTATGAGCCTCTGTAGATAGGAGGGCTTTGAGGGACTCCTCAAATGTATTAGACTCTGAAAGAACTTTTCTCACATTCTGAGATAAAAATTCGAACATAGAACTATATATTTCCCTTTCTGCTCCCATTAGCTGAGATCTCAGTATAACCCCTAAGGCGTAGTTTTCTGCATATATTCTAAAAACCTCCCGCATCTTTGTCATCTCTGCCCATGTCATCGTCTCCGTCAAATAGGCCCTGTCTATCCCTATATCCAGCAAAGGTATGTTCATCTGGCCGGATGAAAGCCATGTTGATATGAAATCCCTCAGCTTACCCTGAGGAAGAAGGTCGCTTATCTGACCTACATCACTAACCCTTAGAATAGAATCTATGTTTGATATAAATCCGCTTATGGGTAGGAATCTTTCCTCGGATATGCCCTCCCTCCTTATAACAAGGGAGAATACCTTTCTTTTAAGGTTTTCAACATCATATTTTGCTAAATAGCGAACAGCAGCTTCCCCAACAACATCTCCCTTTGATATCTCGAGGAAGATCCTCACCCTTCTGCCGAGCATTCTAAGGGTTACATCCGTCACTTTATCAGCCGATTTCAGATCTTCTTGCTTTTCTATGAACATACCATACTCTGTTGAACTTATCTCTTTGAAAAGAGACTCCCAGTCTGGAATCATTGCCCAAGATCTTATTTTATCAGGATTTAAAAGATGAGTCATCAGACCATGCGTCCTTACTACCAAATAACTCTCCTTTGACATTCACTCACCTCTCTTTATCTGTCTGTACTTCTTTATAGTCAAGAATTCCTCTAGATCTTCCTCCTCGAGCAATTCCTCTACATATTTTATTGCTGCAACATAGTCAGGAATCACTATCTTTTCAAGTGCATTCACTTTTCTCATTGTCTGAGCTAAGGCCTCTGCTATTCTTTCAAACCTAGCCTCTGCATTTACTAGCGGCATCATCTCTTTTATGGCTTCAGAAAGCTTTACTGCAGCAGCCATAACTGCTGAATTAAGAGAAGGTGAGACTGCAAGCCTGAACTCAGATGCTGTTATCTCTGGAGTCTCAACTCCGACAACGCTTTTAGTCCTAACTTCTATCTTCAGAGGCGTCGCTAAAAGGGCTGCCTTTCTCATCTCCTGAGGCCCGGCTACTGCATATGCCATCTTCACCATGAAAAATGCTTCTTCTAGCTTCTTATCTATATCCTTCCTGGCATGAAGCTGTTTCAATAGCTCTTGACTTTCCCTTATAAGCTGGTCCCTTTTCATCTTGAGTGCCTCTATTCCCATTTGCAAAAGAGCCGCTCTTTCTCTCAGCCTGATAAGAAATCCTTTTGTGGGAAGTATTCTTCCAACAGACCTAAAGCTCATCAGATCCCCTCATATACTACTGCCTTCTCCTCTCTCAGCTTTGGATGAAACTTTCTTATGGTTCCATCGCTTATTCTAGTTAGTTCTCCTTCAGGAAGCATTGATAAGACATCCCAGGCTATGTCGAGAGTTTCCTCTATTGTTCTTCTTTCCTTAAAGCCCTGTGATAGGAGTCTCTCTTCAAATCTCTTGGCAAACTCCAGATAGAGCCTCTCCCTCTCGCTTAAGCCCGCCTCTCCTACTATTTTCACAAGCTCTCTAGCCTTAACTCCCTGGCTATATGAAGCATAAAGCTGATCCGACACCTCTTTATGATCCTCCCTTGTTTTTCCAGCACCTATTCCATCTTTCATAAGCCTGCTCAAGCTGGGAAGGACATTTATAGGTGGATATATCCCTCTGTTGAAGAGGTCTAGATCCAAGAAGATCTGCCCCTCAGTTATATATCCCGTGAGATCTGGTATAGGATGAGTAAGATCACCTCCGGGCATTGTCAATATTGGCATGAATGTTATAGAGCCGGGTTTTCCCTTTATCCTTCCAGCTCTCTCATATATAGAGGCTAGGTCACTATACATGTATCCCGGATAGCCTTTTCTGCTGGGAACTTCTTCTCTTGCTGAACTGAGCTCCCTTAACGCCTCGCAATTTGATGTTATTATCCCATTGGCCACAATTAGCCTGCTTGTGGCTGGAACAGTGATATCATAAACAAAATCATGCTCGCTGGAAACCTCTGCTATGCTAACTATCTTGTCAAGCACATAGTTGCCATTGCACATCCTTCTAAGTGCAACATAATCTGGATCCTCATTGTTTACAAACCTGCTGAGCCTGTTCAACCACCTCTCCAGCGTCTTTCTCGATATTCTCTTCCTCAGATTCTCGAAATCAGATATATTACCTGAAGCTTCTATTGACTTCTGTGAAATTCCATACCTCTCTCTAAGTCTTTTGAACACCAAAGCTGCCCCCTTAGGCGCTAATCTCGCCTTCTCTGCTTTATATGAATTAAGTTTGGAGAGCATCTCTACCAATTTCATGAGTTTAGCTCTCTTTTCTGAATGAGCTAGCTTAATTCCAGAAGCAAGCCTCAACACGTCAGTTTTACCTCTTACTACAATATCATATACTGTAGATGTCTTCCATCCCCTGCTAACTCTGCTTACAATAGAGCTCTGAACTCCCATCCTTTTCAGAAGAAGCTGGATTCTGTTAGCCCTGAGCCTGCTTGAAGTCGTAATTATCACTGCTTTATTCCTCAGATTTATGCTACCATCTCCATCTATATAACCTGACAGAAATTCTCCTATATATTTTCTCGGCAACCTGACTATAGGCAGAAGTTCCTCCTTCTCTCCAGGCCTAGCCAAGCTCTTGAGAATGGAATAAGCCAAGGCATTTGCAAACCTAATCATAAATACCCCATTTTGGTCCCTCTGAACTTTTGCTCTAGGACCAATGAATGAGGATGTGAAATAGCGAGTGAACTCATCTATAAGCTCCTTGGACTTTGCTGAGAATCCAACTATATATTGTGATTGATATTTTGCGATATATCCATCGGACATAACCCAACCTAATAATCTTAAAATCTCCGGAGTTATTTTATAGTTTGGTATCCTAGTGCTAATTTTCTTCCCAGCTGTAATTCTATCAACATGTCCAGCTATATCTTTCATGCTGATTCCCAGTTCATTTGATATCTTCAGAACATCGGAGAGACTTAATGCTCTCTTAAACTTAGCCTCCGTAAACTTCCTGTAGCTTATTCCTAGCCTATTAGATGAAGCTTTCAGGTTACCATATCTCTCTATAAGCTTCTTTTCAAGCCAATCATCCTTGAAGTGCAGGTAAAACATGTTAGGATTATCCTGTAGAAGAGTTAGTACGTCTGGAACTTCCTCTTCCACTTCTATTGTTTCGATCGAATAGACCTCATCCCCTATTCTCAGCTCCTTTGCTGGAATCATTCTTGGCCCAGAAATGGTATCCACTAAAATCTTATGATCTGGAGTAACTTTAAGGATTGCTCCGCTTCTAAAAGTGATCTCTAGGAGCTTTCCAGAGTAGGCTACTTTCTCAACTGCTCCTACTTTTGCCTTTGTGTGCTGAAATTCGTTCCATGATAGTACTGTATAAGGACATTGTTGTGATGAGATTACTCCCAATTGAAGCAAACCTGACCCATTTCTCATGTCAATAAGTTTTCCTGCTTTTCCAGCAGCTAATTCAACTATCTCACCTATTGGTCTGGTGGTTCCATCCGCTAGAATTACCTCAGTATCCCCAGCAAAGCAATAGTTGGTCATATCGGTTACTATCACTAAAACATCCATGTCCAGATCAAAGGCCAAGTACTCTGCTGCAGTTAGTGCAACCCTTGGTGTGGTTATCCTCTCTATCACTGGGTCATTCGCTAGATTAAGGAACAGAATTGACCTGCTTAATGCACCGAACTCCTCAAATTGTTTCCTGAAGAACAATATATCATCATACTTGAGCCCTACTGCAGCAAACACTATTGCAAATCTCTCCGATTTCCCGGGAACTACCGCCTGTCTTGCTATTTGAGCAGCAACCATGTTATGGGGTAGTCCTGCTTCAGAGAAAAGGGGTAACTTTTGGCCTCTGACTAAGCTCAACATCCCATCAATTACGGATATCCCCGTTTCAACAAATTCGTCTGGGTAATCTCTTTTCACTGGATTTATCGGTGCTCCATTTATGTCCCTATAATCATCGGCTCTGATGGGAGGCCCACCGTCTATAGGCATTCCTGATCCATTGAACACCCTTCCGAGCATCTCATCTGAGACAGGAAGCTTCAACGTGCTCCCTGTGAACTTCACCATGACTTTTGTTTCTAGTCCTTCTGTATCACCCAAAACCTGCAGTATTGTCTTCCCCTTTCCCACTTCTATCACTTGACCAAGCCACTCTCTCCCATCATCGGAGTAGAACCTGACTACCTCCTCATACGATGCATCGGGAACCCCCCTCATGATGACTAGGGGGCCCTTCACCTGTTCTATTCCTCTATACACTTTCCCATAAAGGGCCATCAGGACACCTCCGCAACAAGCCTATTAAGCTCATCCTTTAGTTCTTTTAAGGCCTCTTCCAGCTCCTTATCAAACTCCTTCTCAGGAACGAACTTCAATCTTCTCAATCTCCCCAAAGAGGAGAGTCTCTGCATTTTTGATATAGGCACACCATAATCAAGCAGAGGCCGAGCCTCTCTGTAAAACTGTATTAAGGCTTTTAGAAGCTTAGCCTGCTTCTTTGGGGAGCAGAATGTATCCACTTCATGGTATGCATTTTGAACTAAGTAGCCTTCTCTTATTAGTTCTGCCTCCAAGAGAAGAAGTCTGTTTTCCTCTGAGAGGGCTGCCTCACCAACTACTCTAGCCACTTCCTCTAGTCCAGATGCCCTCTGAAGTATATCCATAGCCTCGGTTCTCAAGCTCAGCATATCCTCCCCAGAATTTCTCATCCACCACTCTTCAAGTCCAGATACATATTTAGAGAAGCTTCTAAGCCAATTTATTGATGGAAAATGTCTTCTAAATGCAAGATCTTTGTCTAAGGCCCAGAAAGCTCCTACGTATCTCATGGTATGCTGGGTCACAGGCTCGTTAAGATCTCCTCCGGAGGGGCTTACGGCTCCTATTATTGCCACTGATCCGATCTCATTTCTATTGCCCAGAACCTTCACTCTTCCAGCCCTCTCATAGAATGATGCTATATAATCAGGAAGATACGCAGGATATCCTTTTTCCGATGGTATTTCCTCAAGCCTAGAGCTAAGCTCCCTCAGCGCCTCAGCCCATCTAGATGTGGAATCTGCTGTCAGTACCACATGAAGGCCCATATCCCTAAAGTACTCAGCATACGTAATCCCCATGAATATGCTGGCTTCTCTTGCAGGAACAGGCATGTTGCTTGTGTTTGCTATCAACACGCTTCTCTCGAGAAGGGGTCTTCCGGTCTTTGGATCTATCAGCTTTGGAAATGTATGAAGAAGATCTGTCATCTCATTACCTCTTTCACCACAGCCTACATAAACTACCACATCAGCATCAGCCCACTTCGAGATCTGATGAAGAGTTACTGTCTTTCCGGTACCAAATCCTCCTGGAACAGCAGAAGTGCCTCCCTTTACTATCGGAAAGAAAGTATCTATAACTCTTTGTCCTGTAAGAAGAAGCTCCACTGGCTCTAACTTTTCCTTAAATGGTCTAGGGTATCTCACAGGCCATTTATGATACATCTTCAGGTCAACTTTTCTCCCTGCCCTTTCAAGAGTAGCTATCACTTCCTCAACAGTATAATCTCCTTCGCTAGCTATTTCAGTTACTTTGCATCTTCCCGTCCTCGGAGGAACCATTATTTTGTGATCTATCGCTCCTTCCCTCACAGTTCCCAGTACGTCTCCATCCTCCACTGTATCTCCTTTTTTCACAACAGGCTTAAACGTCCACTTCTTGTCTCTTGGAAGCGTGGGAACTTTTATCCCTCTTGTTATAAATGGCCCTCCGGCTATCTCTGCCACAGCTTCTAGAGGTCTTCCGAGACCATCAAGAACAGATCCAAGTAAACCAGGTCCTAGTTCCGCTGAAAGTGGCTCTCCTGTTCTTTCAACAGGTTCTCCAGGCTTAAGTCCGCCCGTCGGCTCATAAACTTGAATTACTGCTACATCTCCCTCTACCTTAACTATCTCCCCAATCAGCCTTTCTTCTCCAACAAGCACTACCTCTCTTATTTTAGCCCCTTTTAGATTCTCTGCAAAAACGACAGGACCTCTTATGTGGAGTATCTCTCCCTTTGCAAATACCTCCTCCATCTAGCTCCCTCCCAATATCATATCTAGTATCCTCCTCTGATTTCTGTCAAAGTAGTCTCTAAGCCTCCCCTCAAAAGTTCCATAAAATCTTATGGAATCATCTTCATTTCTCATGATCACTCCTCCCAAGGATTGGATGCTCCTATCATCCAGCCTTATCTCCACGTTCATCTCTTTAGAGATTCTTTCACTTATCTTTTTGATCATTTCCTTGTCCTTCTCTCTAGATGCCACATAAACAACTTTACTTCCAAGCACATTAATGCCCTCTTTAATATATCTCTCGAGCACTTCCTCGTAGTTTATTTTTCCCTTCCCATCCGAGATTTTTGCCAGTTCTTCTTCTATTCTAGCCTCTATTTCTCTTAGAATGCTCTTTTTAGCCTCCATTAATATTTTCTTGGCCTCTATTTCAGCAACGCTTTTTCTTCTCATAGCCTCTTCTGCAGCTTCTCTTTCTGCTTTTTCCCTCTTAGCCATCATTATTCTCTCTGCCTCCCTTCTTGCTTCTTCTATTATTCTCTCTGCCTCCTTTTTTGCCTCCTCTATTATCTCTTCTGCTCTTCTCTTTGCCATGCTGAGAATTGCATTGACTATGACTTCAGCCCCTTCCTCACTCACCGAAGATCACCTCCCGAACCAGTATATCTAGCACATCATTTATTCTCATGTCTAACATCTTCTTTATTCTCTCTGCCTCCTTTTTTGCCTCCTCCACTATCGAGTCAATATCAGAATTAGTCGAATGATCGATCTTCACCTGAGCCCTTCTTGCTTCTTCTATTATTCTCTCTGCCTCCTTTTTTGCCTCCTCTATTATCTCTTCTGCTCTTCTCTTTGCCTCTTCCACCATATTCGAGGATTTTTTTTCGGCATCCATCAGTACTTCTACAAGTCTAGGCATAACATCACCTCATATCTCCACCTCAGATGAGCCTATTGCCCTGGCTAGATAAGATTTTAGCTCATTTAACCTGATTCCTCTGGAACCTTCCATATCAGGTACCACTGCAAATACAGGAGTTATCCTCCCTCTATTTATAAGATCCATTCTTACGGGTGCTATTTTTTCAGCAACCCTCTCATTCACAAAAATAACCAAGGGCAGATTTTGCTCCTCCTTGAAAAACCTGAAAAGCTCTCTCGTTTCTTTTATGACGATAGCTCTTATTCCCACCATCTCAAATGCCATTGCCATTATCTCATCATCGACAACCGCCATAACTGAGTCTGAGCTTCCGCTCATCTCATGCACCGAATGATGTTCTTTCTAGCAAATATAAAGACAAACTCTTTATATACCAAGCGTGATGTATACTTGACAATACTTGCGGGGGTAGCCAAGCCAGGACAAAGGCGGCGGACTTAAGATCCGCTCCCTTAGGGGTTCGTGGGTTCAAATCCCACCCCCCGCATATAAAGAGGGATAGCTTGGCTGTTGAAAAGGAGATAAAAGTTAAGATGCCACATGATGAATTCGTTGGGATGTTGAAGAGTCGGGGGGTAAATTTCTCATTCATAAAAGAGATCTGTCAAGTAGATCTAATTCTCGACTATGATGATATGAGGCTTTTAAAAGAGGACTCGCTTTTAAGAATAAGGAAGGAGAACGAATCTCTGTTCATAACGTATAAGGGACCGAGAAGGCTCGGTAATGTGTACAAAGAGAGAGAGGAAATAGAAGGAGAGCTGGGATCAGAGGAGTCTGTACTAGCTCTAAAAATGGCCGGAATATACTTAAATGAGGATATCAGGGATGAAAAAGCACTTATTGAGTTTTTATCATCAAGGGGAATTAAAATCAGGGCTGTTGTCGAGAAACATAGAATAGTAATGCGGGTCTATCCATGGAAAAGCCTTATTTTCCTAGATGATGTTAAAGGGTTGGGTGAATATATCGAGATAGAGGGAGATGATTGCCAGGAGGTAGCTAAATTTTTAAATTTAAAAAATTTTGTAAAAGAAAGTTATGCTGAGCTTATTCTGAGAGAAAGCTCCTTACACCAGCTCTCTCTAGGAGATCCATAGCAGCTTTTTCTGCGTTCTCCATTATTTCGTTTTCATCCATTGTCTTAAGGTGACCTTCTTCAATTACCAATCTGCCATCCACTATGACATGCGTCACATCGGTTGATCTGAAGGAGTAAACTAAATGGGAAATTGGGGAGTGAATGGGCCGCCACCATGGTTTCTTTAGATCTATTATCACAATGTCAGCCCTCTTTCCCACTTCTATCGAACCAATTTCTAGGTTCATAGCTTTTGCAGGGTTTATGGTCGCCATATCGATCACATCTTGTGCTTTTATCAATGTAGGATCCCTATTGACAGCTTTATGTATTAATGCAGTTAGCTTCATTGTTTCTGGCATATCTAAGATGTTGTTGCTAGCAGCCCCATCTGTTCCAAGTCCTATTAACACTCCATGAGAGAGCATCTTTGGAATTGGAGCCACTCCAGCCGCTGTTTTCATGTTACTTACGGGATTATGAGATACCAACACCTTTTTTCTCCTTAATATCTCAATCTCCTCATCTGAAGGCCAGACTACATGTGCAGCTATTGTTTTTAAGTCTAAAACTCGATGAATTTCAGCGTATTCTATTGGTCCAACTCCATACGTGTGCTTTATCTGCTCTACCTCCCTGCTATCTTCAGATAGATGTATGTGCACCGGAACATTATACCTACTTGCAGCTTCAGCAGTGGCCTCCATAGCCTCTGGACCTACTGTGTACGGGGCATGAGGACCAAAAGATGGTATTATCCTTTTGCTTTTTCCTTTCCACTTCTTAACGAAGTTCTCAGCTACATTTAGCGCTTCTCTCCAGTTTTTAGTTTCGGGAGTCTCTCCGTCTATTATAGAGGATGAGAGCAGGGCTCTTATTCCTATCCTCTCAGCTGCCTCTGCTATTCTCTCCTCAAAAAAGTACATATCGAATATTGTTGTTGTTCCCGTCCTCAAAGCCTCAAGCATTCCAAGTAAAGACCCTTTTTCAACGTGATCCGGGGTTAATTTCCTCTCCATAGGCCATATCTTCTCATTGAGCCACTCAAACAGTTTCATATCGTCTGCAACGCCCCTAAAGAGGTTCATGGGTATATGAGTATGGGTATTTATCAGCCCTGGCAGTGCCGCCTTTCCTCTTCCATCCAGCACTATATCAGCACTTCTCTTGACTGTCCCTACTTCTAAGATAATCCCATCCTCTACGTATATATCCGCATCCTTCAGTATCCTCCTTCTGCCATCTTGAGTGATCACTATGGAGAGATTCCTCACTAATATGCTCTCCATAGGTTATAAAGGAGGAGATTAAATATAACGATGAGGGTCATGCCATATGTCTAAGATCTATGTACTAGTCCTCTTGCTACTTCTCATACCTTTTGCTGAAGTAAAAGGAGACGATAGACCCAGTCTTACCTACACTTTCATCGTGCATGAAAGCGGATTGACAGACATAATTTACAGATTCTCCTCAGAAAGCGGTGGAATAAGCTGGTTCCTCGTGCCAAAGTTTGAGAACTACACTGTGAGATTGGTAAGGGGAAACATTAGTTCAAGTTTAAAGGATGCTTACACGACATCAGGTGAGAAATTCTATTTTTACGAAAACTTCTCGTTCTCATATTCTCCTGGCACTATTCTTGAGTTGAACTGGAGCTATAAGTACGGGGCGATGATAATAGAACCGAATGGAATGTTTTACTCAACTCAGATTGGATTTAGCCCACAGAACGATTGTCGTGTTTTAGTCTACTTGCCGAGCGACTTCGGGATAGTATATTCCTATCCAGAAGAATATTATAGTACAAAAAATTCAAGTTGGATTCTGCTTTCTTATAGCAATTTCTCATCCAATTTTATGAGAGTAATGATAACCTTCAGGACAAAAAGAGAAGCTTCCCTGCTGAACTATAGCCAAGGAGGCCTGAAAATAGAGATACCAAAAAGATATTCTGATATAATAAATAATTTAACTTATATATATAATAAAGCATTGCCATATATAAAAAATATAACAGATACGAGCAATGAGCTTAACATTGTGCTCAGGTTCTCCATCCCAAGCGATATAAGCGGCCTCGGAACGCTTGGATACACAAACTTGAAGAGCTCATACGATATAATATCCGCTGGCAACATAACTCTCAACATAATACTCCTCAGAATGGTACCATATGAGCTACCACAGGTTATGATACACGAGATGCTTCACCAGTACATGTGGTATTCTGGCTTGGATGTGAGCCTAAGATGGGCGCATGAGGGTCTAGCAGATTACCTAGCCTCATATATCGCTAAAAGAATAGGTTATCCTGATGCCGGAAAAGAGGAGTTTAGTTCGTTAAGTGAGCTCGTAAACAGGACAGGAGGTAAGGTGGGATTTGTTGCTAGCTGGAGCGGAGGGGGACTTCCTATAAATCCAGATTTATACTATGCAGCATCCTTGTATGTCATAAAGACAGTAGGGGATGAAAATGGTGGTGTTGATTTGTACAGGAATTTCTTTCATATAATAAAGGGCGAAGGTGTTAGAGTTAGCGATCTATCTGGATTTATATACTATTTAAGCAAAGCTGCTGGGAAAGACCTGAGAGAAGAGTTCCAGTCTATGGGTTTCCCAATAAGGGCAGAGATAAAGGAATTAACCTATGCGAGGACTCTCACATCAATGCTATCTCCAATAAACCCCCTTAATTTTGCTTCCAACTCCTACCTAGCAGAAGCTGAAAGAGCAGTCGAGATCGGAAATACTGACATGGCCAAAGAGTACTCATATATTTGCATATTTACAGATATTTTTGGTCTAGTGATAGATATATCTATAATAATTATTATCTTAGGCGCTATAAAAAGAATGAAGAGGAAAAAGAAGGATGTTCTCACAGAATACTCTCCATTTTCTCCATCTCAAGCAGACGGTTCCACCAATCAATAGCCTCTTTCTCCATCTTTTCTATTTCTTCATCAGACAAATGCCTAAATCTTCCTTGGATTGAGAGATAATCTTTTAGAGGTCTCTTTTTTGGAGGTTTGACCGTCACTCTGAGCTTTCCATTTTCAATCTCATATAATGGGAAGAAATAAGTATCTGTTGCAAGCTTGGCTACATCAACTGTCATACTGGAGTCTATGCCCCAGCCGGGAGGACAAGGAGAAAGCAGGTGTATATATCTGAAGCCCTTTATCTTTGAAGCTTTCTCAAACTTTCTTATCAGATCAAAAGGATATCCTACACTAGCAGTCGCAACATATGGGACTTTATGCGCAGCCACTATCATCGGAACATTCTTCTTTGGCTCCTCCTTTCCCTTTAAGGTAGTTCTGGTCCAAGCACCCTTTGGTGTTGCACCGGACCTCTGTATGCCTGTGTTCATATATGCCTCATTGTCATAGCAAACGTATATTATATCTTCATTCCTCTCAGCCGCACCTGAAAGCGCCTGAAGCCCTATATCCGCAGTTCCTCCATCTCCAGCCCATACAACCACATTTATATCCTTATTTAGAGTTTCATAGGCTCTTTTTATCCCGCTTGCAGCAGCAGCTGCTGCTGCAAACGCTATATTCAGGATAGGGGCTTTTATCGAAGTGAGAGGCATAGGACTCTGTACAACTGAAAAGCAACAGGCAGGCACTACATACACCGTGTTTTTTCCTAGAACTCTGGATGCAATTCTAAAAGAAAGACTTAGACCGCATCCGGGACAGGCTGCTGACCCTGGAAGATACGCACCCTCCATTTTCATCAAATCCTTAACTGTTAGGGGCATTATATCACCTCCTCAAATCCTGACGATCTCACTCTCTCTTTAAGACCGTACCAGTAGGTTATCATATTCTTTCCTTCCTCTTTTTCGCTGTGAAGAACCATTTTCTCTATATCCTTGTAAGTGACATCCCTCCCGCCGAGACCTGCTACATAGGATACTAGCTTAGGTCTCTCATCTAAATTATAGAGAGCAGATCTTATTTCCATTGCCAGAGGGCCTCCGTATCCGAAGGAATAGCTTCTGTCTATCACGGTCAAGGTTCTAGCTTTCGATAGTATGGTTCTCGTTTCTTCTTGCGGAAATGGCCTAAATAAACCTATTTTCAGCAAACCTACTTTCCTTCCATCTTTTCTCATGCTATCGACAGCCACCTCAGCTTCGGAAGCGAGAGTGCCTGATGCAATAATGATGTGCTCTGCATCATCTACTTTGTAGCAATGAACCATTTCGTATCGCCTTCCGAAAATCTCATAAAACTTGTCTGCTGCCTCTTTGAACACCTCTCTGGCGTTTTTCATCCCTCTTTCTATAGACCACCTCATTTCCATATACTCCTCCTCTGGCATGGTTAGATTTCCCATGTCAACCGGATTATCTGGGTCGAGAGACCAATGAGGTGGTCTATACTCTGGCAGGAAGTAATCAACATCATCCTGATCTGGTATGTTAACAGGCATATGGGTATGGCTGAGGATAAAGGCGTCCATACACACCATGAAGGGCAGAAGCACTCTATTGTTCTCGGCTACCCTGTACATTATCAATATGGAATCCAATGCCTCCTGAGAGGACGAGACGAAGAACTCCATCCATCCTGTATCCCTCTGCGATATAGCATCCTGATGATCCGCATGAATGTTCCATGGCGGTCCAACGGCCCTATTTACCACAGCCATCCCTATAGGAAGCCTGGATCCAGCTGCCCAGTGAAGTACCTCATGCATATAAAGCAATCCTTGACTAGCTGTTGCTGTAAAGGTCCTAACACCTGCCGAGGACGCTCCTATGGCCGCAGCCATAGCACTGTGCTCACTTTCAACTCTTATGTACTCAGCAGTCATCAAGCCCTTCGCTATGAATTCTTCTATCACCTCAACTATCATTGTTTGAGGAGTTATTGGATATATCGGAATCACTTTTACCCTTGCCAATCTAACTGCATGAGCTGCAGCTTCATTAGCATTTATCAGCTCCCACATTCCTTTCTCCTTCATTCTCTCTCCTCCACCATAGTTATAGCCTTTGCAGGACAGATTTTAGCGCATACACCGCATCCCTTGCAGTAATCATAATCCACTGTAGGAACATCGTCAGCGAGTATTGTCTCTTCTGGACATAGAAGCCAGCATTGCCAACATTTAACACATTTCTGAAGGTCTATTACGGGTTTAAAGACCCTCCAAGTCCCTGTTTTTCCAGAAGCTCCTCTAGAAGGCTTGGATATAGGAAGAACAAGCTCCTTTGATAGGCCCAAACATCCCCCCTAGAATGAAGAAGTAAAAATATTTACATTTTTCCCTTCAGCAAAAAGCCCTATCAGGTTCAATAATGAAGAGATCACCAAGAAGAGAAACAATAGAATAAAGATTGAGAAAAATATTGAGATAGGCTCAGTAAGAGCCTCCTCTTGGCCCTCTTTCTGGTCTCTCTGGCGGGAGGTTTTCCTCGAACACCAGCAATTTCTTGTTCTCAAAGAGAAGCTCCATTGTTCCTCCCTGCAATGAACCAGGCTTTACACTTACTTCTATTGGCTCATTATCCCTCATGGGATAATATATCTTCCAGACAGAGGACCTAAGTCCCGGACTCTTCTGATCTAAAAATTCTAGAATCCTCTCGGTCATAGGAACTCCAACACGTGCTGCCATAGAATCACCTCTCGACTAGCTATGGTTGACTAACTAACAGAAGCCCTACATAAAAACTTTGCGGAACCAAATGGTGAAAAGCTAAATATTACTTTTCAGAGGTATCATGGGGTATAAATGACTTATCTGAGATTTCTCAACATAGATTCAGACTATGATCAGTCAAAATACGTGATAATACCGGCACCCATGGACATAGGTTCTTCATGGGGGGTCGGATCTAGATTTGGTCCTCTTGCCATTATAGAGGCATCTAGACACATAGATCTATATGATATAGATTTGGGCTTGACCTTGGACTCTATATATACGATGGAAGAAATAGAACCTACAGCAGAGATTGCGAAAAATTTGGATTTAGTTAAGGATGTTATATCAGATGTCCTTTCGCACGGTAAAGTTCCAGTACTTATAGGAGGAGATCACTCTATTTCAATAGCTTCTTCAAGAGCATCATCCATGCATGGGGCTTGTATCTACATAGCAATGGATGCCCATGCAGACTTGTATGATGAGTACAATGGGTCAAGGCTGAGTCATGCATGCGTGACTAGAAGAGTCCTCGATCTCCCCACTATTGAGAAAGCAATTTTGATAGGCGTGAGAACCATGGAGTTGGAGGAAGCTGTTTTTGCTAGAAATGACAGCAGAATAGTTCTTATCAGATCTACTGACGATTTAGAAGTTCTAGACAACATAGAGGGGAAGAAAGCCCATCTGAGCTTTGATGTAGATGTTATAGATCCCTCTGTGATACCATGTGTTGGATATCCTGAACCGGGTGGTATCTCTTACAGGGATGCCATAGCTTTCCTTAAAGCTATTTTTGAGAAGTTCGATGTGATATCGATGGATTTCGTTGAGTTCTCTCCCTGCCCGGGAAGGAGAGATGATTCATTTACTATAGCAAAATTAATATATAAATCTATACTAATGCATTATATATCACAACTTCATCGACACTCACAATAACACTCGATTAGGTGTTTCTTACATAAATTCCTCAAAAGAGGCTCTGTTACAGCAGCTAGTACCAGTATTTCCGCCCAAGCCTTGAGAAGAACCATTAATATAACAGTTTCGGTTACATATTGTGAGATTCCAGGAATAAAGACCGGAGCCCATATAGCCATGGTTAAATAGGTAAAAATCGACTCTGGCACATATCCAATCACTATAGCTGTAAATGGCCTAATTTTTCTCATTAATATAGATGAAAATATACCAGTGAGAGCTTTTCCCGGAAAGATCAAAAGACCGAATAACGGTCCGTATGCACCTTGGAGCCCAAATCTTATGTATGGGGATATAGACACTATGATACCGGTAAGGCCTCCGTAAATAGGACCTAGCATACCAGCTGAGAGGAATGTCCCTATGTGGGACAGATCCAAAGCTATTTGTGGATGAATCAACGTTAGAAGCTCAAGCGAAGAAAAGCCAAGCACATTTCCAAGAGCTCCTAACATCACAGATAGAACAAACTTCTGCCCTTTGTTCACTGAATATCACCGCATATAGCGAAGAAGATGGAGATAAAAATATTTTGTTTTTGATTTTTGTTTCATAAATGGAATAATAAATCTCAGATTTTTGCCAGCTCTATCTGTTCTTTTCTAAGAGCTTTCCTAATCTCATCAACAAGCAAATCTATTCCCATCTCTTTTTCAGCCGATATGGCAACTATTCTATCGAAACCAGCTTTTTTAAGCTCTATTGACCTCCATTCCAGTTCCTCCGGGCTCATTAGATCAGATTTATTCAAAACAGGAATTATCTTTTCTCTCGCCACTCCTATGCTATCGAGAATTCTGAGCACTTCCTTTAGCTTAAGTTGGAACTTAGCCCATTTATCAGAGGAATCTATCACAAGCACAACAATATCTGAGTTCAGAATATCCAATAGGTTTATCTCAAAGGAGGATATAAGCCTTGGATCCTGATCTACAACAAATCCTATTGTATCAACTATCAATAGATTATCTCCAACCTTTGCATACTTGCTTGAGAGAGTAGTAAAGGGAAGCGGTCCAACCGGCCTATTAAGACCTGTTAGTTTGTTAAAAAGAGTTGTCTTTCCAGCGTTGTAGTGTCCCACAAGCACGGCTATCTTATCTCCTCTGCTTTTTCTTTTCTCTATTTCGAGCATTCTTGCCTCCTTTATTTTCTCTATCTTATTCTTGAGTATCTTTATCCTCTTCTGAACTGCATTTATTTGTTTGTGATAAGCATACTCTCCGCCTCCTTTGAATCCTGCCCTTGTCTTCTTGAATTTCATTGCCGCTTGTAGTTTTATGTATGGAAAGGATTTTCTCAGCTCAGCCAATTGTATCTGAAGTTTAGATAGTATGTCTCTGGATGTCTCATTGAATATCCTCAGAACGACATCGTATCTATCCAGAACCTCAGCTCTCAAGGCTTTCTCCAAGTTCCACTTTTGCTTACTTGTTAGGGTGTTGTAAAATACAATTATATCGGGATCTATCGCCTTAACCTTGTCCTTCAGTTCCTCAAGCTTTCCTCTGCCGAGAAGATAATCCACTGCTGGCTTGCTTCTAGTCTGTATCATTCTGTAAGCTACATTATATCCTAGGGCCTCAAGAAGTTCATTTAGAATTTCCATTCTTATTAGATAGTTGGAATGATCATGTATCTCTGTTTTTACCATCACCGTTACTGCTTTTCCTGCCACAAGCATTCCTACTTCTGGAGGATATAAGTTTTCTGCACTGGGTTAAGTACTCCCCATACTTTATATTAGTTGTACAAGGATACAAAAATTTTAAAGGATCATATAACTAATAAATGACTGATTTCTCATGCCTGCGCAAGAAAATTAGAAAAATAATTCCAATAATTAACGGCCAAAGTTTTTATAATCCTGATCTTATTAAATCTATTTATTTAGGAATTATTGGTCTCTCATAAAGCTCTTTAGGACCCTTTATTGTCGCATCTATTATCAGTTTGGATTGAGGCAGCGCCACAGGAACCTGCCTTCCATTAATCTCCATGTACCTTATGTTACTGTGATCTAAAGTTGATCCTCTAGCACCCTTTATAAATATATAATCATCGGGAACATGAGCTCTTTGGTTAATAGCTCTCATTACTTCTTCATAGTTATATACATCAATGTCATCATCCACTATAATAATTCTCTTGAGGCTTCTGTGGGCATTTATCGCCGCAATTGCCGCCATAACAGGCTGACCTTCGAAATTCTTTCTTATGCTTATCGCTGCTTCAAGCCATCCAAATCCTCCAGGGGTCATAGATACTCCAGTGACATCGCAGTATCTACTAACCGAGTCGAATATAACTGCCTCCACTGGAAGTCCCATTAACATCTCATGTTCCTTGCTAGCAGGAAGTATAGCTTGGTATATAGCCTCATCTCTGTAAAGAACCCTATCAATAGTTAAAATCGGTTGCTTTCTTATTATATCTTTCCCTATTATCTCATAAAATGGCCCCTCCTCCCTTAGATCCCAAGGTATTATCCTCCCAACCAAGACAATCTCCGAGAAGGCAGGTATTGCCAGATCCTCCTCTCTAACAATAGATATAGGATCTCCCTGTATTGAGCCTGCTATTTCCACCCTGTCTTTGTCCTCGGCTGGAGTAGCAGCTGCTATGATAAGACCTAGCTCTGAGCCTATGGATACCACAACCTTTAGATCTTTTCCGTTCTTTTCAGCTCTTTTTACAAGTTTGTAAAGTTTTCTTCCTTCAACTATTCTTAATGTAAGAATATTTTTGGAGATGAGCATCATTCTATGGTACGATGCTGAGAATATTTTGTTTTCATTATCATATGCTATAATTATACCTGCTGTTATGTATCTAGATGGTTCCCCACTGTAGTGCTTCAGGATAGGCAATAGATTACCTATATCCACCCTATCTCCCTCTACAGAATTTCGCATAACAGGAGCTTCTGTTTTTTCTACCTCTATAGGTTTTATTCCTGAGCTTATTGCTTCCAGTATCCTCTTAGAGATATCCCTTTCTGTACTAAGACCCAAAAGCAGCTTGATAAATGTCCTATTATTTGCTATTCCTCCTAAAACTCTGAATTTGCTCTCTTTTCCATCCGGCATTACTGGCTTCTCAAACAAAACAGGTCCTTTTCCATCTAGAAGTCTTAAATGATATGAGATTCCATGTATAACATTAACAGGTTCCTTTATCACATTGATGAACCCATTTCTGTTAGCGGTTTCTACTATTCTCCTTATATCAAACATGAAGGCACCCTCTGCTACTTGTTAGAAACAGATTTATACTTTGACCCCGTAAGGGATCCTATGAGCGAGAGGATAAGGCTTGCTAGATCCCACTATATAGATGAAATCACGGATAAACTGGCTGGATCAGAGGTCAAACTGGCTGGATGGGTTAGAAAGAAGATGGAACTAGGAGGACTCACCTTTATCATACTGAGAGATTCAACTGGAGTTATACAAGTTGTCTTCAGAGAAGACAGAATAGGAAAGGAAAAAATGAAGGAAGCAAGAAAACTCAGCATGGAGAGTTCTGTAATTGTTTCTGGCAAAGTAAAATTGGATAAAAGAGCTCCAAACGGACTGGAAATAGAAGCAGAGGATTTGAAAGTTGTCGGATATGCTGAGGAGTTTCCAATAAAACCAGGTGTGGGAAAGAAATTTTTATTTGATAACAGGCACCTTCATATAAGAGGAAGGAAGACCCAGGCATTTTTGAGGATAAGAAGTGAGCTAATAAAAGCATTTGAGGAATGGTATAATTCCCATGGATTTACTAGAGTTGAGGCTCCCACTTTTGTTGGAACAGCTGTTGAAGGAGGAGCGACCTTATTTGAGGTGGACTATTTTGGGAAGAAGGCCTATCTAACTCAAAGCTCTCAGTTCTACTTAGAAGCAATGATTTTCTCTTTTGACAATGTCTACACAATACAACCGAGTTTTAGGGCAGAAAAATCTAGAACCAAGAGACATTTAACTGAATTCTGGCATCTAGAAGCCGAGATGGCGTGGGCAGATTTAAATTCTATGATGGATATAGTCGAAAACTCACTTAAATATGCCGTGGAGAAAGTATGCGAGAGGGCTGCAGATCAGCTGAGCATATTAAAGAGGAAATTTGAACCTCCATCAGGGAGATTCCCAAGGATAACATACGATGAAGCGATAGAGATAGCTAAGAGAAAAGGAGTGAGGATAGAATGGGGGGAGGATTTAGGAGCAGAAGCTGAAAGGGCTATATCTCTTGAGTTTGACCTTCCTGTATTTGTCACTCATTATCCAAAAACAGCAAAAGCATTTTACCATAAGATATATCAAGAGGATCCGAGAAAGGTTGTGTGTGCAGATCTTCTGGCACCAGAGGGTATAGGAGAGATAGTCGGGGGAGGACAGAGGATCGATGATCTGAACGAGTTGCTGACTAGAATAAAGGAGGAAAACTTGGATCCTGAGAGCTATAAGTGGTACATAGACTTGAGAAGATATGGAACAGTCCCTCATGCAGGATTTGGACTGGGGATAGAGAGAACAGCTAGATGGATAAGCGGCGCTGATAGCGTTAGAGATGTTGTTCCATTCCCAAGGACTCCTACAAGGATAAATCCGTGATTTTTTCCTCCTCCTTCCTGATAAATCTTTTTTCAAGAGTATCAACAAATGCCCTTGCTTTTTTCTCTCCTAGGATGCTTTTTAGTTCCCCATAGCTCGCATTAAAAACTCCTTTTAGGGATCCAAATTTTATTAGAAGTTTTTCTGATAGTTTTGGCCCTATCCCAGGAAATCCTTGAAGAATGAACAAAGTCCTCTCTTTCTCCTCCACCCTTCCCTTTCTTCTAGCTGTTATGGACTGTAAGCCTTCTTTCTGTCTCTTCTCGGCTAAAGATGCAATGAATTCTACTGTTGCATCCCTGTCAGGAGTGTTTACAACCGATATTCCCTCCGCTATGATTCTGGAGATAGCTGAATACAGTATCTTCTTCTCCCTCCCGTCTAGCCCGAGGAGATCTCCTTCTACTATAAGGACTACTTTTTTATATAGTTCTCTCATTCGCTTTACCTGATTAAAGAGCCTTCCATCATAAATAGAGGATAGAAAATCTCTAACGGTTTTTCTCTCTATACATGTATCATTTCCTAAAATGTAGTCCCCTGGCTCAAATTGCCTTTTCTCGGCCCATATCCCCCTAGATCTCAGTCCTAAGAATATTTCCTCAGGCTCCCTGTTCTCCACTATCACTCTGGTCAAATCTATCGCCTCCCTTCGATAGCTCAGTAATCATATTCCTGACCCTGTTTGTCAGAAAGGATATCTCATATTCCACCTTAGGAGCTTCCATCTCCTCTACTATTATTCTCGGTACACCGTCATTTCCTATCCTTGCCGACCCTCTAACAATTACCTCCTCTCCATTGAGCTTATTCCTCAGATCATCAGGAGAGTACCTGTCTAGTTCTAGCCCTTTCATGTCTATTTCCTCTAGCATTTCTTCAACAGACTTCTTCACTACCTGTTCCACATCCTTTCCTGTTATTACCGCTTTTGCAACTCCGGTTCCATCATCTATAAATATGGTTAAACTTGGTCTCGGAAGACCTGTAGTATCACCACAATTGGGACATATGAACTTTCCGTACTCTCTTTCAACTCTTTCTCCGCACTTTTCGCAATACCATCTTATGAATATATCTCCCACGTAGCTCACAAGACCCCTCACTTCAACAAGACCTCCAATAGCTTCCGATATCGAAGTCTTCGTGTATATAATACCTTTTGCAGTCGAGTAATCCATAAAAGCACCACTTTCTGTTCTACTCTCTATAATTCTAATCTTGGAACCTTTATCTATCGATAGAAAATCTCTATCTCCCAATTTTACTGTATATGCATCTTTAATCTCGACGAGGTACGGAACTCTTGTCCTAGATAGCATCTCTGCTGCATCATCCCAAGCTCTGCCTGGCAATAGCTCTCCATTCTTTTTTATTATAAAGTACAGCATTTTCTTGGAACCGTTTCTTAAAGCTATATCCCTTATTTTTGATAAATAAATTATCTCCCCTTTGAAAAAGCCACTTGTCTGAGGACCTTCCACGAAAACTTCTGTCAGAGCTGTTGAGTGCAGTTCTATGGATCCGTTTCTTTCTCTTATTCTCATGTTCTTCAGTACAACTGGACTGTTAATTTGCACACCAGACAGAAGATCTACTTTTTCATTCCAGAAGACCACTCTTATCTCATCTCCGGTTTTCTCATCCCTGAGAGTAAGAGTCACCCTTCTTCCAGTTTCCCCGTCCTTCTTAGAAAATTCTGCTGGCTGAAATATATTTGATAATATCCCTCTTACATCAACTTCAGGGAGAGGAAATTCTTCAGATAAAATCTCAGCTACCGATAAGATTCTAGCTGATGGAGTTGGATATTCAGGAAATTCTCCTTCCAGCACATTTATCTCGCTTTCAGAGTCGATATTTATGGAGATCTCTTCCCCTCTTCTTCCTATTCTTGCTCTGGATATCATCACCACATCCCCTTCTTGGATTTCCCCTTTCTTTATTCTGTCAACTATGCCTTTACTCCAGACAACAGCTCTTGCAGTTTTCTTTCCGTCTGATATGAAAAATTCAGCTCTTTCGGTTTTTTCCCCATCCCTAGAAATATATGGCACCACGCCGATCATCCTAATTATCCTTCCTCTTATCATCGCCCTTCTCATTCCAGGAACTACTTTTTCCAGTGGGATTATCTCAGGTCCCTTTATTTTCTCCGGTTTCTGCTCTAATTTCACCCCAAGATCATGAGCAACCAAGTAGACAGCTCCATCTTCTCTCAATATTCCATCATATTCAGCTACATACTTTCTTACCATATTCCATATCTCTTCCTTACTTTTACCTGATTTTCTTGAGATCTCCTCTACAATAAATTCAAGCTCGTCGTTCAAGATTAGATCCCTTTCCCAACAACCTCAATTACACAGGGCTTATCTTTTTCCCCCTTTATATCAAATTTTATATTAAAGAATTTCTCACATAGCCATATGTTTGATATTGCATGAAGCGTCAGATTGGACACCCCAATAGCTGATCTTCCACTAGATATCGCAAGATAGGGTATTAACATGTCCCCTGTATGCCTGTCAAAAGCCATTCCTGTTCTTATCTCATCAATTAGTTTTAATGCTGCCTCCTTTCCTACTATTTCACTCGGTTTCCCTCTTTCACCAAGAGAATCTGCTCCTATTGTGCTATTGGACTCTGCCCACACTGTTATTCCAGCCCCTGGACCAAGATGGCCATCCTCTGACCATTCCACGCCGATCTCAGGGTTAAATCCTTCGTTTTTAAGAATTTTTGTAGCAGATAATGCAATTCTCTCAGCAATGTCCTTTCTGAGTCTTACTGCATGGGCTAATCCCCCTACTTTCCTTATCTCGCCAAGTCTTACCATCTCTATATTTTTTATCTTTGAAATTGGATTTATCCTGAGAAATACCCTTCCTCCGCCCCGCGGATAATGACCCCTCTTAATCAGCTGTAGCTCTACATTTATTCCTATAAGAGATAAATTTTTAAGAAATACGTTTCTCATATAATCAACTGGAGGTGCCATCCTCACATCCGTACCACCTATAAGCTCCAATTCTATGGGAGAATTTGCCCTGATCGCAACAGGTAAAACCGCCTGTATTATAAGTGAGACGCTTCCTGCAGTACCCACATCAAATTTGTACCTTCCACCTCTTACTTCTCCAGGAATAAACTCAACAGTAGTAGATCCTATTGCTAGACCACTTACTTTTGCACTAGATATCTCAGCCAACACCTTGGCTGCAGCTAGATGTTGAGGTTTTAGGCCAGGAGGATCTCTTTTAGCCCTTATATTCTTGATTTTTACGGGTATCCCTGAGAGAGCTGACAAGGCGAGGGAATATCTAAAGAGGGACCCACCTCCCTCGCCATAGCTCCCATCAATTTCTATCATAAAAAACACCTATTTTTAACTTACATTTGCAGTTCTCTTCTGTGAGGTCGCAAGAATACATTGTGATCGAAGAGGTAAATAAATTCTTTGTGGGAATGGTGTTCAGAGAGGGAAAACTTTTTTGCAACACTTTGCCTCTTGACAGCTGGGATAAAGCAATTTTCTATCTGAAAAGAAACTATGATATCAAGAAGTTTCATGGTGAGGTGGATCCTCGCATTCAGGAGAGAGCAAGAAGAGTAGCCGAGTCTATATTTGATTTATTCATGGGAAAGCCCGTTTCTGTTGATCTTAACATCCTCATCGAGACCCCAAATTGGAGTGTTCTTACCTCTCTGTTGAGGATCCCTCGTGGAAAGGTCTGTACTTATGGGGAACTAGGCAAATTTTTTAAGATGAACCCAAGAGCTATAGGAAGGATAATGGGTATGAATCCTTTTCCTTTGATTATTCCGTGCCATAGAGTGATAAGAAGTGATATGAGCCTTGGAGGGTACTCTTATGGAGTGGACTTGAAGAGAAAGATCTTAGAGAGGGAAGGTGTTAAGATAAACAGGACCAACAAAGTTGATATATCCTCCCTCTATAGATTCACGGAAGCAGAGGTGTAAGCTTGGGGGTTGTAATTAGACCTGTATTTGCTCTGGATTTCGGCACCAGTTTGGTTAAATTCGGCCCCATATGGAGGGGAAAGTACCCAGATTTCATAGAAAATAGAGGATATTTTCCCAAGATTTCCAAAATATCAGCGGAGATAAGAGGTCTTGCTGCTGAGGAAGTTATAGTAGGACCTGCTGTATCGGAGTACTTGGAATCAAAAGCCGATCTATCTAGACTCTATTATCCCATGAGAAATGGTGTAATAGCAAGAGATGATGAGCGAGGTTGGAAGATTGTCAAAAAGATAATTAAGTACACACTCGAAAAGTACTATCCTGGAAAATATGATCCAAGCGGAAGGCCTTTTGATGGTTTTTACGTTGTAGTTGCTCTAGCAGCTCAATCACCAACTTACATGTACGAGAGGATGTTTGAGATCCATAAAGAGGTAAATGAGGAACATGGAAGAGGTCTTATAAAAGCTGTTACAATAATACCCCAGCCTCTTTCTGTTGCTATAGCTGAAAAAGCCACTACATGCACTGTGATAGAGTCAGGCCATGGAAACACACAAGTCACTCCCATAAGCAGGGATGTGATAAGAGCTGCTCTAATTCCACTAAACAGAGGAGGTTACGATTCTGACAGAATTACATCTCAGATATTAAAGGATATTGGCTACTCGGATCTGGCAAGAGAGGAGAAATTCGTCAGAATATTCAAGGAGATGGCTGGTCTTGTTCCATTAAATTTAGATAAAGCAATAGAATGGACAAAGGCACATAAAGGAGCTGTGAAGAACAGGTTTTCAATACCGGGAACTACTGTTAGCGTAGATATGGGAGACAAGGCATGGATGAGGTTTCTAATAGGTGAGTTCTTCTTTAATCCAGGACATGAGCTTTACCAGAGTTATTACACTAGAGGATTCGCTCCACCAGCCGATACTGTGGTGGGAGGGGAGGTTATACCCGGAAATGTGAGCATTGCGGAGGCAATCAGGCTCTCAATATCTAAGACTCCTGTAGAGATACAATCCAGCTTAGTGAGAAGGATAATACTCTCAGGGGGTGCCTTCAACTGGAAGGTTCCTGACGGAATGGAGGGTGTTGCTGTCAGCTCTCCTGAGAAAATAAGAATACAGCTGAGGGAGCTGGGGATTGATTCTCAGCCATCCATGATAGCAGATCCGCAGTTCAGTGTATGGAGGGGATCTATAATATACGGGAATTATGTTCCAGAGGACCTCACTTGGGATTGGAGTTCTCTTGAGGGGTGGATGTACTTATAGATTTCAGTACACTCAAGAACCTCTGGGAGTCCTCTCCCATATAGGAGTTGTTAAACATCACATATGAGACCTCAGAACTCAAGCCAGATATGAATTCAGCGAGATGAGAGAGCTCTTCATCCCCATACTTGTACTTATACACTATTTTCCTTCCCTTTCTTCCTCCATGAAGCCTGAAGTAAGAGGTTCTTCCAACCAGCGCAGGTCTATCGTATAGAGGGTCTACTACATGTATTATGTCAAGTTCCCTTAGAATACTGTCTAACTTGTCCTTCCAGCTTTCATGTCTTACCTCCCAGCCAATTTTGTCTACATCACCCCTTATGGACTTGAAAAATCTGTATGCATTATCAATATTCTCTTCTGTAGCTTCAAAAGAAGGGGGACTCTGAAATATGATCAGCTCTGGGTTTAAGGGCTTAATAGACTCTAGAAATTCTTTCCACAACTTGAGATTATCCTCACTGCATCTGAGCAACCCTACATTTCTTCCATGTGGAAGGCCTTTCTTCCTCCAGAAAGTGCTGTTTGGATCATGAGTGAGAGCCATCCATGCTTTTGGAACAAATTCAAACCATTCAGGGGACTCCTTTCTCCAAGAAGAAGCGAGTTTCTGAGATATAATTTTATAAAATGTATTCTGCACTTCAACTACATTGAATAAACTGTAATATTTCTTTTTAGAGAAGCAGAAGCCACAACATCCCACTTTGATGTGCATTTAATAAGATGACCCTGCTAAAATATATTTCTTATGACAGTGCCTGAAGAAGTCCTTAAGCTCGCAGAAGATATAAAAAATATGAGAATAAGGGGTGCCGGCGAGATAGCTAGAGCGGCTGTAAGGGGATTAAGTATAGCTGCAGCAAAATCGGAGGCCACCAATAGGGAGGAGTTTCTGAGAGATCTTGATGATGCTGCTAAAGTGCTTCTACTGACAAGACCTACTGCGGTATCCCTGCCCAACGCATTAAGATATGTCATGGTTAGGGCGTATAAAGCATATGAGGAGGGAAGGACTAAGGATGAAATAAAGGAAAGTGTATTTAAGGCATCTGACGAGTTCTACAAGAACTCTCTTAAGGCCATTGATCTAATAGGAATGTATGGATCGAGAAGAATAGAAGATGGAGATATTATAATGACTCATTGCCATAGCACTGCTGCTGTAAGTATTCTAGTGAATGCATGGAGAAGTGGGAAGAGGTTTGAGGTTATATCTACTGAAACTAGGCCCAGGTATCAAGGAAGAATAACAGCATCGATTCTTGCCAAGGAAGGGATACCTGTATCTCTCATAGTGGATTCGGCTGCTAGATTTTTCATGGAGCATGTAGATAAAGTTGTTGTAGGAGCTGATGCTGTGGCTGCAAATGGAGCTGTAGTGAACAAAATAGGAACGTCCATGATTGCTTTAGCTGCCCATGAGGCCAGAGTCAATTTTATTGTAGCTGCTGAGACCTATAAATTCTCTCCAGAGACTGTTTTGGGATCTCTCATAAGGATAGAGGAGAGGCCAGCTGACGAAATAGTGGAAACACAGTACCTAAAAGACAACCCGGGAGTGAAAGTCAGAAATCCTGCTTTTGATGTCACTCCTGCCTCTTATGTCGATCTAATAGTAACAGAAAAGGGCGTAATTCCTCCAGAAGCAGCTATATTGATACTTAAAGAAGAGTTTGGATGGTTCTCCAGCGTAAACCTGCCTAAATTCCTGAAAGAAGGATTAGAAACTCCTGTGGAAATGAGCGAATACTGATTAAAACTGATGCTTCGGCCTGAAAGTTATCACTGAGTTGCAAGGATTCCCCACTTCTTTACCGCTACTTTCACCTCTTCATGGCTGTTAAGTATTTCTGGAAGTCTTTCCCCTCTGAGAAAGGCATCTATGCATTCCCTCATGGATTTAACTCCTGCTTCTTCTCCCATTGGATGTTCATATACTGCTTCATCAGCTATTATTGCTTGTTCCTCCCCAAAAATAGCTAAGTTTGCCTCCACCTCCCCTGGATGAATGTTTCTTGCTACTGGCAGAGATTTCTTAACTTCAATTCCTGATGTGAGAGCCCTATCTATGCTGAGAACTTCCTCTCTGTTTGTTCCGTAATAGCCAGGTCTCTCCACGACATCGGCACCATAAAGTCTAGCAAGCTTAGCCAAGATGGATGGAGAAAAAGAGCTCTGATATGATGGAAGGTTTACGTATAGAAAAATTCTCTTTCCAAATTCCTCTCTGATCGTAACAATGCCGTCCATGCACCCCACATTTAAATCATAAAATAATGTCCTTGCACCACTATCAAGGGATTTCTGAACTATGTCTACAAGTTTCTCCAGTTTGGATGTCACATTTACCCAGTAAACTGCCCTTCTTCCAGTTTCCTCTTTGATCTTATCTATTTTTTCCTCTATAAGAGATATCCTTAAGCCTATTTGAGATGCCTCTTGGTTGATCAAACCTGGAATATCTCTTACAAAGTCTAAGCCTGCTGATATGAGTTTATATGAGACATCTGCCAAATCTGCTGGATGTATTCCCTGGATAGGCCTCAAAACTGCACCCAGCATAACTCCTCTCGCACCAAGAGACCTGTTTATCCCTTCAGCCCCATTGGAAGGTCCTGGCATGTGAGAGAAATCGGCCTCAACATCCTCTAACCTGATATCTCCATGAGGCAAACTGTCTATCACTAGAGCTAGGGATTGAAGCAGACCAGATTCTGTATCTAGAATTGTCTCTGGAATTTGGACATAAAATGCATCTCCCTCACTGCTTAGCGAGAGAAGGGCCCTCTCCTCATCAGTCTCAACCCATTTTCTTAATCTCTCAAACCATTTTATAAATGAAGTATGATCTTCCCTCACAACAAATTTTAGCCTTAGTGCTCTAGTACTCATAAGATCCTCATCTCTCAGATCTACACCTAGAATTTAAATATTTATTATTGACTCGAATCGAGAAAGGAAACTGAAGAACCTTTTTGCTACGCAAGTTTTTATTGAAAGATTTATCATGACTGCCAGATGGAAAACTCATTCTGTCTTGTTAATGGAAAAATTTATGTTTCCTTCAAACCAACGAAAATAGCAGACTCTCTCGTTGTTATAAATGGTAGGGTAGTTTATACGGGTGATGAAGACAAAGCGAGAAATATAGTAGATGCACTTGACCTAAAATTGATAGATCTTAAAGGAAAAGTTGTTCTTCCTGGCTTTGTGGATTCTCATGTTCATCTAGATGAGCTTGGCATGTATCTGGAGATGCTTGATCTAAAAGGCGTTGAAAGCATAACAGATCTAAAAGAGAGACTTAGATCCCATAATGGAAGGAATAAATGGATATTAGGACATGGATGGGATCAAGAAAATTTCAAAGAAAAGCGATTTCCGACCAGATGGGATCTAGATGAAGTAGTTAGGGATAAACCTGTTGTACTCACTAGAATCTGCGTTCATGCTGCTGTTCTTAACACTAAAGCAATGGAGTTGACCGGGCTTTTGAAAAGCGAAGATCCGAATGTAATTAAGAATGAGAAAGGAGAAGCCACCGGTATCGTTATGGAAAAAGCGCTTGAGAGAGTGAGAGAAAAAGTGAAGGAAGATTTAACTCAAGAGGACTACATAAGATTTCTCTCTAAGGCCATAGATTTTGCTGCATCTCAAGGAGTAACAACAGTCGGATTTGTTAGCTGTGATAGAAATAGTCTAATAGCTCTATATCATTTGAACAGCGAGAAGAAGTTGAAAATTAGGATTAGAGTCTATTTAAATCCAGAAGTTCTGGAAACATTGAGAAACTTAGGGATGAAAAGAGGATTTGGCGATGAGTTCTTGAGAATAAATGGGTTGAAGATCCTAGCAGATGGCTCATTAGGGGCTAGGACGGCTTGGCTTTCAGAACCTTATTCCGATTCATTCACAAGTGGTAATCCAAATATAAGCAGGGAAGAGTTGAGGAGGATAGCAGAGGAAGCTGATAAAAGCGGACTCCAGCTTGCAGTGCACGGAATAGGAGATAAAACCATAGATATGATACTTGATATATACGAAAATATAAAAACTTTCGAAAACAGGCATAGAATAGAGCACGCATCTGTAGTGCGTGATGACCAAATCACTAGGATTAGTGGGCTTGGAGTCGTGTTATCCGTTCAGCCTCATTTTGTCATAACAGATTGGTGGGTATTAAATAGAGTTGGAGAAAAGAGAGCAAAGTGGGTTTATCGATTCAAGAAGATGCTCTCAAGCGGCATAAACTTGGGTTTTGGGACAGATTGTCCTGTGGAGGATTTAAACCCATGGAAAACAGTTTATGCTGCTGTAACAAGAGGAGGCAAATCTCTACCTCTTTATGAGATCACAAAGGAAGAATGTTTAGACTTGGAGGAGGCTCTCTATTGTTATACTAAGGGATCTGCTTATGTGTTATTTGATGAGGAGAACTTGGGCTCTCTTGAGAAAGGGAAACTGGCTGATTTCATAGTACTAGAAGAAGATCCATTTAAGGTCGATGATCTGAGGAAGCTACGTGTTCTGGAAACTTATGTAGGCGGAACCAAGGTTTTTAGTGCCATGAACAGGTAATTGATGCTTAGATTACTTAAAGCAGCATTACAAGCCTCTTCGAACAATTTAACTTAATAATTTTATAGTTATAAAATTTAATACTAAAAATTCTCATTTGTATGACTGTCAGTCCCAGCTTAGCAGATCTACAGTTACTATATCCCCATCCTTCAGGTTCAATTTTCTTCTGAGGTTATCCTTAGATATAACTTCTATGACATCAGCATTATAGTGCCTTCGCTCTGGAAAAATAGCATGACATAACTCTCCATTTAGTCTAACTGGGTATATTCTGACACTTCCGAAAGTTCTTCCTGACTCGGTAAACCCCGGCACTATGACAGGCCTGACCTTTTCAATCCACTTTATAACACTATATATAGCGGATTTTGATATTATCCTCAAGTTAAGAGTCCCCTTGAAGGGTTCGTAACCAAGGTGCTTAAGGAACTCCCTTCTGTAGCCCTCGAGAGACATGTAATATGCTCCCTCTCCGAGTCCCGTGAAAACCTCGCCAGCAATTCTTTCAATGGGCTTTTCTCCGGAGGATATAAGCTCACAAACTCCATTGAGAAGAGCAAGCCCCTTGGCACTCACTATAAAGTGATGTCTCTTTCCCTTAACAGCTCTTATTACATATCCGCCATTTTCTGCCTCCTTAAACCATCTAACTAAGGTAGGTTTTGGTATACCCGTGAATTCTGCTAAATCAGATAAACTTATTGGCTTATCCCTTCCTCCTGACTGAATTAGAGATATGAGAAGTAGAACTGTCCTCTGATTTACCCTATTGCTTATTGCCATGTTATCCCTTCTAAGCTTCCTTAGGAAAACTATATATAGCTTGATATCCGAATCTTATTGTGGAAATTCCAGCCGAGATTTCGCTGAGAAAGCTCATGAGAAGACAGGGATATCAGCTTATACTAAATCATTCAGCCTTAAAACCGTGTTCTTGGTTCAGAGAAGCTATAATGAGAGGTAGAACATGTTATAAACATAAGTTTTTTGGTATACCATCTTGGAGATGCATACAAATGTCACCAAGCATATACTGTAATTTTCAATGCCTTCACTGCTGGAGGACTAATGCAAGCGATCTTCCTCCGGAAATGAGATGGAAAGAGATTCCAGATGAGAGTTATAAATGGGATGATCCCGAAGAAATAGCAGAGGAGTCAATAAGAATTCAGAGAATGATTGTTCAGGGGTACAAAGGAGTCAAAGTATTCAGCAAAAAGATGCTGGAGGAAGCGGAGAATCCAAAACACGCAGCTATATCACTTACAGGAGAGCCCACCCTTTATCCTTACATAGGAGAGCTTGTTGAAGCCTACAAAAGGAGGGGGATGACCACATTTATAGTGACAAATGGCTCCATGCCTGATGTAATAGAGGGACTTTCCACAGAGCCCACTCAGCTTTATATAACGGTTAATTCTCCAAACAGGGAATCCTTTAACAGAATTTCAAGACCTCTTGTCCCTGATGCTTGGGATAAAGTTGTAAAAACTCTTTCTCTGATAAAATCTCTTACATCTCCTGTTGTCATGAGGATAACAGCTATAAAAGGAGTAAACATGCATCTTGCAAAAGAATTTGCTGAGCTTATTGATAAATTCGAGCCCACTTACGTGGAGCCAAAAGGATATAGTTATGTGGGATATTCAAGAAGGAGGATGTCAAGAGAAAACTCTCCATCGCATGAGGAAGTTAGATCTTTTGCTAAAGAAATAGCAAACCTAACATCTTATAAGATTATAGATGAGCAGAAGGAAAGCAAGGTCGTCCTTTTATCTAAGCTGGATAAACCAATAAGATTTTATTGAGAAGAGGTGATTCTATTGAATATAGTCCTCCTTCTGGGTGGTCATATATTCAATGAACTGAGAGAAGGAAAAATAAGCGAGATAAAGGAGATAGCAGATCTTTTAAGAAGACTTTTAAGAGAGGGAAATAGAATTGTCGTGGTAGCAGGAGGAGGTTTATTAGCAAGGGAGTACATAAGTATATCGGAGAAGCTCGGTGCAACAAAGGCAGTCCAAGATATCATTGGCATAGAGGCAACTAGATTAAATGCAATGGTTTTAATCTCTGCTCTCTTCGATATTTCCTATCCTTATGTCCCTTCATCATATGAAGAGGCCGTCAAAGGTCTTGACTCTAAAGGTCTTGTTATAATGGGAGGAATAGCTCCAGCTCAGTCAACAGATGCAGTAGCTGCGATAATGGCAGAGCTAATAAGAGCGGATATCTTAGTAAAGGCTTCTGAGAAGGGAGGAGTTTATGAGAGGGATCCGAAAGAGGATCCAAATGCAAGAAAATATGATAGAATGACTTATGACGAGCTGGAGAGGATAATCCTTGAAAAGAAGTTTCTTCCAGGAAAATATGATCTTTTAGATCATCTGGCTCTCCTAGTCCTTAAGAGATCAAACATACCCCTAGCTATAGTGCCACCAGATGCTGAGTCGATAGAGAGAGCTCTAAAAGGCGAAGTTATAGGTACACTAGTGAGATTTTGACATTCTTCACGGCTAAAGCTAGGAGATTCTCGGCTTATTGGGATGGTCCTCATCCAATCAGGTTAGAGAGCTGTGCAAGGGTGGCTTTTGCTGTAGGCATGTAACCTATAGTCTGCTTGAATATGTTCATCGCTTTGGCCTTCATAAGCTATATAAAAGTATAGACGATTAATCTTATGATAGAAACTATGGGATTTTCTATTGATTTTGCAATTATTTATATATAAACTAAAATCCGCACATGGTTAAATATTCAAGTCTAGCTGACAACAAGGTGTGCTCATGCTGAGGAGACCTATAAGACCTCCAGCTAAGCCAACTAAGTTAAGGGCCCCTCTTACCCTGAAGAAGTTACTTTTTGAAGCAGTTTTTGGGATTATCTATGCATTATTAACATTTCCCATATCCCTTCTTATAGCAGAGTTCAGCGTCTGGGTGTCAAGCGTGTGGATGCTGACTAAAGCAGATGCATTCAGGAACTTTAATTTATTTTTATGGCTAGTGCAGCTGATGTTCATGATAGTTCCACTGTACCACAAAAGGTATATGAGGGCACTTTTCTTCATCATAACAAGCCTTCTAATATATTATGCTGTCTTCTTTATCGCTGCTTTTGATCCCTTATCCCTGTTTGGTTACTGATCTAACAGGATAGCACAGGCGGAAAAGATCAGAAAGGGTAAGAAGTATGCTCCGGCCGGGATTTGAACCCGGGTCTGAGGCTCGAGAGGCCTCCATGCTTGGCCGGGCTACACCACCGGAGCCCGGAAAATCAGGGGTGTGAAAATAAAAAGCTATATGTCAGACTTATTGAATAGGAATCTTTTTCTTTTTGGTTAAAAAAGCTGGTTGGGGTAGAAATGCCTGCTACTGTTGTTGTTGGAGGGTTCTATGGAGATGAAGGAAAGGGGAAGATACTGAGTTATCTTTCCCTTGCAGATGATGTGGATATAGGAGTCAGAGGAGGGGTAGGGCCAAATGCTGGACACACTGTTGTGTTTAAAGGGAAGGAGTTCAAGCTAAGACAGATCCCATCCGCTTTCGTTAATGAGAGATCTCTTCTCTTGATAGGCCCTGGTGTGTTGATAAATCCCGAGGTCTTTTTCAATGAGATAAAAATCACTGGAGCTGAAAACAGAATATACATGGATAAAAACTGTGGTATAATAGAGAGGAGACATATAGAGATGGATTCCTCTGACCTTCACTTAAAGGGAACTGTAGGCACTACAGGAACGGGAACAGGTCCTGCAAATGCAGAGAGAGTCCTTAGAAAGCTTAAGATAGCAAGAGATGTGCCGGAGCTTCAGAAATATATAGAAGATGTTCCAAAAATAGTAAATGAGGCAGTCGATTCTGGGAAAAAAGTTCTCATTGAGGGAACCCAAGGCACATTTCTCTCCTTATGGCATACAGACTACTATCCATTCTGCACATCCAAAGACACGACTGCCTCAGCTATATGCTCAGACGTGGGTCTGGGACCGAAGAAAATAGATGACATCCTAGTTATATTTAAATCTTATGTAACGAGAGTTGGGGGAGGGCCTCTCGAGAATGAGTACAGTGAGGAGGAGGCCAGAAGGCTGGGAATGCTGGAAGTAGCCACGGTAACAGGGAGAAAGAGAAGGTCGGCTCCCTTCAATTTCAAGCTTGCGAAGAGAGCCGTCATGCTGAATAGTGCCACGCAAGTAGCGATAACAAAATTAGATGTGCTTTTTCCAGGGGCCTCAGGAGCCAGAAGATATGAAGATCTTCCCAGAGAAGCAAGGGATTTCATAGATATGGTTGAGAACGAGCTGAAAGTTCCCGTGACCCTTGTTGGAACAGGAAAAGATGTTATGGATGTAGTTGATATGAGAAAGGAGAAGCTTTAAAATGGGGGCGCCGGGATTTGAACCCGGGTCTGAGGCTCCCGAGGCCTCCATCCTAGCCAAGCTAGACTACGCCCTGCAACTTAATGTGGTCTTTATAAAAACTGTTTCCCTGAGGTAGCAGGAAGATTATGTTTGAGGATATCCTTACTATAAAAAGAGAAATCATGCACACCTTCGATAAAATAGCAGGTGATTACAGCAGCAAGAGGAGAAAGCCTTGGCCTGAAATAAAGCTTGTACACGGCCGAAGAGTATTAGATGCAGGATGTGGACCTGGAAGGAACTCAAAGTACTTTTTAGATGTGGGTTCTGATGTTTTCTCGGTGGATATATCAATAGAGATGCTCAGAATAGCAAGAAAGATGATCCCCGATGCTGAACTAGTACAGTGTGATATCACATCCCTTCCATTCAGAAACAATGCATTTGACTGCATTCTGCTTGTTGCAACACTACATCATGTGCCGTCTAAGCCGGAGAGATTGAAAACGTTAAAGGAGATATTTAGAGTGACATCTTGCGGAGGAGAAGTATTAATAACAGTATGGTCTGTTTTTCAGCCCAGATTTCTCAAAAAAATCCCTAGAATGGCATTAGATAGAATCTTGGGTAGAGTTAAAGAGCTGTGGGACACATATATTCCATGGGGAAAAGAGAAGAGATACTATCACCTCTTCTCAAGAAGAGAGCTTGTGGGTTTAGTTAAAAAAGCTGGTTTTTATGAGATAACTATTCATGAGGAGGGAATTTTTCCCAGAAACCATGTGGTGATAGCTAGAAAGGGAGTCGAAAATGGTGAGACATGCTAGGGTGTTATCAGGAGTGGCTGTAGTAGCAGTAATGACGAAGCCTAGCAAATGCCCTCATGGAAGGTGCTCTTATTGCCCCGGTGGAGAGAATATACCTCAAAGTTATGTAGAGGAATCACCTGTTGTTGTCAGGGCAAGCAAAGTTGGATATGATCCGTATGTACAAGTTCAGGATAGACTGAAACAATTTATGGATGTAGGATACTATCCCTCAAAAGTGGAATTGATAGTGATGGGCGGAACCTTCACAGCAATGCCGCAACAGTATCAAGAGGAGTTCATAAAGGACTGCTTTGATGCCCTGACTGATTTCCCCTCAAGCACTTCTTACAGAAGCAGGGGCATAGAGGAAGCTCATCTGAGAAATGAAAAAGCTAGCTCAAGATGTGTAGCCTTGACTGTGGAGACAAGACCTGATTGGGCAAAGGAAAAGCAGGCAGAATTCATGCTGAGGCTTGGGGTCACTAGGGTGGAGATAGGAGTTCAGTCGATATATGATGATGTGCTGAGAAGAGTTGAGAGAGGTCACACAGTAAGGGATACTATTGAGGCCACAAGAGTATTGAAGGATAAGGGGTATAAACTGTGTTATCATATAATGCCGGGTTTACCAGGAAGTGATCTAGATAGAGATTTTGAGATGTTCAAGGAGATATTCGAGAACAGCTCTTTCAAGCCAGATATGCTTAAAATATATCCAACCTTGGTCATAAAAGGGACAAAGCTGTTTGAGGAGTGGAAGTCAGGAAGATATTATCCTCTAGAGGATGACGCTGCTGTAGATCTTCTGGCAAGAGTCTATGAGATAATGCCCAGATGGATAAGGGTGCAGCATGTTCAGAGGGATATTCCGATCGAGAGAATAGAGGCAGGAGTGAAAAGGAGAAATATAAGGCAATTAGTGGAGGAGAAGTTGGAGAGGAGAGGAATAAGGATAAAGGAGATAAGGTACAGAGAGGTTGGACATGCTATTGCTAGGGGGATAAAGCCAGATTTCAAGAATATAAGCATACTAAGAGAAGATTATGAGGCTAGTGGAGGAACAGAAGTTTTCCTGACCATTGAAGATGAAAAAAATGACGTTCTCATGGGCCTTCTCAGGTTCAGAGTCCCAATCCATGGGAACATTGGAATAGTAAGAGAACTTCATGTGTACGGCATTCAGGTGCCGATAGGCTCATTTAATGAAGAAAGTGCTCAACACAGAGGATTTGGAAGAAGTCTTATGGAGAAGATGGAGGAAATCGCTGTAAGCGACTTTGATGTGAAGAAGATCCTTGTTATATCTGGTGTAGGTGCAAGAGAGTATTTTCGCAAGCTTGGATATCATAGAGAACAGGGAATTTTCTATATGCAGAAGGAACTTTAGCTATGGGGCCGGCGGGATTTGAACCCGCGACCACCAGCGCCCCAGGCTGGCATCCTGAACCAAGCTAGACTACGGCCCCGTTATATGACGGATGCTCCATTGACTTTCAGCAACCACCTGTTTAAAAAAGCTATCGCTGAGAGGATATCGATGTTGGACGATAAGCTGGTTGGTCTGTTATTAGTTATGATTATAGCATTATTAGGTTATAAAAAAGACGCTGTAAATCTATCGGGCCTAGCTTCAGGAATTATCGTAGGATTTGTTACTGTTCTTCTGGGAGGACTTTTGCTATTCCTTCCATTGCTCACTTTCTTCGTTCTTGGATCTATGTTTACAGTGTATAAATATAATTTGAAGGAGATAAAAGGCGCTGCTGAGGACAGAAAGGGAAGAAGAAGTTGGAACAATGTACTATCAAACGGCGTTCCTCCGTTGATCTTCCTGCTTATCTGGAGATTTAGCTCAAACGATGCCTTTCTTTTGGCTTTCTTCAGTTCGATAGCTGCTGACACATCAGATACTTTAAGTAATGAGATAGGAGTTCTAAGCGAGAAGGATCCTATCCTCCTGTTCTCTTGGAAAAGAGTTCCTGCTGGAACCTCAGGTGCTGTATCACTTCTTGGTACAGTTACAGCTTTGCTCTCTCCACTCCCCATATCTTTTGAATCTTACTTTATCTCTGGTGGAAGTATCAGATTTCTTATGATCCCTGCCTTTTGTGGTTTTCTTGGAAGTCTTTTTGATAGTATTCTTGGAGCCTTGGTTCAGGAGAAGAGAATTTGTCCTGTCTGCGGAAGAATAACAGAAAAGAAGATCCATTGCGGCTATTCTACTCGATACGTAGCGGGAGTAAAGGGTTTTGGGAATGGATCTGTGAACTTCACAATGAGCCTTGCAGCTGGAGCTTTATCCCTGGTGATTCCATGATCTCCGTCATAATACCAACGAAAAATGAAGAGAAATACATAAAAAGGTGTCTAATTTCTCTGAACAGACAGAGAGAGTATATAGGGGAGATAATAGTAGCAGATGGGGGAAGCACAGATAAAACAGTGGAAATAGCTAGAAGATACGCAGATATAGTTTTAGTAGATCCTAGGCTTAATAGTCCGGGAAAGGGAAGAAATGCTGGGGCAAATATGGCAAAAGGAGATATACTGGCTTTTGTCGATGCTGATACCTTAGTTAACGATGAATGGGGAAAAGCAATAACCGAGGCATTCAACCAGAAAGGGGTTTTGATGGCCTCTGGTCCTGTTTATCCCTATGACTCAAGCATTTTATTGAAGATCGCCTATATCTTCTCGTACGATTTTCTTGTGAGGGTCACAAGGTTCCTCAGGATAACTCACTTTCTTGGATTAAATGTGGCTTACAGAAAGGACTTCTTCATTAAATTAGGTGGTTTTCCAAATACAAAACTATCTGAGGACATACTGCTCTCAATGAAGGCTAATAAATATGGAAAATCCGTCTTTAGCAGGAAGATGTCTGTTCTAAGCTCAGCCAGAAGATTGAGAAAACAGGGGATCGGATGGATTTTGTTATATCTAATATTTAATGAATTGAAAGTTATTTTTAAAGGAAAACCCCTTGAGTACTATCCTGAAGTAAGATAAAAATAATAATACTTTACTTCGATTGTTCGCACAGGTAGTACACTAGAAAGCAACCCTCTTAAACAAACCGAAAACTTTATATACCGATTGATACCTATTTTAGTTGATAAAAAGTTTTCGGTTTGTGAGGGGTTAGTCTTGGAAAAAGAGGAGGAACTTAGATGCCCCAGATGTGGGAGTACTAATATAATAGAAGATCCTGATGCAGGTGAGCTAGTTTGCGCTGATTGTGGTCTTATAATATCTTCTGGCGTTCCCACAGAGAGAAAAGAATGGAGAGCTTTTGATTCAGATGAATACATAAAGAGAGCCCATACTGGGGCTCCGATATCTCCTACAAGACCAAGTTTTGGTCTGGATACAGGTTTTATTGGTCAGGATAGCGTGAGTAAAAAGTCCGCAAAAAGGTTTCAGAGAACAAAGAAGCATGTCAGTGACTCGAAGGAAAAGACAATAGAACCAGCCCTCATGAAGATAAAGGATGTTGCTGAGACATTGAACATACCGGAAGAGGCTGTGGAGGATGCTGCCATGTTATATAGAATGGCTGCAGGAAAGGGATTAGTAAAGGGAAGGAGCATGGATGCGATGGTGGCTGCTGTGATCTATGCTGCATGTAGAAGGATGGAGATCCCAAGAACTCTTGAAAGCATAGCAGAATTTTTTGGACTCAAGGAGAAGGATGTGGGCAGAAGCTTCAGGTTTCTCTTCAGAAAACTAGGAATAAAAATACCTCCTCCCAAGCCGGAGAAATTTGCTTATCATATATGCACTAAATTAGGTCTCTCAGAGGAGGTAGCAACCCAAGCAACGAGAATATTAAAGCTTGCGAGAAAGATGGGTGCTACAATGGGAAGAGAGCCCGTGGGTGTAGCCGCTGCTGCTGTTTATATGGCTTGCCAAGAGCAGGGGATTCACAGAACACAAAGAGAACTAGCTCAAGCAGCTGGAGTTACTGAGGTCACTGTAAGGAACAGGTATAAGGAGCTTCTTGAGAGAATAAGACCTACTCTGAAGCAACAAAGCACTGAAGGGGAATGATATAGCCCGCCTAGGTTATTTAGTATGAATAGCTGCTATTCTTATGTAATTTTGAACTATCTATCTGTTTTTGGGCTGAGAATTAGGTTATAAAGGCCTTAGATTGCCTGAAAGAAGCTCTTTGAGATATACAGATACACCCCCTAAAGAGGATTAACATATTTAATCTGATCTTCGGATAGCAGTCAAGAAGTTGGCCTTAAAAGAAGTATTACAACAGGATAATTGAGCCAATGAGCATGAATAATTCACCCTTGTTCTGTTGTTTTTACCATTAATCATAAGGAGACGTTAACCGGTAAGCTTAAATTCCGACCTTAAACAACTGACAGGAGAAGGGAAGTTTTATGGTTGAGGATAGGTGTCCTGTATGTGGTCTTCCTAAGGAATTATGCGTTTGTGGAGAGATTAAGAGAGAAGAACAGAAGATAACAGTGAGATCAGAAAGAAGGAAGTATAGAAAGGAGGTTACATTAATAGAAGGCTTAAATCCTGGGGAGCTGGATATTAGATCGTTGTTAAAGGATATGAAGAGCAAGCTCGCATGCGGCGGTACATATAAGGAGAAAGAGAAGACCATAATACTTCAGGGAAATCATGTGAAAAAAGTCAAGCCGATGCTTATAAAGTGGGGGATCCCTCCGGAGAAGATAGAACTTCTAGGTTAAGTTTTTAAATGGAACATTGAGGATAGGCGTATGTACGAGTGTATGAGATGTGGTTACGTTTTCTCGAAAAGCGAGATGGAGGAATTCTTTAAGGACTATAAGTGTCCTCGGTGTGGTTATAGAATAATAAAGAAAGTGAGAAAGGAGGATATAAAAAGAGTGAAAGCCATTTGAAAAGGGGATTTTACTTGAGCTCCCTCTACAGAAGAGCAGCAAAAGAGATAGTGTACATCATTTTAGTAGCTCTATTATTGCTAGTCCTTGTAGATTTTGGACTAAATTTAGTTTTTGGGGTTAAGTATCCGCTAGCTGTTGTTATGTCAGGATCTATGAAGCCCACACTTGAACCAGGGGATTTAATCCTGGTGCAAAAAGTGGATCCCATGAACCTTAAAGTAGGGGATATAATTGTCTTTGAAGTACCATGGAGCAGCACGCCAATAGTCCACAGGGTAGTGGCGATAGAGGATGGTAAAATTTTCACTAAAGGTGACAACAATCTCTATCCAGATCCCGGCTACAGATCCCCTGAGGATATCTATGGAAAGGTGATTGAGGTATCCGGTAATCCGTTTAGGATTCCTCTCGTAGGATATATACTTGCTTTTACACAGACTATCTATGGAAAGGCTATTTTAGTTGTCCTGCTGGCAATAATGGTTATAAGGGACATATACAGAAAGGAATAAGGATTATCATTAATCTGAAGGACAGAAAAAGAAAGATGTTAAAGTGGGCCGGGTGGGACTCGAACCCACGGCCTCCGCCTCGTCAAGGCGGCGTCATAGCCGCTAGACTACCGGCCCATACCATATCACCGCTATCTAAATAAATTTTCCTCCTTAGCAAGGGTATATATATCTGTTATTGATTGAACTAATCTTGTTATAGTATTGAACATAGCCCTTGCTTTTGTTATCTCATCTGCGCTGAATTTCACCAAGAGAGTGTCATCTGTCCTCTCAAATAAGATATCCTTATAATCAGGCTTGAGCGAGAGCGTTATCAAATTCAGAAATTCCTTATCTCCCCTAAGCCTTATCTCTATCTCTATCAAATAAATATGCCACCCCTTTTATGTATATTCTGGGTCCCAGCTCCTCCACTGGATCCGTCAAAAAGAAGCTTATTGCCGGTCTTTTATTTAGATGAACAAACAACACAACATCTGAGTCCACTTTCCCGAGCTCTTCTGTCTTTATGGGACACTCGAGCACTGATATGCCCATCCCCTCTCCTAATAAATTTGACAGCTCCTTCATATTATCATCAGAAAAAGCTATCTCAATTGTCTCCACTTTTGGAACCCTTTTTTCTGTAATCTCTCTTCTTAAAGCAACCCCAGAAAACAGAATTGATCTTGGATTGGGTTCCGGCGGAGTCTTTGCGACATCGAAAAATCTCATTCTAGACGGATTCCCTTTTATCTGATCTATTATGACAAGTTTAGATGCACCAAGCCTTATGGCCCTCTCGGACAGGTCGATTATAGAGCTTTTTCCTCTGTTTACCTTTATAGCTCCAGGAATAACTCTGCACAAGTCCTTTATAAAGGATCTAGTTCTCTGAGATGGATATCTTGATGTGGTGAATATAATCAAGTAGGATCACTGCTGTAGCGCTGATTCTGCATGAGTCGCTATAGAGGTTTCCGGTTCCCAAGCACCTCCTGTGAACTCAAAACCACATTTTCTGCATCTCCAAACGCCAACAAACACTCTTTTGACAGCCAAAGCTCCACAGTTGGGGCATTTATACACTGCCTTACTTTTCATTAAGACCTGCTCAGCTCTTCTTCTCACTCTGTATCCATACTTAACGGACGATATCTTTGATCTAGGCGGTCTCTTGACCAACTCTTAACACCTCCTCAAGCACAGACATCAACTCCTTCCTCTTCTCCCTGGCAATCTCATACATCTTTTTAATCTCAACGTCTCTAAAGAACCCCTTTCTTAATTGTATAGAACATATTCTCCCTTGCCCATCTATGGCCATCGTGATCATCGCATCGGATGCTATTTCTTCGTCTAGATTAGGATCTAGGAGTATGTAGTCCCCTATCTTAACAAATGTGAAGTTCATCACCGGATCGCTAACCGGAACTGAAATCTGCTCGTTCATCACCGCTGGTGTTCCATCTGAGCTCAAGCTTACCTTTGGGATTTTAGATTTGGCGAGCGCTATCACAGTAGCTAGCGTGAGAGCATCCGCTAAGTTGCCCTTGTGATCCAATACATACATGTCCAGAAATAAAAGATACACAAGCTTTCCTGGAACTATTACTAATTTATCTAAGTCAACATATTTGGAGCTCCTTAAAGCTCTATCCACTATTCTAGCTAGCTCTATTGAGTTCTCATCTGGAGGACCTGGTTCAAAGCTTGGCGATGCAAGCGGAAGCAACTCTACATTAGAGACCATTACTCCCTTTTCTGGGGTGTCAGGAAACGGCTCTCCTATATCTGCGCTTACCCCAACCAGAACCTTAGTTCCGCCCAACGAAAGCCAAGCCTCCCCGCAGGATTTGGTGTAAGATCCTGGTCTTACCTCTATTTCTCTCATTTCATAAAAGGATCTTCCATCAACCCTCTTTCCATTTTTCAATTCCTTCAGCATATATTCCTTCATCAGAGATGAACCTATGCTTTCTTCATACAGTTTGACCCCCTCCCACAACTTTTCTTTCCACGAACACAAAAGGCCTTCTCAGAGCCTCTTTTTGTAACTCATACACGAGTTCACAGCAGGACATACCGAGAGATAATGCCTCATTGAATTGGGATTCGTCCATCGGACCATCCATTTGCAGTAAAGTTATCACTCTGTCCTCGAACATCACAGCTATAGGCATGTCAGCATCTCCCCACATGTCCTCATCATGTCCAGGATCCACAACAATGACATCGCCTATTTTCCCTATAGAGCAAGCAGCAACAAGCCCCCTCATCGCTATTCCAGCCTCTGCTAATGCTAAAGAGGCTGCTGTTATTCCAGCCACTCTAGTGCCAGCATCTGATCTGAGGACTTCAACAAATATATCTATCGCCGCTCCTGGATACTTCTCGACGAAAATAGCCTGTTCTAGTGCGTTTCTTATAACTTTTGATAGCTCAATGCTCCTTCTGTCCGGCCCAGGCTTTCTCCTCTCCGGTGTGGAGAAGGGGGCCATGTTGTATCTAACTCTCACTAGGGCTCTGTCCGGCAAAGCCATGTGTTTTGGATGCACTTCTCTCGGCCCAAATATTGCTGCAAGTATTCTGTTTCCTCCCCATTCAACTAGAGCTGAGCCATCAGCTCTATCAAGCACTCCAACTTCCATTTTTATCGGTCTCATCTCCCTCGGTCTTCTGCCATCAGTTCTAAGACCATTCTCATCTATCAGCTTCTCAGGCCTTCTCTCAACGTACAACATCAGGAACCACCTGCTAAAATCGTATCTAATAGTTTTGATATTCTATCGCTTAGACCTGATATGTGGGATTCCTCCTGTATCACCTCAAGCGCCCTCATTATCGCCATAAGACTCCTGTGATCCCTTGGCTTCACCACAACAAATCCGTTCTGAGCAACCAGTATCTCGCTCCCAGTTTTGCTCGAAAGTATGTTTAACATGGAACCTCTCCTCCCTATAACCCTCGGAACCTTAGCTGGATCTATTTCCAGTAAAACACAACCCGATATCTTGCCCAAACCCTCAAATTCTAGCGTTAAGAGTGGGCTTGACATTCCATCAAAAGCCTTCACCTTGGCTAGTATGACATCGCCTACCTCAAGACCCAATTTGTTGTTTCTTGGCGGGACTATTACAGCAGTGAATGGAGAATTTATATCGACAAGTATAGTTCCCCCGGATATCTTTTCTATTTTTCCAACGACTAAATCATTCACTTTTGGAATATAAGCTGATGCAAGTGGAATTACATCCACTTTATTGCCCTCTAAAGATGCCAAACCCAGAAGAGCCGATCTCAAGAAGCCCTCCTTGTCGATATACACATTATCTCCTGGTGTCATCCCTTTTGCAATTTTTTGCCCGGGAATCACAATTTCCCTATCCTTAACATAGACTTCAGATCTGTTCAAAGCTCCACTCTCCCCCCTATTTTTCCAATCCTCTCTGTTACAAGCATCTGAGCACCAACTGGTATCTCCACATGAAAACTGACAGTTGATCCATCTTCGGACCACTTTTCTGATAGTATATCTCCCTGTCCCTTGAGGAAACCTCTGACCTCTGACCAGCTTGAAGCTGGCACTATAACTTTTATTTTAATCTTAGAACTTTTTAATGGAAGATACTTTCTTATTTGTTCAACTACATCCTTAACCTGTCTTTCTGGTTCCTTAAATGGATCTATTTTTGCCTTGGACTCTTTTATTGCACTTATTATTCTCTGAAGAGAATGAGGCGCATTTGTATTTGGATCTACATAATTCTTCTGTATAAAGCTTGCTATCCAGTTCATCTTCTCCTCCTGCAGCTTTTTCCTTCTCTCAGCAGTTATCTGGACCTCCCCCTCCCTTATTATTATCTCAGCTATTTTATATATGTCAGTAGTACCAAAAACAGAATTAAGATCAGATTTTGAGGCTTTCTGTCCCTTCTTGAAGTCGGTAAATACCTCCTCCAGAGCTATCACATCGCTTATCGGGATCTTCTTTCCCTCGAGCAGCTGGTATGCCTTATCTGCATTTACCACTATTTCGAATTTTTTCCCTCCTTTTTCCAGCCTAGCAAGCACTGTTTCAGTCATGTTATCTTCCCCTTAAGAGGGCTTCTCCTCTCTTGGAAGCTTGTTTATTATCCTCTGTATTTCCTCCTTTGTAAGGAGCCGGAACTCCTTCGTTTTTGTGTCTATAACAGCCATCTCAACTGTGTTTTCATTTATAGGCTCCTCCTGTCCCTTTGCTGCAGCAGATACAGCAAGAACTAGAGCTTCCTCAAGCGACATATCCGGCTTGTATCCATCTCTGAGGTAATCGTTCACCTTATCTGAATTCATGCCTGCTGCATAAGCTTCATAACTGTAAAATGCTCCACCAGGATGTGTTATGTAAAGCTCGGGCTGATCGTCAACCCCTCCAAATATCATCATGACACCAAATGGTCTGAGACCAGCATACTGGGTATACTGCTGCTTAAACATGGCTATCCTCTTTGCTAAGTTCTTCACAGTTATAGGTTCTCCGTATATTAGTTTATTGTATTGTGCCTCCTGTCTGCTTCTGTCTATGAGCATTAAGCCGTCTCCTACAAGCCCTGCAGCTATAGCACCTATGTGCTTGTCTATCTGGTGTATTTTTGTTGGTGGTTCGGCTAAAGGCGAGACATATTTCTTCACAGCAAGAAGTACTACACCCTCCTTGGACTTAACTCCCAGCGCTAATGCAGCTCTTTTTGTCGCAGCTAGAGCATATTCCACCTGAAGAAGCCTACCATCCGGACTGAAGACGGTTATAGCCCGATCATATCCCCGAGAAAGTTGTGGAAATACCAAACTTCTCACCTATCTTTTGTTGTCGCAGAGGGCTTATAAAGAGTTTATTTTTTATATATCAGCTAAAATATTATATTATATTAGGCTTTCCCTCCCTATTTAAAACCTCCCTTATCTTCCTCAAAGACCCGGAGATCGAGAGGATCCGCAAGTAGCCCTGGGCCTCCGGGAGACATGTTACTAAAAGGAAGATTACATCACTATATGACTTATTAGTACATTTTATAACTCCATATGACCCATTAAAATACATAACTTTAAAATCGATTGTTGAACCGCACACAACACCGTACATCTTGCTTCTTGCTTTCCTCAGAAGATCAGATAGATCTCCCTGAAATTCTGGCTCCACCTTGAAGAGAATGTACCTCCTTCTATCCTTTACTCCAATGGGTATCTTAGGCTTTAACTTTTTTCTTCTCAATCTGGACCATAACATACTTAGCCACCTTAATATCCTAAACTTCAACCTTTTTCACACCCTTGTCAAGCAGATTTCTCCTCTCCAAAGCGTGATATGGATAAGTGCTCACCGAGCAGACCCACCTATCCAAACTACCTCCTAGTAAAGAGTATGCCACAGAATAAGAAGCTATTTTATCGAGAAGATGACCGCTAGGAGATCTCATCCTTGTGATTATAACCGGGACCTTCCTGAAGAAAGCTATCTCTATTTCCCTCCTAATATTTCCAAGGTTTATACCTTTCTTTGCCATTGAAAGCAAATCTAAGAGAGGCACCTCCAAGAACCCTTTTTTCTCCTCCAGATAAACAGCACAGACATCATCAAATATCATATCAGGAACCTTTATCACAATAGAGTCTATTATCTTCGCTTTAGATGCCTCTCTGCACTCCACTAAGGAGTGAGGAACAGCTGAAAGATAATCCACTAGAGGTCTCAACTTTCTGGCAGTTTGCATCCATTTACTTTCAGACGTGTCCACTTCTGCTGTTAAAATAATCTTCACATCATCTTGGAATGTTATATTCTTCTTATCTTCCTTGGACGATATGATAACACCTATTGCAGCAAGACCAATTATTTTAGCTCTTTCAAGATCGTTTCTATAATTAAGAGCATCAGAGAACTTTAAATCAATGAACTCATTTGCCGGCAAGGAGATCATCCAGCACTTCTGAGAGGAGATCTTTAACTGAGTATGGTTTATAATAGTGAATTATAAGTTTTACAGCTCCTCCGTATCCTCCTTTGAATAGCGATAGATCTTTGAGAAGTAACTTCTGCTTATCAAATCTTATGTGCAACTTAGCACCCTCCAAATTTCTATCCAGCGAACTTGCTATTTCCTCTATCACTGATCTTTCCATCCTACTTTTTATGGAGTTCCACTTGTCCTCAGCTTCTTTCCCCTCTATAGAGAGCAAAATCCTTTTTATTGTAAAGCCATGTTCCGAGTGCACTTTCATTACAGTAAAATCTCTGTCCTCCTCTATTAAGTTCCTTATTATCGTCTGAGCAATATCCACTCTCTCTGTTGGATATGTAAGGAAGTCTACTTCCAGCCTCCTCACCTTAAGGCCCATCAAAGTTTACTCCTTCTCTTCTTTTTCAATCTTTTAACATGAGGAGGTATTCCTCTACTTTTCCTAAGACCTCTCATCTTTTTTCCAGCGCTTGTCAGACCTCTGAAAACTCTCCTCTTATTGGCTGGATTGAGAAGCCAGTTTAGGTCCTTGTCCGATTTAATAGCTGGGTTGTGTGGATCCACCATTATGACCTCATACCAGAAGTACTTTCCATCCTCGGCCACATAGTAGGAGTTCAGAACCTCCATATTTGGAAACTTTCTAGCAGCTCTCTCCTCTGCTATAAGCCTTATGCTCTTCGCTGGAGTTAGCTTTTCCACTCCCATTCCTGCTGGTTTTCTTCCTGCTCTAGGTCTTGGCTTTCTCCTCCCTCCTCTTCTTACCCTAACTCTTACCACTATAATTCCTTGTTTGGCCTTGTATCCAAGCTCCCTAGCCCTGTCCAGTCTAGTGGGTTTATCCACTCTGACAACGGCGGGCTGTCTCCTCCATTCCACCAACCTAGCTCTCCAGAGTTTTACCAGCTCTGGATCCTTCTTTCTATTTCTCCATATGTACATCTCGTAGAACCTTGCTGGCAATTCCTTCACCTTGCTCGAGGAGCTCCTCTTGTGGGATTTAAAACCTAACTTTTTAATATATGTAGTTTTGCACATAAAGTATAAAAGGAAAGGTTGCTTCACTTTGAGATGCTCTTAGGAATAGTTGGAAAGACAAATGTGGGAAAAAGCACTTTTTTCTCAGCTGCCACTATGTCTGAGGTGGAGATAGGAGATAGGCCTTTTGTCACAATAAAGCCAAACGAGGGCATTGGATATGTGAGAGTTAGGTCTGTCTGCACAGAGCTTAATGTGAAGTGCAATCCCAAATACGGTTGGTGTAATGGAATAAACAGATTCGTCCCAATCAAGCTGATGGATGTGGCAGGCCTTGTTCCAGGAGCACATCAAGGTAGAGGATTGGGCAACCAGTTTTTAGATGATCTAAGGAAGAGCGATGCAAATATAATAATCGTAGATGCTGCTGGATCCACGGATGATGAGGGTAGACCAGTCCCCCCTGGAACTCACGATCCCATAAGGGATGTTCAGATAGTTGAGGAGGAGTTCACCCTCTGGATTGCTGGAATTTTGAGAAAAAATTTAGAAAAGGTATCTAGGAGGATACTATCTGGAGAAAAACCGGAAAAGTTGCTTTCTGATGTGTTGTCTGGGCTAGAAGTTAAACCTGAAGATGTAAAGAGAGCGATGGATGAGAGTGGGTTAAATCCAAAGATTCTTCTTCAAGGAAAAAATGAAGACATTCTAAGGTTTTCGGAATGTTTGAGGAGAAATTCTAAGCCCTTTTTAATAGCTGCGAACAAGATAGATGTATCAAAAGCTGGAGAGAATTTTGAGAGAATGAAAAAAGAGCTTAGAGAGGTTGTAATTCCAGTTTCGTCTCAAGCCGAGCTGATACTCAAGAAAGCAGCTAAAAGCAAGCTAATAAAATACGAACCAGGAGACAGCAGCTTTTCCATCATAGATGAGGCAAAATTGACCGATGCACAAAGGAAAACCCTAAAGTTAATTGAAGAAAGGGTCTTAGATGTTTATGGATCGACAGGCGTGCAGAAAGTGCTGGAATCTGCTGTATTTGATGTCCTAGGATCTGTTGTGGTTTTTCCTGTGGAAAATGAAAATAAATTCTGCGATAAAGATGGAAACATCCTTCCAGATGCTTTTATAATGCCAAAAGGATCTAGAGTTATCGATCTTGCAATGAGAATACATAGCGAGGTAGCCGAAAGAGCTGCCTTCGCAATAAACGCTAGAACTAAGGAGAGAATCTCTTTAGAGACAGAACTTAAGCACAGAGATGTTATTAAAATATTTTTGAGGAGATGATTACACAATAATCCATCCGTTTACTCTACATGCACACCTGATAGCTTGATTTGAGGATAATATCAGACCATATTCCGATGGGGTTAGCTCTATCCCCTCCGCATAAGATCCATCGCAAAGAACAGATCTCTTAATCATAGTATTATCGCCTAAAGAGGCCCCTTTCATCAACACAGAGTCCTCTACAGAGCTGTTTTTCCCAATAATGTTGCCTTCCTCAAGTGTGACGTTCTTTCCAATGAACCCCCTTATGAAGGAGTCCCTTCCTATATATGCTGGGCCCTCCAGTTTTTTATCCTCATCTACCTTGAAATCCCCTCCAATGATCAAAGGTCTTTCTATCTTCGTTCCTTTGGGTAGGGGATCAGTAAAGCCGCCCAGAATATCCTCAAATAAGTATTTCTGGGCCAAAAAAATATCCTCAAATCTGCCTATATCGGTCCATTTATCACCTAAATCGACTAAAGCCACCTTGTCTCCCCTTGTAACAGCCCTTGTTATGGCGTCTGTTAACTCATATTCCCCTCGAGGAGATAGGCTTATGTTCTTCAAATGGTCAAATATTGTCTGCGAGAAAAGAAAAACCCCAGCGACAACCATATTGGATGGCTCTTCTCCCTTTTTAGGTTTCTCTATAATTCTCTTTAAATAACCATTTTCCTGAAGGATGACCCCATAATTCCAAGGATCCTTTACCCTTGCAACTCCAACCACGTGATCAGCTCTGTCCTTGGCGGATATCAGCTCATCCAGCATGTTCCATTTGAAGTAAACATCAGCATATGTTAGGATAAAATCCTCCTTCAAGGAGCCTTCTAGATTTAAAAGGGCATCTCCAGTTCCCATGAGCTCTTTCTGCCGGAATATTCTTATGCTACTATAGGAGAACAGGTGTTTCTCGACAAGCTCACATAAGTGGCCTACAAGAACAGATATTTCGGCTACACCGGATTTAAACAGGGCGGAAATATGATAATCCAATAAAGAGGTCCCGGCAAGAGGTATGAGGGGTTTTGGTCTGGTTAGGGTTATAGGTCTAAGCCTCTTCCCCTTTCCCGCTGCTAACACTCCTGCTTTCAACTTCTCCTCTCACCACTTCTGGAAGAGCTTCGCCAAACCTTAAAACCACTATTTTTCGCGGCTCTATATTTTTAACTGGGGCTATCTTCGTCGATAATCCCTGGATATTTGTGTTTATTTTAGCTGGGTCCTCGAATATAGAGGATCTCACTAGTTCTTCCAAGGAAAGCTGGGGTATTAACTCATCTAGATACTGTTTAGCTCTCAACCTTATAGCAGTTTCCTGGCTGTGTCTAACTCTCACAGCTGTTGTTATAAGATAGAACACTCTAACATGATGCCCATCTTTTGTTATGCCCTCTGACATAACATCTATTCTGCTCGTCCTCCTTTGTATTATCGACCTGAGATAATCCCTGTTAAGCAACTCCTTGACGAATCTCGCATAGGATTTAGAGCCATCAACCCTGAATATCTTGAATACCAGTTTGTATTTTTCATGTGCAAAATCTCCTGTTATATCTCTGACAGATACCTCCACGTTTCTTCCTATCAGACTGTCCTGATCGGAGGCTAGGGTTTCTCCTAGCCATTGGCCTGGAAACACATCAGCAGCATAGATCTGGAACCATGTCTTCGATCTCTTTGCCTTCTTCTTTCCACTTGACGACAAATTTTCTCCTCCCTATGCTGAGATAGACGATCAAACTTAAATTTACTTCTGGTGATTGCCAGCTGCTTGGGTTTAAAAATTTTTATCCCATCAACATTGTAAGAGCTGTTATGATCAGAATAGAGGATGTAACTTTTACCTATGCCGGAAGGAAAAAGCCTGCTATAAGGAATGTAAACCTTGATATAAATCGTGGGGAGTTTATTCTAGTAGTTGGAGCCAGTGGAAGTGGAAAATCCACATTGTTGAGGCTCTTAAATGGACTTATACCGCATTTCTATGAGGGGGAGTTCAGGGGAAGAGTCTTAGTTGATGGTGTTGACACAAGGGAAACCAGCGTATCAAAGCTATCTAGAAAGATCGGTTTGGTATTTCAAAACCCAGATAACCAGATAGTAACTTTGCATGTGAAGAGAGAGCTTGCATTTGGGCTTGAGAATATAGGAATGAGGAGGGAAGAGATAGAAAAGAGGATAAGAGGAATTATAAAGGAGATTCATATGGAGAGAATCGAGGATAAATACACGGATGAGTTGAGTGGAGGGGAAAAGCAGCTTCTGGCCATAGCCGCAACCCTTGCGATGGAGCCCGATATAATAGTCTTAGACGAGCCTACAAGTGAGTTGGACACTGCTAACGCTATGAGAATAGCAGGTATATTGAGGAAAGTCCATGAAAAGGGGAAGGGTGTGATTGTATCGGAGCACAGACTGGATCTTTTCATCCCCTTAGCTGATAGAATAGTTGTCATAGACGATGGAGTTATAGTAGCAGACGGTCCTGCCAAAAAAATAGTCAAAGAAGTAGATTTCGCAAAACACAGAATAAATGAGCCCCTAGCTATAAGAATTTACAGAGAGGTCACTAGAAGAGGAATTAGTATTGAAGAAGTTCCACTGGGAGTGAAGGACATCATAGAATTTCTAAGAAAGGTGAGAGGGAATTGATAGAGATAGAAAGAGTGAGTTTTAAGTATTCAGGATCAAATGAATATGCGTTAAAAGACCTAAGCCTCTCCATAAGCAGGCCTAGTATAACAGCTATCGTTGGAAGAAATGGTGCTGGAAAATCCACATTGTTGAGGCTCTTAAATGGACTTATACCGCATTTCTATGAGGGGGAGTTCAGGGGAAGAGTCTTAGTTGATGGTGTTGACACAAGGGAAGTTGATATCTCTGATCTCTCAAGAAAGGTGGGTTTAGTATTTCAGAATCCAGAGCATATGTTCTTCTCCGAGACTGTATGGGATGAAGTCATCTTTGGACCTAAAGCACTGGGAAGGAATGATTTTGAGGAATTAGGGGAAAAAGCATTGAGATTAACCGGGTTAACTGATATGAAGGATTATCCTCCTTGGTCTCTCAGTGGAGGAGAGATGAAGAGGCTATCTATAGCCTGCATCTTGTCCATGGAGACTGATTATATAGCCCTGGATGAACCAACTGTTGGACAAGATGCTGTATCAAGGAGGGAGCTAATAGAGATCTTGAGGAATTTAAGGAATATGGGAAAGGGAATTATAGTAGTTTCTCATGATTTAGAATGGATCTCCGACCTTAGACCGGATAGAATAATTGTGATCAGAGATGGTTATGTGTTTGTAGATGGAGGTCGTGATCTCTTAGCTGATGTCACTATACTGGCTAGAGCGGGTCTAATTCCTCCAATGAGTGCGATAATTGGAAGAGCGATTGGAGTGAGAGGTTTTGGGATTGATGACATCTTGAAGGAGGTCTTAGGTTGATAGACCCTACAAGGATATTCAAGGCATTTCAGATATCAAAAGAAAGAACTCCATACTCATCGCTTCATCCGATGACAAAATTCCTAATATTTTTGTCGTTTTTAGTGATCCCATTGCTAAGAGATGATATAATCTCACAATTATCCATATTTCTGCTTCAAGTGCCTATTATGATCTGCTCAAAAACTGGAAAAAGAATAGGAGAAAGTCTTAAGGGGTCTTCTCTATTTCTCATAATGATAATTGTACTCAATTATATATTTATAAGGGATCTTCTCTATAGTATAGCAATGGGATTGAGGCTGACAAACCTGCTTGTGGCTTCAGCCATTTTAATGGTAGCAACGAACCCAATGGAGATAGGGGATATTCTATCTATGATCAGAGTTCCGTATTATATAACCTTTTCATTTGTTATAGCTCTCAGATTTGTACCTGTCCTCGCAAGAGATGTTGAGAACATAGTTGTGGCTCAGAGAAGTAGGGGTATGAAGATTGCTACTGGAGGGCTTCTGAAAAGGGCGAGAAGCCTCATTCCTCTTCTTATTCCAATGATAATAATATCTATAAGGAGAAGCCAGCAGTTGAGCGAGGCTCTCGAGGTAAGAGCTTTTGGAAGTGGAAAAAGGAGTTTTTATTACTCTTATAGATGGAGCTACTCTGATATAATTTTTATCTTGTATACTATTATATGTTGGATAGTTATAGTGAGAGGGTATCCTTTCCCCTAGTTCCACTCTAGATCTTCTAGGGCTTGAGGGGAATGGATGAGTTTTCCTCTCCACGAATTCACCTATGGAGGTGAAGGAGATGAAACAGCATGGTGTGTCTGCTGGAGATTTATACAATCAGAACCCACACATTTCCGGATCCCTGGGTTTCACAATCTCCCTCACGAATACCGTTGCATAAGATCCTGAATTCAAAAAGAAACTCATAAAAACAGTTTTTCCAAACACAAAAACCTTCAAATCTTTAGCTATGGAAATCCCTGGCCTCAATGATCCCAGAGAAGAGCATTCAGGGATCTCTTTTATAAGGAAGTCATCTAAACTGATATTATCCTCTTTCAACATCTCTTTGAGCAGTTTATCCATATATGGATTTTTCACTTTTGTATATGCTCCAGGTACTGGTATAAGAAGAGTTCCCTCCTGCCTTCCATCATACCTCCTTACCCAACCATCCCTTCCTAGAACAAGATCTCCCTCCATCGGGTTAAGTTTATCTAAAGCCCTTTTGGAGAGAAGCTTGTTGAACAAAAATGATTGATAGGATTGCACAAGAATTCTCAAAATTCCCACTCCAACCGATCTAAGAGACCTTATGTAATCACTCTCAGGCGTTACCTTAAATCCCCTTTCCGCCAATGCTTCTAAAGCATCCTTAAATCTCCTCTGCAATATCATCCTTCCTATCTCATGGTTAAATGGTCTCTTATACCCAAACCTCTGATATCCATAAAAATTTAAAAATCCTCTCGAGGCAAGTTTTGCTAGATTTACGGCTTTTTCAGGACAGGTCTCTCTAATCCCTATAATGAATTTATTTCCCGATCCAATACCGGGAGCAAGAAACTTATCATATTTTCCCACCAATCTTATTGTAATTCCATCTCCTTTACAAAAACTTCTTCCCCTGACCTCGCTTGTAGCAAACTGAAAGGAGATCGATCTTTTATCCTTCATTCCGGCAAAACCAATTTTATCAACTCTTATCCCTAACAATGAAGATACAACACTCTTTAACCTGAGAAAATCCACTGGCATTGTCTTTGCAATAACATAGAGAAAATATCCCCCTTTTCCATCAAACCCATTCCTCATAGCCGAGGATGCTGTAATTCCATCCAAAACCTCGTCAACCAAGAAATCGCTCAATCTTCTCCGCAAATATCCACTTGAGAAATCATTAGTGAGGTAGCACATCATCCCAAGCTCTTTGTCTATATCAGGAGGTTCCAAATAGCTCACCTTAACAATTTCAATCCACCAGTTATTTTATCTATTCTCTCGGAGAGGTCTGGTCCTACGGCAACAGCTGTTGCAGTTCCGGGTGGTATCTCAGTTAGTCCGGCATCCCTGACCAGATAGCATGCTAGTCCAGAGGATTTAGCCTCCTCATAGATTTTCATAAGCTCCTCCTCAGACTTCACCTCAACAACGACCTTCTTGGATCCCTCCTCCTCCCAAATTTTGAGGAGATCCGGATATTTCTTCCTAGCTTCTTCGACAGCACCACAAGCAGCATGAGCAACTTGAACAGCTATCTTTCCTCTACTCATTTCCAGATCAGTTCTAACTACTATAACTTGTTTGGTCCTCATTATGTGAAGATCATCAGTAAGGCTTAATTATATTGTGGGTTGTCTTTACTCAATGGGAGTAAAAATAGGAGATCTGGTGACAGCAGTTGAGATAGAAATAAAGGACCTCTCAGGAAAGAAAATAGCCATAGATGCTTTTAACACAATGTACCAATTTCTCTCGAAGATAAGACAGCCAGACGGCTCTCCTCTTATGACAAGCAAGGGGGAGATAACCTCAGTTCATTCTGGCATACTTTACAGGACAGCAAACTTACTTGAGGATGGGATAATACCAGTTTATGTGTTTGATGGGGAGCCTCCTGAATTCAAAAGGGAAACTGTGGAGAAGAGGAGGGAGGAGAGAGACGAGGCAAAAAAGAAGTGGGAAGAAGCCCTAAAGATGGGAGATCTTGAGTCAGCGCAGAAGTATGCACAAGCAGCCCTCCTTCTCACAGAGGAAATGATAGAGGATGCAAAAAAGATACTGAAGTTGATGGGAGTTCCTGTTGTCCAAGCACCAAGCGAGGGAGAAGCTCAAGCAGCTCATATGGCTAGAAAAGGAGATGTATTTGCAGCAGCATCTCAGGATTATGATTCTCTCCTATTTGGCTCTCCAAGACTCGTGAGAAATCTCACAATAACCGGAAAGAGGAAGCTTCCAGGAAAGGATGTCTATGTGGAAAATCCACCGGAGATAATAGAGCTGGAGAGGACTCTGTCGGACCTAGGAATAACTAGAGAACAGCTGATAATAATTGGGATAATAGTAGGAACTGATTACAATCCAGACGGAATAAAAGGTTATGGGCCAAAAAGAGCTCTAGAGGTTGCTAAAAAATGCAAAAAGCCAGAAGACATAACTAGATTTGTTGAATGGAGTTTTGATATAAGTCCAGTAGACCTCTACAATTTCTTCTTAAATCCTCCTGTCACGGATAGCTATAATGTGGACCTATCTCCACCAGACAAGGAGGGCCTAATAAGGTTCATGGTAGATGAGCATGAGTTCTCGGAGGATAGAGTGAGGAAAGTGGCTGAAAGAGTTGAGGAAAGCTTTAAGAGGGCTAGCTACAAGGGATTGGAAGCTTGGTTCTGATATATTCCCTAGATTTCTTAGGGCTTATTAAGCAGCTTCACTGGATTTAGTCTTAAATTCAGTGAGCTTTTCTTAACAAAATACAAAATCATTCCAAATCTTAAAAAGATATATACATATAGTGCACTATCCTATATTCTCTTTTCTCAGTAATATGTAGATCATAAATATATAAAATAGGTAGATCAATCCTGTGGTAAATACAGGGGAGTCCAACCCCACGGCATCCATCATAATACCTCCTATCTGGGCAGAGACAGAGTTGGGCAGGTTCCACAGAAGCTGTGAAATAGCATTAACAGTTCCTCTATCCCTGCTATCACAGCTCTTCATTATAAGGGCTTGCCACAATGGGTTGACAGCATTCATCAGGATGTTCCTTGGTACTAGGATAGACAAAGCCATTGGAAAGTTGTGGGAATATGGAAGCATAAGGAGTAGTATAGTGGCAGAGAGCTGGGGTATGATAAGCCCTCTCATCATACCTATCTTCCTCACCATTATGGGAGCTGCTAAGTAGGCTAGAGATCCGGCTATATTGCTGAGTAAATTTACTGATCCTATCGGACCTGACTCAACTGAGAATTTCTTGCTTAAGTAATATGGAAGCAGGGGTATTGCAAAACCAGCACCAAACCCTATCAAGAAGTTCAAAAAGAAGAGCTTGGCTAGAAGCTTATTTATCCTAATTTTTCTTATATTCCAGGGCTCTGCTCTCTTATCCATGCTTTCTCTCACAAATATTACTGGTAGAGCAGACAGAAACATGAAAAAAGATGCTGAGATCAGCATAATCCTGTAAGATGAAAAATAGCTTCCTCCTAGTCTAACTAGGAACTCAGGAACCCAACCCAAGAGATTTCCAACACTCATACCGGCTGTTGAAAGGAAAAAGAACAAACTATAACCCTCCTCCATTCTATTCTCTGCCTTATCTGCAAGCAGAGCTGATATAGATGGTCCCCCCAAACCCCAGGCAATTCCGCCAAGTACAGCTGATAGAGCCAAACTACTTACATCAGTGGATATAACCACAATAAGCATAGAAAAAGCAGAAATCACAGAGCTTGCTATGACAGGACCTTTTTTGCCTGCAATATCGGAAATATATCCCCCTGGAACGACAAAAATGCTCATTGTTATGCCGGATATTAAGGAATACATCCCAATTATCGTGCCAGAGTAGCCAACAGCTTTCAGGTAGAGTTGCCATATGGTGAAGTAGATGCCATTTCCTATGCCAAATATCAGCTCTGAAAGAATAACCAGCTTTGCATCTCTTCCAAGTTCTCTGTAAGATCCGATCCACTTAACCACAAAATCTCGCATTTATCAACCTCTAAGAATCACTCCTCATCCGGTGTAAGAAAGCTAGTTCCCTCAGCAAGCTCTACATTTAAAATACCTTTCTTTGATCCCTCATAAACTCTTATCTTTCCATTCAGCTCAAGTTTCATCAGAGCCTTTTCCACATCGGATATTGAGATCAGAGGGTCTATAGCTCTAGCCTTCTCATATATCTCCTGCTCTGTCATCACTCGTCTCTCCTCCTTCAGTATCTGATACACTATATACCAAGACGGAAATCTAGGCATCTTATACCACTGCTTCTACAATATATATATAACTTTACTAACTGCTTTTTATACTCTGCTTATTCTGTCCAGCTCGAAGGAGCTTATTCCCTTTACTTCTCCGAGTATCTGTTCGACCTTATCGGAGATCTCCTCCTTATCTGGGCCCACTAGGAAAAGTTCTAGCTGTGATACACCAAATCCTATTGGTTCCTCTCTATAATCAGCTACCTCCACACCAAACTCCCCAAATCTCTTTTTGAGCTCTTCTACTATATCAGAAGGCTTTCTCTCACCATCCAAAATTGCCCTAAACACTAAACCAAGTTTTCCCATGAAAATCACCCTTAAGGTCCTCTGAATCCACAAGCTGGGCATACATAGTCATTTACATGCTCCCTGCACTTGTTACATCTAACTATCTTAGCTTCTCCACAGTTAGGGCACTTGAATACGACGACGTTTTTCTCATATGTCACTCTTCTACCGCATGACACGCAGTAAAGCTCCTCATCAGCCCTCACTAACTCGATCTTCATCATTCTAGCCGTGCTCATGTGACCTCTCTCCCTTGCCTGAAGCTAGACCGGATGCAGATATAAAGTTCTCTGTCAACCTAACAACAAAAGTCTTGCCAACCCTTTCCCTCTCCAGGACTTTTCTGTCGACAAGATCAGACACTATTCTGCTTATCTTCGGCCTTGAAAAGCCGGTAACCTCTGATAAATCATCTTGGCTTATCTCTTTTCTCCCCGAAACAATTTCTATTATTCTTCTCTCGTCTGGAGAGAAGAACTGGAGTATGTCCGAAGCCTTTCTTCTCCTGTTCAGCATCACGATAGCAAACAAAATTAAAGATGAGATTAGAATTACAATGACAAGAATTATATGGATGTTGCCAGATGTTTCTTCAGATCTACTATGCCCCACTGTTACATTTACAGATCCCATTTCTATCACCTCAATTCCTAGTGATTTTATCTCGCTCATCATCCTGCTGCTGAGGCTCTGGTCAATTACGTAAACTGTTTTTACTGAGTTCATCTGATGCAACAAGTCCCCCAAATTTGGGAGCGAACCATTTGAGGAGTACACTATCGGGGCTGATTTATTCATGGATAGAAGGAGGGCTGGAAGGTAAAGCTCTGGTCTCAGGCCGTCAACTATTATCAAGCTGTTTGCATCCCTCCAATAATAGGTAGCCAGGTTTATGGAGGTCTCAACTCTGTTTACTCCTCCTATTCTCTCAGCAGTAGCTATCTCGCTAAGCCTTCTGTAGAAATCCTCCGGTATTGCATTTGGCTGTCCTATAACCAGCACTCTGATGTTCTTCTTGAATTGAGAAAGTCCCTCAATCATGCTGATTATTTCCCCATCATTCTGCCCTGGAAATAGGAGAAGGACCATGGATCCTGTTTTTTTGGCATATGCTGTTGCCACGGTCCAGTCCGGATATATATCCCCTCTCACTATTATAACATCATACGGGTTGCTCTGAGCTACTACTATGAGGAGGTTCAGCATTATCAGAAGCATTAGCAGAAGAGAGAACCTCATTTCAATCACTTCTTAATTAATGGGCCCGCGGGGATTCGAACCCCGGACCTTCCGCTTATCAGGCGGACGCTCTAACCAGGCTGAGCCACGGGCCCTCCAAACCATGATTAAGTGGACCGAGGGGGATTCGAACCCCCGACCTCTGCCTTGCGAAGGCAGCGCGCTACCAGACTGCGCCACCGGCCCCTCTATTAGCTACCATCCAAAATAAAAATCTCCTTATTTTTATAATTAAACTACCTCATATCTAAGTATTGCAGCTATTCCTCCAAAGGCTCTTAGCTGTTGACCCCACTCGGTTCCTGCTGATATCACATATATCGATGCTCTTGTCTCCTTGGCTAGCTCCTCTATATAGTCAACGATATCCCTCTCCTCTATATCAAATGATGTCGCCTTGCAGTTAGGACAGACCCAGCTCTCAGAGTACATTCTCTCTAAACTCTCTTTATCAACGTATTTAACCTCCTCATACTTACAATTTAAGCACCTTCTTCTCGCTAAGAAGATGTTTATGTCCTCCAGAAGTAGTACTTCTTCCACAGAACCGTTTTTAAGTTGTTCTATCACGCTTTCTATTCCATAAGTGACGATATTTGGCTTCTTTGAGAGCAATGCAAGAAATTTCTCTACCTCTTGCTTCTCCCTGAATATGGATGCTTCCTTCATGAGCTCCTCCGACTTAGATATAAGCTCCCTTATCCCTTGGCTCTCTGTGTAAGATGTCGGTATGTTTCCCAATATCTTCTGCTTTAATCTGTAATCCAAGTAGTCACCTGAGGCAAACTCCTCTCTTGCATCCCCCGGACCACCTATTATCAACCCCTCAAGTTCATTTAGCATGGGAACGAATATCTTGTTTGCCTCCTCGCCAACCTTATTGTAGAAGTGCTGTACTCTTTCCTCTCTTATTCTCTCAAATCTCCTTTGGCTTTGTCCTCCAGCACTGTGTTTCGGTGGTATATCAGAGCTTAGCTCAGATACTATCTCGTAAGAGGAGCCTCTAAGCACGGCAATAGTAGCCCCCCCTCTATCCATCACTATCAACCCATACGCCTTCTTCTCCTTGGTCATGTCTAAGAGGGGCTCTAGATAGAACTCATGATCACAGATGTATCTGAAAGATTGGACAGGTTCAGGAGGCTCCACAACATAGATCTCAATTTTTTCAGTTCCTCTCTCAGATCCTCTAGGTATGGCCCCACAAAACACCACAAGACCATTGTCGGGAACTTTTCTGTAGAGCTTAAGCCTCTGAATTATGCTTTCTATTGCGCTCTGCACATTTTTCCTTGTAAGCTTGTCCTTTATATTCCCTGCTTGATCGTACTCCTGTCTAAGATACTTTATCACATCGTATATATTTCGCCCTGGAGGGATGTAGAGGGATATGAGCTCTGTCCCTCTCCCCCTCTTGGACTTCAGGTTCTCAAGCAACCTCTTGAAGTTGTACATTGTCAGCTGTTCCAGCAAAGGAAACCACCCATCTTTTCATCCTTTTCATCCCTTTCTCAGAATAGGTTAAAAAACTTGGTGCTTCACATAGGCTGATGATAGTCCTCTTCGAGGATGAGGGATATGTGAAGCTGAGGCCCATCTCAGAGCTGAATGCCATACCAACTTTTATTCTAGGAGCCATTTCGCTGGAAAAAAGGATAGAAAAAGTGTTTAAAGAAAAACCTGTGCTTCTTTTGAGGGAATATCTTGTGGAGAAGTACTCTGAGCTTGGATACAATGTTAAACCAGTGACCGACGAAAAAACTATATTCATAAACTCTAGAACAATTGCTACCTCAGAGGCAGAATCTCTTTTAAACTTAGGAGAAGGGGAGGCAGTCCTGAAAGGAGGCAGTATAGTGGCGGCATGTCTCCCAAAAAAAGTGGCTAAAGATGTAATAGAGAGTTACTCTCCTGAAAAAATAAATAAAATCTTGCTTAAAAATTCAGTAAAAAGAAGAGAACTTGAAATAAATCTAATAGAATATCCATGGGATATTATATCGAAAGGATTGAAGCTTCTGAAGGAGGATCTTATGGGAATAGACGGAAGCAGGATACCCGAAGAAGTCAGAGTGATAGGACACAACAATGTGTTCTTGGATGAGGAGGCCGAAATACAAGGTCTTGTGACAATAGATGTAAGGGAAGGGCCAGTTATCATAGAAAAAGCGGAAGTGGAGTCCTTCTCGTATCTATCGGGTCCTCTTATAATTAAAAAAGGCTCGAAGATATTTTCAGGAGCTCGAATAGATTCCTCCTACATAGGGGAGGTCACCAGAGTTGGAGGAGAGGTAAGTTCATCCTTTATCATGCCCTTCTCGAATAAAAGGCATTTTGGATTTCTTGGTCATAGTTATGTCTGTAGCTGGACAAACATAGGTGCGGGAGCTGTTACATCAAATCTAAAGAATACTTATGGAGAGATAAGGAAGAAGACAAGCACTGGAGTTTTACAAACTGGAATGGAAAAGCTGGGGAGCTTTTTTGGGCAGCATTCAAAGATATCTGTAGGAACCATGCTCTTTAGTGCAACTTACGTTGGCACAGCGTCCCATGCAATGGGCTTTGTTTTGGAGGATATACCCCCCTTCATCATTTATAGAGGTCATGGAGTTGCTGATGAGCTAGAAATAAGCTCAGCAATAAGGACTTATGAGAGGATGGCTTCAAGAAGGAACGTTGAACCAAGCAAAGGAGAAATAAAAGCTTTGAGATCTCTATTTGATATGACCTCGGAGGAGAGAGCTGAATTTCTGAAGAAGAAGCCGGGTGGGGGATTCGAACCCCCGTAATAGCGGGTATCAGCCCGGAGCCTGCAGCCCGCCGCCTTGACCACTCGGCCAACCCGGCCTGCATTTACAGTTAAGCTTCTATTTAAACTTGTCATCATCTACTAATAGTATTCCATTTTTAAGATCCGATAGGATTAAATTTCATCTCGTTTTACAACAAATGGGCCCGTAGCTCAGCAAGGATTAGAGCGGCGGCCTCCTAAGCCGTAGGTCGCGGGTTCAAGTCCCGCCGGGCCCGTTTTAAAGGGGTGCAAGATTTTTGAGATTGGTTTTAATAGATAGTTCTTTCCTTATGGGAATGGTTCAGAGGAAGAGAAGGATAAACCTAGATGAGGCGATGGAGCTGGTGGGTCCATCCAAGCTTATTGTGTTGAGAGAGTGTATTGATGAAGTGAGAAGAAAGATACCAAATCAAAAAATACTTCCAATTCTAGAAAAATTAGGGGTAGAAATCATTGATTCCAATTTAAAGGGTCCTGTTGATGATTTAATAGTGGAGTTTGCGGAGAAAAACAAAGCTATAGTGCTTACATTGGATCTTGGGCTTAAAAGAAGGCTTGTTGATAGAGGGATACCGGTTATATATCTGAGGGCAGGAAAGAAACTTGTGCTGGAGGCGGGAGGGATCTGATGTACTACATAGTTGAGGTTGAGGATATCGGCTCCCTTAAGCCCAGCGAGCTGGGTTCTGATGTGAAATCAGTGCTTCTAGAGAAATTCAGGAGGAGATATATCGGAAGGTATTTTAGCGATATAGGAATCGTGTTGGATGTATTGGATGTGCTGGAATATGGGGAGGGAAAATCTATAATAGGCAGCCCGGATGTATATGTCAAGGTAAGACTAAGCCTGCTCTCATATATGCCAAAAGTTCAGGAGCTAGTGGAGGGAGAGATAAAATCAGTAGGTGAATATGGAGTGACCCTGAGCATGGGTCCTGTAGAGGGTTTCATACACATATCTCAGCTGGGGGATGACATATTCGTTCAGAGATCTGATGGGCTTTATGGAAAAAAGACAAGAACAACGTTCAAGAGAGGTGACATAGTGAGAGCAAGAATAACTGCCGTGACGAAGCCGGATTATACAGCCCCGCTCAAGGGTGAGCCGATAATAAAGGTATCACTGACATGCAGGCAGCCCGGTCTCGGTAAGGTGGCAGAGGGAAGGAGTGAAGAATGAAGTATAGAGCATGCAAGAAGTGCAAGATTCTTACCGACGAGGATAAATGTCCGATCTGCGGTTCAACAGATTTGACAGTTCACTGGGAAGGGATAGTCGCTGTAATGGATCCTGCAACATCCGATGTGGCCAAGGTGCTGGGGATAACTAGACCGGGAATATACTGTCTAAGAGTTCTAGAATAATAAAATAAATATATGAAGGACCAAACTTTTATATAGCTAACTGCTTAATTGGCCAGCAGAAGAGCAGAGGTGTTCTTAATGAACGTTCTATCAATGGAGAAGAGGGAGAATAAACTCCTAAACAGAATCGAAGTGATAGCAAGGGTGGAGTTTCCTGGAGGGACTCCAAGAAGGGCGGAGCTTAGGGAGGAAATATCCAAAAGACTGGGCAAGCCTGTAGATCTCGTTTTCATAAGGAAGATATTGACCGAGTATGGAAAGAGGGAGGCCCTTGTAACAGCTACTGTTTATAACAGAAAGGAAGATGCTCTTAAATTTGAGCCGGCTCACATAATAAAAAGGAATGAGGAAGGAGGAAAGGGTAAATGAGGTGGTTAAGTTGGTTAGACATGCTTCTACTCAGGTCTGGAAATTTTATGAGATTAAAGAGGATAAGATTTTGTTGAGAAGAAAGAAATGTCCAAGATGTGGATCTTTTATGGCAGAACACGAGAACAGATTTTCGTGCGGTAAATGTGGGTACACCGAATTTAAAACCAGTATTAAGGGCCCGTAGCTCAGCAAGGATTAGAGCGGCGGCTTCCGGAGCCGTAGGTCGCGGGTTCAAGTCCCGCCGGGCCCGTTTACAGGCAATCTGTTTTAGAGGAATTCAGAAGCATCAGAACTTTATCTCATTTATGCTGGCTAGTATTGCTCCTGAATCTATCATTTCCTCCTTCGCACGGATTTCATCTTCCCTCCTTATTCCTTTAATGGCTTCCTCAACAACAATGGTCTCGAATCCAATTTCCAATGCGTCCAACACGGTGGATTTGACGCAGTATTCCGTCGCAACTCCTCCTATAAACAGTCTTTTTATACCCTTTTCCAGTAATATGTCGTGAAGGTTTGTTCCCTGAAAACCGGAGTACGCCTCTTTATCTCTCTCAGTTCCCTTCGATATTATAACGACATTATGGGGAGCTCTCAAGTTTGGATGAAATTCAGCACCACTAGTGTTCATTACACAATGAGGAGGCCATGGTCCCCCTCTATCTGAAAAGGATATGTGATCCCTCGGATGCCAATCCCTTGTAAAGACAATAGAAAGACCCTTGGATGAGAAGAGTTCAATTAATCTATTCAATGGATCAATTATTATATCTCCCTGAGGAACAGGAAGAGCTCCTCCTGGCATGAAATCTCTCTGCACATCCACAACAATTAGACAGGAGCTTCTCGTTACAGCTAACCTCATAGAAATTTCTTACACTGTCAGATTTATACCTTTTTCTATGCGGCAAAAAAGGTTCCCAAAAAAGATGGCATTGGCAAGTATAGGAGGGTAAACTTTTTATTTCCTCTAACTGAGTTTTCCCTTATGTCACAGGAATGCTGTATATATGGATGCAATGAGCCAGCTGAAAAGGAGCTGGATAGATCCGTTATCCCAGTGATACAGGCTCTGAAACTCAGGTTGAAGGATGAGAAATCTCCTATAAAAGTTTGTAAAAAGCATTACAATATGATAAAGAAAGCTAGGAAAGGGCTCACTTGAGTCGTATTTTAAACACTATTAATCTCTCAAACATAAGTTTACTCTCTGCGATAACATCCCCTCTAAGTCCTTTTCTTTCCAAAAGATGGAGGGTCTTCTCAATTCCATTCCTCTCTGTCTGAAGCAAATAAGCCTCTCCTCCGGGTGATAAATGATTATTAAGACCCAGGAGAAATTTATCTATAACACTTCTTCCAAAGGGAAGACCACCAGCCCAAGCTGCATTCTCAAATCCGGATCTCTTCTCCGGAAGATAGGGAGGGTTGAATACTATCAGGTTAAATTTTCCTCTGATGGCTGAGAACAAATCACAGTTGACAAATAAAGTGTTATCAACATTGTTTCTGGTGCTATTCACCCTAAGGGCGATTCCTGAGGCTGGATTTATGTCAACTCCTATCACAGGATCGAATCCCTTTTTTGCCAAGTATACTGCTATTGCACCAGAGCCTGTACCCATATCCAGTGCCTTTCCTCTTACCTCTACGCTCTCCAGCACATCAAGGAGCAAAAGTGTGTCTTCTGCTGGCTTATAAATGCCATGAGGAACCTCTATATACATCTTTTTTATTACTATAGCTTCGTTCAATTTTATCACCTATAGATAGAGCGATCTCCAGAAACTCATCCGGGGATAGATTAATCGATCTCTTTTCGGCTATTCTTCTGTCCTTGATAGGTAAAATTTTTCCAATTTTCCTTCTTCTTTTGGAAAAAGCAGTCATTACCACTCTGAAGAGAGTTTCAATAATATCTCTGCTTATTCCTTTTGGAACAAGGGATATTATAAGTGAATCTACTTTAGGTGTCGGGATGAAGTTAAATCTACTTATATAGCCAGCTATCTCAATGTGAAAAACTACTTGCGAGAGGACAGATATCCATGTGTATTTTCTAGTCCCAGGTCTTGCCTTAAGCTTACCAACAAATTCCTTCTGAAGAACTAGGACAGCCTTTCTGAAATCTGATTTTAAAAGGGAACTTACAAGCCTTGATGAGATGTTATATGGAGGAACAGATACTATCTTGCTGAACTCTTTCGATGGAAGAAGGGACATCATATCCATGCACAGAACCTCAGCTTTTCCCTCAAATTTCCTCTCTAGGTATGAACAAATTTTTCTATCAACCTCAACTAGAATCAGTTTTCTCGGATTTCTCCTCACCAACTCCTCCGACAGGAAACCAAGACCTGCTCCCATTTCTATAACTACATCCTCGCTGGATATATCTGCTGTATCACATATCTTTTTTATTGCCTCCTTTGATATAAGAAAATTCTGTCCAAGCCTCTTTTTTGGCCTTATTCCCAGATAGTCCATCAGGGCCAGTGCATCCTCTCTTAGATCCATCATGACATTATGTTTATATTCAGGATTTTTATCCTATCCCTCGATGAGCGAGAAAATATTCAAGAAAATAGATGAAACTAAGTGGCTTCTCCCTCAATCATATAAGCAGGGGATGAGAGTTCCTGGACTAGTGATAGCCACAGAGAAGCTGATAGAAGGGATAGAGAAGGAGTCCATAGACCAGCTCGCAAACGTGGCAACGCTTCCAGGGATATATAAGTATTCACTTGCAATGCCCGATATACACACAGGATACGGCTTTCCAATAGGTGGTGTTGCTGCTTTTGACTACGAAAATGGAGTAATAAGTCCAGGAGGAGTAGGTTTTGACATAAACTGTGGGGTTAGGATACTGAGGACAAATCTAACAGAGAAGGAAGTTAGACCTCATCTGAAAAGGCTGGTTGATGCCATATTCTCAAATGTGCCATCAGGTCTAGGAAGTCAGAGTGGTTTGAGGCTTTCTTTCGGCCAGTTAAACGAAGTGCTTGTTTCAGGAGCTGAATGGGCTGTCAGAAACGGATATGGATGGGAATCAGATCTAAGAAGGTCCGAAGAAGGAGGTAGAATGGATGGAGTTGATCCGGATACAGTAAGCCAGAGAGCCAAGTCAAGAGGGGCTTCTCAGCTGGGAACGCTGGGAAGTGGAAATCACTTCTTAGAGGTACAAAGAGTTGACAGAATATATGATCAAGAGGCAGCAAAGGCAATGGGGATAACCGAAGTGGGGCAGATAATGGCAATGATACACACAGGAAGCAGAGGTCTTGGACATCAGGTTGCATCAGATTATCTCGATATAATGCTTAGTGAGGCAAACAAACTCGATTTCAAGCTTGTCGATAGGCAACTTGTATGTGCATACTCTAAAACAAAGCTTGCTGAGAGATACTTCAGTGCTATGAAGGGAGCGGCAAACTATGCATGGGCAAACAGGCAGGTGATAACTCACTGGGTTAGGGAGGCGTTCTCAAAAGTGTTCAATAGATCTCCTGAGAGCATGGAAATGGACCTGATATACGACGTAGCTCACAACATAGCAAAGCTTGAGGAACATGATATCGATGGAAAGAAAGTAAAAGTTTTTGTTCACAGGAAGGGAGCAACAAGATCCTTCCCGCCCGGACATTCAGATGTTCCACCAGAGTACAGACAAATCGGGCAACCTGTTCTAATACCTGGGTCCGAGGGAACAGCTTCCTACATAATGCTCGGAACGGAGGAGGCAATGAGGTTATCATTTGGAACAAGTGCTCATGGAGCTGGAAGAGTGATGAGCAGGGAAGCAGCAAAGAGAAAATACAGAGGGTCTGAGATAGTCTCAAGCCTGGCCCAACGTGGCATAATAATAAAACCTGCATCTCTAGCAGTGGCGGCAGAGGAAGCTCCAGGTGCGTATAAAGATGTTGATGAAGTGGCGATGGCAACTCATAAAGCGGGTATAGCTAAGCTTGTGGTGAGACTCACACCAATAGGAGTTGTAAAGGGATAAGCTGGAAGTTTTTATACGGATGTTTTTAGCAAGAGAAGGTGGTCCGATGACAGAGAAACCATTTGCTTGGGTTAACTTGACCTTTAGGGATGCCCAAACAGGAAAAGTATATGAAACTACTGAGGAGGAGGTGGCAAGAAAAGAAGGGATATACAACGAAGACTATTCCTATGAACCAGTTCTTCTAATACCTGGAGAGAGCGGGCTGAAGAAAATAGACCTTTTTGTGGAGGAAAATGAAGAAGGTGCTAGAGCAACAATAGAGTTATCGCCGGAGGAAGCATTTGGCCAATATGATCCGGATAAAGTGAGGGTTTTCTCAGTAAAAAGGCTGGAAAAGGAGGGAATAAAAGACGTGAAAAAGGGAGATGTGTTGAGGGTAAATGGGGAGAGAGGAACCGTGATATCAGTAGATGGAGGGAGAGTGAGAGTTGATTTCAATCATCCTCTTGCTGGAAAGAGGTTGCTAGTAGATGTTCACATAGTAAAAAAGGTGAAAAACAAGGAGGACATTGTAAGGGCTCTTCTAATAAGGAACTTTGACATACCATTTGACACCGAGGTGGAAGTTAAAATGGAGGAAGATAAGGTGGAGATAAATCTTCCCCCAATAGCGTACACAAAGAGGGATGCGACCTCAAGGAAGCTCAGATTTTTATCTGATATAATGAAATACACTGATATAAGAAAAGTTGTGTTCAGAGAGGAGCATGTTGTGCCTAGAGATTAATCAGTGCATTTAAGGAAATTTCTAAAGGCTTATAAAGATTCGGCTAAGTCAACATCTCTTTTTGATTTTATACAAGAGATCTATGAAAAGTTATTTTAATCCTCTAGCTAAAACTGAAATCAATATGGTCTTATAATGCATAAAACTAGCCTCTCTCCCTCATATTCGCCTAAAAAACCCTCTACTTTCTTTACAAGGACTCTATCTCCCGGCTTTATTCCCACTGGATTGCACAGAGTGTACATATCTTTCCTTAAATCATTGCATTTTATAGAGGTAAAGTTCACTATAGCGCCCTCAATTGCAACTTTTTCGGGTAAAGCAGCTCTCACATCCGACATAGTTATTTTAGCCGGTTTTACCTCCCCATGAACAGGACATTCAAATGTTTTCTCTCTTGTTTCAATTATTCGGTAAATTCTCCCGGATATGAGACCCTCTACGCATGCTGGTCTATGTTTGCACTTGTTGCACTCAGAGGCAGGAGACACAAAGATAAACGACTCATCTCGATGAGCAAGATAACTTGGGACAAGGACGATCCTCTCAAACATACCAAAGCAACACTGGGTGAACATATAAGAAGGATAGCTTTGTAAGACTAAAGTTTAGTAAAATTATAATAGAGCTTTATTACTTAGGAACCCTAGGTAAAATATGCCTCTCGCACATGGGCTGGTTGTAAAATATCAAGCTCAATTTAATGAAGTAGTATCTGCTGTTATGAAGGTTAATGAGGCATCAAATGTGTACCTAGAAGTTATAAACTCTAAGCCAAGAATTGCTGTGTTCGTAGGAGAAAAATTTTTCTTTAGGGCAGAGAACTACCTTTCTGTCACATCGATAGCTTTCGATATGGAGAATGGAACCACTATCTTAAAAATAATATCCACAGCAGGGAGAGATTCCTCTATTTTTGGGTTGTTTTCGGACTTCGGTTCATCAAGGGACTACTGTTTTCAAGTAGCTGATAGCATATCACAAATTCTTGGAATAAAGTATGAAGTAGTATGCGATATTGATTATCTTGATGCAAATAGATCTAAGGAGATGCAGCTGCCTTTTAGCAGTTCTAATTAAATTATTATGAGATATATCACTATTAAATATATCTCCTATCTTATAAATAAATGATTTTTTGTTAGTCTGTATTACTGATTTACTATAATATGAACTAACAAATTTAAATTTTAGATCTCCTCGATGCTTTGTTGGAGGCTAAATTAAGCTCTATTGCAGACGCTCTTTTACAGAAGAACTCTCTGATGATCTATGGTAGATCAGGAGCTGGAAAAAGCTTGCTGATGAATAAGATATCAACTTATCTAGCGGAAAAAGGAGAGAAAGTTCTTTATATATTCAATCATCCGTCGGCAATATCTAACATATCTGTTTCAACAGAAAGGATAGTCCTTCTATCCATGAACAGTAGTGTTCTGGCTAAAACCCTAATCCTGGCGGGAAATGCAATAAGAAAGGGATTTAGGCTTGTTGTAGTGGACGAAATCTCTTGGGATTTTCTTTACTCTCTTGCTGAGATGAGAGATATTCTTCTATGGGTATCTCTTCTCTCTAATTTGGCCAAAAGCTTTTCCAAAACACTTGTTTTAGTATCGGATGAAGAGCAGGCAAGTCTTAAGTTGGCATCTAGATATGTAGATTCGGTAATAAGAGTTGATAGATCTGGAAATATGATATCCTTAGAATGGAACACTGGAACTAAACTTCTTTTCAAGCTTTTTTAAATTCCCCATTAGAAATTCATGATGGATCTAATGAGCATGTTTCTAGCTATATGGTACATCCTCCCCACATACTTTGCCAACATGGCCCCTGTTGTATTTGGAGGAGGTTCTCCCATCGATAGAGGCAGGAATTGGATCGATGGAAGAAGAATCTTGGGCGATCATAAGACCTTTAGGGGTCTAATATCAGGTATAATTGTCGGGACGACGATAGGTATAATTCAGCTAAGACCTATTCAGGGAGTTCTCCTCTCAACAGGTGCTATGGTAGGTGATCTAATCGGTTCCTTCATAAAGAGAAGATTGGATATACCTCCTGGAGGAAATGCAGTACTGCTAGATCACGAGGGATTTCTGGTGTTCTCCATCTTATTCTGCTTTTGGTACGAACCTATTTCAATAGAGCAAACAATATTTCTCATAATTATAACCCCAATATTATATGAGATAACTAACTTTATTGCTAGGAAGCTCAACTTAAAATGATGTCCTCATGAGCCTGAGGGACATTCTTAAAAAGGCAGGTCTAAGCGACGAAGTCATAAATAAAGTGGAAGAGCTGAAAATAGAAGATGTAGTTCAGATGACAGAAGAAGAGCTGTCAAAAAAGCTGTCCATAAGCAGAAAAGATGCAAGAAAGATAATAGATTCCCTGATGGAGGGAAGAATTGGGTTTAAGACGGCCCTGGATGTCATGAAAAGCCCTGAAACTAGGATAAGTACTGGTGTAAGAAGCATAGATAACATATTAAAAGGAGGAATAAAAATAGGAAGCATAACCGAGCTGTATGGAAAAGCTGGAACTGGAAAAAGTCAATTCTGCTTTCAGATGTCGGTAATAGCTACAGATCTTGGGAAGGTAATTTATATAGATACGGAGAGGGGTTTTTCTCCGTCCAGATTGAGCGACATATCCACTAGATTTGAAAAGGATCCAAGCATAGTACTATCTAAAATACTGGTTTTCAGACCAGATTCCATAAATGGTCTGAGGGCATCTATAAGATCAGCTAGGGAACTCGCGAGAAAAGGAGAAGTATCCTTAGTGGTGGTGGATTCCCTCCTCTCTATATTTAGATCAGAATATGTTGGCTTAGAAATGCTGGCTGAAAGGCAGAGACAACTTTCCTTGGTTCTCAAGATTTTAAGAGAGATATCAAACATGGGAACGACAGTTATGTTCACCAATCATGTTATAGGAAGAATATCTGAGTCATTTGAGGATCTGGCTGCAGGTGGTTATATCGTCGGGCATTTCCCAGATCTTGTCTTATGGATCAGAAAGGGATCTGGAAGTACGAGAATACTGAAAATAGTGGACTCTTCAGAACTACCGGAAGCTGAAGCAGTGTTCGTCATAACAAAGGGTGGTCTAGAAGATATCTGAACTATTAATAAACCTTTTATTATACCAAATTATTAAATAAAAAGAAAAGAAGTTACTTGTGTTTATCAGGAGACACAAGAGCTCAGAGCTTTTGCCCTCATAACAGCCTTTATTAGGAGCATTTCAGCTGTTTTATCCGTGATAAATCCAATTTCAGCCGCAATATTTATGGCATTCATGTATGCTCTTGGGATCAATACATTCACAGTGCGATCATTCAGCTCTCCGAGTTCTATCGCTACTGCAATGGCTCTCGCAGAGGCATCAGCGACCATCTTGTATATCTCCTCCTTTGTTGTGCTGAGAATCTCTTCTCTGTACACAACTCCATCTTTATCTAGAGCTGCTTTTATTCTGAGCCTTACCTCCATTGGAGCTATCTTCAGTGCCCTAAGAACCTCAGCAACATGTCTAGGTACCAAATCCCCAGCTTTTACGACAACGGTATCTTCCTCTATCTCTACTTTTCCTCCTTTTATTTTCGTCGGAATTCCCATTGCCTTAAGATCATTCAGAACAGGGCCCGGCATAAGGTCAGTGGGCCCTTTTGGTATTATGATATCCGACTCAGCAACCTCTCCTGGTCTTACAAATACATTAGTTGTCATGCTGGATATCCTTGAGTAGATCTCGAACAAGTCCTCATTTGTAAATATCAGGGCAAGATTCCTCGGAAGCTCTCCTATGCCATCAAAACCCTTTCTATCCTTAAGAGCCTTTTCAGCTATCCTTCTCTTGGACACAAGTATTCTTGCACTCCCTCTAAGAGAAGCCCTAATTCTCTGCATAAGATCTGCTGGAACTCTGTAAAAATCGGCGAAAAGTACGTTCTGATATTCTTCCGAAAGCTTTCTTATGAGTTCAGCAGTCCTTATTTTTTTCTCCTTCTTACTTAAGATCATCATGAGATCACCTCAACGGGAGCTCAAAAGCAGGGCCCATGGTGGTCTTTATATAGGCTTTTTTAATCATATTTAGATCTCCATACTTATTCTTTAATAAGTTAATGATCTTATCTACATTTTTAGCAATCTCCTCGGCACTCATATCTCTAGATCCCACTTTCACGCTGAAGTAAGGCTGATCCCTCATCCTTATCCTGACTGATCTTTTTAGTCTTTTTATCTCCGTTGGAAGTCTGTCAACTGCCGTCACAGGCAGGCTTATGGGCATCTTATTCCTAGGTCCAAGGACGGGACCTATTATCTTTGCTATTTTCGGAAGCGCATCCGCCTGTGCTATAAAGTGATCATATCTGTTGGCCAACTTCCTCAGCTCCCTCTTGCTCATGTTTTTCAACTCCTCTGGATCCATCACTAGGTCTGCACCAGCTTCCTTAGCTCTGAAAGCAAACTCACCAGTTCCAAAAACACAGACTTTTATGTCCTTGTTCTTGGGAGGATTCTCCAGTTCCACTATCTCGTTTATCTTCAGATTGGGATTTTTCTTCAGATCTACACCAGAGAGCACTATGGAGAGATCTACTGATTCATTAAACCTTCTCTTTGGACTCTTATCCAGAACCTCCCTTATCTTTTCTACTAATTCCATGGGATCACCCCAGCTTCAGCAAACCTCTATCTATCTCCTTCTGTACTTCCCTCGGATCCTTACCATCCACAGTTATTCCCATGCTTACAGCAGTTCCTAGTACCTGCTTTACTGCTTTTGCTAAATCCGATGTGTTCATCTCTTTCATCTTTATCTTTGCTATCTTCACTATTTTTTCCATGCTTATGTCTCCTATTTTTGTGCTTTTTGGATTTCCAGAGCCCTTCTCTTTATTCATCTCTCTAAGCAGCAGCATCGAAGTGGGAGGAGTTCCTATCTCTATCCTATAGGTCTTCTTCTCCGGATCTACGTATATGATCACAGGTATCTTCATTCCCTCGAATTCTTTGGTCTTATCATTTATCTCCTTGACCACCTGGCCCAAATTAAGGCCATATCCTCCGAGTGCTGGTCCTAAGGGTGGACCAGGAGTAGCCTTACCTCCTTCCACCATTACGTTCACAATTTTTTCAGGCATTACTCCTCCACCTCCTTAGATTCAGCAAGTCTTACATGCTCCAGTGGAAGCCTTATCTCCCACGGTTTCCCTAGTCCTACAAGTTCTAGGTTCAATGTAACTCCCTTCTCACTTTCAACCACTGATAGCACCTTTGCTTGATATCCCTTAAAGTTTCCCTTTATTATCTTTACTATGTCCCCTGCTTTCACGACAACTCTTTCAGGTTCTTTTATTATCATAGATTTTATTTCATCAAAAGAAATTGGATTTGCCTGCAGCATCTTCACTCTAGAAACACCTCTGACGAGCCTGCTGACATCATGAGCTCTATCAGCCTCAACAAAGAGATATCCCTTCATCCTAGGTACAAAAATCACTGATTTAACCGGTATTCCTAGAGATTCTGCTCTTGCCTTTAGAATTCTGACTGCACTTAATTCTTGCCCAGATGAAACTCTCAGAGCAAAGAATACCATGGGATCACCGTCATGGAAGAGCTGCTCCTGTGATTAGTGAACCCGCCAGCTGGAAGACAAATCCTATGAAGCCGACTATGAGAAATCCTATTATAGTTATTTTAAACATCTGCCATATCTCATCATATGTGGGTCTGCTGGCCACTCTGAGAGTTCTCTTAACATCCTCCCAGAAGCTTTTAAGCTTCTCCGACATTAAATCACCTCACAGACTATCTAAGCCAAGCTCATCAGGGGCTATTACCCCTTCTTTCTTCTTAACTTCAACTTTTACCGGCATTTTCTCCTCCTTTGCTTCAAGTCCTTTTAAGTATGCCTCAAAGGTGGGGGATCTCACATTTGTAACCACTATAAGAACTTGTACACTTCCCTTCAGGGATTCATCAACTCTGGCTCCCCATATCACATTTGCGTTTGGATCCAGCGCGCTGACAACGGTTTCGACCACTTCTCTCATCTCATCCAAGGAGAAGTCAGTACCGCATGTTATGTTTATTATGGCTGCCTTTCCTCCAGATATGTCGATATCAAGTAGCGGGTTGCTTATCGCATCCTCTACTGCCTCAACTGCCCTCTTCTCTCCATCGCTCTCCCCAAATAGTATGGCTGAGAGTCCACCGTTTTGCGCTATAGCTCTGAAATCAGCTAAATCCACATTTATCAGTCCGGGCTTGGACACAAGCTCTACAACACCCTTCAGAGCCCGGGCCATTATCTCATCTGAGAGTAAGAATGCTTGGTGAAGAGGAAGATCCTTTGCTATCTCCAATATTTTATCGTTTGCTATGACCATTAAGGTATCTGTCACCTTAGAAAGCCTCTCAAGACCTCTTGATGCGATTTCTCTCTTTCTAGTTCCCTCAACAGAGAAAGGAAGGGTTACAAGGGATACAACTATTGCGCCCAGTTGCTTTCCTATCTCAGCTACTACAGGGGCAGCTCCTGTTCCAGTCCCCCCTCCCATGCCGGCAACCACGAATAATATGTCAGTGCCACTCAAGACATCCTTTATATATTCAGCACTTTCTCTAGCTGCTTGTTCTCCTATGTCAGGATCACCTCCTGCACCATTTCCTCCGCATAGTTCTGGACCAAGAAGGACCTTTCTATCCGCCACCGTTATGAGCAGATGAGATGCATCAGTGTTCGCGGCTATTGTTTCAGCTCCTTCAAGACCTAAAGCATTTAGCCTTGTTATGGTATTGCTCCCAGCTCCCCCTATCCCCATTATAACTATTCTTGCTTTTGACCTCTTCACTACTTCCTGAAGCTCCTGATCTTCTGGAGCTACTTTCTTTGGTAGCTCATACTCTTCAACTCTTTTGTGAACCTCTCTGGCAAGGGACTTCAATCATCATCACCTTAGCCAATCATGCAGTCGTCATCATATAAAAAGTGATTGTAGTAACCAGTTCGGCAAAAGACGAATAATATAGATAAATAAAATGAAGGTTTTTATTCCCATTAAATTCTGTTGAAGTGGGCCGATAGCGCAGTCTGGTAGCGCGCCGCCCTTGCACGGCGGAGGTCGGGGGTTCGAATCCCCCTCGGTCCACTGTTTCCTGAATTAAGTATGTGTTTACATCTAAACATATTTGTTTTAGTCTGTCCATTCTGCTACTATCTCAATGTCTCTATCCATAGTCCTCACAGATAGCCTGCTATTCTTGGACTCTAGAGGGAAACTTATAGATTCCTCCATAAGAAAATACTGGAAGAAAAAAGGGAGGCCTGACATAGTTCACAGAGCTCTTCTGACAATAACTGACAGTCCCTTGTACAGAACAAAACCTTTTGACATATACATACATACAGCTGAGGGAAGGATATTTAGAGTCGAGAAAGGGATAAGACCGCCTAGAAACTACATCAGATTCTGTGGTCTGATGGAACAGCTTCTAAAAAGAGGATACGTGGGCCCAAAAAGTAATCCCCTTATATGTACTACTTTTGACCTAGACGAGCATCTATCTTCAGTTGATTTGGTCGTGGCTTTGAGCGAAAAAGGTGAGACAGTAGATCCTCTCCATGTGGCAAGATGCATAAGCGATTTGGACTGTGCTATCATAGTCGGCTGTTTTCACAAAGGGGATATATCCCCCAATATTATGAAAAAATCTGATATTAAAATCTCATTAGCTGATCTTCCTCTATCAACTTCGGCAGCTATTGCCATATTTTTATCCCTCCTATACTATGTTAAGAGGTGGTCTGCTGAAAAGAATAAGGGAAAAGCGGAGGAAAATAGCTGAGGAGAGGATAAAGATCCTGCTAAACCTTGCAGATTCTGTTTGTACGCAGGATATCCAGCTTGCCGAGAGATATGGAGAGCTTGCTAGAAAAATATCTATGAGAACTAGAGTGAGGATTCCGGCAGAATATAAGTGGAGGTATTGCAAAAAGTGCAAAAAACTTCTATTCCCCGGAGTAAACTCCACTATCAGAATTAGATCCAAAAGATATCCACATATAGTAATTAAATGTGGAATGTGTAATGGTATAAATAGAAGGCCATTTAAAAATTAATAAAACCTCTACTTGTAAGCAAAGGATTAAAGTCATCTGACTTCATTCAGATCCAGAGATCTATGAGCTTGAAAATTCTCCTGAGAGGTAATGCCCATAGCATATACGCAGCTATAATGGATTTAGATCAGACTCTTGTAGACACAATACATAGGTTCCATAGATGCTTTAATGAAACAATGGAGATATTTTGTCTTAAAGGGCTCGAATGGGAGAACTTCATTAGAGCATACGCAGAAGATTCGCTAGATACTTTAATAAAAGTCGATAGAAATGCATTTTGGAATGAGTTTAAGAGAAGGATGTGCAGTAGGATAGAACCGGAAGATAAACTCTTCCCGGGTGTTCTTGGTGTTCTCAGTCTGCTAAAAGAAAACGGAATAAAGATAGCCCTGGCTACTGGGAGAGAGTGCTTCAATGAGGAGCTTGCAGAAGAGCTTTCCTACTTCGGTCTGATGGACTTCTTCGATCTAATTTGCTCAACAAGATCATGTCCCTCCGATAATAGCTTCTCTTGGTCTAAGAGAGGAATCATAAGGCATGTGATAGAAGAATTCGATGTTGATCCTGCTAACACAATTCTAGTGGCTGATTACTGGACTGATATGAAATCCGCAAAAGAGGAGGGAGTTATTGCAATAGGCGTGCTGACGGGATTTGAATCAAAAGAAAAGCTGATGAGAAATGGGGCGGATTTAGTGCTAAATGGAATATGGGAAGTTCCATCTATTTTAGCATAGATCTCACTTAATGTTATGTAGAGCTCTGAGATCCTTCTCGAATGGCTTAAGCTCTTCAGGTATGCTCAAGCTCACACTTTCCTTAAATGAGATTCCTCTTTCCTTCTTGATCTTCCACACATAACTATTAAACTCCATAAGTCTATCCCCAAGTTTGGCATAATCAGTCTCCCACTCCTTTTTAGGCTCAGGAAGGCTTTCCTCGTGTACAGTTCCTCCATAAATTCTTCTCCATATGACATCAGTTATATGAGGGGTTATCGGAGCTAATATCCTCAGAATATATCTGAGGGATGTGTGAAGAGTCCACCAAGCAGATATGGCTTCTTCCTCGCTTCCCTGTCCGTATGCTCTCCACTTCACCATCTCCACATAATGAGGAGCAAATACTTCCCATACGAAATGCCTTGCTGACGTGGCTGGATCAAAGAAATCAAACTTTTTATATCCTTCTAGGGCAATTTCCACAGTTTTGTTAAGCTCTCCCAGTATCCAAATATCCGTTGGGCTTAAGCTAGCTTTTTCTGGAAACGGAAAGCTTGAAATAAACCTAGAGACATTCCAAAGTTTCTGAAGAAACTTGAATGCACCAGCTATTCTAGCCTCGGATATCCTGAAATCTGAGCCATGATGAGCCTCAGAAGCCCCTGCAAGCCTTATAGCATCAGCTCCATATTTCTCTAAGAGAGGCCACGGATATATTATATTGCCGAGGCTTTTGTGCATTGGCCTTCCATTTGCATCCAATCCCATTCCAGAAAGCCATATATGCTTGAATGCGGGTTCGCCTGTAGCATGGTATGTCCTCAATAGCGTATAATGCAACCAAGTTCTAACTATGTCCTTTCCCTGTGGTCTCAGGTCACTCTGTCCGAGCTCTTTGAAGAGCTCCTCATTCCATCCATATCCATTGTAGACAAGAGGGGATATGCTGGAGTCCATCCAAGTATCAAATACCCTATCCTCTCCCACAAAACCTGCCTTGGATCCACAATGAGGGCAAGTGTCGAAGGGAGGATCCTCCTTCCATGGTCTGTAGTATCCTCCTGGTTCTGGTAAGGCGGGCTTTCCGCATGATTTACAGTACCACACAGGTATCTCAGTTCCATAGTATCTTCTTCTTGATATTGGCCAGTCTGTCTCTATTGAATTCACCCAGTCTAGCCAGTAGTTCACCGACCACTCTGGGTAGAACTTAGCCTTTGAAAGAACTTTTTGCTTCAACTCATCGAGAAAATCCTTTTGCTTTAAGTAGTACTCCTTCATTGGAACTATTTCTATAGGGGTCTTACATCTCCAACATACAGGAGTTCTATGCAATATTTTCTCCGCTTTCTCTATGTAATCCTTTAAATCTTCCAAAATAGCCTTTCTAGCCTCATCAGTTCTCATTCCAGCGTATTTTCCAGCTAACTCATTTAATGTACCGTCCTCATTCATTATTATCTTAGGTTTAAGACCTAATTCTCTGAATAATCTCACATCGTCATAATCTCCATAGGAGCACACCATCATTATCCCTGTGCCGAAGTTTGGATCAGCAGAGGGATGCTCCAGCACGATGACCTCATCTCCTAGAGGGGTTATCAGGGTTTTTCCAAGAAGATCCTTATATCTGTCATCTTTTGGATTATATATGACTGCAGCACATGCTGGAAGAAGCTCGGGTCTTGTAGTAGCTATCACCACGCTTCTTCTGCTTTCTTTTTCAGAAAACCTAAGATATACTAGGATGCTTTCCATTTCCTTGTACTCTACTTCTGCATCGGCGAGAGTTGTCCGGCATCTAGGACAGTAATTATTGGGCCTCACGTCCTCGTAGACAAGACCCTTTTTGAAAGCCTCGATAAATGTTCTCTGGGTCTGTGTTCTCCAAAGAACGCTATCGGTTTGGAAATAGCTGTCAAAATCAGCACTTAATCCAAGTCTCTTCGATATGGATATTATGTCCTTTTCAGCTTCGTCAAGATATTCCTTACAGAGCCTCAAAAATTCCTCTCTGGGAGTGGAGAACATGTTTATTCCGTTTTTCTTCTCAACCTCAACTTCCACTGGAAGGCCGTTTCTGTCAACTCCAAAGGGAAAGTATACATCATAACCCATCATCCTCATGGTCCTAGCTATCATGTCTATCTGGGCATAGTGTATTGCAGCAGCTATGTGCCACTTCCCGCTAGCATAAGGGGGAGGCGTGTCTATTGAGAAGACCTTTCCTTTCCTTCTGCTGAATTTATATAGTCCAGTTTCCTGCCATATCTTCTGTATCTCAAGCTCAAGATCGGGTGACCAGTGTTTCTCCTTTATCTTGGGCTCCATAGGAACTCCCTCATCATTTCCCTGAGTTCTGGGGCATTTCTTAATAAAAACTCATCTAGCCTCCTTATAGCTTCTCCTCTTGATGGAACCCTCTCGGCGCCGAATCCCTCATATATAAAGCTGGATACAGAGCTTGCAAAGAGAGCAGACCACAAAGGATTCCCTGTCATATAATACTCCGCTAGGAAGGCAGCTGTAGAGGAATCCCCAGCACCACCTGGATCCACTATTTTTGAAGGAGGAACTGCTGGCAAAGAGAAAAACTTCCCGTCAAAGAATATAGAGAAGTGATTTGAGCCTCCTTCTCTTGTCATAAGCACAATATCTGGCCCCATATCCCATAATAGCCTTAAAGCTTTCTCCTCATTTCTCTCTCCTCTTGCTATATATGGAAGCTCTGGTCTGCTCGTTGACAGCACATCAGCCAGACAAAAATAATCAGATCCATTAAATTCGGAAAATCTCACCTTCCCATACTCATCTATCTTTCTTATATACCCCTGTGGATCGAGTCCTAGGAGAAAGCACCTTTTTCTGATCTCTTTCAGGGTCTCCAAGGGGATCTCATTGTATATAGGGGAGGAGAGGCACACGTCATAGTAGCCCAATTTTTCCACATCAGATGGATATATGAGGCCCGAATCTGATAAAAGTCTCAGTTCTCTGTCCTCGCCATGGTAAATAAGCTCGAAAGAAGCAGTTTTGTCTCTTCTCACGAGGCCCTCCAATGACAGCTCCTTGGGTATCTCAGCTAGATCTGATTCTTGGCCATAACAAGCGAGAAGGACTGCTTCAAATCCCAACTTGGCTGCAACAACACCAGCATATATGGAAGAACCTGCAAGTCTGATGCTTTCTCCTGCTGATGTCTTTATCACATCTCTTGACAGATTTCCTGCTGCGAGGAATCTAGGCATCTGCTGTCGGACATTTATGCCATAAAAAGCCTTATGTTGACGGCAAATAGTTACATCCTTGTGAATATATTCGCATACACTATGTTATTAAAAAGTTAAAATTTATAGCATCGTTTTTCATAATCACTATTCTATTATAGATTAAGAAGTTCTATTACTTGAGATTCATCTTTCCAGCGTTCTACAAGCCGAAAGCTTGTGTTATTATGTCCAGCTCAACAGGAGTTGTCAAAGCACCTACTGCCACACCTTCCTTGCTTGCCACTAGACCTAATTTCACGAACTTAACTCCGTCATTCACAGTTCCTGGATATATATCCACGCTGAAGTGCTTTCTGAGTTTTTTCAACTCATCCTCGCTCACCGATGGCGTCACTATTCCTCCCTTATCGGTTATCACAGATAGAGACCCCACTACAGGTATTCCTGAGATCTTCCCTCTCACGACAGGAACCTTTAATGTCCTTCTTATAAGTTCTACATCCTCATCCGATAAACCAGGATGAACAAGAGCTCCATAGCTATTGGCCAGAATCGCATTTCCCAATGCAGTTATTCTAGAGTTTATTATCTCCAGCTCCATTCCAAGGCTTTCGAGAGTTTTTATCTCCTCTATTCCTGCAACAGCGGGTGCTATCAATCCATTTTCATTTCCGGCTATGAAGATACCGAGCAGATTTGTATCGTATATCTTAGTGGGTACGGCTCTGAGGCGTAAGGCCTCCTCTACCTCTCTAATGAATTTCTCTTTTACATTGGGTGGAACTAGAAGATAATTTCCAACAACTTTCAGGTATATGCCGAGATTTGGGCTTCCCCATATGGATGTTCTAATGAGAGGCAAGTTTATCACTCAAAAATGGGTTTAACAGTAGCAAGGTCCTCTTCTTCATTGTACTCCACGGATATCTTTAGCTTTCTAGGGGGATTGTTGCTCCTAGACCAGATTATTTCGTTCAATAAGGGATCGATTTTCACTTTTTTCTGGTCTATTTTCATGATTCTGGCCACTATCTTTTTTACAGTTCTCACTTCTCCTGTTGCTCTTTTTCTCATTGGATACTTCTCCCGTATTATTCTCCCAAGCCTCAGGTAGATTTTCCTCTCATTAGCCATAACATCACCTCAAAGCTGCAATCTAGATCTTCTCCAATTTCTCAAGGGTCTTGCCCTAACTTTTCTTCCAGTCCTCAGGTAGACCCAGAGCGGCAACCTCTTGTTCTCCTTCATCGCCCTCGCATACCTAAGCTTACTTGAAAGAGTCCAATACCTAGCCATAACATCACCTCAAACAACTTTTATCCTAAAATCTCTCCTGAGCTGTTCGCTCAACCTCCCTAGGAGCTCCTTCAGCTCCTCATCCGTTAGTCTTCTGTTCAGCTTCCCTGAGTTATAAAGCTGGATAAGAAGCGTCTTAACGCTACTTGCAAGTTCTGGCTTCACATATTCTATTCTTTTAAGTCTCTCCCAAGCCTCCGATGTCAGCAGCTGCTTTACTATGATCTCTATCTGTCTCTCCCTTGCCCTTATCTCCTCCTCTCTTTTCCTTCTCGCCTCTGCCTCCTCAACAAGTCTCTCCTGCAGAGCTCTCAGCTCCTCATCCTCCTCCTCGCTCATGGCACCTTCACCTTTCCTACTTCTATTTTCATCTCTCTTGCTATTTCAGAAGCTATTTTGTCAAGCAGAGATCTTCCCTTAGCTGAGACCTTTCTACCTTTTCTGCCATCTTTCTCGACAAGACCTGCCTCCTCAAGTTGCTGTAATATCTTTCTTATAACATGTCCGCTTCCCTTTACACTCCTGCTCGGACTGACTCCTCTGCTCTTCCTGTTTCCATACTTCGCCCTTAGTCTCTCTGTGCCCAGAGGTCCCTCTATGTATAGAGTTCTAAGTATGCTGGCTGCTCTTATATACCACCAGTCCTCCTGCTCAGGAGGTCTCTCCCTGCCAGAACCTGTTTTAGAGAACAAAGCCCATTCAGGAGGCTTTATTGATTCTATAGTCTTCAAAGTATCCTTTAACCTGTTTATCAGAAGATCAGCTCTTATATCCAGCGCTGAGACCAAAGGAATCACCCTTACAAGAGTTGTGTCAACTCACGACTTTTAAAGGTTGTGGTCTATCGATCCCCATTATTCATAGGATAAGAATAACACGACTGAACATTCTTTAAGGGCTGCCATATAGTACATAATATCCTCACGGCACAGAAAATCAGCTTTCCTCCCTCTTGAGCAGTTCTTCTAAGCTTTTCTCTCCGTACTCTACAATTTTCAGATTAACTTGCTTTGTGTACTCAGATATTATATTCCCCCTAACCATCTTTGCTCTTCTTTCACCCTTTTTTCTTGGATGAAAACCAGGAGGACCTGAGAGAATTGTTCTGGTCTTCCCCATTCCGTGAACCCCCGGATGGTGCGGGAAGCCATCTCTATCAGTACCCCCTGTTATCTTCAGTTTGTAACCCGGGAGGCCTATCTGATCTCCGATAATCTCCTCCCCTATCCTCTTTCCTATTAGAACAGTGGAATCGAGCTTTACATGGTATGTCTTACCGCTTTTAGGATCTGCTATGTCGAGCACCATCTCAACCATTTGGATCCCAGCTAAGGACATGATCCCTATTTAAAATTGCTATTCTCACAGCGGACTTTAAAACAGCTGCCGAAGCACACCACTAATATGAGTTATAACAGTGAAACAAGACATCCCAAAGCGCTGAAACATCTGGCCAAAAGCATTTATTATATCCCTCTTCCCCTCTACAGATCAGGTGGTGAAATGTCGGGCCAACAGAGAGAACAGGATCTTGCTGCTCTTAGAACCACATATCAGCTCCTTTTAAATGAATCAAGTAGACTGAACATCCTCTATAGCGATGTTGAGAGAAGTATAGAGACGTTAGAGACCTTATCAAAATTGGAAAAACAGGAACTCGGACCAGTAATACTCCCTATAGGGGCCTTTCTCTCCATAATGCTGAATAAAGTGTCAACGGAGAAAGTTTTAATCCAGATGGGGGCCAACATATATGCTGAGATGAGCCCTGATAAAGCAATAGAGGAGCTTAAAGGAAAGCTAGAGGAGATTAGAAAGGAGTTGATACAAATACAGGTGAATTTAAGACAGATAGAAGCAAGCTTAATAGCCGCAGAGCAAGGCGGTAGGGTTGCCAAGAGAACTTAAGAGAATATTTTCGGATCTCTACTCCAAAATAGCGAGTACTGGAAGAAAAAACGTAGATAAAATATTCTCGGAGCTTGAGATAGAGCTTGTAGAATCAGGTCTCTCCGTTCAGTTTCTGGATGGGATAAAAGAGCATATAAAGAGAGAACTGGCAGGAAAAGACAGGGTGAGTGAGGATTTTCTGAAAGGAAAAATAAGAGAGCATGTATTAAAGAAGATAAAGCTAGAACCCCCAGATCTGGGCTTTATTATAAAAAAAGCTAAAGAAGAGGGAAGAATACCAGTATTTCTATTTTTTGGATTTAATGGAGTCGGGAAGTCCCTCAGCTTGGTTAAGACAGCTGATATCCTGATTAAAAACGGTTTTTCTCCCCTAATAGCGGCAGCAGATACTTTCAGATCAGCGGCAGAGGAGCAGTTAGAGGGCTATGCTAGGATGATACGCGTTCAGGTAGTTAAAGGTGGAAGAGGGGCAGATCCTGCAGCAGTGATATATGATGCTGTGCAGAAAGCTAGTTTCAAGGGATTTGATGTGGTTTTGGGCGACACTTCAGGCCGGAGAGCAATGGATAGAAACCTAGGGGAAGAGCTAAGAAGAATAGTGAGGATAACAAAGCCAGATTTAAATATTCTTGTGGTGGACGGACTTGCTGGTTCTGATGTGGTGAACCAATGTATTGGATTCAGCCAATTCGTGCCGATAGACACAGTGATAGTATCAAAAGTTGATGCAGGAGGATATGCGGCAGCTATTCAAGCATCCTACATCCTAGAAAAACCAATTCTCTTCCTAGGCACAGGTACTTCCGTGAAGGATTATGTGAAATTTGACCCAGAAAAAGCCATTGATGAGATGTTTTGAATTGCTTGAACTGGAATTATTGTTTCCTAGAATTTTTATGCAAATTATAGCTGCCTCAAGCTAGGTTGAATATTTTGTCCTTTCTGTTGCAATTCATGTTTTAACTAAATGTTCATATGAATGTCAGATTCTAATGCCTTTTGAAGTTTAATCGGACAGAAAACATGCTTTTATTTGCTTCTGGTATCTGTTCATCACTCCTTTCCACAAGTCGGCACATAAAGATTAAAAAATTTTCCCACCCATGTTTGTAGGTGTTTTCATGGTGAAGAAAGTAACTGTTGTAGGAGCAGGTACAATGGGGCATGGCATAGCAGAGGTTCTGGCCATAAATGGGATAAAGACAAATCTAGTAGACGTGAAGGAGGATATTCTAAAAGGCGCAATGGAGAAAATAGGGTGGAGTCTCAGAAAGCTCTATGAGAAAGGGAAGATCGGCAGATCTCCTGATGAGATAATGGCTCTCATATCCACATTCACATCAATAAAAGAAGCCGTCAGAGATGTGGATCTAGTCATAGAGGCGGTTCCAGAGATATTTGAGCTTAAAAAACAGGTTTTCCGCGAGATAGATGCCAATTCGAGGCCGGATACTATAATAGCTACAAACACAAGTAGTATTCCCATATCCGAGCTTGCTTCATGTACAAATAGGCCAGATAAAGTGCTTGGCCTTCACTTTTTCAATCCTCCCGTTGTAATGCAACTTGTGGAAGTCGTCAGAGGAAAGGATACCTCGGATGAAATAGTTAAACAGATGATTGAATTCGTCAGAGGAATAGGAAAGAGGCCTGTTCTTGTCAGAAAAGACATACCTGGCTTTATAGTGAATAGAATAATGATCAGATTGTTGAACACTGCATGTATTCTGGTAAAAAGAGGAATTTATTCAATTGAAGAGGTGGATTCAGCCCTGAGGAAGATCGGGCTTCCAATGGGCGCTTTTGAGTTATCTGATTATATAGGGATAGATGTTCTTTACTTCATAATAGATTCTGTGAGAAGCAGGGGGATGGCAATAGAGCCCTGTCAGGTGTTCAAGGAGATGATGGACAAGGGAAAGCTGGGGGTCAAGTCAGGAGAGGGATTCTACAAGTATCCATCCCCTGGAACATACAAAAAACCGGATATAACTGCACTCGATAGAGCTGATCCAGCTTTGCTCATCTCTCCTGCAGTGAACGAGGCTTCATATCTGCTAAGAGAGGGAATATCCTCTCTTCAAGAGATAAATGAAGCCACCATTCTGGGGCTGGGGTATCCAAAGGGTATATTTCAATACGCTGATGAAATGGGAATAGACACCATTGTGAATTCTCTGAAAAAGCTAAATGAGATCACTGGATCCACTGAGTTCTCTCCAGACCCTATTTTGCTTAGAATGCTTGAGTTAGGCAGGACTGGAACTAAATCAGGATTCGGATTTCATGAATATTTCCAAGAAAATCAGATGGAGACAATAAAAATTCTCTACAGACCTCCAGTTGCAGTAATACAGCTAAACAGGCCGGAGAAGCTCAATTCGATATCAAGAAAGATGCTGGATGAAATTAAAAAAGCCTTGATCGATCTATCCTCAGATGAAAATATAAGGGCAGTTGTGATGACAGGAGCTGGGAGAGCTTTCTCTTCCGGTGCTGATATAAGCGAGTTCCTGCAAATGAGTCCCGAAGAGATGATAAAGTACTCTGAGTACTTTAAAGCAGTAGTGGAATCGATTGAGAAATCTCCAAAGCCAATAATAGCGGCAATAAACGGATATTGCCTTGGAGGTGGACTGGAGATCGCCCTAGGATGCGATATAAGGATAGCAGCGGAATCAGCCAAGCTAGGACAGCCTGAGGTTAACATAGGACTAATACCAGGAGGAGGGGCAACAAAAAGGCTCCCTATGCTGGTGGGGAGATCAAGAGCAAAGTTAATGATAATGACGGGCGAATATATCTCAGCTCAACAAGCAGAAAGAATGGGACTCGTTGACATGGTCATAAGGGATGATCTGCTGATGATGGAGGCCGTGAATCTCTGTCTAAAAATAACATCTAAGCCTGGGAAAGCGATATGGGCATCTAAAGTTGCAATAAATAGTGGAAACTCTGAGCTTGAATCCGCGCTCTTTGGCATTTTATCTGCCGATGCAAAGGATAAAATAAAGGCTTTCTTGGAAAAGAAAAAGTAATTCCTCAACAGCTAGAATAATCTATATTTTTATAGATTGCATGATAGCAGCATAAGATTTATAAAGGGCGCAATGCAGAATTTAACAGCGGGGTGGGGCAGCCTGGTCAGCCCGCCGGGCTCATAACCCGGAGGTCCCTGGTTCGAATCCAGGCCCCGCTACTATTTCTTAATCCTCAAAGACAAATTTCGATCTAGATGCTTGAAGTATAGGGGGAGAAGTATCTTCCCAGAACAAACTCGTTTTCTTCAATATCTTATTTAATCACGTGCGGGTGAGCTGTCAGACAAGGAATTCAGTAGATATATCAAGCTCCTAGAGGAGTTCAGAAAGGTAGTTAGGGAGAATATTAGCAAATGAAATGGCGTTACTTAAGAAGTTTTCATTCTATCCGCTAGGCTAATAATCCTGAGTTCGGATTAATCTCTGTTATTAATTTGTTCCTAATTTAAGAATAATGAGTTTCAATCTAAGAATTCCTTTGGCTTTCTTTTTCTTTTCATTAATGGAAGTTTGAAGCTAAATTTATAAGTCACAGAAATCGAAAAATCTAGCCGGGGTGCCCTAGCCAGAGAGTTGGGCTCGGCAAGGTAGGGGGTCGGACTCGAGATCCGATGGCCCGCTGGGCCACGTGGGTTCAAATCCCACCCCCGGCGTTCTCTTAAGTAAAATATGGATCACTATGGTTTTGGTATATCTGCCTGTGTAGAAATCTCCAGCGGTTTTCTGAAGCGACAATCTTCCTGTGCTTGGGAAAACTTCATTAAAAGTAGACTTAGGTTTATACTTAACTCTAATTTATTGAAGATATAATTATATGAAAATAAAAAAGTGCGAACTAAAAGCGCAACACTTATATATTGTTTGTATCTACTCCCTGTTAATATAATAAATTATTTTTATTTATCTTTATCCTCCCCTCAAGAATTCCTCTGCTAGGTTTCTGTTGAGAACAGGGAGCAGGATGACATTATTCTCCTGTGATCTTTCTCAAAAAAGCTCTTAAAGCTGAACTAAAAAAAGAATGCTTTTAAAAGTTTATAAAGAAAAAGATCCAACTTTCTCTCGGTGGTATAAGATGGTGCGTTGGTCGAGGAAGAAGATCATTGCCCTTGTCCTCGTCCTTCTAATGCTTCCTGTCGTAGGAGTGTTCACAGTAAACTTTGTCTTTAACAGCATCCCTGTTACACTGGAGATAAAGCTGGTGGATGAGAAGGGGAATCTGGTGCAGGGAAGTGTTGTCATATATGAGATAACTCCTGATGGCGCGAGAAAGATATGGGCTGGATCCGGGCCTGGGATGGTCACGGCTGTAATCTCGGTTCCCATGAAGGAGGTGGGTGTGGCGGAGATAGAAGGAAAGATTGTCAAAGTATATAAATCTATAAATCTAGATATAGTTGCTGGAAATAAGGAGCTGAGAAAAGTTGGTGTTGCAAGCGTGGTCATAGATCCGACATTCTCCGGTTTAGCAACATACAAAAGCGTGACAATTGTGATGAGAGATGCGCCTTCAGTCGAGCAGACACCTCCAACTGGCGTCTGGTACACATGGCAATACACAACGGTTCTCAGCTTCGCCACATGGGATAGCATAAATGCATCATATAGCTATCCAGCGGGCGCAAAAATAGTTATAGAGAAGGTGTCGAGGCCATATGGATCGAGTACATGGGGCTATGCAGGAGACG
>Ga0209225_1000058_pt1 | contig 122718 bp, 84 predicted proteins | sample WasSprMetagenome_FD_184732 | JGI IMG/M metagenome (GOLD analysis project Ga0209225, IMG submission 184732) | Sulfidic aquatic microbial communities from Washburn Spring, Yellowstone National Park, USA - WS (SPAdes) (version 3) | ecosystem: Environmental > Aquatic > Thermal springs > Hot... | reverse complement strand
GGGTTGAGAGGTCGTAGCACATAAGGATTTCTCCCGAGAGGTCCCAATCGCTTAAATCCCCATCTATGACGACCTTTGCGGGAGCGGGAACGAGCCTCAGCTCATAATTGCTCGTCTGCTGGGCCGAAGCCGATGCGATTAAGAGGAGGGAGATCAAGGAACAGAATATTATCCTATACTTTTGCATCCTCATCACCCCCATAGATTTCCCCGGTTTCCATCGGGCCTTTTCTCCTCCCTCATTGCCGATCCCCTCACCGCTATTATAGCTCCTCGGACCCAGGTTGTTCAACACAGCAAATAAAATTCAAAAGCAAACGGTCGGCAGCTGGGTGGCGGCCGATGTTCTCAAGGATGGGGAAGGAATTTATATAAAATCCCCCCTCACCGAACCTGTAGAAAGCGAGCATAATCCCTGAAGCATAGCCGCCGGGAACAGGATATGAAACGGCAAAAGCAGCCGCTATAACCTCATCCGGCTCGTCCTGTCCTTCAAAGAGTAAAGGGGAAATCAATGGTCCGTAGAAATCCCAATCCATTATTCCCGTGGGGAGTTCCTCAAATATGGGATGGGGTTTGGCAACGATTTCCTTATGATAAAGCCAATCGTAAAAAGCATAACATCTGCCCTTTTTCTTAAGGGGAAGCCAAAAGAGAGGGTCATCACCCTTGCGAAAAACGGAAGGCGAGAGGAAAATAACGATTCCTCCCTTCTCCATCCTCCTGTAAAGTTCCTTCCAAAGGTTTTCATCCCCCACCGAATCTCCCACGAGTATAATCTCGCCTCTTTCGGGCTTGGCATCCTCAAAGCGAATACATCTCACTCCCTTTGAATTGAGCCAATTTACGACCCTCTCATCTATGCCAAGGACTTTGACCGAAAAATCCATCCTCGGCAAGGACCCTTCATCCGTGAGATAAAATTCCAACCTTCCACCAGCGGGAGCAGCGCCTTTATCCAAGTTAACCGCAAAGATATATTCACCTGAAGGTCCTTCTATTAGGGCTTTCCCAGAGAAAACGGGAATGGCTAATGGAGGGTCCGAACCTGGCTCGGCTTGCGGGATATTCAAAATCGCTTTCCTCTCCCAGACGATGCCCTGAGGGCCGATGATCCTCAATGTCACTGGATAATCGCCGGGTGGCAGGACATCCTCGTTTGCCAAAACACATTCCAATTTAATAGGGCGGCCAACATAACTATGCATAGGCTCAACGAATAGACACCAGCGCAGAGGAGCAAAACCATCAAGCAATGTATCGGCAATTCCCGGTTTGAGTTCCCTCCATAGAGTCCAAAGTCCTTCCCCGATTATACCATGATCAAGCATACCTGTCATACTATACCCACAGATCTTCGCGTTAGAGCGTATTAAATTGAAGCCCGATCTCCTATGCTTGCAATGAATTCGCTGGCTTTCCCTCAACATATCCTCCGGGAAAGGATAAACGCCCTCAAATCCCCATCTCTTCCAATCCTCCTCATATCTCTCCGCCATAGAGCGAATTAAATTCACATCGGGGATGTCCAACCTTGCCCCTATCTGCTCAAATAAACGCAGTTCCCTGATGGCGTTGAATAAGCTACCTATCCCATGTTCCGATACGAACACCGGCTTAGTATCAGAGCCCAATTTCCGGAAGAAATCGTTTACCTCCTTCGTTTGAGGAACGGGTGGGTAAATGTGAGCATCCCCAGCCCCCTGAATATAACCTCCCAAGGGATAGGAGAGCGGGGGAGCTTCCCTCGCCTCTGGGGATTCCGCTCCCCATTGATGCTCCCACTCACCGCTTCCTGGATTGCTTATAGAACCTATATTTAATTGACGGTCCCAGCGCCCACTGTTCAAAAGCACTAAGCGAGTATTGTCCAGAGAGCGGACAAGGGAAAGGACCTCCATGGCGTTGCGAAAAACCGCTCCATCGGGCGTCTCGTTCAACAACCCCCAAATCACAACGCTTGGGTGATTCCTATCCCTCAATATCATCTCCCTGATCGAATTATCGTATCTTTCCTTCATCTTGGGGGAATCCTCTAAGCACCAGCTCGCCATGCTCTCTTCATAGACCATAAGCCCTATTTCATCGCAGAAATCCAACTGTTCAGGAAGCGCCAAGCCTGAGATGAAACGCACCATATTGAATCCGAGCGACTTGGCATAGAGGAGGTCTCTCCTTATTAAATCGGGATTAGGCGGGACAGGATGCCCAATGGGGAATTGGTTTCCCGTGTGTGTAGAACGAACGAAGATCCTCCTCCCATTTAGACGAAAATATCCCCTTTCAACCCTCAATTCCCTAAATCCGCTTCTAACCGAGCTCCTATGCTCAAAATCCATCCCTTCCCCAGTGGCTTTCAAATCCACATTTATCCTATATAGAAATGGGTCTTCCAACAACCATAGATGGGGGTTCCGAACGAGGAGGGAAGCTTCGAAACGACTTTCACCCGGTGGGAAATCCCCTTTTAGAGATTTCCAGGCCTCAACTTCCCCACCTTTATCAGGGGAAATGCATATGAAAAGCTCACCACCTGCCTTGGAATCCAAATCGTTGCGAACTTTAACGCTTAGCCTCATCTCCCCAGTATAGATATTCGGTTGAGGAAATATATCCGCGATTCTCACAGCTGGGAGGACGAGGAATTCCACTTTCTGAACTATTCCTCCATAATTGTAGGAGGAGCCGGGGATTAGTCCTGAAGGGAGCTTATTGCGATGAGGAACTTGGGAGAGGACGATTCCATCGATCGGATCGGATGTCGGATTAAGGACGCGAACAGCCAATAAATTATCCTCACAGGGATGAACCACGGAGGTAACATCCAGAACGAACGGTGTTTCCCCTCCTTCGTGCCCACCCATATAAACCCCGTTAAGCCACACATCGGCGAGATAATCCACCGCCCAAAAGCGAAGGAAGCATCTTATCCCTTTTTCTTTTCTAAAATAAGGCTTAAAGCTGTGCCAATACCAAGCAACGCCGTGGTAATCGGGGAAAACCTGCTGGATTATTCCAGGCACGGGAGCATCTTTCGCTTCGCTCTTGATGGATTTATACCAGCTTCCCTCCATACCCTCGTCCTGGGGGTCAGGCAATAGCTTCCAAATCCCACTTAATCCAAGAGTATAAGAGCAATCCATAACGGCGTTCATCTCCTAACTTCTCCAACCGGACCTTCTACATTGTTGCCCTCCCCTGCTTTGTTGAGCAACTTTCCGGCTCCGCCTTTCGGCCTCGTTATACCACACTTGCCCCTACCTTGTCAACACCTCGCACCCGACCTTTAGACGTAAGATCGGACATATCCCAGGAGGTCTCGAGATCCCCCTTGGATCTGCCAAGATGAAAGAGGAGCATGGTGCATGGTGCATGGAGCATGGTGCTCCTTGCCCAAAGAGGAGCATGGAGCATAGAGCATGGAGCATGGTGTTCCTTGCCCAAAGAGGAGCATGGTGCATGGAGCATGGTGCTCCTTGCCCAAGGAGGAGCATGGAGCATAGAGCATGGAGCATGGTGTTCCTTGCCCAAAGAGGAGCATGGTGCATGGAGCATGGTGCTCCTTGCCCAAGGAGGAGCATGGAGCATAGAGCATGGAGCATGGTGTTCCTTACTCTTTGCTCCTTGCCCCTTGCTCTTTGCTACCACAGGCATAAAAGGCAGGACCACGAGGTTGACAAATAAGGGCGAGTGTGCTATAATTATCAAAGCACAAAGGATTTTTGGGCTTTCCTTCCCTCAAACTTGCGAAATTCGTTGAAAGGAGCGTGGCGAAATGGGTTGGCTTGTTCTCGCTTTAACGATGGGAGTTTCGCTCGGGTTGATGGTTCGCCTTCCTCAAACAGCGATGAAGTTCCTCGATCGCTCACTCACCGCCAGTTTAGTCGTTATGTTGACAACCCTTGGAGTTGAAGTCTCTCAGAACCCAAAACTTGAACAAGCCCTTTCAGGTCATGGACTTTCCGTGGCGATTTTGCTGATAAGCGTTTCCGTCGTCAGCATCGCATGGGGATGGTTGCTTGAGCGAGGGTGGTCGTCGCTGTGGCGGGAGCGTTAGCGTTGCTCTCCTTCACAGCAGGTGTGTTGCTTGCCCGACTGAACCTTCTGCCAACCCTTATCCTCAACTCCGCCGACGGAATAGGATTCGCAGCACTTTGTTGGATGGTCTTTGCTGTGGGAGTAATAGTCGGTTCACAAAAAGACGTCTGGCACAAAGCACTTAAAGAAGGATGGAGATTGCTCCTGCTCCCTATAGGCACTCTTTTGTTGAGCGCTTTAACCGCTGGCTTAGTCGGGAAATTGCTCGGAATGCCGATAACCGTTGGAGCGGCAATTGGAAGCGCTTGCGGTTGGTATTCCTTGAGCGGTGTGGCGGTGGCGAAAGTTTGGGGCGCTGAAATAGGGTTAGTGGCTTTTGCCGTCAACTTCTTGCGGGAACTACTCGCTTTTTGCCTTATCCCACCACTCGCACGATTTTCACGCTTAGCAGCCATCGCTTTGTGCGGTGCAACTGCAGCCGACACGACTTTGCCGATCATCGCGAGATCAACCGACCCAAAGGGTGCATTGGTCGGGCTGATTAGCGGCGGGCTTATAACGGCACTCGTGCCGTTAACCATCGCGCTTCTAAGTTGGCTGACAAAGTGATTTGCCTTCTGCTGACTCGACACGGGGAGATCGCCCGAAATCTACCACCTGAAGAAGCGGTATGGGTCGTCCCACTCCTGAGGCGTATCCAAGTAAAGACCGGTCAACCATCGTCCTATCATCGGCGGGTCGCAGGGCACAATTCGGAAATCGGCCAACCACAATGTCCCTTTCCCTTCAAACCAAATTTGCAGCCGAGTGTTCTTCTCGGCGGTTCCTCTGCCGGGCAAAAGGAAGACAAACCGCCGCCACTCAACGGTCGGCATGAAACGCTTATACTCCAAAACGGCTTGCCAGTGTATGGTTTCCTGAACTGCCACGAGAACTTGCCTCAAACCTTCGCCCCGTGCCCAAAATTCCAAGCGATACCATTGACCTTCCCGGATAGGGATTCCGTGCTGTGCTAACATAACGGTAGCCCGACGCCCTTCTGGCAATTCGGGAACATCGATTCGCACGCACCTTTTCGGGTTTGTTGGTCCTAAATCTTCAAGTGCACATGTCGCATGCAGATTTTCCGTTGAAAGGATCCACTCATTCGGAACACCGTCCGAATCGGAGTCTTCCAGGAACTGCCCGTTTCTAACAATGGACGGTTGTCCGGAAGATACTACTGGGCTCGCAAACCTTTCAAGAAGCGGTGTTTGTGGGCGAACTCCCAAGCTTCCCAACAAGCGGCTTAACATGAAAGAAGTTCGGCGGAAAGTTTTCCGAAGGTTCTGCTGTTCCGTGGTCCAGTTGAAATACCATGGACTACTTCCCTCTTCAAATCCCGGATTTTCCAGCAAATTCGACGATCCAGGAGTTCGTGGCTGGTATGCTCCCTCGTAAAGCCGGAAACCGTCAACGCGGAGCCTAACTTCGGGCTGACCGATGTGCAGGTAGGCCTGCCAGCCCTCTGGGTAGGCTTGCTTCACCGAGAAGGTGAGATGTATCTCCGTCCATCGGTTTGGTTGGATGGTCACATCCTGCCCCTTAACCACACGGTCCCAAGGTGCCCCTGCCCGCTCAACTTCCAGCCGCACAGTTGCTGGCTCGTCAAGGGATTTTAAGCAGACAGCGAAAGTGTAATCCTTACCGACCTCACCGGCTGCTAACTTTTGACCGAATTGAGCCCATGGCACCGTTGCCATAACGATTTCGGCACAATGTTTCCCTTCGTAGGCCTCTTCGCTGGTAACGCGAAATTCAGGGAGATCGTGCGATCTCTTGACAAAATGCCACGGTAGCAGTTGGCAAAAGACGATGTTGTATTGGCGAGCCTGTCCTAAAACGCCACCCAAAGCATCGCATCCTTCGCACAACAAGGACAAAATTCGTGGGTCACGATTGTGCACATCTGCAGGGCCGATTCCAACGAAGGGCGATGATAAAGGCGGCGGCGAAAAGTAAGCGTTGATGTATTCGGCTTGCTCCATGCGAACCGTGACCGGCAAAAACGAGTTCGCTTCTTGCTCATCCAGTCCCAAGCACAAAATTTGCCCTCCAGCCTTAAGCCACTTTGCTAAGTCGGTTCGGATGTTGGAGAGCCGTTCACTTGCCCCCTTGCCTACGATGAGGACGTCCTTCGGCGAAAGGCTTTGCCCGATAAAATCAGCGACTTCGATGCCAAGTCGCTGAAGGTAGTTTTTCCCCTGCCGATCGCCAATGTAAAAAGCCCGTTTCTCGGGGATCACGGGATACTCTGCCGAGAAGACGGTTTTCAAGATGTTGTGCAGCAGGATTTCCGCTGCTGGGTCTGGTTCCGTTCGCCCCGTAACATCCATCTGGCAGAAAAGCACCATCCCCTTGCCCTCGCGGTATTCTAAGAGCGGGCTGTATTGGAGACCGAAGCCGCCATCAACGATGGGCAAAAAGTCACCCACACCAGGTTTCTCGATCAAGACCGAAGCCACATCGCCCCTATTCCCACATCTCCAAAGCCTTGGAACCTCAAGCCCGCACCACCAAACAGTTGGCGCTCCGGCGTATCGGTCGCTGAGCGTGTATTCCAGACGAGGTGGCAATAAAGTTGCCTCTCCGTGCCAATCGCGCAAATGTTCTTCCGTCAACCCTGCCAAATACGGATGGTCAGGGATGCGGCGGAAAACATTGCGCAGCCCATATTCAGCGACCCTGAAACCGAGCCGCTTTTCTAACACTCCCCCAGCCTGCTCAAAGACGATCGCTTTCAACCCGTCCCGAACGGCATCAAGCGAAGGGGCGGGATTTTCCAAAGTCAACGCCTTCTTCCCGATGATGAGGACATCAAACTTCCGAACATCGGAATCCGCCCGAACTGGCTGATAGCCAATTTGTATCCTGTCAAGGAGTTTCGCCGTTTCACCGTGGGGGTCGAAAAGCCCGATTCTTATCCTTCGCTTCCGAACGATTTCAGCCAATTCGCGCCAGTTTGGCTTGGACAGGACATGGATGACGAATTGGTCGCTTTGCCGCTCTCCCGTGCTGAATTGGAAATCCGCTGAAAGGATGTATTCACTCGTTGCAAGGTTGGAAGGAAGCGAAATCTTTACAAGCTGCCTTACCTGCTGCCCCGTTGGTATTTCAACCTCCCCTTCACCTCGCGCTAAAACCTTGCCTTTCGCCGCCTTTGCTGGAGAAGAACCTTCAACCCGCTGGCGAAATTCCCAACCCCATCGGCAAACAACGGTTTGGCGGGAGTTGTTGATGATCACCAGTTGCTTTTCAACCACGCTGCCCGGGGTGAAATTGTGAGCCTTGCTCGTGAACGCTTTCGGTGGACCGGAGATGAACGCCAAAAGCGGTGCGTTGTTCCGATAAATCGCTTCAGCAGCGAGGGTAGGCAGCCAATCGGAGAGTTCGTAAGCCATATCCATGCGCTCAAACCTTTCCTGAATGAAATCGGGGCTGTAGCCGGGACGCTGCAGGTTTTCCCAATCGGTGGGCAAGTCCACTCGTTGATTACGGGCAACTCCGGGTTTCAACTTCCAAAAGATATGGTGCTCCCATGGCGAGATCGCCGAAACTTCCCATGTCCTGAATGCTCTCCAACATTCGGTCAAGTAGCGAGCGAGGATCGGGTAGCGCTCGTCAAAGTCGCTTGAACCAAGTTGGTGCGGATAGTCCCATCGATGCCAAAGCCTTCCCTCACGAAACTGCCTTGCCTCCCAACGGAGATTCCGCTTCTCTTGTTCGCTGATTTTGTATGCCGAGTCGCCGAGGGATTGCGCGTTCCACTCGGCGAGACAAAAATCCCAAGGGACAACAGCGCTGCCGAACTCCCGATTCCCTTTATACCAACCCCGATACATCGCCCAATCCCAGGTGAAGGGCGCGCCATATTCGCAAAGGAAAAGCGGCTTAACCCCAACCTTCGACCAATGCTCGAACCAATCGCACAACTCCTGAATTGGAACCCAGTTAGGGTAGAAGTTGACGGTGTGCATGCTACCTAAGTTCCCCGAAGCGTGGTGGTAAATCACCCTTGTCGGGTCCAAAGAGCGCACGATAGCCTCAGCGCGAAGCGCCAATCGAGCGTTGTTGAACGACCAATCATCTCTCGGTTCATGGATTCCGTCGATGAGGTCTGGGTTCATGTCCTCACTGTAACCGGTCGCATTGTGGCTCATTGCATACATGACGACCGATGGATGCCGCCCAGCCACGCGGACATAAAACTCGGCGTGTTGTTTGTAGATGGATTCGGCATTTGGCGACCTCCAGTCATAGTGTGCAAAGTGCGGCATGGATAACGCGACGAGAATTCCGACATCGTCCGCAGCCTGTAGTATCTCCTCGAAACCCAAGTGGGAGCCCGGCAGACAGTCGTAGTTGTGGGTGTAGACGAAGTTGATGCCAAAACTTTTCAGTCGGCGAAGGCTTTCACATGCAGCCTCGTAAGTAGCCCAAGCGACGCCAACTTGAGCGTTGTCCAAAGGGACAGCGGATAGGAATATCCGAGTGCCGTTCAAGTAAAAGTCGCGACCCTCGATCCAAAACTCCCTAAAGCCCCAAAGCTGGGTCCAGAATTCGTCAAGGGTTCGTCCGGACCCGTCCAAAAGCGACACTTCAACCGAGTATTTGTTTCGCGGCGTGTGAATGTCCCAAACTTTCTCGGGTCGCCAAGGATCGGTGAACACAAACCGTCCATCCTCAAGTCCTCTGCCCCGAACCTCGGGCGAAATAACCTCATGGATCGCCCGGCTACCCTCTCTGACCACCATCTTCAGCCGGTATGACCTGTTGGGAGAAAGGTTAGCCACTTTCGCCACAACGGTGACCGTCCCGCGACGAAAGGAACTCTCCGGCCGAAGGTCTTCGATCCTTTCGCCTTTCGGCAAAGCCATCAGGAAGAGATCGCCGCACAATCCTCGCCTTGCGACCGAACCGCGAACCTGACGGGCTGCGGCGGTGTCGGTGTATGCCAAAATCGCCCCTTTAAGCGGCAGTGCCAAAACCAGCATGCTGAGTTTGTAAGTCTTCCCTGGCTCGCAAACCCCTGTTAAATCCACGGAGCCTGCCGGGAAAACGATTTCGCCTACCTTGCGCCCATCGATGAAAACGGCTGCGTAAGAGTTCACATAATCCGCATGCAGGAGAATTCGGCGGCCTTTCCATCGCTCAGGGATCGTTATTTGCCTCTGATACCAAGCGGCTGTAGTCGTTTCCAGTCGGACATCCTTCCACTTCGGATGCCGATACACGATTTGGCAGTCCTTTTGCATGTAGTCGGTGATGCCTGGCCAAGGACCAGGCACCTTGAAGTAACCCCAATCATCGGTCGGGACTTTTTCTATCTGGGACTCCGTAGGTTGCCACTGCCATAGACCGTTAATGCAAATCCTCTCGCGAGTTTCTGTTGTTTCGCGATAGGCCTTCTCGATATCCCAGACGACCTTAACCCCTGGCGGTAAGATTGCTTCCTCAGGACTCCTCCCGCCTTCAACTTGATCTCCCATCCCACCTGATAGGGCGGCGAAAGTGGAAAGGGCGATCCCCAAACTAAAAATGGGCATTGCCTCCCTCACAAACGCCATGTTTGCTCCCCCCTCGTTCTCCCCTACAATCCCTCTTTCACTTTAACGAGTCTTCGGGCACGAGCAACTCTGCAGGATGACGAGCTACAAATGGCGGGACATCGTAAAGTTCAACGATGCACCGCAAACTCCAAATCTGCAGCGCCCAAATCCGCCCATCCTCGCCCCTCGGCACCACGATGGAAAGTTGTTCGCCCGGCAAAATCGCTTGCTTTGCCATCTCCGACATCTCCCCATACTCCCGCACATCCTGCTCCACGATAACGGAAATCTGGTCGCCTGCCACGATGCCCTCCCGCCTAATCGCCGTCCCATCCGCCGTCCGTAGCTCTAAGGCCGAGCGCGGGTCGCCACCTGATACAATGCCGATGACGAAATGCTTTGTGCCTTTGGGCACGAAAAAGTAAAGGGGTTCACCCCTTGGCAGCCACAAACGCAACGGCATCCGCCGCATTTCCCCCGGCTCGTCAAACCGCCCGCACCAAACCGACAGCGGACGACGATCGAACTCCATTTGCGCTGCTCTCCAATAACCCGTCCCCGGCTCAAAAGCGTAAATCCCATCCACAGGCAAAGCGACGGCGACCGTCGCCGGTTTCCCCTTCTCCGCCTTGACCACCCCTTGGGCGATCGATCGACCATCGTTCTCGCCGCCTGGTTTGCCGGTTATCAGCCGACGCAAAGTCCATCGACAATCAACGACGTGACCCGCATCAAAGGGCGTGTAAGTCAGCGAGATCGTTTCGTCTTTGCGCCCGGCGAAATAGTGGATTCCGCTTTCCACGAACAGCGCCGATCGCTCCACATCTCCCCACGCTTTCACTGCCTGGGGCAATCGTTGAGCGATTGGGACGAGCCGACCTCTAAACCGTCGCCCTTCGATCTCCACCGTAATCGGCACGAGCCGTTTGAGCCATCGCAAGTCGTCCTCAAATAGCCTTTGCACTTCCTCGTCGGACGGGATATCCGTTCGCTCTGCCTTCCACGCTTCCGTCTGCTTTAAGTCAAACCCTTCGATGTGCTTCAAAGCGGCAAAGCGGTGGTCAAACCATTCGGTGAACAGCATCGGGAACGTGTGCACCAAACCAGTGTCCATGATACGGCGAGCGAAGACAGCACACTCTTTCGCCTTGGCAACGATTTCCTCAGATGATGCCACCAACTTGCCCCATTGATCCCATCGCGCCGTTCGGTCGTAATCCAACCACAAACGCAAAAGGTGCAGATACATGGCGATGCGGTTAAGTCGTTGTTGCACCTGCGGGTCGCTTTCCAGACGATAGGCTTCCTGCAAGTCCTGCATCGCCAAGAGCAATCCACGTGCCGAAAAGCGCTCCCCCCTTGCCCATCTTTCGTAAAGCCTTCGCATCGGCTTTGCCGCCCTCCCAAACGCCTTCTCACAAAAATCCTGCACCAACGCCTTTGGATCGAGGTCCGGCCTCCACATCAGCTTCGCCGCCATCCAATAGCCCAATCCGTTCGGGCCCCAGTTGCACGAAGCCTCTGCCGTGTAACCGACCAACCCCAGTTCGTGGTAGTGCTTGATAGCGTTCGCTAATTCGTAAATCCGTCCTGCTTTGGCAGCACCGGGCAAATCAAAGTCCCAAGCGTAGATGCTGAAGTAGTCGTAGAGGCCGACTACCGCACCCAATTTGCGGAATGCTTGGACTTGTTCGTCAAATGTCAAATTCGTATAACGAAATCCTGTCGTGATTTCCACATAGACATTGGGCAGCAAAGGAAACTTGGGCGGGTCGCTGTGGAAGGCATAAGCGAGGAGCCCGACGAATTTATCGGGAAACTCCTTGCGCACGGCTTCTGCTACCTTGTTGGCGAGGAAAAAGGCTTGATCGCTGGGAGAACCGATAGCCCTACAGTTTTCACATTCGCAATAACCGCCGCCATCGTTTGGCTCAACCGATGCCATGATGCGCTTTGGATCTTTCCGGAACAAATTAAGCACGCCATCGATGACGCGCCGCTGCACTTCAGGGTTGCTGACGCAAAGTTGTGTTGGTCGCCTTTTGCCACTAACAAGGGCAAACCATTCGGGATGCTTCTCAAACTCTCCGTGCGTAATGTAGCGTTCGTAAGCATGTCCGCAGTCAACAGGAAGGTCGCCGTATTGACGGTTGTGCTTCATCCACGCTTCGTAATCTGCCGCCAGCTTGGGCGTTCTCGGCCCCCACTCATACCAGATGTTCCGCCACCTAAAAGCGGGCTTTTCCCTCAAGTTTAACCGCACCGTCAGGTTGGGTTGCTTTGGAATAACCGTCCAAACTGGATCGGGGAAAAACCATCGGCAGCCGATGGCTTCGAGGAAGGCGAAAACAGCATGGCGCAAACCTAAGTCCGTGTTGGCAAGCAGCCAAAGCCTTTCCCTTTCCGTGCGCACAACGAAACCCTCGTTCCCCAAACCGTTCAACCGTTCTTTTCGGGCTTGCTTGGGGAACTCGCTGGATGTCCCTAAGACGATCCCCTTCGCTTCCGGTGAAAAAGCCTCGATTTTCGGCTGGACACCGATGACTTCTCCCAGCCAACGTTGTAACTCCTGGGCAATAGGCATCAACCTTTCCTTCGCTTTTTCAGGAAGCAAGATTGCGACCTGCGGTTGACCCCTTTGCGCCACCACGAAGGATGGCGTTGAAGTCGCATGGGCAAAGGATGCCGAACTCAACGCCAAGATCATCAACCCGATTCGCATCGCATCAACCCCCTAATCCTAATTCCGAAGTTCTTGTCAGATAACCGCTATCATTAAATACGTATCTAAGCGTGGAACCTCAACCTCTATAAACCCATCCCTTTCGTGGATCGGCAAGGCGATTTCCTCGGGGAGAAGCAATGCCTTCGTGAGGGATTTGCCATCCCTCTTTATCCTAATCTTTATATAGAAAACGGGGATGTTGGGAAGCTCGGATTGGAAATTCAGCAGATTGATTACATATCCTTCCTTCTGCTTAAACATCGTTATCTCAACCGATTTGGGAGCCTCGGCTTCAAAAGAGAAGCCATCGCTCACTAAGCTCTTAATCAACCTTATGAAAAACCCCCTATGCCTTTCCTCACCAACCATTTCCAACGGCCCCGCCGCCCATATAACTTCCCCTTCCCCGAACTTCCTCCACACTATTGCGGGATAATCCGTCTCCACCCCAGGCGGATTCGAATGAATGGAGACGCACCTCGTTTTGTCCTGAGGGTCGGTATAGGGAAGCTTTATCTTCGCTATAACCCCTTCCTTCAAAGGATTTGCGATGATCTGGGGATGGAAAAGCAAGAGGGGATATCGAGGCGTGATGTCGCCAAATAGAAGCGGATTTTCCACCGCTGGGCTTATGTAAGTGACGACCTCCCTTGTTTCCCCCCTATGGGAAACACCGAAAACATCGGCGAGGAGAAAATCGCTCCTTTTCCCCTTTTCGCCGAAGAGGGAGGTTTGATAGCTCGCGTAAATCCTTCCTCCCAAGGCAACATAGCCTCTCAGCGCTTCCGCTTCCTCCTCATCTATAAATAGGACGTTTGGCAATATTACCGCTTTATAATTCCGAAGTTTATCGAGGTTCCTTTTAGTTATCACCCCAAAGGGGATATGGGCGTTTATAAGGCTTTTCACGGCATTTAGAGCGCAGTCAAGATGAGGCTGCTTTCCCGATGTCTCCAAGACGCTCTTGCCGCTATCCTGAGGAGCGAACTTGGATTCGAAGCTGAAATAAACCCCCACATCCTGAACAAGCTCCCCACCGATGAATTCTTCATATCTTTCTATCTTCTCGTAAATCTCCCCCATCATCTCATAGACCTTCTCGTTCAAAGTTCCCATGGGGTCTATGGCATCGATGAACAGGAATGCACCGCCGTTTGCTATGGCTGAGAAAGCTTGCGCCTCTAAAAGCTCCTTCGGCTTCGTCGTTGTGTGGTCGCTGAGGTTTATGCATCTGCTCGTCATAAATTCAAAGGGCTGATTTTCCGTCAGATTGTAATAGAGCTTGCAGATGAAGGATTCCTGCAGGGCCCCACCGTAGAAATCACCGCCGCAGTAATCGCTTGCCGAGGCAATCGCATCCGTTACGCCGAGAACCCAATTCGCTACGCAGGTTGAGAATTGATGCTCAACGGAAACCTTTGGCTTTAGGCTCTTCACCTCCTCGCTCATAACCCGAGCGAACTCCGAGAGCCATTCTTCCCTCTTTTTCTGAAACCCCATCCACTCGGGACTTTCCCAATTTATGATCTTCGGCATTTCCTTGCCGGTTTCCCGAAGGAACCTCTCCTGACAGGATTGACAGTAGCAGACGACCGGCCAAAACGTCATATCGAAGAAAATCCCCTCAAAATCGTAGTTCCGGCACAGCTCCTCCACTTGGCTCAAGGCGAAATCCCTGTAGCCCGAATTCGGACAGCAAACTCCATAGCGACCAGTCCACGCCTTAGCTTCTCTCCCATCGGCGAGCATCATCCTCCATTCGGGATGGTTATCATAAGCCCAATTGTTATAGATGAGGCTGTAATAGATGACGACATTCATCCCCTCCCTATGGCAAAGCTCTATCAATTCCCCCATTATGTCCCTTCCCTTTATCCCCCTATGCATATGACCTTTTTTCGTCCTCCAATAGCAGTGCCCGATATGGGAGTTAGCGTAAATCATAGCCGTTGATACATTCGCCCTTTTCAAGAGCTCAACGTAATTTTCCGGCTCAAGCTGGGAGAGAAAGCCCTCATCCCAATCCTCAATGTGCATATCAACGAGGTTTCTCCTGAAATCCCTCTCAAACCATTTCCTTGATTTCATAATTTATCCCCTCCTTCTTTTTACCGTTATGGCATTATTGCGTAATTAGTGAATTTCGGAACTCGGAATTAGCTCAAGGCGCATGAGAGGTCAACTTTCCAACTCCTGCACTTGTTCCGGGTTAAACAACTCTTCCAGCGTATTAGCCCAGTAGGGAAGCAGACCCTCGATACTCAAAATACGGGCTTTGTAAATCTCAAGCGCCCAGCCCTTTGCCCTTCCATCAACAGGGGCCTTCAATTCTAACTCATAGCACTTCGTGTCCCCCAGGTCAACGAACTGCTGCACAGCTGCCACCGGATACCCGTCGGGGTCATAAAGGGTCGCCCTATGAAACCCTTCACCTATGACCTCAAGACGTAACATGACCTCTCGTGTCCCTTCCTTCACAAAGCCGAAGGCACGGGGTAGAGATTTGGATCGTCCACCGTAACAGTGTTGTGCGACTTTGTGGCGGCGAGTTCCTCAGCCTCTGGGGTCCCATAGATGTAGACGCCGGGATCGATTAGAGCAAGCCTGCCGTAAGTACAGACAATAATGCTCAAGGCATCTCGATGTCCGTGGCTGCCATGTGGACCACAGCGGATGCCCATATAGTGAGCATCGGGCTGCCAGCCGGTGCGTATATAATAAAACCCACCGTGAGGAAAGCCAACCGACTTAAGCTTCGGCTGCGTGCCTTTGCGCCCCCCAGTTGCCACGAACAAGAAATCGTCTCGCTTGAAAAGCCTCGCTCCCCATTCAAGGTCTTCTGCCTTCATCTGTGGGTTAGCATCGCCCCAGATGGGCAAGGTGCCGTCAGGCAACACCGAATACATCACGAACTCAAACATCCGCTCCGTTATCTCCCTCAACTCCTCCGGTATTCTAAGCCCCAGCTTCTGTAGCTCCTGTTCTCGCTCAATTATATTAGCGTATCGTCTCATCACCAAAGAATGGTAGTTAATGCTCGGTTCCTGTAAGACGCCATCAGGACGCACCGTTGAAAGGGCGTTGTCTATGATGGTTCTCAGACCCTTCTGAACCCATGCCTTCGCTCCTTTGAACTCGGGGTAGGTGAGCCCGAAGTCGAGGAGCGCTTCCGCCATCTGGGTCTCCCAGTTACCGCCGGCATGCATCCGCTCCAGCACCTCTGCCATCTCACCCAAGTTTATTATGAACGCCGCTCGGACATCCAAGCTAAAATAAGGGGAATTCACGAAGGGCGCATAGAAGGCGAATCCGTGTCCCATCCGTGCCCCAATGGACAATCCCGACCAAATAGAGCCGCCAGCAATACCAGGTGAAAGGGCAGCAGGTATGGTCTCATCGGGCTTAAAAACACCGGCTCGAATTGGCGAGGGGTAGTGGATGAAAAACTGCATGAGCATATCGTTAAAGGCTTTAGCGTATTTCTCATTTCCGGTTCGTCTGTAAGCCTCGGCTAAAGCCTTCCGTAAACCGGCCCTTGTCAAACCTACGCCTCCACGCTCAGGCCACCAAGCGAAGTGGTTCCAGTGCGGACCAAGGTCAACGATGGTGCCATCCGCCAGCCGATGCTTCTGTTCACAAGCGAGGTCGGCCTCGGTAGTATCGTAGTCCGGATCATATAGGGGTTTCCCCCTTTCTTCGGGGATGAGGTCTTTGCGGCTTTCGAAATGTCGGACGAGCTCCCTTATGGCTCGTTCCCAGTCACGCTTTTGGACTGCCTCCCTTACGGGTTTCAAGCTCCGATTCTCCAAGTTAAACCTCCCTAACGCTTCTTGATAAAGTTTATCACGGTCACAGCGCTTGCGCACATGGATTTGGAACCAAAGGTCGAAGTTCTGCGGTTCACCACCTATATAGGCACATCCATGTGGATAATCGTCCCGAGAAATCCCAATCCCATACAGTTTTCCATCACCATTTGCAAAGCCCGGACGCTTGCCGGAAAAGAGCCATTCCCTTGGCAACACCGCTGGACGAAGCGGCTCAACTTCAACGCTGAGCTCAAAGTAGTAGGAACGATTGGGCTGGACACGTGCATCCAGTGTAAACATCGGAACAGCTCCTTCCCACATCCGACGGTGGTAAGGTATCCCAAATCGAGCGTATGCGGTGCGTTTCTGTGGACTGTCCCAAAGCGTCATCACGAGAACCTCATCGGGCTGCCAGGACTCATGCCAGAACGCTTGCCACACCGCAATGCGAAAGACTTTTCAACTTCGTCGCTCACAAGGAAAGTCTGTCCGACAGGCTTGCCAGGCTCAATGGTGCAAAACCGATTTTCGTCCCGCGTCAAGGTATGGTGGTCGAGTTTGATACAGTTCAGGATTTCCTCAAGCACCGGACCGCACAAGCCATCCGATGCCGTGAGCAGAATGAGGATGATGAACAACGCTAGCATATGAACACCCCTCCCGCCACCCCCTCCTACCTTGAAACCCATCCCAATCACCTCCGCGAATTCCACGGGATTAGCTAACTCCAGTCAAATACTACGCCGACGAACTCATCCTGACGCTCACGAAGCCCATTGTAGGCCTCAGCACATCGTTCCGGGCGCATACGATGCGTAAGCAGCGGTCCGACTTTCAACTTTCCGTCGGCGATGAGCTTCATGTTGATTTTCGTATTCCTTTCAATGCTGTGCTTGTAAATCATGGCATTTTGCTCGCTTGGCAAGGTATCGCTTCGCCTTTCCTTAACCGGATAGCGCCATTCATGGGCACCCTTAAAAGCGATGCAACCGTAACCTGCTAAGTGAATCCTTTCAAGCAACTCGGTGACATTCGTCTCAAGTTCCCGCTTAAAGTATGAGCCGAGCAAAACCACCTCGCCATACTTTGCCGCAAGTCGAGGTGCTAAAAGCGTTGCCTGAGGGCTGCCGGTAGCATCGACAACGACCTGACAGCCAGCCCCATCTGTCAAATCGTGGATAGCTTTCACAGGGTCCGACGATGAAGCATCTACAAGCTCTTCAACGCCGCATTCGGAAGCGATCTCTAAGCGTCTTCGTATCCGTTCGATCCCGATAACACGGCAGCCAGCAAGTTGAAAGAGCTGTGCAGCCATGTTACCAACCACACCAAGTCCTATGATCGCAACCGTATCGCCAAGCTCGGCATCGCTGACACGAAGCGCAGTGATGGCTATGTTCGCCATACGCGTGAAAACCGCTTTAAATGGATCTAAACCCTCGGGCACCTTCATAGCCAAGACATTCGATTTAGCATGGCTGGCATGATTGCTGTATGTCAAGATGATGTCTCCAACTTTGAGGCCTCCGACCGCATCGCCAACCGCTATGACCTCGCCAACAGCACCATAACCGGGACGAACTGGAAACGGCGCCCAATCGGCTAAGCCGGCAAGGCAAGCGAGCTCCGTCCCCGCTGAGATAATGCTCGCGAGCGTCCGTATGACCACCTCATCGGGCAATGGCGTTAGGTCAACATCGACTTCCTCAAGCTGCACAACATTTGGCGCAGTAAAAACAACCCGACGCACAACAGCCATCTTGCTCACCTCCTAAGGAACTTAAAGTATTTTGTCATTTGAAATCATTCATATGGACTCAACAGGTCTAATTGCTACACCTACCCTTTGAGCTATGATCGCCAAAAGTTTTTGCTCCAACCGTTCCGAGATATGGACTGGCAGCGGCTCTCCCTTCAGCGCCTCGATGCAAATCCCTCGGGCAAGGTCAACTTCGGTCTTCGCCCCCCTCCCGCGCCAAGCGCTAAACATCTCACGGGCAAAGATTTTTGGCATCCAAAGCTCTTTCCTCCAGTGCGCTACCGTTTGTTCCGTCCCAGTGAAAACACCGCCGTGCCCGACCTCTTTGATGGTCTCAAAAGCGAGCGTTGCCTCGCTCACATCGAACCCCCGCACGAACCTGTTCAAAACATCGACGATTTCCCGGTCTATGACGAGTTGGATGGGCGAGTAAACTTCATCAACCGATAACAACCCGCAACTTATATTGGCGCGCCCGCAGGCGATTAATGAGGGAAGGGAGTTCAACGCTTTTTCAAAACCCGCCTCAGGTCCCGGCCTTTTGGCATCGGAGTGGCCGGTGTGTGGAAAGAAGTGAGCGCCATAACGACGAGCCATCTGAGCCATAGCGACATTGCAAAGTTCCTTCTCCGGACGACCGTAAGACTGCATCAGAGTTCTCATGTCAAGGGGCGAAATTGCACTGCTGAACTGCAACCGCTTCTCACCAAAATAGGCACGGTAAAGGATGTTGATGAAGATATTTTGAGCTAAATGCTGCGCCAAAGCACCGGCAATCGTCACAGGGGCATTGCTTCCGAGCACCGACATCGTTCCGACGCCAATCCTTAAGCCCCGCTCAGCGAAGAACAGGAAAATCCTCGCCTCCTCCGCCGAGAACCTGAGGGGAGAGAAGAGATGGATGTGAACCGGGCTAATTACTCGTTGGACAGGGACATCTTTCTCGGAAGCGAACGCCTCCGCCATCTCAAGCACAATCGGAGCCCAACGGACATTGTTAACGCTTGCGCTTGAGAGTCCTGTGAACTTGAGGGCTAAGTAATGAAAGAAAGGCACCAAAGCTTCATGAGGGACTTCGTCGACGGGGAAGACATAAGCGGAGCCGAAGCCCAAACCGATGTAACGGGCGACTTTAAAATACCTGAGGATATTGACAACGGTTAAAGGGCAAAATTCGTCCGTTTCGGGATCGAGGTAGTAACCGAAGTAGATCGACGCGCTGCCGCTAACATAAGGTTCCGCACCGTCCCAGTCGAACCACTCCGATGAAGCAAGGAAATCCTCAACGAACCTTTGGGGGAAGAAAGCCGCTTGCTTTGCTCGGTCTACCCGAGCGCCGAAATCCGCGAGCTTCGTCAAAACTTCCTCGTTTTCAACTTTAACCCCAACCTCGCTCAAAATCCGAAGCGCTATCTCGTGCAACTTTTCCTCTTCTCGTTCAGACAAAAGTTTCCAGTTTCCCCACATCCTCATTTCTCACACCCCGCAAGCTCAGATTCAAGCCCGACGCTTACCTTTCGACGAAGCAAAGGCCATAAGATTTACGCAGTTGACCTTGCACCACCACGCTATTATGATGACACATGAACGGAAGCTTGTCAAGAGATTTGAGCTGGGAGAGGGGGACTTGTAGTCGAAATCTCGGATATCTGTGTTATAACATAGAAGGAGGTATGCAGTCGATCCGCAAACCCTGACAAAAACGCCTGGCGACAACCTAAGCAGGTTCGCCAAAAGATGGAGGTGGTAAAACTATGATGGTTTGTCCTGCTATTGCGTTCTCGGCCTCTTTACCGATGTTGGTGAGCGGGATGATGTTGCAAGCGATGGGCTTAAGAAAGGAGAGCCGAATTCCGGCCGTCGCTCGCCCGCCTCAGGAAGTCGTCCAGCAATTCAACCTGTCACCGTTCTACAAAAAGTTCGTAAGCGCTGGCGGCATTCCCGTCGTCGGGTCGGGAAAAGCCTCCGATTACGCCCTCCTTGAAGCGGCTTATATCGTAAACAGCATGCTTGCCGGGCGAGAGGATTTGAGGCAGGCGATCATCCACAACAAGATACGGGTGGCCGTCATGGCGCCGACCGAACTGACGACCGATATACCGGAGCACAGCGATTTGACCCCTAAGGACTACTGGGATAGGAGGGCGCGAGGATTAGGAGCGACGGAAATCAGGCCAGCGACAAGCTGTGGGGAGGAGAACCTGCTTTGTTACCCGGGCGACCCTTATTTCGGCGAGAGCATACTCGTCCACGAGTTCGCCCATACAATCCACGAGATCGCCCTTGCCGAAGTCGACCCGTCCTTTGACGCTCGCTTGAAGAGGGCATATGAGCAAGCGATGCAAGAGGGGTTGTGGCAAGGGACTTACGCCGCCGCAAATCACCACGAATACTGGGCTGAAGGGGTTCAAATCTGGTTCCACGCTAACAGGACGCTTATGCACGAACACAACTTCGTCGGCACGAGGGAGCAACTCAAGGGATACGACCCGAGGCTCGCTTCGCTACTGGAGGAAGTTTTCCGCAACAACGATTGGCTTTGGGTTCCACCAATCGCTCGCGGCGATCTGGAGCATTTGACCGGCTTCAACTTCGGCAAAGCGCCGAAGTTCGAGTGGCCTAAAGGGCTCGAGGAGCGATACAGGAAAATTCAGGCTCAAAGGGAAGCCGCTCACAGGGAACCAACTAAACCGCCCCAAACCCAGACGGTCATAGTGACGAAGAAAACGCGAACTTGGATGTTAAAGGACGAGCGCACATTTGAAGCGATGTTCGTCAACGAAGCGAACGGTTTCGTTATCCTGCGAACCGAAGACGGACGGCTTATGGCCGTTAGGCCGGAGGAGTTGAGCGCTCCGGATTTGCGCTATGTAGAGGTCATCCGCCAAATCTCCAACGATTTTAGAGTTTGGCGGCTTGAGAACATCGACGCCGACAAAATGGCCCCTCCAGAGTTGAAGGAATCGCTCCCCAAAACGCTGGTCGGCTCCTTCGCGAAGATCGTGAACTTCGACGCCCGCTTTTCCGAAGCGGTCTTGGTGCTCATCCGAGACGATTTCAAAATCCGAAGCTATCCGCTGAGGGTTTTCAGCCAAGAGGATCAAGCCTATGCTCGCCAGAAGGAAGAGGAGAGGAAGGCGAAGCTGCCCCGAAAGCCCATCGTTGAATACGAAATCTGCTGGGACGAATACGCTTACCATCCCGAGCACGATAAGGGCTCCTTCAACTTTGAGACGACGCCACACTTCATCTTCTTCTACGGCAACGACCGAACAGGTAGCGGACGAGTTCTGTTTGAAGAGCCCGGCTTCATGGAACGCAACAAACGTTACTTTGAAACCCTTTGGGACTTTTACGAGAACGAGTTGGGCGTGACGATGCCTTACTCCAAATCTGACCGCAAATGCAAAATTCCGGTCTACATCACGGGGACTGGATTGCCGAAGCACAAAGAAGGTTGGGCATTCGGGGCAAAAGATATCGTGCTTCACCCGCACGCTATGGGAGAGGGTTCAAGCGTCGTCCCGCACGAATTCTCCCACAACATCCAGTTTCACTCCGGTGGTTTCCGCAACAGCCCGTATGTCGGCTGGTTCTGGGAATGCCACGCCAACTGGAGCGCCCACCAATGGCATCCCGCTTACCCTGCTGCTTTGGAAGGTTATGTTGACCGAGCCCATTACGAACTGAGTTCAACGCGCATGAACTACGGCTCTTGGGTCTTCCTGCAATACTTCGCCGAGCACCCGCTTTTCGGTCGCTCGTTCTGCTACCGGATTTGGGAGGAGAACCGAAAGAACGAGCGAGACGAATCCATCGAAGACCCGTTCCAGACCATCATGCGCGTCGCCATTGAGATGGGGGTTTTCAAAGGGGATGGATTGAAAGGGTTCGGCGACATCATCGGGGAAATGGCTGCCCACATGGTCGCTTGGGATTTCACGCACCAGTATTTCTACCAAAGGGCAATGCTGGGGCATCGAAAAGGCAACGTCGCTGCGGGACGATTCCGCGTGGTCCTTCAACCTGTCCCAGACCGCCCCGGCTGGTTCAAGCCGATTTACAGCCACGCCCCTCGCCAGTTCGGAATCAACATCGTTGAGCTCATCCGCGACCCGAAGTTCAACGAAGTTGAGGTCAAATTTGAAGGGATTGTTGATGAAGCCGAAGGCTCTGACTGGAGGGTCACGCTTGTCGCTGTTGACGAAAACGGCGAACCACGATACAGCCCGATGCTCAGGGGAAGCAAGGGAACGATCGGGATGAAGCTGAAACCGACGGAGCACCGGTTAGCCCTCGCCATTGCGGCGACGCCGACGATTTATAAGCCGATGGAGTTCCGACCGGGTTACAACATGAAACGCCGCCATCCTTACGAGATTTCGTTCAAAGGCTGTTACCCTGCGAAGAAACCGCCTTTGCCAGATTTCTTTGAAATGCCTCAAGTTGAAGGGGACTATCATCCAAATGGCGGCGGGTTCGTAGCGAAGACAGCGAAGGTTTCTCCGACGGCATATGTAGGTCCAAACGCCAAAGTGCTCGGCAACGCAATTGTTGAAGGGATGGCACGCATCGAGGGCTTCGCCGTTGTCCGGGACCGAGCAGTCGTCGCCGACAACGCGATCGTTTCCGGTTTCGCCGTCGTGAGGGATAGAGCGAAGGTCCTTGAAAATGCCAGGGTCAAAGATTGCGCAATGGTTGGCGGTGAAGTTGTGTTGAAAGGGAACGCTCGAGCCATTGAATACGCCCATGTCCTTGGAAACGGCACCGTCAGTGGGGATGTCATCATCAAGGGTTTCGGCGAAGTTCACACGCGATCGGAAGTTGAACTGACGGGCTGTGTCGTCGCCGGTGAAGACCTTGAAGTCCACTTAGTCGGCTATCCAAAGCCCAAGATCGAGTACGGGCTCATTTACGGTTACAACAACGCCGAAATTTTGCAGCGCGAACTGCAGGACAACCACTACCTTTACGCTTACTGGGATTTCAGCCAGCCTCGGAAGCAACTGTTAAAGGACGCATTTGCCGATAACGATGGCGTTTTGCGCGGTGAACCGAAGCTCGGGAAGGAACACAACCGATGCTACATCCAATTCAACGGCAAGGACCAATATGCAGTTGTTGAAGGGCACATCGTTGACACTTCGGGGATCACCTTTGACCTTTGGCTCTGGTGGGAAGGCGGAGCGGGCGAGCAATTCGTTTTTGCCTTCGGTTCAAGCGACGGTGCGGTGATGTTCACGCCGAACAAATCAGGCAAAGCGGCGCTTATCGTCCGCAAGGGCGAATCAACCCAAAGCGTAGAAGCGACCAAACCTGTGCCGGTCCGGAGATGGACGAGGGTCACGATCGCTTGGGGGAACGGAGTGGGACGTATTTACTTCGACGGCGAATTTATTGGCGAAGGCAAAATCGGTTTGAAACCAGAGGACATCAACGCCCGTTTCGGCTACATAGGCAGGGGCTTAAGGGGCGGATACCTCAAAGGTCGGCTGAGCGATTTCGCCGTTTTCAGGAAAGCGTTTGAAAGCTCTTCCGAAATCCCAACCGCAGCCCACTGATACAAGGGAAGGACCATCGTGCCGTCGGGAATGGTCACTTGCCACCGAAGTAGACCGTTAAGTTGTAGTTGGTAACCTGCTCAGCGAGGAAACGAACATCCCCTTCGGCCATCAGTCCGGTTTTTACGAGGAAGTCCTTGTTTTCCTCAAAAAGCTTGCGGATGCTTAGCTCAACCTCCCGTCCCCTTTCCCTATCCCTCGTTATCTTCACATGATACTCGCTTTCCTTCGCTAAAGCGCAATAACGAACCCATAACTTCATAACTTCAATCCGCTGCCTTAAAACCTCATCGCTTCCGACTTTTCCTATGGCTTCGTCCAGCTTCGCTTCAAGCTCCCTCAGCCTTTTGATCGGCCTGTCGGCATAATGCGCGGGCGACCACATCGGCCATTTCATCTCCTCAAACATGAGTCGTTCGGCTTCCTCCCTAACTTCGCGGACGATTTGGGCTGCAGGTCCATAGTAGTTCTGGAAAAAGTCTCGTTTCGCCGCTTCGATGTTCAAGTTGATGTCCCATAGCAATTTGCAGTATAGCCATTTGCGCAATGGATCGGGGAAGAAGACGCCGGAGGGCGGGTTGCAATCAAAGAAGCCGTTAAAACCTTGAGCGAGGTAGAAATGCATCTCTTCCTTCATATCCTCCGGCTTAGGGATGAGGAACGTCCTGCCGGCGGGAATGTGACCAAGCAACACAAGGTCGAAGTAATACTCAAAAACCGTTCGACTCCCTTTGAAGTCTCCGAGATATTTCCGCCACCGCTGGATGTTCTCCCGATAAGCGACATTGACGGAATGCTCGTTGGTGATCGGCCCATGCATTGAGGCGCCCCTCGGCCTGGGAGCGTAAAGCAAATCCATATCCTTTCCCATCTCAAGCAACTTCACTTGCTGAGGCGGTTCCTCGCTTCCGTGATATGCAATCCAACCGAAGACGCCTTTGAATCCGCGAGCCTTTAGCAACCGCCAGATTTCGTTGTGGATGTGGATATACCAGTCCGTCGGTGTCCATCCTCTCGCTTTGCATTTATCGCATTGGCAAAGCGACAAGTCCGCTGTGTCCGCCGACCACATGCTGATATAGTCCACGTCAGGACAATTGGCGAAGACCCAATTAACGGCGTTCTCTACGAACCACTTGAAAGCGTCGGGATTGGAGAAGCAAAGGCTCTGTCCAGCAGGTGCATCCCAAGACGGGTTTGGACGGCGAACGCCTTTTTCGTCGGCGGGCAACCAATCTTGTTTGTCCGAATAGTCCATCTTCACAGGCGGTCGCCCGTCGGCGAAGAACTGATGCTCAATGAGTTGAGGCCAAATGTGGCCCCATCGCCAAGTCTTAAGCCCAATTCTCTTGATGAGCTCTTGTCCTTTCGGGTCTTTCGTATAGCCAGTGAAGTTGAAACCCCAGCAGGCATTGAGTTCAGGGCCGCCGAAAGATGGCAAGCGGTTTTCAAAAGCGGGTTCCCTCAAGATATCAAGCCCAGCACGGACGGAAAGATCCTTTTTCCTCGAGATGACGACGCCTAAAGGTTCAGGACCGTAAAATCGGCAGCCCAATTCCTCCAGCAATGCATATGCGCCGTAAACGCAGCCCCTTGGGACCGAAGCCTCAATAATAAGTTCGTCTTTGGTGCTCTTTAAGCGGAAGCCATCGAGCTTTGCCGCTCCTTCTCGGACGCGGATGACAATCCTTGTCCCTTTTGCTTTTTGACTCTCCGAAACGATTGGCAATTGAGCCCCGCTCATCCGCTCGATGTATCGCTGTAGGACCTCCGCCGCATATGCTGGAGGACCTTCCAGAGGTGCGACGATGCTTGCCTTCGGATTTCCATCGCGGACCAACTCAACCGCCTCTGCCGTCATCGCCATCATGCACATTACCGACATTATCATTCCATAACACCTCCCTTAGCTAACGGCGTAAGGCTTTATCACCTCGCCGAATGGACCTTTAGCAAGTCCAGTTGTTATTCTACCATTACTATACCCCGCATGTAAAGGCTCAAGCAAGGCAATGACTGAGCTATCATCCCTCACTCCCTTTCCAAAATTTCCCGCAACCACGCCTTCAACTGTGGCAAATCAAATCGCACCGTGTCCCAAACAATGCGAAGGTCAACCTCAAAGTAATCATGGACGAGTTTATGTCGCATCCCGATGATATCCTGCCAGGGAATTTGAGGATAACGATTGCGAAGCTCCTCTGAAAGAAACCGAGCCGCTTCTCCAATCACCTCCAACTGCCTCACAACGGCATCTTGCCTCATTTGGTCGCGGCAAAAGTCCTCAAAAGAAATGCCCTCAAGATATCGCTTAATCTGCTCTATCGCCGAGAGCATGTCTTCCAAAAGAAGCCTGTCACTCCGTCGCTTCATAGATGACTACCATCTCCCGCTCAATTTCCGCCCTTAGCCTCGGTCGCAGACCCGAAAATGAAACTAAGTCGACTTTCCGCCCTAATCTTTGAGAAAGTTCACGTTCCAAGCGAACCCAAGTCAAAAGCCCAACAGGGTTTCTCCTCGGCTCAAGAAACTCCACCAAGATGTCTATGTCGCTCTCTTGACTTGCTTCGCCTCGAGCGAAGGAGCCAAAGATTGCAATTCGCTTTATGCCATAAGGCAACAACACCGGAAGGACTTTCTCAGCGAATTCTTTCACCGCTTCCATAAGCCCCACCTCTGTGACACCCACATTTTGCCTCTTACTTCAAAGTCCCGAACACATCCTCATGGCCACCAACTTGCCCCTCCAAACCTCGGTCATAGAGGAAAACGATCTCCCATTCCGAATTGCCGCCCATGAAAAATCGAGCGACTTGCCCCGCCTCCTTGTCGGTCTCCCCTTTTTGCAACCCGATGACCTGTGGATACCACCGCCCGCCGTCGTAAATCTTCCGGGGCTGTGTCCAACTTCTGCGGAGTGCCCCGATTTGCGGGGCGGTCAGGGACGTGCCAGGACAAACATCACGGGGCTCAAAATGATACCAGCCATAAAGGGCGCCATCTTCGGCCCGCCAAGTGGATTCTATCCACCTCCCCCCGTTGACTTGGTTGTTGAAGCGAACAGGATGCGGCTCGCCCAGCGAAAATAAGTCCTGCCCGAAACTGCGAAAAGGATGTCCCGCCGAGGTGAAGATATACAGCGTTTCCCCGTCCCAATGGGCGGGGCTATTGCAATCCACCTGACCGGGTAACTTCAGCGACGATGCGGGACGAAGCTCCACCTGAAAACGCACTTGTGTCCCTGCCATCCGTTATCACCTCACTTCAGGTCGGGTCACCATAGTGGGCACCCCATTTTCGGGCAAGTTCCTTGCCGATCGAAGCGAGTTTTTGCAGATCGGACTTCGTGAGCGACTTGCGGCTCTTCGCAACGGCGACATTTCGTTTGAGTTCGTCAACGGAGAAAACGCCAACGACAGCGCAGGCGACTTCGGACAAACCGAGGGAATAGCGGATGGCGAGGTCTGCGTAATCGGCAAGCCTGCCCGGATTGGGTTGCTCATAACCCTTTTGAGGTGCCGCCATTACTTTCATCGCCACTACCCCAATATTGCGCTTGCGGGCGATAGGCAAAACCTTGCCCTCGAAATCGTAGGTGAACCTGTCGGCGAAATTGAGCACGCACATGACCACATCAAATTCACCGCTGTCCAAAACTTTCGCCATCACCGATGGTCGGTAATGCCCGCTGACGCCGATGAACTTAAAGAAAGCCCCGCTTTTGAGCCTCACGCAAACCTTCAAGGACCCCACCCCTGCCCAAAACCCGGTCAGGGTTGAAATCGCCGATGTTGTGGACATGGACTAAGTCAATGCAATCGGTTTTCATCGTCCGAAGAGACTGCTCAATTATCTCAAGCGCCCGCTTAGCGTCGTCGGTTGCGACCTTGCTAACCAAGAAGACTTTGTCCCGAACCTTTGGCAGGATTTTGCCGATGTATTCCTGGGCACGGGCGTAAGTTGGGGCTGCATCCCAGTAAGTTACGCCCAAATCCAACGCTTGCTCCATCAACTCGAGCGCCCGACCTTCCGTCAATCCCGTCCCGACCGGACCGAACCCAAGCCCAAGGATGGGAACTTCGACCTTTGTCCGACCGAGCACCCGCGTTGGCAAAGGCTCTTTGGGCACAGCCGTTTGCTCCACGAGTCCAGTTAAAGCGGCCCCGCCCAACAGCTTCAGAAACTGCCTCCGATCGCAAACTCCCATGTCTCATCGCCTCCTTGTTATTGTCGATTCCCCACACCTTATCCCATCAAACTTTCTGCCGTCTTCCTTATGGCATGGGCTTGGGCGCGGATCCTTTCGGGATCGGTGGCATGATGGGTAGGGATAACCAGGGTTCGCCTCGCAGCCTCTTCGGCATTTGGACATATGCCAAGCCGATATTCAACATGTTCAGGCAAAGGATAGCCGAAAGGCGTCCTCCTCTCAGCCTGCGCCCTTTGAAAGACGACCTCAAGGTAGTTGACTTCGTGGTAATAGCCCACACCAACCCCTTCCCGCTCGTAGCAAATCCGGCTGAATTCCTTTGCCGTCAGGTTTATCACCTCCGCGTTGAGTTGGATGGGATACTCCCAGTAGTTGGGCACAGTCTCGGGATAACGGTAAGCCAACATGATGCCTTTACAATCGCCCAACTCTTCCTCGACGATTCGCACGAGTTTCCGCCTCGCCTCGTTGAACTTCTCTATCTTGCTGAGTTGGACCAAAGCCACAGCGCCTTGAAGTTCGCTCATGCGATGGTTGTGTCCGAAGGAGAAATGACCCCTCGTCGGGATACCTCCAACCTCTTCGGGCTTTAAAGGCTCCAAACCGTAGCGAAACCAAGGCATCCCGGCGTTAGAGTAAAGCACCGCCCGCTTATAGATCTCCGGGTCGTCTGTGGCTATAAAGCCACCCTCCCCACTCGTTATGTGCTTGCTTTGCTGCAAACTGAAGCAGGCCACGTCGCCGAATGTCCCTGCCTTGCGACCTTTGTAATAACCGTCGTAACATTGAGCGCAGTCCTCTATCACCTTCAAGTCGTATTTTCGCGCCAAAGCCATTATCTCGTCCATCGGTGCAGGTTGTCCGAAGAGATGGACGACAACGACGGCCTTGGTCCTTTTGCTGATGCGTTCTTCAATGCCCTTCGGTGAGATGATGAGCGTTCTCGGGTCTACATCCGCGAAGACAGGGATGCATCCGGCAGCGAATACAGGGAGGGAAACGAAAATGGGCGCAGTTGCCGGACAGATAACCTCATCACCCGCATCAAGCCCCAAGCCGGCAACCGACGCCTCGTTTGCCGAAGTTCCGGAATTGACAGCGTAGACGAAGCGCCTTCCAAGGTGCTTCGCCATTGCATCTTCGAACCGAGCCACAAAATCTCCTTCCATGCCACGCCAAAGGCTTTGGCTCTCAACGACCTCTTTCAAAGCTTCGATCTCAGCATCGTCAAAGCATAGCAAACTCATCCCTCATACCTCCCTTCCTCTTCAACGGTCTCCACCATCGCCTTCAAGTTTTCCCATTTCGCATTGGCTGGAACCTCGTCGGCCGTCACCATGATGTAGCCGCCGCCTTCCATCCCCTCGCGGAGACATCTCCTCGCTTCTTCCCTCGCTTCCTCAATCGTTCCGAATGCGAGCACAAGGCAGTTGTAGTTGCCCATGATGCACACTCTATCGCCATAAAGCCTTTTTGCTTCGGCCAAAGATATGTCCCCTTGATTTGGCTCAAAGGTCTCGATGAAATGGATCCCCGTTTCAACGAGCATCGGCAAAAGCCTTCTCATCCTCCCAAGCGTATAGAGGCCGAGGTATTTCCCTTTTGCCTCACGAACCTTCTCGATCGCCCCGATGACATCCGGAAATGCCCACTTTTCAAAGTTCTTCGGACCCATGTCCGCTCCCGTTGCCCAGCAAATGTCAAGCCATGCAACCTCCGCAGGCGATGAGATGAAGGCTTCAACGTGCTTCTCCATGATCTTCCTCTCGACCTCCAAGAGTTCGCCGATAAGGTCGGGGTAATCGTAGAGGTCAAGCAGAAATTGCTCCATCCCGCGCCTTTCGGCGAGTGCGGTGAAGGCTGGAACTAAGCCAACGCTCGCTATCCCATCATCGCCCATAACCTTAACGGCTTCCGCAACTTCGTCAAACACCGGCTCTTTAGCGTTCTCAAGCCAACGAACCCTAAAATCAAGGAATGCGAGCCAATCCTCGACGCCCTTGATCGGATATTCGACCGTCTTCGAGACGAGCGGGTCATCGGGTATCATGCCCCCAACGATTTTCCCCTTCATCGTTCGCTTCGGTGTCCTAATGATCCATTCGATTATCGTCCTTCCGTCGGGGCTTCTTTCAACCTCCCGCCATTCTTCGCCATAGCCTTCCGGTAGGTGTGTGCGAACACCAACACCCAGCGGACCGCGAAAGTGAATTGAGCCGAGCATTTGGTGCACTTCAAAAACCGCTCTCCAATCCCATCTGCCGAGGAGTTTGTGAGCGAAGCGATGATGGATGAGAGGTGCAACGGGAACGAGATCGGGCATTTCGAGCCCGAGTGCGGCCATGAAGCGTTCCTTTTTGGTCATGCTTATCACCTCGAACATCCAGCACTTTTTACGCCTTCTAAAGCGTTGTTGCATGGAAATTATAACGCGAAGGGCGGCGGATGTAAAGATCTAAGCAGGGAGTTAGCCGAACGATCCACTGCATGCAATCGGAATTGCTGGGCAACCACAGGGGGTTGCCCCTACGGTTTTTCAATTCCGAATTCCGAAATCCGATAACATCCTGGTCTTTGGGAATTGACCCGATTCGTAGAAGGCTTGGCAGGTTGGATCCGGCGCGGTTAACGAGCCATATACCTCCATAGCCATCGCCCTACATCCCCCTTGACACCTCTTCTTCAGGATGCACTTTCCGCATATCCCCTCGAGCTTATCCGGTATGCCGTCCCTCGCTTCCTTCAGAAGCGCATTCTCCCTCCATAGATCCCCAAGATCCCTATCCCTTATGTTCCCCATTATCCACCTTGGCTCCGAGTAACCGAAGCCACAGAAGGTTATGCTACCATCCGCCAAAACCGATAAGAGGTTCTTGAACGGACATATAGGAACCCCTCCCTTTATGAGGAAGCTTATCGGCTTAACGGAACACGGATATGTGAAAAGCACGCTCATCCCATATCTCTCCTGCCATTCCCCCTCGGACTTCTCCAGGAGGTCGACCAGCTCATCCCTCGACAGAAGCAGCCCTTTCCTGGCGAGGTTCTTCCCCCTCCCGAGCTCGTTCACCGGATTTATCTTAAACCTCTTTACGCCTATGTCAGAACAGAGCTTCAAAAGCGGCTCTATCTGAGCCATGTTCTCTTTGTATAAAGCCATGATAACTAAGGGCTCCAAGCCGTTATTTACCAGGAGCTTAAGCCCTTTTAATGCTTTCTCGAACGCTCCCTTCCTCCCCCTGAACCTGTCGTGTATCTCCGGATCCGCAGCATCTATGCTGATGCCCACATCTACGTTCATCGAGCGGAAGAGATCGGCAAATCCCTCGTCTATAAGGGTGCCATTGGTCTCTATGGATACCCCAAGCCCCTTGGACCTCAGGAACTCGAGCAACTCCGGCAATCCTTTCCACAACAGAGGCTCCCCTCCCGTTATCTTCACCCCGGAAAGCCCAAGGGGAACGGCCTGTTCTATAAAACCCTTGTATTCCTCCACCCCGATATCCCCTTCCACCAGCTCATCGGTAACGGTGGGCGTGACCCAGCAATGCTGGCAGGCTAAGTTGCATTTATCGGTTATGTAGAGGTATAGGGAAGATAATGGGGGTATTTCGGGAGAGAACCCCTCCGCGGCCTTCCTAACGGGCTCCTTTCCCAGGATCAAACCGTTCTCCAGGAGGAAGTCGAGGAAGGAAACGGAATCTTTATACATATCGCTCTCCTTCCCGAACCTTCCCGCTATGGCCTCCTCCAATTCCTCCCTCGATATGCTCCCATCGCATAGCTTCCAGATTATAAGTCCGGCCTCGTTTATGGCATATAGGCTCTCGGATCTGGGATCGTAGAGCATAGCGCCATCTTCTTCCTCGATCATGACGACTTCCGGATCCCTTTCCAGCATCATCCCCTCTTTAGATGCCACTTCAGTCTGCCTCCTTCCTTGGCTCCAAGATCCCGTATTTCATCATCCACATCATCTGATAGATCGCCATTTCCGAGGGAATGCCGTAAGTTCCTTCTATCTCCTTCGAGATCTCCCCGACCTTCACCCATCCATCTGCCTCGCTAATCCTGGCCGCTATCTCCTCCATCGCTTCCGGATCGAGCAAGGCCTTCATCTCGGCATAGAACTCGAATGTTTTGGACTCCCCTGAGATGAGCTTCTTCCCCTCCTCCGTCAGCCTTATCTCGCTTGTCTCGTCCAGGATCTCGGTAGGATAATGCCTGAATGTCCTGAAATACTGGGGCTCAAACAGAGGGCCCATTCCGATGCCCCTTTTGCTCCCCTCCGCCTCCCTCTTCAGATCCCTCCATAGCTCCTCATACCGCCCCACAACCACCCTCCAATCGTAATTTGCAACCACATGTTCCCTTCCCCTCCCCCCCATCTTCGCCCTGAGGTCCGGGTTTTCGATAAGGGCGAGCAAGTATCTCTCCATCATCCCTAAATCCACACATATCGATTGTCCGAGATAGAGGTGATCGATGAGCCAGGACGAAATGGAGGCTGTGGAGCATATGGCGCTATCGCATTTGGCCCAATACGTCGGAACCCTGAACCCCGTCTCCCCATGGATCACCAGATCCCTGTATCCATTCCAGTCGGAGGCCACGACCGGGAGTCCCGATGCCATCGCCTCTACCACCACAAGGCCGAAGGTTTCCTGAACGCTATCGCTTGGTGCAACGAATATATCGCTTGCTGAGAAGAGCAAGGGAAGGGAGGAAAAAGGAGGGTCTGTTTTGATAACAAGCCTATCGGATATGCCGATCTCATCGGCAAAAACTTTGGCCTTCTTGCTGTATCCATACTTATCATCCCCCGCAAGGACTAAAATCAGGTCTTTGTGTCTCTCGACCAACCTCTTGAAGACGAGCAAAAGGGGGAACAGATCCGCCTTATCGTATGCCGAAAACCTCCCAATCCAGAGGATCAAAAGCTTCTCCTGGGGAAGTTCGGCCTGGGATCTCGAATCGAGCTTATCCCTCGGCTTATAAAGGGATGTGTCAACTCCGAGAGGGATGAGATCCAGCCTCCCCCTGTATTCGGCTTTCGCTCCGATCCTATCGAGGCCTTCTGATATCAGCTTCAGAAGCTCTTCCATCGCCTTCTTTTGCGATAAGCTCGTGCATACGATCGAATCGAAGGGACGGGCGTTCAGGACGTTAAAAAGCAGCTCGTTGAGGACGAAATGATAGCTTATCGCATGAGCGGTGCCGGTTATAGGAATGGGACGTTCCCCTATTAGGCGAGGGATCCTCCCAAAAAACGGATTTCCCTGGTGAAAGGCGAGGAAATCCGTCTTTTGGAAGGAGGAGGGAAGATCTATGATATTCCTCAGCTTCAGCTTCGAAGCGTTTCCATCTCGCTTGATCAGATCCTTAAGCTCTTCCTCGGCATGGATCAAAGAAGAGGAGTCGTAAAATAGATCTATTTCCTCAAAGGAGCTATATTTCAGGAGGGCTTTTACAAAATTATCGTTTGCTACGTTCGCTCCATATACTGCTGATGAGCGGCCGATCCCTATGAGGGCTCCTAAGGCAAGCAATGCCGAACCTCCTCGGTTTCCTCACCTCATCCTAATTCATCCTGTCCTAATTCCTCATGTGCTTCCAGTATTACAGTATACTTTGCCCGCGTTACATGCTCCTCCATCTCCTGCATTGCATGTCATTCTTCCCACGTTACAATACGCATAAGGTCCGACATCTTTCCCGGAGAGCTTCCTTGCCTTTGGGACTTCACCTGCCTCGGACAATGCATTAAGCCCTAACGCAGCACCAGCACCGAAAAGAGGAACCTTTTTGAGAAACTCCCTCCTCCTCACCCCATCCATCCTAACCCCCCATGTGCTTCCTGAAGAGCTCTTCCTGCTGCCTCATAAGTTCTTCATGCATCTTCATCTGCTCTTCGTGTTGCTTCATAAGTTCTTCATGCATCCTCATCTGCTCTTCAAATTGCTTCATAAGTTCTTCATGTTGCTTCTTCATCTCTTCCTCGATCTTCAACATCTCTTCCGCCTCCCTCAACTCATCCTCGGTTGGAGCCCTGAGAGTCCTATCCTCGTTCACCATGAAGATCTTCCCTTCCTTCTTTATGAACTTCAAACGCCTCCCATCTTTGTAAACGGTTACTATCGGCGTCCCGTCTATGTAGAGCTCCTCCCCCCTCTTCCCTCCTACATTGCATATTGTCATCGTTCCCACGATGCATTAACCTCCTTTCTAACCTCATAACGACCCTCTTATCTATATCGCCTTATCAAGTGCGCCCAACATTACAGTATGTACGTGTAGTGCCCGTGTTACATATTCCTCCCGCTCCTGTATTACATTCTATTTCTGTTGTCCCAGTGTTGCAATACCCGAAAATCCCGATATCCGCTCCGGAGAGCTTCCTTGCCTTTGGGACTTCACCTGCCTCGGACAATGCATTAAGCCCCAACGCAGCACCAGCACCGAAAAGAGGAACCCTCTTGAGAAACTCCCTCCTCCTCACCCCATCAGATCCCATCACAATTCACCTCCCTATGGCAAAGACATTATGGAAGCTTCTCCTTCAATTTCAATACCCAGAATTACAGGTGCCTGCGTTACACCCCCCCCCTGTGTTACAATCCCCTACATTACACCCGAAAGGTCCGACATCTTTCCCTGAGAGCTTCCTTGCCTTTGGGGTTTCACCCGCATCGGACAATGCATTAAGCCCCAACGCAGCACCAGCACCGAAAAGAGGAACCTTTTTGAGAAACCCCCTCCTCCTCACCCCATCCATCCTAACTCACCTCCTTTCATGCAAATCCAAGGGCTTTTATCCGCCCTTGTTCCGTTTGCTCCTTATTATACCACATCCATATCACCTTGTCAAGCATCATGGAAAAGTCGTTCTCAATCCCCAGCACTACAAGTGCCTATGCTACATCCCCCCTGCGTTGCAATCCCCTACATTACACCCGAAAGGTCCGACATCTTCCCCCGAAAACTTCCTTGCCTTTGGGGTCTCACCCGCATCTGACAATGCATTAAGCCCTTCGGATTTCGGAGCTCTAATCACACCATAGATTGAAAGCAGAGGAAAATGGAAAACTATCATCTGTGCTGGGTTCTATCGGAATAGTTCCGTTTCCCATTCTCCTCCCCCAAATCCTGAACGGGGAAAAGAACATGTCCAAAACGGTATGCCCTGCCCATGCTATCCTTCACAATACCAGAAACAACCACACCCTCTTTTATGCTCAGAGTTTGTCCTCCTAATCTTACCTCAAAAGGATGCACGGGAACGGTCGGAAATCCCTTGGCAAACTCGGACCTGATATATGACCTACGAGAACCTGTATCCAAGACCGCATTTAGCTTCTGATTTGCTATCTCTACTTCAACTAAGGGCTTTGACATAGCAAATACTTCCTTTCGCTTTGGAGCATCAACAGGATCTTTCTTCGGGTCAAACAAGCTTACAAGCTTTGCCTTCTCGATTGCCTTCCCTCGTCAGATTATCCCCTTTTCAACCTCCTCCCCAAAGAATTCCTTTAATATCTCCTCAATCAGCCCTTCACGCTGTTTGTCTTCCTCGAACTCCTCTTCCGGAGAGATCTCCCTCGATGTCTTTAACTCCTCTGGCGGCTCGCCTCCCTCGAACTTCTCCCCAGGAAAGATCTCCCTTAGCTCCCTCAATTCCTCCTCCGTTGGAGATCTAAGCGTTTTGTCCTCATTCACCATGAGGATCTTCCCATCCTTCCTTATGAACCTCCAACATTTCCCTCCCTTGTAAACCGTTGTTATCGGTATCCCATTTATGTAACCCTTCTCCCGAATAAGCTCCTTGATGTTTGGTATTTCCACAAGTCTAATTGGTGTTTCCGTAACTCTAATTGGTATTTCTATAAGTCTAAGTTGCATTCCCATAATTTTAAACTCGATAGGCTTACCAGTTCCTGGCACACAATAAGGAAGACACCATCCCTGGAAACCAAAAACCTTACCATCGTCCTTCATTTCGATCCCTCCTTATAATCATAGCGAACTTATACCTATGTCCCAACATTACAGGTGCCTGTGTTACATACTATGGTTGGGCCGCCGTAGGTACAAGTTGGAGGAACGGTAGAGGTATCTCCAGAATAGCAAGCCGTGCCAAGGCTCCCCGAATTACATGCTCCTGAATTGCACGAGAACGCGAGAGGTCCGACATCTTTCCCGGAGAGCTTCCTTGCCTTTGGGACTTCACCTGCCTCGGACAATGCATTAAGCCCCAACGCAGCACCAGCACCGAAAAGAGGAACCTTTTTGAGAAACTCCCTCCTCCTCACCCCATCCATCCTAACTCATCTCCTTTCATGCAAATCCAAGGGCTTTTATCCGCCCTTGTTCCATTTGCTCCTTATTATACCACATCCATATCACCTTGTCAAGCATCATGGAAAAGTCGTTCTCAATCCCCAGCACTACAAGTGCCTATGCTACATCCCCCTGCGTTGCAATCCCCTACATTACACCCGAAAGGTCCGACATCTTCCCCCGAAAACTTCCTTGCCTTTGGGACTTCACCTGCCTCGGACAATGCATTAAGCCCCAACGCAGCACCAGCACCGAAAAGAGGAACCTTTTTGAGAAACTCCCTCCTCCTCACCCCATCCTAACCCATCTCCTTTCATGCAAATCCAAGGGCTTTTATCCGCCCTTGTTCCACTCACCCCCTATTATACCACATCCATATCACCTTGTCAAGCATCATGGAACTGACCTTTAGATGTAAGATCGGGCATATCCCAAGACCAGCCTTCTGAAGAACTCTATCACCTCGGAGATCATCTGATGAATCACCTCCTTCCCCAATCTTTGCCTATGGAGCATGGTGTTCCTTGCCCTTTGCTCCTTGCCCTTTGCCCCTTGCTACCTCTTGACATGGGCCATGGGATAAGGAGGAGCATGGAGCATGGTGCACGGAGCATGGTGTTCCTTGCCCAAAGGGGAGCATGGAGCATGGTGCATGGAGCATGGTGCTCCTTGCTTTTTGCTCCTTGCCCTTTGCTCCTTGCCCTTTGCCCCTCGCTACCTCTTGACATGAGCCATGGGATAAAGAGGAGCATGGAGCATGGTGTTCCTTGCCCAAGGAGGAGCATGGAGCATGGTGCACGGAGCATGGTGTTCCTTGCCCAAGGAGGAGCATGGAGCATAGAGCATGGAGCATGGTGTTCCTTGCCCAAAGGGGAGCATGGAGCATGGTGCACGGAGCATGGTGTTCCTTGCTTTTTGCTCCTTGCCCTTTGCCCCTTGCTATCACAGGCATAGATGGGATCCGAGGATGAGAGGAAGTGCTGGATCGCCTTGTAATTCGCCGTCCGAACCCATGCCATGAGGTCAGAGCTACCTTGACCCCTCTTCGAGGCCGATGTATAATAGAAATCGGAGGGATGGATGTGAGAAGAAAGGCCTTTATAACCCTCGCTATGCTCTTGCTTATCTGGACAGCCCAGCTCCCACACAGCGGGAGGGTGGGAAGGGCGGATTCCCCCCTTAGGCCTGGGGAAGGATCCAAATCGAACGGGATCTTCTCGCCTGTAAGAGATATATTCAACAAGGGAAATCCATTCCTCCCACCGAGCGTCCACCTCGTGAAGATAATATTGGATCCGGAATCGGAACAAAAGCTCAGGGAACAATCCCATATGAACGCCCCGCGCTACGATGTCCCATGCACATTCATCTTCGATAACGAGACCTATAAAAACGTCGCCATCCACCTAAGGGGCAGGATGGGAAGCTTCAGGCCTTTCGACGATAAGCCCGGATTCAGGCTCGACTTCAATAAGTTCGATAAGAATCAGAGGTTCCATGGCCTCCAGGAGCTGAGCCTCCATAACTCGGTCCAGGATCCAAGTTATATGACGGAATACATCGGATACGCGATATGGAGGGCTGCCGGAATCCCGGCACCGGAGGTGACATGGGCAAGGGTTTTCGTGAACGGTAGATACGTTGGACTTTACTACATAAAGGAGGTGATAAACAAAGACTTCATAAAGAGATGGTTCAAGGATTACTCAGGAAACCTCTATAAAGCTACGCTCGGGAGAGGGATCAACGATTTCAATAACCCATTCGGATGGGAGCTCCAGACGAACAAATCGAAGAACGACAGATCCGATCTTGAAAACGTGGCCAGGGCGATAGAGGAAAGCAAAGACGAAAAATCGGGGATAATGGGGAAGATAGGAACCTATATAGACCTCTATAACTACGCAACGAACTGGGCCTTAGAAGATATAACGTTTCACTGGGATGGATATATACAGTCGCCATGGAACAACAACTTCTACGCATATCACGATCCGGAAAGCGGGAGGTTCTTCATCTTCCCACATGGAGCGGATCAGCTCTTCCAGAACGTGGAGGCCGGATTCCTCCAGGTTAGATCCCCAGTTGCATCAAGGCTTCTTAGGGACAAGGATTTCGAAAAATACCTTCAGATGAGGCGCAAGGAGATAGTGTGGAAGCTATTGGGCCCGAACGCCAACAACATAGCAAATCATATAGAGCAGATAAGGAGGTTGCTTATACGATACATACCCCAATGGGAGATGGAGGCGTTCGAGAGTAGGATAAGGTATATAAAGGGGTTTATAAGGTTCAGGATGAGCGCCCTTAGCCCATTGCTGGAATAAAACTAACCCCTTTCCGATATCACCCTTTCCATATACCCGCTCCTCCTAAACGCATCGAGTGGATCCGGGGGAACCCCCATCTCCTCCCTGAGGACCTTTAGAAGGGGGGAGACATCCGTCTGATAGGCTTCGACGAGGATCCTTTCCGCACCAACTATATCCATTGCCTCCTGTGCATCCCTTAAGCCCTTCCTGTCCACTATAAGCGCCTTGGCGTAGGCGGTTTGAAGGTTCATGACGGTCTGTATCATATCCTCTATCTTCGGCTTTATGTTCGCAGCCTGATCTATCATGAAGGCTATATCCGTGGAGAGGGACGGATCCTCCTGGGCCGATGCTATCTCGTTGTATATGAGGAATAACTCATACGGGTTTATCGAGCCGGCGGTCAGGTCATCGTCGGCATATTTCTTGTTGTTAAAATGGAATCCCCCAAGCCTCCCTTCATCTATTAGGAAGGATACTATGTGCTCTATGTTGACCCCATGAGCGTGGTGCCCGAGATCCATGAGGACCTTCGCCCTTTCCCCGCACTTCATACAAAGCACATATGCCATGCCCCAATCCGCTACATCCGTATGGTAGAAAGCGGGCTCGAAAAGCTTATATTCTATGAGCATTGTCATCCCCTTCGGAGCCAAAGCCTCGTAAACCCTCTTCAGACCCTCCTCCAGCCTGTGCTTCCTCCTCCTAAAATCGTCCTGGCCGGGGTAGTTGGTGCCATCGGCGAGCCAAAGGGATAGGATCCTGGAGCCGGCCTCCTCCGCCATCTCTATGCACTGGAGGATGTGGTCCAACGCCTTCTCCCTCGCACCTCGGTCCGGACTTGCGAGGCTCCCGAACCTGTAGATTTGATCCTCGAAAACGTTCGGGTTCATAGACCCTATCCTAAGGCCAAGCGACTCGGCATATTCCTTGACCTCCTTTATCCTTCCGTCCGGGACATCCCAAAGCGCATGTATCGCCACAAGGGGAGCTATTCCCGTGAACTTGTGGACCTGTGCCGCATCCTCGATCTTCTCCCTTATGTTCCTCGCCGCCCCAGGCTGATGAAACACTGCAAACCTCGTCCCCGAGTCACCATATCCCCAAGAGGGGGTCTCGAGGACCTGGGCCTTGAGCCTCTCCTTGACCGCCTCGATATCTATACCCCTTCCAGAAAGCTTCTCACATAGGATCTTATATTCGTCGGAATTCGAGAAAGACATAGTGAAATCCCTCCTCCTTTCCATTTTTTATCTATTAAGGAGATCCATATAGAGCTTCCGAGGAAGCCCATCCCTGTTCCCCACGGTCACCTCCACGATCCTTACGTCATCCCTGGCCTTTATCAGATCGCAGAAAGGATGAGGCCTGTAAAATATCGTGGCAACGACCGGGAGAGGGGAATCCAGGGCTTTCGTTACGAACTCCCTGAACCTCTCCGAGAAAAGCTCCATCTTTCCGATCTCGTCTATCAGTATATATCTTTTCCCCCCGGCTTCCATCGCCATCTCTATCCCACAAATGGCTCGCTCAAGGCCTTCCAGATCCACCCCGTAGCGCCCAACCCTGTATTTAGACCTTATGTCGACATGGGCGAGGATGGACTCGAACCCATCTAAGCTCCTTATGGAAAACCCAACCCTCTTCCCCTCAGCCCTGATCTCGGATGTATAGAACCCAACGGCCTTATCCCCAAGCATCTCGGCAAGCTTCACTATGACGGTTGTCTTCCCGATCCCAGGAACTCCCGAAAGCAATATGTTCTTCATCGCTATGAATCCCTCTCCTCCTCCATCGTCCCCTCGTAGTAGACGACATCCCCCATCTCGTCGCGAACGGCCCTTATGTTCACGGAAACCCATATCTCATCCCCATCCTTCCGCTTCATCCGGCATTTGAAACCTCGAACCGATCCCTTCTCCTTTACCAAGCGAAGCAAATCGTCATAGCGGGCAGGATCTTTAAAGAGCTGATCCCTTATAGAGGATACGGACGATATGAGATCCTCCGGCGAACTATATCCGAGGATCCTGGCAAGGGCCGGGTTCGCCTCCATGAACCATCCCCATGGTGCGATCTGGAATATGCCCTCCAACGCATTCTCGAATATGCTCCTGTATTTCCTCTCCACGCCCTTCCGCTCGGTTATGTCCTGAGCGATTACCTGCACGGATTCCCCCTCCCCTGGGATCCTAACGGGAACGAGTATGTTGTAAAAATACCTCCCGCCCCTTTCATCCTCCCAATGTTGAACCTCCCACTCGTCCAAGGCCTTCAATATATAGGACATCCGTTCCATAGCGATATCCGGCGGGAATATATCCGACACCTTCCTCCCGACGATGGACTCGACGGGAAGCCCTATGCTCTGCGCCATAGCCGGGTTCACGTCCCATATCCTCCCTTCTCTATCTATCCTCGCGAAGAGCAGGGGGGAACTGGAGAACAGAACGCTGTATTTCTCAAGGGATACCTTCAATGCTTCCTCGGCACGCTTCCTGTCCGTTATATCCCTGGAGATCCCGAAGGTCCCGATAATCCTCCCATCCTTATCCCTTAGCGGGACCTTCGTGGTCGATACCCATGTCACGTGGCCATCGGGCCATGTCTCCTTCTCCTCCTTCCCGATTATCGGCTCCCCGGTCCTCATGACCATTTGTTCGTCCTCATACGCCTGCCTCGCGTGTTCCTCTGTGAAGAAGTCGAAGTCCGTTTTCCCAACGGCTTCCGACGGATCCTTAAGCCCGAAGTAGTTAGCCAGAGCCCTGCTTATCCTTATGAAGCGGCTCTCGGAATCCTTGAAGTAAATGTTATCTGGGATGTTCTCCATAAGCGTGTCCATCAAATACTTCTCCTCCTCCAACGATCTCTCGACCTCACAGCGCCTTATAGCTGTGCCGATGAGGTTAGCCATTATGCTTATGGCCTCCAGCCATTCGCCCTCGGCGATCCGTTTGTCGATAATCAGAATCCCCCACAGCTCCTCTCCGGATAGTATCGGTATGATCGTTATGGATTCGGATCCCGTTGATCTCAAGGCCTGTCCTATCCTCCCCGATATATCCTTCGGATCCGCATGGATAGGCCTTTTGCCCTTTAGCACCTCTTCCCAATCCGGCAGGATGAGATCCCGGTATGGGATATCGCGAAGGAGGGAATCGTCCATAAAGGGTTCAAAGCCCGGGGAAACCCATTCGTGCCTGATCCTCACCAGATACGTCCCATCCACGGCTTGCTCTATCCTCCCTACGATCGCTCGTCTTGCCCCAAGCTCCAGCCCTATCCTTTCCAGGATATCCCTTATAGGTTCCTCATATGGAATGGCCATGAGAAGTTTTTCGACGGCAAATCCCACGATGCCAAGTATAGGATCCCGTTCAAACTTCATAAAGCTCCCCACCCCCTGGTTTGGAATCAACCCATCGCCTCCCATCGCCCCAATGAAATAATAATACACATCGATGTGGAAAGTCAACAGGGGGTTGCCCCTACAATCCCGAATTCCCTATCGTGGTTACCCTGTGGGCGACGCAGTCAGCATGATAGATCACGGGGGTTGACTTTAAAGGGATAGTGTGTTATAATAATTATTGGAAAGCAGTTGAGCGACGAGTGTGTTTAATAATGCCGGAGGAAAGTTATTCAACAAAGCTACAATCGCTTTGCCCAATTGGTTTCACTTCCTTACGATTGCGGTGGAAAGTGTGTTGTAATAAGTATTGCTTGCTATAGCATCACCGCAGTCGCCTTCTCGTAATTCCCTTTTAGCGAAGCTTATTTAAGTTGAGTAATTACACCGGTTTTATGGAGGGATAGGAGATGAGGGTGAGTCCGTTTATCTTTCGCCAGTATGACATCCGAGGAGTATTTGGCGAGGATGTAACTCCCGAGGCCGCTCGTTTGATCGGGCTCGCATACGGGACTTTTTGTCGCCACAACGGCATTTCTCAAGTCGTCGTTGGGCACGATAACCGAAAAAGTTCGCCCGAGTTGCATTCGGCGCTCGTTGAGGGTTTGACATCCACGGGATGCGATGTCGTGGACATCGGTGAGGTCGTCACCCCGCTCCTTTACTTCGCTTGCCGTTATTGGAAAATCGACGGCGGCGTGATGGTGACAGCAAGTCACAACCCACCGCAATACAACGGCTTCAAGTTGGTCCAGGGATATGGGACGCTGTTTGGCGAGCAAATCCAACGACTGAGGCGGATGATCGAAGCAGGTGATTTTGAAAGCGGCAGCGGCTCGGCGACGAAGCGAGATGCTTTTGGCGATTACCTTACATGGATTACGGGGCACATAAAGTTGGGCGACCGAAAACTCAAAATCGCGGTGGATTGCGGTAACGGGACGGCAAGCCACTTTGCACCGAAACTTTTCCGAACACTCGGCTGCGAGGTCTTTGAACTCTATTGCGATTCCGATCCGTCCTTCCCCAATCACCTGCCCGACCCGGTCAAGCCCGAAAACTTACAGGACTTGATAGCGAAGGTCCGCGAAGTCGGTGCCGATGTTGGACTCGGGTTTGACGGTGATGGTGACAGGTTGGGAGTCGTCGACGAGCAGGGGAACATACTTTGGGGCGACCAGTTGATGATTTTGTTCAGCAGGGAAGTCTTGAGAAAGCATCCCGGCGCAAAAATCATCGTGGAAGTCAAGTGTTCTCAAGCAGTTATCGAGGATGTCGCCAAAAATGGTGGCATCCCAATCTTGTGGCGGACCGGACACTCCTTCATTAAAGCGAAAGTGCACGAGGAAGGCGCTTTGCTGGCGGGCGAAATGAGCGGTCACTTGTTCTTCGCCGACGAATACTTCGGCTACGACGATGCCTTATACGCTGCTTGTCGGTTGCTTAGGATGCTTTCCCAAACTGACAGGCCTCTCTCAGCATTGCTTGCCGATGTGCCGAGATACTATGCGACGCCCGAAGTTCGTGTCCATTGTGACGACTCTGTCAAGTTCGACGTCGTGGCGAAGGTTGTCGCGCACTTCAACCAGAGCGGTTATCAGGTCGTCGATGTCGACGGCGCCCGTGTAGTCACCGACGATGGTTGGGCGTTGGTGCGGGCGTCTAACACCGAGCCAGCGTTGATCCTGCGAGCGGAGGGTAAAACGCCCGATGCTCTTAAGCGCCTGCACCGACTTGTTACCGATGTCCTTAAGCTATACCCAGAAGTCCAGTTGGATGAATGGCTTAGGACAGCATGAGATTTCGGCAGGGAGGTGATGGCGGAGATGCAGGCGTTAGTTCTGGTCGGGGGGTTCGGGACGAGGCTGCGACCGCTCACCTACCATGTCCCGAAAGCGATGGTGCCAATTGCCAATGTTCCCTTCATCGAGCGGTTCGTCGACTACTTGGAAGCGAACGGCATAACTCACATCGTCTTCGCGATGGGCTACATGCCCGACCCAATTGCCAACCATCTGGCAAAGCGCAACGGCAAAGCCAAATACGATTTCGCCGTTGAGGATCGACCTTTGGACACAGGTGGCGCTATTAAGAACGCCGAACCGTTGCTTGGCGAGCGCTTCTTCGTCTTCAACGGAGATGTGCTCGCAACTATCCCGTTGAAGGAAGTTCTTCGCGTGCACGAGGAGAGAAACGCATTGGTGACCATAGCCTTGACACCCGTAGATGACCCGAGCAGGTATGGCGTCGTCGTCACCGATCCCGACGGACGAGTTCAAGCGTTCATCGAAAAGCCACCGAAGGAAACGGCCCCGAGCAATTTGATCAACGCTGGCATTTACCTGTATGAGCGAGAGGTGCTCAACCACATCCTTGCCGGGCAACCCTATTCGGTGGAGCGGGGGCTTTACCCGAAGTTGCTGGAAATCGGCGCTCCCTTCTATGCCGTCGCGTTCCCAAACGATTACTGGCTTGACATCGGCAAAGTCGAGCACTATTTGCAAGCCAACTTCGATGTCCTGAGCGGAAAGGCACCGTTGCCGATCCCGGGCAAAGAGATCCAGCAAGGCGTTTGGGTTGGGAAAGGAGCTCAAATCGCTCCAACCGCCAAGTTGCAACCACCCGTTTTGATCGGTGATGGCTGCGTTGTCGAAGATGGGGCAGTTGTTGGTCCATTTGCGATGTTGGGAGAAGGCGTGGTTGTCAAGCAAAATGCGGTCGTGCGAGATGCGGTGCTTTGGGATGGATGCATAATAGGCGGGAACGCGAATGTGAGCAGATGCGTTTTGGGCTCTCATTGTGAAGTCGGCGAAGGCGTCGAAGTTGAACCCGACCGCGCTTACGGGTGCAACGAGAGGATAGGGGTGGGTGTTGCAGCGTGAGCGAGGAGGGGAAGGCTTTTGGACAGTCTCCGAAGTGCGGCGGGGCTTTCAAAAACCTGTCGGACGGAGGTGATCTCAATGGTCGTGACTGCTCGGCGAAGTAGAACGGTTGTTCGGATGGTTCCCAACATCGGTTACACTGGCACATATGTCCCTCGCGAGTGTGGCATTGCAACCTTCACCGCGGATGTCGTTAAATCCGTCCACGCTTATCCCTTTGTCGGCGAACCTTTCGTCGTTGCGATGGTCAAGCCCGACGAAGATTTGAGCCGATACCGCTACCCAGTTCGCTTCTTCGTCCGAGAGGACAGTTATGGTGACCACATCCGGGTCGCTACTTATTTCAACGAGGCACCTGTCGCCGTAGTTAACCTTCAGCATGAATTCGGGATCTTCGGCGGGCGCGATGGCGAGTTCATCTGCACGATGGCGGATCTGTTGCGCAAACCGCTGATTACAACCCTTCATACCATCATGCCTGATCCTCATTCCAACTTCCGTGAGATCACTCGCCATTTGGTTGCCCGTTCGGCTCGGGTCGTAGTGATGAACCCGCTTGCCTTTGAAATCCTGGCTCGTGACTACGGAATCAACACCCGAAAAGTCGTGCTCATCCATCATGGCGCGCCCGATGTCCCATTCGGCGATCGAGAAGAGGCAAAGCGAGAACTCGGGTTGGGCGGGCGCTTTGTTATCAGCACCTTCGGTCTCATAAGCCGAGGGAAAGGGCTTGAGTATGCCATCCGAGCACTGCCGCCTGTCGTCGAGAAGTGCCCAGAAGTCCTCTACCTGATCCTGGGCGAAACCCATCCCAATGTGCGGCGGCAGGAAGGCGAAAGTTACCGCGAGGAACTTCAAGCGTTGGTGAAGGAATTGGGCTTGGAGCGAAATGTCCAATTCGTCAACCGCTACCTGACAAAAGCCGAACTAATCCGCTACCTTCAAGCAACCGACATCTACCTGACGCCATACCTCAACCCTAAGCAGATCGTCAGTGGGACTTTGGCCTATGCGATGGCATGCGGTAAGGCCATCGTCTCAACGCCTTACCTTTATGCCAAAGCCCTTTGCAGCGAAGGTCGAGGGATTTTGGTCAACCTCCGCGATTCCCAATCCATTTCGGACGCATTGCTTTTGCTTCTGGACAACCCTCAACTTCGGATGGAAATCGAACGGCGGGCATACGCTTACGGGCGACAAATGACTTGGCAGGCTGTGGGCAAGAAATATGCCGAGTTGTTCACCGCCATTGCCCAAGAATTTCGCCGCCCTTGGGTGTTCATCACTTCGTCCATCGCTCGTCGCCCCACAACAACCCCTCAAATCACCGAAACCGTCACCTCGTCATGAGCGGGAGGGAGCGTCGGGCGACGAGTCCCGACGCTTTCCCTTTGTTCGCCTTTTGAGGGATGGCAAAATTTGCTATTGAGGTGAGGAACCATGCCTAAACGAAGAAGGGCAGAAGGGGTGATGACCGATGGAGGTAGCGATGGCAGTTGACATAACTGAAGTAAACCTGGGCCACTTGAAAGCCATCAGCGACGACACAGGGGTTTTGCAGTTCACCTTCTTTGGCGTGCCCGACCCAAAATCGGGTTACACGACCGACGACAACGCGCGGGCGTTGATCGTCGCAACCTTGCACCACAAACTGACGGGCGATGAGGAGGCTTTAGAATTGGCACAGCGTTACCTCGCTTTCCTGCGCTATGTCCAGCGGGATGACGGTTGGTTCCACAACTTTATCGGCTACGACCGCCACTTCCTTGATGAAATCGGCAGCGAAGATTGTTTCGGGAGAAGCCTGTGGGCTTTGGGAACCGTGCTCAATAGCTATTTACCAGAGTTGATGCAAAAAGCCGCTTCGGTGATGTGGGAGAAAAGCCTGTCCAACACAGCAAAACTGAACCACGCCCGCCCAAAAGCCTACTCTCTTGTCAGCTTGAGCGAGGCCGCGAACAAGTGGGGCAAAAATCGTCCATCGCTGCTCGGCTTGGTTCGCCGGTTGGCCGACGATCTGTGCCGCCTTTACCTTGAACATGTTGACCGCTACTGGCATTGGTTTGAGGGCGCGATGACCTACTCAAATGGCGTTTTGTGCGAAGGATTATTGCGGGCATATCGGTTGACAGGCGAACAACGCTACTTGATCATCGGACTGGAAGCACTTCGTTTTTTGAACGAGGTCTGTTGGGACGAGAAAGAGGATTGCGTGAGTTTGGTCGGAAACAGGGGTTGGTATCGCAAGGGCGGAACTAAAGCGGAGTTCGCCCAACAACCCGTTGATGCCATGTGGCTTTGTTGGGCTAATCTGACGGCTTGGGAGATAACGGGCGAATACGAATTCAAGGCAATGGCTCAAGCAAGCGTTGAATGGTTTTTCGGGCGCAACATTGTCGGCGCCCGTCTTTACGACCCGGAAACCGGTGCGTGCCACGATGGATTGGAACCTTACGGTGTGAACGAAAATTATGGCGCTGAGTCCACAATCTGCGCCCTCCTGACCTTGCTCCGTTGGCACCAAACCCAGAAAACCATATCGTAGGGGCAGACCCCCATACCTTGACATGCATGCCCGGATATGTTATATTCCTTAAAAAGAAAGGAGGGGGAAGGGATTTCATGGATGAGCCCATTTTCAAGCTCGGCATAAGCGCCGGGTTCGCCATAAATAGGTTCCCGGAACCGGAGGTATGGCTCCAGATCGTTGGTGAAAGGCTCGGACTTCGCTATTGTCAGTTCGTGGCGGATCTCCTATCCCCTTTCCTTCCGGACGATATCATAACCAGGGAGGTAGAGAAGATAAGGGAGGAAGCGGAGCGCTACGGGGTTTGCATAGAAACTACGTTTACAAGCATTTATACCCGTGTCAACCACCTCCTTCATCCGAATCCGGAAATAAGGAGGGTGTGGTTCGATTGGTTTAAGAGATGGTTCAAGATAAGCGCGGATTTGGGCGCCAAGGGATCCGGAAGCCATTTCGGCATACTTTCCGTCAGGGATTATTCCGATCCGGAAAGACGCCAGGCATTGATAAAGGAGGGGATAAGGTCATGGCAGGAGCTGACGAAGGTCGCGAGGGATTACGGACTTCGGTTCCTTATCTACGAGCCCATGTCCGTGCCGAGGGAGCTCGGGGAGACGATCTCAAAGGCGAAGGAGCTTTACGATGCCGTGAACGAGAACGCGGCTATCCCCTTCCTCTTCTGCCTCGACGTCGATCACGGAGATGCGATGTCTGGGGACCCTCGGGATTCCGACCCATACTCCTGGCTCAGGGAGCTCGGGTCGATGGCTCCCGTTGTCCATATAAAGCAGAGCGTTGGGATATCCTCAGGCCACCTTCCATTCACCGAGGAGTATAACAGGATAGGGAAGATAAGGCCCGATAAGGTCCTTGAGGCGTTGAGGGAATCCGGAGCGAAGGAGGTCACGCTCCTCCTCGAGATAGCACATAGGGAGAGGAGGCCGATAGAGGACAGGGTCCTCGAAGATATAGAGGAATCCGTCAGGTATTGGAGGGAATGGGTAAAGGATTGATGAAGGCGCTTCTACTACATGGACCTGGGGAGATCGGGGTCGAGGCAGTCCCGATCCCGACGAAGGGCGAGGGCTCTGCGCTCGTTAAAGTCGAGGCCGCCGGTATATGTGGTTCGGATATCCCGAGGATGATGAGGACCGGGGCTTACAGGCATCCGATAATCCCCGGCCATGAGCTATCTGGAATTGTGGTGGATGGGGAAGAAGGGCTTCTGGGAAAAAGGGTTTCTGTATACCCTCTAATCCCATGCAGGAAATGCGAATGGTGTGAGAGAGGCGAATACCAGCTATGCGAGAACTACGATTACGTTGGATCGAGGAGGGATGGAGGCTTCGCTCAGTTCGTCTCCGTCCCAAACTGGAACCTCGTTCCTATTCCCGACGATATATCTTTTGAGGAAGGGGCGATGCTCGAGCCTTTGTCCGTGGTCCTACATGGGATAAATAGGATCGGGCCTGTATCGGGGAAGAAGGTAGCGGTCATAGGGGCTGGAGCGATAGGCTCGATCGCAGCCCAGATATGCCGAAATATGGGGGCGGATGCGGTTTTCGTCGTGGATATCGTCCGCTATAAGTTAAGGATGGTGGAGGAGAAGGGATGGGGAATCCCGGTGGATGGGGAGAAGGAGGATCCATTGGAGGTAACGGGAGGGGTTGATATAGCCGTAGAGGCGGTTGGAGCCGAAAGCACCATACTCCTCGCCCTCCGGATAACGAGGAGGAGGGGGACCGTCCTTCAGATAGGGAATCCACATGGCGATCTCCTCATCCCCCGCGACCTCTTCTGGAAGATACTCAGGTGGGAGTTGAAAATCCTCGGCAGCTGGAATTCGCGTCCTTCGGAATGGCTCGAAGCGATGGAGTTAGTAAGGAGGAAGGCCGTTGAGCTCAGACCTCTCATAACGCATAAGATCCGCTTAGACGATGCTCCGGACATAGTAAAGGAGATCTACGAGGGCAGGATATCTCCACAAAAGGTCATGATCGTGTTCTAAGAAGTCCAAATATCCTTAAAGGAGGGATATGTGATGAAGGCGGCTGTTTTCCTTGGCCCTGAGAGGATGGAGGTGATGGAGATCCCCACCCCGTCTGTATCCGGACCTTGGGAGATGTTGGTGAAGGTAAGGGCGTGTTCTGTCTGCGGATCCGACATAAGGATCTTCCACTACGGAAATCCGAGGATCACGCCTCCCGCCGTTATGGGACATGAGATAGTCGGGGATGTGGTGGACGTAGGGGAGGAAGTGAAGGGATTTAGGATCGGGGACAGGGTCGCCATCGGGGCGGACGTCCCATGCGGGATATGCGAGATGTGCAGGAAGGGGCTTGGGAATAACTGCCCCTTGCATTACTCCATAGGATACCAGTTCCCCGGAGGGTTTGCAGAATACGTGCTCCTCTCGGAGACCACGGTGAAATACGGCCCGGTCCAGATAGTCCCGGACGGCGTGAGCGATCTCGGGGCAACCCTTGCAGAGCCCCTCGGATGTTGCATTAATGGGATGGAGCTTGCGGGGCTTAAGCCTGGGGAGACGGTGGTGGTGATAGGAACAGGGCCTATTGGATGCATGCTCATAGAGCTTGCGAGATATCTCGGGGCGGGGAAGATAATAGCGGTTCAGAGGTCGAGGAAAAGGCTGGAGATGGCGAAGGGGTTCCCGGCCGACGTCTTCATATGCACGGAGGAAGAGGACCCGGTCCGACGCGTTCTCGAGGAGACGGATGGCGAGGGAGCCGACATCGTGTTCACAGCGGCCGTATCTCCCGAGGCCCAGGAATGGGCTGTCAAGATGGTAGCGCACAGGGGGAGGGTGAACCTCTTCGCAGGACTGCCTCCCGGAAGCCCGCCGGTTCCCCTGGACACAAACCTGATACATTATAGGGAGGCCTTCGTGTTCGGATCGCATGGAAGCGTTCCGAGGCACCATAAGCTTGCGCTTCGGATAATAGAAAGGGGAGGGATAAGCTCGGAAAAATACATAACCCATACCTTCCCCCTGGATAGGATCCTCGATGCCTTCGAGGCAGTGGAGAGAAGGGATGCGATGAAGACCGCTATAGTTTTCCAGTAGGCGTTTACGGCCAAGGGGGGAGAGGGGGAGGATGAGATACGGGAAGTTCTACGTGATAACGGCTTTCGTTTTGGTAGCGCTTCTAAGCGGTCATGTTATCGCCGCAACGAAGGTCGACCAGGATTCGGTGGCCGAGGTAAACGGGGTTAAGATAAAGAGGTCCGATTTCGAGCTGGTCCTCAAAAGGTATCTCGAGCAGCTGAAGCAGATATATGGGAAGATAGATGCGAATATAGAGAGGATGGCGAAACAGCTCGTCCTGGACGAGATGATAAAAAGGGAGCTGCTCATACAGGAGGCGAAGAAGAGAGGGATAAAGGTCCTGGATTCGGAGGTCAAGGTATCGGAGGATGAATATAGGGTTAAGGAGTCCGATATACCGGTCTCGGATCAGGAGGTGGAGATGTTCATAAGGCAGGACCCTGCTTTCATGACGGCCGGAAGATTCGATCCGGAGAAATACAGGAAGGCCCTCTCGGATCCATCCATAGATTGGAAGGCGACAAGGGAAAGGGCTCGGGCTGAGATAAGGAAGAGGAAGAAGGAGTTTATAGAGAAACAGAGGAAGCAGTTCCTTATAAACTGGAAGAAGGAGCAGATGCTCCCCCAAAAGCTCGAAAATCAGATAAAATCCACGGTCACGGTAACGGAAAAAGAGGTTAGGGACGAGTTCTTAAAGACAAACGAGAAAGTCGTTGTGAAATATGTATACTTCGATCCAAACAGATACATGGAGAAGGCAAACGTGGATGAAAAGGAACTGCAAGAGTATTTCGAAAAAAACAAAACGAGGTATAAGAAAGGGGACCAGGTTAAGATCAAATATATCCTATTCAACCCCGACAAGTTCAAGGAGGAGGTCAGGATAACCGAGAAGGACTTAGAGGATTACTATAATTCCCATAGAAGCCTTTACACTAACCCGGAACTCGTCAGGGTAAAGTATGCGAAGTTCGACTCGAAAGCCATTGCCAGGTCTCTTAATATAGATGAGGCCAGGATTAAGGAGTATTACGAACTGCACAAAGAAGAGTATAAGGAGCCGGAACAGGTCAGGGCGAGGCATATACTGATAAAGGTACCGGAAGGCGAATCCTCCGATGTGGAGGGAAAGGCCAAGGGGAAGGCCGAGGAGATCCTGAAGGAGATAAGGGGCGGGGCGGATTTCGCCGAAATGGCGAGGAAATACTCGGAGGATCCCGGATCCGCTGCAAACGGGGGAGATCTCGGATATTTCAAGAGAGGGACTATGGTCAAGGAATTCGAGGAGAAGGCCTTCGCCATGAATCCGGGTGAGATAAGCGATCCGGTGAGGACCAAATATGGCTATCACATAATAAAAGTGGAGGACAAAAGGCCGGAGAGGATAAAGCCCCTTGAGGAAGTTATCCAGCAGATAAAGGAAGTAGTTGGGCTCCCGGAAGGGGAGAAAGAGGCACAAAGGAAGGCGAGGGAGCTCGAGAAAGCTTTAAAGGGAAAGGAGAAGGACTTCGAGAAAATAGCCAAGGAGCATGGAGCCAACCTCGAAGACACGGGGCTGTTTGGAAGAGGGTCTTATGTCCCGGGGATAGGGATCGGGGTATCCGATTTCGAGGCCGCCGCCTTCGGACTGAAGAATCCTGGGGATATAAGCGGTGTGGTCAAGGTTCCGGATGGATACTGCCTTCTCTACCTCGTGGAGAAGAAGCCGAGCGGCGTAAAACCCCTATCCGAGGTCAAGGACATGGTAAGGGAAGAGGTCATAAAGGAGAAGTCAAAGGAATTGGCGGATAAGAAGGCGAGGGAAGTCCTCGAGGAGGCGAGGAAGAAAGGGGAGAAGATAGAGGAAATAGCAAAGAGGCTATCGTTGGAGGTGAAGGAGGCCGGCCCCTTCGAGAAGGGCCAATACGTCCCGGACATAGGGTTCTCGGCGGACCTCGACAGGGAGGCTTTCTCCCTCAAAAACCCGGGGGATCTCTGCTCACAGCCTGTGAAGACTTACAATGGCTCCTACATAATAAGCCTTGTGGAGAAGATACCGGAACACATCCCGACCCTTAAAGATGTGGAGTCGAAGGTCAAAGACGACCTGAAGAGGGAGAAGGCAGAGGCGATGGCAAAGGAGGATGCGGAAAGGTTTAGGAAGGAGCTCTCCTCCCCTCGGGATTTCGAGAACATAGCGAGGTCTTTCGGATTGGAGGTCAAGGAAACGAAGCCATTTACAAGGGGCCAATACATAGAGGATGTTGGCTTCCTACCGGATTTCGAGAAGGCGGCATTTTCCCTCAAATCCATCGGGGATATCAGCGGGGTCGTCAACACGAGGAGAGGCCCTTTCATATTGAGGCTCTTGAGGAGGGAAGTAGACGAGGAGGCCTACAGGAGGGAAAAGGAGAAGATAAGGGAAAGGCTTCTTAAGGAGAAGCAGGACATGGTGTTCAACCAATGGTATGATAAGGTCAGGAAACAGGCCAAGATAACGATATACCTGAAGTAGGAGCTCGGCTATCCCCCTGCACGGAGCCTTTTATCCCGCCTTATTGTGGTTTCAAGACATAAACGCCTCCTCGTTGTGTCTCAAACTCTATAACGAAGGCCTTCGGTATCAAAGGCTTCTTCACCGCATTCGGATCGAGGGCGACGAACTTAGCCGGTTGTTGCGGTTTGAGAAGAGGATTGGCTATTTCATCTTTGGGCTCATGGGCTTTCGTGCCCTCAACCCTCACCGGCACCGATGTCCTGACGCGACATACCCCACCGAGGTGGGAACGAATTATCGCTTGTTCCAATTTGCCATCCCGCCAATAGATGTCGAGTTCAAACCCACCTCGTGCCCTTAAACCCTTGACATACCCGTTTTGCCATGGCTTTGGAAGGGCCGGCAGCAAGTGAAGCGTTCCGTCATGGCTTTGAAGAAGCATCTCCGCAATCGCAGCGCATCCACCGAAGTTGCCATCGATCTGGAAAGGAGGATGGTTATCAAATAGGTTCGGCAATGTTGAGCGGCGAAGCAGAAGGAGCAGGTTTTCGTAAGACTTCTCGCCATCCAGCAGCCTGGCGAACAGATCGACCGTCCAGGCACGACTCCAACCAGTTGCCCCGCCCCCATGAGCAAGCCGATACTCCAGCGATTTGCGAACGGCCTCGGATAGCTCCGGGGTTCGGAATGGCGAAATCTGTCGACCAGGATAAAGCCCAAACAAGTGGGACATATGTCTGTGCCCCGGTTCCGGCTCATCAAATTCCTCATGCCATTCCATCAACCTCCCGTCGGTGCCGATCTTCAACGGCTCCAGCTCCGCTAACCGCTTTTGTAATTCCGCTTGCAACTCACTGTCAACGCCCAAAAGCCCTGCTGCCTCAACGCAATTGCAAAACAGATCGTGGATGATCTGCAAATCCATTGCACTGCCGATGCAAAAACTCGCTACCTCCCCCCCTCTTGTGCGGAAGGCGTTCTCCGGGGAAAGGGATGGACAGGTCGTCCAAAAACCGGTTTTCGGGTCGCGTATCATCCAATCGAGCAAAAATAGAGCGGCATCGCGCATTATGGGATATGCTCGCTCGAGGAATTTCCGGTCTCCGGTGAACAAGAAATGCTCCCACAGGTGTTGACAAAGCCACGCCCCGCCCATCACCCAGAGGCCGTAGCGCGGTGCGGCATCGACGGGGACAGCGACGCGAAATACATCGGTATTATGGTGCAAGACCCAGCCTCTGCAACCGTAATGTGATTTCGCCACCTTGCTTCCTTGCTCTACCAATTCGGCGATCATCCGAAGGAGAGGTTCATGGAACTCGCTCAAGTTCGTCGTCTCGGCCGCCCAGTAGTTCATCTCGGCGTTGATGTTGGTCGTCCATTTGCTGCCCCAGGGCGGATTGATTTGCTCGTTCCAAATGCCCTGCAAGTTCGCAGGTTGGGTGCCAGGTCGACTGCTGCAGATCAACAGGTAACGTCCAAATTGAAAATAAAGGGCGATCAGACCGGGATCTTCCGCTCCTTGCCCCACCATCCTCAAACGTTCATCGGTCGGCAGCTTCTCCAGTTCCCCGTCATGTCCCAAATCGATGTCCACCCTTCGGAAAAAGCGCTGATGGTCGGCGATATGAGCCGTTTTCAGTTGGTTGTAAGTCCGGTGTTGCAGCCGATCGAAATATTCGGCACATCGCTTATGGGGATCGGCAGAAATGTCCTTAGGATTTCGGTAACTGGTCGCCGCCACCAAAGTCAGCGTGACCGAATCGGCATTGTTCACCCTCAAAGCCTCATCGCTTGCCACCACCTCTCCTCCATCGGCTTTTGCCGCAAGCCATGCTTCAAAACGGATGCCAGGACCGGGCAGGTCGGTTTGGCCTCCTCGCACTTCCCCATCTCCAACCCATTGTCCTTGTAAGACGAGCAGGTTTCCATCGCCCTTTTTTGTTTCGTGCTTTGCATGGGGTGTGGTGAGGCGAGCGGTCAGGTTAACTCGCTTCGGCTTATCGGCAACGATTCGGACGATAAGGGCTTGATCGACGGCCGATATAAGGATTTCGCGTTCAAAGATCGCATCGCCGATGCGGTATCGGACACGAGCGATGGCCTCGTCCAAATCCAGCTCACGGCGATATTCTTGGGGTTCGCTATCGTGATCGAACTCCAACCAAAGGTCACAAAGGGGTTGATATGCCATCAAGCGGCGGAAAGGTGCGTAAACCTTGCCGTCGAGTTCGAGCACCCCCATCATGAATCGGTCGGCAAGCTGTTCGGCTTCCCGATATTTGCCTTCGAAAACAAGCCGCCGTATCTCAGCAAGGTGTTGGAAGGCATCTGGATTTGTTGGATCGTAAGGATATCCAGACCACATCGTGTCTTCGTTAATCTGGAGCCTCTCCTTGGCGACGCCGCCGAAAACCATCGCGCCCAACCGCCCATTGCCCAAAGGGAGCGCCTCGTTCCAACTATGGGCAGGCTGCCGATACCAAAGAACCCATTTGTGGTACTCGATTTGCTTTGCCTCGCTCAACTTGTATACCCCCTTTGCTATCATTATCGTCAGCCCTAACATCACTAACGTTCGCCACTTCATACTAACCCCCTCCCTATCCCCTCTGCCAAACTGAAAAAAACAAGCTTTTCCGTCACATAGCGCAATTGCGTTTTCCCACCACCTTTCATAACGAACCAGGCATAGGCTTGAATGCCATACGAACTGGTCGCACATCCCCAGCGTCCTGAGCTATCGCCAATCCAATTCTTTCCGTTGCTCCAGACCATCCATCCCTTGCGTTGTAAAACATCCACAATTCATCGCCTACAACCTTGCAATCAACTTGGTAGACATGACTCCTCTTCCAGCCCTCCCCAGTTGGCGCTATAACCGGATTTTTGGGCGAATCAAACCAGTCTATCCCGTCGTTCGAAAGGAGGACATGAATAGCCGAATGGCTGTGCAAATCTTCGCCCCAGTAGATGCCATTGTTAAACCCAACAAAAATTTCCCCAATCTTGTAAACCCTCATGGCACCTGCACCGAGGTTGCGCCATTTGTCGGTTAAGCGAGGCGATATGATTGGCCTTGGGTGTTTTTCATAAGGTCCAAGCAAACTTTTCGAGCGCGCATGGCAAATAAACGAAGGCTCTTCATAGCCTGTGTCAGGGAGCAAAACATATCCGCCGCTGTAGTAAAGCCAATATTCATCGCCAATTCTGACAACACAGGGGTTCCTCACATACGGCTCACCAAAAATTCCTCTCTCCCACTTGCGTTCGCCAACAAGTATAAGCCTTCTTTCCCCCCAATTATGAAGGTCTTTCGATGGACGGCAGACGATCGCCGTTTCCCTGTGCTTGCCAACCCCGACCTGATAGAAAAGCCAAAACAAATCGCCATCCTTGGATATAAATGGGGAATAACCTTCTTGAAGTGCTAAGCAGTGATACGTCCACTTAATCCCATCTTCGGAGACAAAATGTTTTATGCCTCTTCCTGAGCAAAGCATGTGCCATTTTCCGTCGGGGCTTTCGCTTGGCGTCACGACCGCTGGGTCAGCGACCCAATCCCCCTTCTCCGGTGCCTCAACGATGGGATTTTGAGGGTGGTCAACCCATCGGTAAAGCCATTCAAATTCGCCAGCCAATATCCCAAAGCTGCTTAGGAGAGCAAAGCTTATATTGAAGGATGCCATAATCATCCTCCCTCCACTATCATCATAGCACTAAAGGCCCGATCTTAGCCACCCTTGGTAAAGTCCAAAGGCATGTTAGAAACCCCGCCCTGGCACCATGAAGCAGAATATATGATACTCGTTCGCTCGGGAAAGCTAAACTCGCTGACCCATGCTATATACCTTGCTTCGTCGCCTTTCCTTCTCGGCGGATCATATATGAAGCCTCTGTCTGCTAATATCCTGTTAGATTGACCGAATATCCAGTGCCAAACATCCACATATATCATTCTAAAGTCAAAATCCCTCATCAAAAGTATCTTCCTTAAATCGACCTGCTTAGATGAAGATACCTTGAGGGCAGCATCTTCGATGCTTCTTGAGCGCTCCATTATCCTGTCTGCCAATTCTAATGTGAACATGTTGCACTTCTTGGCCATAAGCTGAATATCTTCCTCAGAAAAGGGATTGAATTCGTCCCACGGGCCGGCGTCACCACAGATATATAGGTTAATCCTTTTCGGCTTAACCATAAATACTCCCTCCTTTCATTTCGTCCTCTCTATGTCCTCCATCCAACTGCGCAAGCCCTAATAAATTATACTAAAAGTCGGGGGCTGCGCAAAAGGATTGTGTTTGACTGCCAGCCCTCCTTCCTCAAGGGCCTTCTCCCATGCACTCGGAAGGAGGATCGTAACCATTCTCGTAGGGGCAGGCCCCTGTGCCTGCCCATGATTTTGGGCAACCACAGGGGGTTGCCCCTACAATGGGTTTGCCTGATGTTGTGCATAGGTTTGAAACCGATGACGATCATTATCCTGGCATCGCTATTGCGAAAGGCGAAAAGCAAAATACGGAGCTACCTCGTCTTTTCAATTCCGCAATCCGCATTTCGCAATTCGCAATCTCCCAGTTCATGGGATCATATCCTTGCAGGGGCAGGCCCTGGTTTTGGGCAACCTTGCTTTCATCGCCTCTCCAAGCGGTAAAGTCCGAACGCCTGGATAAGCGGGGTTGCTAACGCCGATTCGATCACCAACCGAACCCTCACCGCTGTGACATCGTTGAACCCGTCGAGCTTCTTGTAACCGATGGTTGTGCCAGAAGCGATGACTTTCCAATCCCTTCCATCCCAAGCCTCGATTCTGTATCGCTCCACCCTTTGCCCTTCTGCGATGTGCTCCTGAACCATCGCGACATTAAAGGTCGTTGGCCGTTGCAAGTCGATCTCCAACCACTCCTCCTTCTCGCCAAGAGGCGACCAGAAAGTTTCCTTACGACCGTCGACCGCATTTGAAGGTTTGGCGTCGGGACGGAAACCGCTTGCCGTTGCGGGCTTGTTCAAAGCGAAGTTGGTAGCGAAACCTTTGTCAAGCACCTTCCTCCATTCCCTCAGCCTTTGAACATCCACATCCGAGATCAGGCCTTTCCTGTTCGGCGGAACATTCAAAAGCAGGACGCTGTTGCGTCCAACGGACTTGAAGTAGATGTCAAGCAAGTGCTCAACAGACTTGACTTTGTCGTCTTCACGAGCGTGCCAGAACCAGCCGGGTCGTATTGAAACATCGCATTCCGCCGGATACCAAACTTCGCCCGTGATGCCCAAGAGCCGGTGGAAATGCGAAGCCCCTTGAACGCTCCAGTTCGTTTCCGGTGCTATCCCTTCCTCGTTCCCAACCCAACGGATATCAGGACCGCAGATGGCGATCAACGCGTTTGGTTGAAGCTTGCGGACGATTTCGTAATAGCCAAGCCAATCGTATTTGTGCTCTTTGCCCGCCGGTCCACCGTAAGCGCCATCGAACCAAACCTCCAAGACTTTGCCGTATCCCGTCAGCAGTTCCGTCAGCTGGTTTTTGAAATAGCGGTCGTAGTCAGGTGTCCCGTAACTCTTCTCGTGCCTGTCCCAAGGCGAAAGGTAAAAGCCGAATCCGACGCCCATCTCCTCACACGCTTTTGCGACCTCCTTGACCACATCGCCTTTCCCGCTGCGCCAAGGGCTGTTTTTGACCGAGTGTTCGGTGTAGCGGGTTTGCCACAAGCAAAAACCATCGTGGTGCTTTGCGGTGAGCACCACATAACCGAACCCCGCCTCCTTGGCGACGCTTATCCACTGCCTTGCGTCGAACTCGGTTGGATTGAACCATCGTGGATCCTCAGTCCCATCGCCCCACTCGCGGTCGGTGAAAGTGTTCATCCCGAAGTGTATGAACATGCCCATCTCAAGTCCTTGCCATGCAAGTTGCTGTGGGCTTGGCTTGACAACCATCTCATCCCCCTCCTTTGAACCCGTGAATTCTCGGTAACCCAACAATCCCGCTGCGATGGCCGCAACTTTTCCGATCATCTCCCGTCGCTTCATGAGCTCTTTTCCCCCTTTGTTGCGCTTTGCGGTTTCAAGTTGTCCCTTCCACGATGAAAACGCCCTCAAGGGCTGGGACAACGATTTCGACCTTCAAAATCGTGCCTCCGCTCTTTGCTCGAGCGGGCTGAATTTCGCCTGAGTCGGGGAGCCAAATGCTCGCTTTCTTCCAGTTCGGCAAGTAAACGGTGGCGGAAACGGGTTCGGTGGAGGTATTGACGACGAAGCAAAGCGACAAACTGCCCCTCTGGAATCGTGCGACCCACAAATCCCGATTTTGCGGTTCGATGAGGATGCCACAGCCTGCATCGCGCAACCTCTGGACAAGCTTATTGTCTGCGGCAGAAACCCATGCGTCGCCGCTAAAAATCTGCTTCGCTAACTCCCCCACCTGCTCGCTGTCTTCGCTTCGGCTCGCTGCAAATTTCGGGATTTCGCCGACGGCAACGACCAAAACTCCCCGACGCTTTAACTCGGCGATCTTTTTCAACGTCGGCAGGCGAATGGCATCGGTTGAAGGAACGACGAGGGCTTTGTAAGTTTCTCCGGCAATTCTGAACCGACCCTGCTCAACTTTCGCTTCCAAAACCGCCCTTTCATCCACGATGTCGTAATCGATTTGGTTTTGCAGGAGCAAACGGCAAAGGTGGACGAATTGCTCATCGATCTCGTTCAGCCTTTTGTTCGGATGCGGCTGATACATCGACAGCGCTGTTGGGTAGAAATTCGCCCAGATGCCAGCGATAGGGTAGAGGACGGCGACATCGCAAATATGGTGGGCTTCCTTCAGCATCACCCCAAGCCGGCCCACATAAGCGCAATAGTGCTCGTAATCGGCTCGTTCCTGCTGGTCACCGAAAGGATGGGAGTAGTAAGAGGTGATGGTGTTTATGCCGAGCAGAAATTGAATGGCTGCTGTCGCCTTCATCTCCGGCAACCATGCCCGTCGTTTTTGACCCATGATGCCCATCCGCTGCATGAAATCCGAAGTCTCGCTCATCGTTTCGGTTCGCCCTTCAAGGTGTGCGGCCGAGGATGCCAATTTGGGCACGATGAAGGAGGAACCGACAACGATGGTCCGCGGATCCGAGGTCAACATGTCGATGCCGGGAACGTCCATCCGCCTCAGGCAAGCGAGCAGATCTCCGTAATACATCGCATGCCAGAGCAACTTTTCCTCGGCGAGCAAGTGACCGCTTGAGGCGATGCCGTGCCGTCGGCACCGCTCCTGAATCCGCCCGAAATACCTTTCAGCGACCAGCTGGGCGATGAGATCGTAGAAATCGCAACGGATGCGCTGGTAATCCCCGACATCCTGGAAAAGGCTTTCCAAGTGCGGCATCAAATCGTAGCCCTTACGGCGCCGAAATTCATCGGGCAGGTCTTCAACCCAAGGGATGGCTGGCAAAGCGCCTTCCGGCGGGCGGATGTAAGTCGTCATCAAAGACGGTTCGTCGGTGAATATGGCTCGGATCCTCTTGCCAATGTCGGGAATTCGCTTCGCATACTCGTCGTGGGTTAAAGCGATGAAGGTTCGAACTGCCTCCGGGTTCAAGATGTTGATGTATCGGCGCTTTTTGTAGACATTCTCGGTGCAGTGGGTCCCTTCATACATGCGCCTAACCTCATAGCGAACCTTCCCATCGTCGCCGATAAACCGCACCAAACCGATGGCCTCAAAATCCTGGTTCCTTTCCAAAACAAGGCCGCCGGCAGCGCCGCTTGGGTAGCCTTCCTCGTCGTAGAGCCAAAGGACGAAACCGAGTTCCTCGGCAACCTTTAGCCCGTCGAGAAAGAGACGCCATTGCTCCTCGCTGCGCAAGTAATCTCGGAAACCGACGTTGACGACAAAGCCACCGATTCCAAGTGCCTGCAACTCTTGCAGCCTTTTGCGGATGGTTTCGGCGTCCGAGCCTAGGTTATCAAAGCCGTGAATGATTTGAAGCGGACGAAACTCAGCAGGTGGCGAGTGGAAAAGAACGGGCAGTTCAGACGAACTTTCCGACATCGCCATCAACGGTGCGAAACCGAGAGCAAACGCCAACAACATGAAACCCACCCCCATTCTCCTAACCCCTCCATAGCATATATCACCATTCAACGTCAAGGCTAACCGCCATGCGTTGATGTGGAGCAGCGATGAAAAGGCGTTGGGTTTTCCCATCCCACCACCAACCCGCTTGACGCTGAAGAGGCTCGTGTGAACGAGGCAGAGGGCGACCATCGCAAGCGATAGACTTCGGCTCGGCAGCGTTTGCAATAAGGGTGTGGCTGAGTTCGCCAGCAAAATAGCGAAGGGTCAGCGATAGCCTCTCTTGCGCCGAACGAGTAGAAACGATATCTGCTCCCGAACTTACAACCAGCCTTTGCTTGCCAACCGCTACCTGCACCGTCTTGATGTCGGGATCAAAACCGTTCAGCGCCAGCACGTTGACGGCGATGTCTTCAGGGTTGATGAAGGCAGGATTGCGATGGATGAAGTCGGTGATGCTGTCAGGATAAGTGCCTTTCAACTTTCCTTCGTCGAATTGCTGATACTGTGCGCTGATGGCGATGAGTTCGGCCAATCGCTTCCAATCCCGCGGGGTGAAGTCCAAACTCAACGGCAGCGGCGAACCATTTGCTTCCGGACGATGCCGCTCAAGGGTTTTCGCCAACCGCTGAATTTGGTAAGCGTAAACGAGCCCACACCATTGCACGGGCATGCCAAGCCACGAGTGGGTGTAGAAAGTGCTGCCGAAAACAGGGATGGTTGCACCGAGCATCATCGGTCTTTCTGGCAATTGCCAGAGGTAAACGAAAGGAACCCCTGTTTCCGCCCAATAGACCGCATCGTGCAGCCACCTTGGATTACCCGTCGCCCAGAAGGCTTCAAGGTATGCAGCGACTGCCCATGCTGCTGGCAAGATGTCGGGCTCATACATCGGGCATTCCCAAGTTTGACCCCCTCGCGGCACACGAAACTGTTCCATCAACAGCAATGTTTTCTCGCCCGCCTTTAACGCCTCAACATCACCGGTAATGCGGGCATATCGCAAAAGCATCGCAGCGTTGTGCGCCATAGTTCCCAAAACCGCATCGCCCTTTCGCCCCAACGTTGCACGCTTTTCATCGGCGGGCTCAAACCTCCATCCGCCATCGGGTTGCTGGCCGGCGATGAGGTTGCGGGCGAATTTATCAAGGGCTGAAATGGCTTCGGGCAGGTAGCCGTAATGGAAGGGAAATTCCCAGCGCATGATGTGGCAATTGGCGGTAGAAATGAAAGAGCCAGCACCGCCGTCTTTCAACATTAACTCAGCGACGTGGTGAACTCGCTCCAACGCTTGTTTCTTACCTGTTTCGTCTTTTGCGGCATGTCCATTGAACCACAAGAGCGTAGCGAAGCCGGGGGCATGGTTAGGTGCCCAATCGACACAGTGCCGCCACCTTTGAGTTTGCTCGTCCCAAACGGTGTGCAAAAATCCAAAACGGTCAAGGGCTAATTGCTGTTCGAAGTCGCGAGGCGTTGGGTTAGGTTTGGGCAATCCACCAACTTCTTTAAGCCAACGCTTCACCGCCGTCAGGATATGCCCGAATTCAACGGCGATCTGGAATTCCAACGTTAGCGCCTGCCCTGCCCGAAGATGGTAAGGCTTAGTCGCTCGGTCGGAGTTTTCGGGAACGAAATCGGGGCACGATGGAATGAATAAGCCGAGACGATGCCCTTTGCCTTCAGCGCTTGGGCTTTCAAACCGAAAGGATGGCAAACCCCTCTCTCCATCCCATCGTTGCGAAGGGTCCCACAAGAGGGCGACGGTAACAGGGGGCAACTGCGAAGGCTCGCGCGAAAGCTTGCGCAGGTCGGACAGCGAGTCTGGGCAGAAGAACTTATCGGCATCTCTTGGCGGAGCGATGGTTTCACCGCCGATGGTTATCGCCATTAGCGGTATGGTAACTTTCTTTGGATTGGGTGTCCGTCGGTCGTGGAGGGGTGGAGCGAAATCACGCGTATTGGAAGAAGGTTCGCCATCGTAAAGGAATTCAACTCCGGGCAATAACCCCCACAGCTTCGCACCGTTTTCGCCGACGAGCAAGTTTGGTCCCCAGAGTGCCCTTACTTGTTGGTCTTTGTTGCACCGCCACTCACAGCGAATTTTTGCCAAAGGCTCATCTGGGACAAGGGCGATGGTCAATCGCACTTGCCATTCACCGCCATCAGGGTCCTGCAAGCTATCGTAAAGTTGCAGACCGTTTTTCTGTGCGATGGCAAAGCGCAAAGGTGGCTGCCAGTCCACATCGTTATGTTGTCCTCCATAGATGATACGCATCAAAGGTTGCCAAACGGCCATTGGCTGCCATCGCTGCCCAACACGCACAAGGAAACGGAGCACTCCATAACCTCCATCCTTTCGCTCGGCGATGATGCGAAGTTGGCCGTTATCCACCACCACTTGATCTTCTGCTGGTGCTGCTTCTCCGGCAGAACTTAAAGCAGCAGCCATGCTTATCGCTGCAACTATGTGACCGCACATGGTCCATCGCATCCCAACCACCTCCTACCCTCAATTACATCCTTTGGGCGACTCCAAGGCTTGATACGGACCTGGGTCAACCCTTTCGTAAACGGCCTCGTAAATCCTCACCGGACCCGTCACCGCCTCTTGAGCGCCAACATCTGACATCAATGTAAAAACCGAAACCGCTGCCAACCACACCAACGTGGTCACCTTCTATCTTCACCATCCTCCCAGAGAGTGGGAGTAACGAAAAACGACGGTATCTCGTGCCGAGGCTTTTTGATGGTTCAAAGCAAAGGCTGCAAAGGTGCAATCGTTACGTCGCGAAACCCTACCTCGCCGTTAGCGGCATAGAGCCCAAGCCAGCCGTAAGACGGTTCGTAAATGCGGCATCCAAGGGAAACTCGGTCTCCGACAAAAATTTCAACGATTGAGCCGTGCACGATCAGGTGGGCTTTAAGGGGTTCGTTCCCATCCCAGCCAAACGGCCGCGAAGCTTTCGGCTCAACATCGCCCCACGATGACCAGTGCATCAACGCGATGCGACTTTTATCCACAAAAAGTTTATGCCCTTTGCCATCCCGCATTCTCAGCAGGAAGCCGAATTCAGCCGCTTCTCCCCGCACCATAACCGTCGCACTCAGGAAGAAATCGGCAGGGACATCGCATCGCAGAACAGACGCACCGTTTAGCGAATTAGCAACGGCGGCCGCTCCCTCAAATGTCCAACCTCCGCACAGCGGTTCACAATTCTTCAGTTGCAGCGGCAACGAATTTTCCGAATGCCATTTGACAAACTCCTTCGGCAACTTCACCGAAAGGCTCCCATCGGGCTGTGGGATTAATTCCCTCGGCAAAGCCATGTGCCCGCCCCACTGACGAGGGCCAAAGTCGCCCTCGCCTTCCAGCGTCCCAACCCAACCGAACAAGATTTGGCGTTCGCCATCAAAGAGGGTTTTCGCCGCCGCGACGAACTCGGTGTCAAATGTGTCTGGGAACGGGGCAAACCAAACACCTCCTGATTTTTCAGAGCAACGATAACGCGTAACACCATGACTGTAAACGAGATACCAACGATCGCCGAGGTGGAACATATCCGGACACTCTGCAGCCCAGCAGATGCTTCCAGACCAAAGAGGTTCATGAACCTGCCAGTTCTGTAAATCCCGAGAACTCGCCAGCGCCACACAGCCGCGCCGCTCAAAAACAACCCGTTTGTCACGGGCGCAGATGAGCATCCGAAACTCGCCCGCTTCCGGATCGAAGAACACAAATGGGTCGCGCCAATCTTGTGGCTCATACCAGCGTTCATCGGGGACGAGGATAGGGTTTGCAGGGTCTTTCTGCCAGCGAATCAGGTCATCCGAAGTAGCATGGCAAATCGTTTGCTGGAAGGGTTTTCTCGGGTTAAAACCGGTATAGAAGCAGTGGAAAGTCCCTTTGTGTTCGACGACAGATCCTGTCCAGCAGCCGACGGCATCCGGCGCATCGGGGTCATTGCTCGGTTCTATTGCGTCTGGCAACTCTTCCCAACCGAGCAGATCGCGGGAAACGATATGTCCCCAACGGTTTCTTCCTTCAGGAGCGCGAGGCAGGTAAAACAGGTGATACTCCCCGCGCCAGAAGAAAGGAATAAAATCGCCAATCCATCTGCCTTGGGGGCGAAAGTGAAGCCTCATCCCTTGCTCACCTCCACGCTTAGTGAATTTCCGCCTGTATCATCGGCGTTTGATGCGGTAAATGTGGACATCATAAGGCTTGAACTCGTCCTCAAAGCAACCGTTGAGGACAGCGATCCTCCGGTCTTCCCCGATGGCCTCTGCTACCGACTTCCCGCTTAAACCCTTCACACGGAAAGCCGCTTTCGTCGGAGCATTTCGCATTCCGACGGCAAAGATGTAAACATCGCTGCCGGCTCGCTTGACCATTATGTGCACCGGCGCCTCAGGGTTGGCTGAAGCTACCTCCGCACCATCGGGAATCGTCGGGCTATTGAGGATAGGGGCGAGCTCGTGAATCTGGCGGTTGATTTGGGCGACAGCGGCAAGCATTTCCGGGTCCTCAAGGAGCGCTGCCTCGATGAACTTCGGTTGGAACTGGTGGACGAAGTAAATCAGGCCTTGTGAGCCGTGGATAATCCCCATCCAGACTTCCGCTCTGACGTGGTGTGGCGTTGGCCTCTTCTCAAGGTTGCTAATGCGGGTGCACTCAACGCAATGCCAGACGATTTTCCCGCCGTCGGTGGATCTGTTCCAATCGACCCAGGAGACAAGTCGGGCAACGCCCTTCGCAACATACCACAGCAGGTTTTCGTCGTTCAACCCCGCGACGGGATAGACATCAAACGAGACGATGTCGCAACCTTTGACATAAGTGAAATAGTCGTCGGGATGCGCTCCAACGCCCCTTCCTTTCCACAGGTCATTAGCGACACCTTGCCCCAAATTGAGAAGCACGGGTCTGTCGGGATCGTTGGCCTTCATCCGCTTGTATCGTTCCACGATTTCTCGGGGCGGAACAGGACCGCCGTAAATCCTTCGTCCTGTTGCAGGATCTTCGCCTATGAGCTGGGCATTATCGGGTTCATCTTGGTGCATCCAGCCGATAATGATTGGATCGTTCCGGTGCTTCAATCCAACTTCGTTTTGCTCGCAGATGACAGGCATTCCTGCGTCCCGTAGCAACTCAAGTTGCTCCTCCGTCGGACCTTTCCACAAACCGACATACAAGTTTATGCCGGCTTCCTTGTAGCGTTTGGCGTTCTTGGGGTTTTGAAGCCAGACGGCGATGGGGAAGAAGTTGGGATCTTTAGGTGGACCGAATTTCCAGCAAGCATATGGGCTTGACGGGGAAGCGGATGGACCTGCGTAAGTCGATGCGAAGCTTGCCCCCAAAATTGATACCGCAGTCAAAATAACAACATGCCACCACTGCATTCCCATCACCCCCTCGCCGAGCCGGTGAATTCCGGGGCTAAAGCCCTCCTTCCACACGACCTCATCCTCCCACCAAAGTGACTACTGAGCGGGGCGGAATTTCAATGACGCAATATTCGGCCTGCCACAGTCGCCACCCTGGGAACAAGCCGATTTCCTCCAAGCGAAGCAAATTTCGCCCAGGCCAAGCGTTCGCCCTCCTTCCCTATTCCGAAATCCGAAACGTCTTTTGGGCCTTGCCCCAAACAAGTAAAGCGTTCCGCCATTTCCCGACCGTCAGCTTCACAACGCTTTCATTTACGACCTCAACCGCTTGAGGGGTTCCATCATCGGAGAGCCAAACGAGCCGAGCGGTTTTGGCGCTGAATTTCGGAACGAATTTCGATGGCCGTAGCAAAACCTCTTTGGTTTCATCGCCTATCAGGATGCGAATTTGTCCTGGAGCTTCGAGTTTCACCGTCACCTCGCCCTCGGTGACGGCAACGCCAAAATCATGTCGTTTTCCACCGGCATCGCAAAGGACGTAATCCGGTGTCCGGACGAAAGCGACGGTTCGGTCGCCGACAAGAGCGCGATATTGGGCGATCTTAGGTCCGCGGACATAAAAGCCATATTGGGGCAAAACGAACTCCTGGCCGTTGCGATCGAGCACGAAGGGTTTTTCGCCGAAGTTGACGATCACCTCTGTCGCGCCGGTTTTAGAGCCCGAGCGCCCGAAAACCGTCCGCTGGACATCCCGGTCGGGCGTTAGCCACTCATGGGAGAGCATCTCATCGAAGGCGATTTGCTCGTGCAGTTTGCAAACAATGCGGTAACTTCGAAGCAAGCGCTTTCGCAATTCAGGCACATCCCAGCGGAAGCCCGCTTTAACCCAACCTCCAACCCAAAACATCGGCGGCGTGCCGTAGAGGATGTTGAGGGCGTCCTTCTTGTCGCTGAGTTCGGGGGCAACTTGGTAAAGGAAGTCGGTGCTGTCGCCCCAATACCAATAGCTGACGACGCAATCGTGGAAGACCAGCTCCCAAAGGGGGACTCGGCGCCGATGCCCTAAGCCCCATTCAAGGTAGCGTTCGCCGATTTCCTCACGCTTTTCGGGAGGGCGTAAGTGTCCTGCCGGCCATGTGAAGAACGGATTATGGCTCATCATGCCCTCCCAATAGTCGTAAATGTCAACGCCCCACCAGCGACCATGTTCGCCGCCGAGCACCAAGCCGAGTTCATCGCCGACGAACTTCGCCAATTGCCGCTTCGCTTCCCTATCTTGAGTTCGGTCGTGCATGTGCTTGGGATCATAGCATTCGATCAAGTCCGTCGCCGTTGTCACATCCAGGAACCAAGCGTTATGCGGGTGGTTTTTGAGCTGCCCGGCGATGTATTTTCGGGCGACTTCAAGTTGCAAAAGCGAACAGCGTTTATGAGCAGTGTGTTTTTTGTCCCAGGTCACCCAACTGACTTGACGGCTGCCATCCGCCCGCAGAACGCAATCTTCGATCGTGCCGAGGTTGTAAGGCTGGGGGTGATCGGGACAGCAAGTGTAGAGGTCCTCATAGTTGTCATAACGGCTGTTGAGGTAACCGAGGGCCTTGACCGCCTCCATCTCCTTCTCCGGCCAAACCCCGTTTATGAGCATTCTGTCAATCCCCGAAGATTTCGCCTCGCGGGCAAATTGGGGATCGCCGCCCCAAACATCGGGAGCACCAGCCAGCAACCGGACAGCGGGTCTCCGCTTCGCTTTCTCAAGCAGCGTGACGAGGAAACCGTTGCGCTTCGCATAATCACGATAGCGCTTGCAAAGCGCGAGATGACCTCCTTCAGCGACGAAAACGTAGCGAACTCGGCGCGGATAGCCAAAAGCCCGCATGGTTGGGTCGTGATGAGCAGCAGGTGCGAGCAACTCGCCATACTGGGTTTCCACCGGTTCAACGATTAAATTCCCATCATCTGCGCTTCTCCCATCCCAAAGCAGCAAGTAGCCGAGCTTGCCGTCGGTGACGCCGACCCAAGGCATGTCGAGCGAGCCGTAAGTCCTGAAAGACCAACCGCGAAATTCCTTGCCATCGGCGGGCACGGCTATGCCGTTGCCGTAGAATGGGATGAGCAATTCGCTTTTCGGATTGATCGGTGGAAGCGATGGCAGGAAGGCAAACGTCCCGACTTGAATTTTTTGGTCTTCGACGGATGCCTCCGCAATAAGTTCGTCGTTTTCAAGCCACATCGTGACGGTCACGGGAAAAGTTTTGCCGTCGTGCTGTCGGGCTTCGGTTTGGAACGAGACTTTACCTTCGGCGAGTTCCTGCAGGTTTCGGAAAGGGGCGATGTGCTGGGCGCTTCGCCACGTAACTTTCGCCCGCTTATCGACGACGGAGAAGAAACCGCTGGGGTCAATGGTAACGCTCAGCCATTTGTTTGAAAGCGTCACCGATTGAACCGAAGCAACCTCAATAGCCGTCAAAACCAACCATGCCACCATCTCGCTCACCCCCGTCCTGTTATAGAAGAGGCCTTGGCCCCGAATTCCGCTTCGGTCTCGCAGGGAATATTTTATCTCAATTTTATCGGTCCGATATAGCTCTTTGCGACGACGATGTTATCGAACCAAACCTTGCTTACCTGCCCCTCCAGGGCTTCGGTTATATACAACAGCACCCAAAGGAAATTCAGCTTCAGAGCCGGGTCTTTTCGCCAGCGGAACCCCTCAAAGGGGGCTCCTCCTTCCGGCACCTTAAAATACTCCGGACCGCCCTTCTCATCGTTCCAGCGAACGCATTCTCCCCCTTGACCTGGAATGAACTTATCGTAAACCCATTTCCCCTTGGGAAATCCTTTCCCCAAGTGGCTCACGAGCTTGCCGTTAATCCATAACGCCATTTCCCCATTGCGATCATCAATTGGATCGTTCATCTTCATCATCACCTCAACGCAAATCCACTTGCCTTTTTCCACCTTCAGCTTTGGGTCCCTTATGAAGCTATTTCCCCAAGTTTTCCCATTAGGAGGGCTTCCTCGCATCTCCATCCAATAGGTGTAATAATCCCAAACCCAGGCATCGCCATAGGGCTCGACCCCCGTGGTGAAGCGTTCGTCTCCTCTCGGACGTTCTCCAGCTCCGCCTTGTGGCCAGCGAGTAGGGGGATTGTAACCTCCTATATGGAAGAAATGGTGGATAGGAGCACAATTAGGGTCGAATTTCACGTAAAAGCGGATGTAGAGCTGATCGTAGCCGGGAAGAAGCCTGCGATAGAGGTGTCCTCCAGTCCCTCGTCCTCCGATATGGGTCATTAAGAGGGAATGTTTCCCGACGCTTCCCGGCGGCGTATCTTGGGAAAGGGACATAATCTCGGGGTGAGATATATCCTCCCAGCGCTTTTTCAGCTCTTCTATTGAGGAAACCTCGAAGTCCTCGAAGAAGACCACGGATGGATCCTTTTCCATCCCCTTATCTCCTGGATACTTCGCTGAGATGCCATAACCTTGGGGCAAGCCCTTTTCCTCCCCTTGCACCGTGGCAAGGCAAAGGGAAGCGGCAAGAGGGAGAAGGTAGAGAAGATTCCTCATATAGCATCACTCCCTTCAAATAAAAATGGCTCCTCGGGCAGGACTCGAACCTGCAACCTGCCGGTTAACAGCCGGCCGCTCCGCCCATTGAGCTACCGAGGAACCTTCAAGTTTAATTATACCATAACCTTTCTCGACCTGTCAAGGGCCTGCTCCCTTAGGGCTGACTGCGTTGCCCAAAACCAGGGCAGGCACGGGGGCCTGCCCCTACAAAGGATATATTCCCATGAACTGGGAGATTGCGAATTGCGAAAAACGGATTGCGAAAAGACGAGTCGCCATTCTAATTTTCGCAATTCGCCTTTCGCCATTCGCCTTTCTCCATAAAACCAGGGCAGGCACGGGGGCCTTCCCCTACGAGGATGGTTACGACCCGCCTTCCGAGTCCAAACGGGAGGTTATCCTATCGGCGAGCGCCCTAACCACCTCCTCCAAATCCTCCCCTACATGGAGGAACTCATACCTCTTATCCCCCCTGAACCATGTCATCTGCCTCTTGGCCAGGAGCTTCGTGTCCCTCTTCATGATCTCGACCGCCTCCCCAAGCTCCAATTCCCCCTTTATAACCCTCACCATATGCCTGTATCCTATGCTCCTCATCGATACGAGCTCCTCACCATACCCCATATCGAGAAGCCCCTTCACCTCATCCAAAAAGCCAGCCTCTATCATCTTATCCACCCTATCCTCTATCCTCTTGTGGAGTCTATCCTTCTCCATCCATAGGCATATCATGAGGGCATTGAACCTCGAACCTTTCCCCCACTGCGTTCTAAGGGCTGATGGGACGGAACCGGTAAGTTCCGCTATCTCCAATGCCCTTATTATCCTCACCCTGTCGTTCGGATGGATCCTCCTCGCCGTTTCCGGATCCAGATCCCTCAGCTTCCTATAGAGGAAATCGAGCCCAAATGCTTCCGCTTCCTCAAATAGCCTCTTCCTCACAGACGTGGGAACAGGTGGCATCTCGAACATGCCATCTACGAGGGCCCTTATGTAGAGCCCCGTTCCCCCAACGATCACCGGGATCTTCCCCTTAGCCCTTATCCCCTCCACCACATCCTTGGCATCCTTGGAGTATCTTCCGGCGCTATATGTATCGTCTGGATAGACTATATCTATGAGGTGATATGGGATCCCACCCCTTTCTTCCTCCGTAGGCTTGGCCGTCCCTATATCCATGAACTTATACACCTGCATCGAATCAGCAGATACTATCTCGAGCCATCCAAGCCTTCGGACGAGCTCGAGCGCTATGGCGGTCTTCCCAACCGCCGTAGGACCCGCAAGGACTAAGAGATCCATAGCCCCGGATTAGCTAAACCCCGCTGCCAACTATTTCATGGAACATCTCTATGGCCGTCTTCTTTCCCCCCGTCACGGCCTTGTAGTTTGCCTCAACCCTTCCCATCATCCTGTCTACGAAGTGCTCGGCAACCGCCCTTTTCCTCGAGGAAACCTCCGCTTGGGAAAAGAGGAGGTGGGAGATTATGACGTCGGCAGCCATATCCACTATCCTCCTCGCCATGAGGTCTGTGTATTCCGCATCCTTCTCCCCATCCGGAAGCCTCTTCTCCTCCACATACGATATGGCCGAAAGGAGGAGCTCCTCGGCCTTCAAGATCTCCTTCGCCAATGCATCCGAGGGGGTTTTGATCTTGTGGTTATTTAGAAATGTCCCGAGATATCCCCTCATTATCCTCGATATGGCCCAGTTCACCTGGATCTCCGACGTCCCCTCGTATATAGTCGTTATCCTGGCATCGCGATAGAGGCGTTCTACCGGGTAGTCCCTCATATACCCGTTTCCCCCATGTATTTGCAATGCCTTATAAGTTATATCTATGCATTTTTCGGTGGAACGGTATTTCGCGATCGGTGTTAAGAGGTCCGATATCCTCTCGAACTCCTCCGCCTTAACCGCAATATCCTTGTAGTTTGGATCGTTTCTGTCCATGCCTTTAAGGGCGGATGTGTATCCGTCAAGGAGGTCCATGGCACGGCTTGTCTCATAAACAAGGCTCCTTATGGCTTCTATCTCGACCTTCATATCGACGAGCATCTCCGCTATTGCTGGAAACTCCCTTATCTTTTTCCCGAACTGCTCCCTTTCCCCGGAATACCTCAACGCCTCCCTATACGCCGCCTCGCATATCCCAAGGGCCTGTGCAGCAACGGCAAGCCTCGCGGCGGCCATCAGCCAGTTGACGTAGTGCGTCAAACCCCTGCCCCTCTGTCCTATCAGGTATCCCGGGGCGTCCTCGAACGCCAGCTCGCACGTGGGGGATCCATGTATCCCCATCTTCTCCTCTATCCTCCTGACCTTTACCCCCTCTCCTTTCTCCACGAGGAAGAGGCTTAGGCCCCTCGCCCCCCCTCTCCTCTGCGGATCCTCGCTCCTGGCGAGGACGAGGAGCACGTCCCCACAGCCGTTGGTTATGAACCTCTTCGTCCCCCTTATGCGCCACAGCCCTTCGGATTCATTGAAGACGGCCTTCGTCTGTATAGCCGCGAGATCGCTCCCAGCATCCGGCTCCGTAAGGACCATGGCCCCCGTCATCTCACCGGAGGCAAGAGGCGGGAGGTATTTAGCCTTTAGCTCATCGGATGCAAACCTGTTTATCGTATCGGCTATGCCCTGAAGCCCGAAGAAGTTCATGAGGGACGCATCCGCTCGGGATATTATCTCGGTCGCGGCCGTATAGACCGTCGTTGGGAGGAATAGGCCTCCATACTCCCTTGGGATTATCATCCCCATGAGCTGCGCCTCCCTGAGGTCCTCGAGATCCCTCTTAATCCCTTCCGGAAGCAACACCTCGCCATCTACGAATTTGCACCCTTCCCTATCTATATCGGCAGCCCTTGGCGCGAACCTGTTGGCCGCTAAATCCCCAACAGGATCGGCGAGGAGGTCGATATACATCTCCACGGCCTCCTCCACGCCCTCGAAAGGACATCCCTCTTCCCCTATCCTCTCCCTTGAGGAGACTATCGGCCCCCATTCTATGAACTCCTCCATATGGAACCTTATATCCTCGTTATCCAGATAGAAGTTAGGCTTCTCCAAACCTTTCCCCCCTTTCCCCGAGAAGCTTTATGAGCTTCGGTATGACCTTCGTGAGATCCCCAACTATCCTGTAATGTGCGAACCTGAATATAGGGGCAGATGGATCCGTATTTATCGCTATTATCTTCTTGGAGTTCATCATACCAACCCTATGCTGGACGGCGCCGCTTATCCCGCACGCTATGTAGAGCTCGGGTCTCACAACGACGCCAGTCTGCCCTATCTGCCTATCGGCCGAAGCCCAACCGGCATCAACGGCCGGCCTCGATGCCCCTACCTCTCCCCCTAAAACCCTGGCAAGCTCCTCTATGAGCCCGAAGTTCTCCTTGCTCCCAACCCCCGCCCCTCCCGCAACTATTATCCTCGCCGACCTGAGATCGACGGATCTCCTCGCCACATCCCTCCTCAGGACCTTCACGATCATCGCCTCTTCCGGAATCTCGGGATCGAGGAAGACCGAGCTCCCGGACCTCGAAGGGTCTTCGTATGGCTCGGCTATCCCGTCCTTCAACGTGACCACTATCGGCCTTTCGTCCCCAACAACCTTGTATCTTGTCAGGACCTTTCCGTCGAACTCCATCCTCCCAACGGACAGGTTTCCGTCCTCAAAACTTATAGTATCACACTCACAAACGCATCCCGTCCCAAGGGATGCGGAAAGAAACGGAGCGAGATCGTTCCCCGTCGTGGAGGACGGGAATATGAGGATGTCCGGACATCCTTCCCTCCTCATCATATCCTCGAGGAGCATTTTATATGGGATGGTGGTATAGGGACGAAGGGCAGGGCTATCGACTATCAGCTCCCTATCCGCCCCCCTCCTTATCGCTTCCCCTTTGAAGGAAGAGGAGCCATGGCCTGGGATAACGGCCGTAACCGAGCTATCCATCTGTGAGGCGAGTTCCCTCGCCTTCGCCAGACACTGCATGCTGAGATCCGTCACCCCGTTCTCGTCGAGCTCTACATAAACCCATATCCTCCTCATCTCAGTATTCTTTCCTCCTTTAGCTCTTCTATCATCCTCATCAACGCCCCCTCATCTTCCGGATCTATATCCTTAGATTCTATCTCCCTCGCCGGCATGGGAATACGTTCGAGGACCAAGACCTTCGGGGTTACGAGCTCCTCAAGCTGTATAGATGGGATTTGGGTCTTCTTATGTAAGAGCTTAAGCTTCGCCTTCGCCGGCCTCGGAGCCCTTGGGTCGTCGACGAGGAGCGCTACGCCAACCGTCAATATCGCCGGTAAGGGAAGGATTACCTCCTCCATCCCACCCTCTATCGCCCTCTTACATGTGACGAAGCCATCCTTTATAGATTCGAGCGATTCGACATACGTAGCCTGTGGGAGCCCGAGGATCCCCGCAAGATGGGAGCCTATCTGCGCGTTCTCCCCCTCCACCACGTCCACCCCAAATAACATGAGGTCGAACTTCCCCACAACTTTTAAAGCCCTCTCGATGGCACAGGCTTTAGAGAAGGCATCGAGACCTTCTATCCCAGATCCCTCTATCCTGAAGACCCTGTCCACACCCCTATAAAGGCTTTCCCTCAGCACATCCACCTCCCTCGGGGGCCCAAACGCCATGACCGTCACCCTGCTTCCGTCCGAATCCTTGACCTTAAGGGCCATCTCGAGTGCGTTCAGGTCCTCCGGCTCGAATCGGCAGGAAAGGACGGACTCCCTTATCGCCCCCGAGCTGTCCAAGGGATCAACCACGAGATCCCTTGTATCCCAGACCTCCCTAACGAACACGAAGATCTCATATGGCATTCGTCCTCCCCCTCCCTCATCCGAACCTGTATTTAACCCCCATCCCTCCATCCGGAAACCTCCACCTTATAGCCCCTTTCGGACATACCTTCCGACATGTGCCGCATTCGAGGCAGTTCTCGTGGAAGACGGAGATAAGGGATGGATCGTTCGGATTCGTCTTATACACCTTCGCCGGACACATGAAGAGACACGGCCTCTCCTCACATCCCTTACACAAACCCTGATCCACCTCTATATGGGGGTTATCGGGGTCCGGCTCGAACCTCGTCCTGTAGAGCTTATCCTCTAAGCTCATCTCGAATATATTCCCCATCCAACACCATCCCCTTCGACGACATCCCAAATCCTATTATATACCATAAGCCTGTTAAACGCAAAAGTAGGGGCAACCCCCTGTGGTTGCCCAAAAACAGGGCAGGCATGTTGAACGTTCCAACGTTTAAACGTTCAAACGTTCCAACGTTATTACACAAGGCCTGCCCCTACGAGGACAACGAGAATGGTTACGATCCGCCTTCCGAGTGCATGTTAAACGCAAAAGGTGGGGGTGTAACCAACTCCCCCACCTTTCGCTTCCAGGAAGGCAGAGCCACAAAGTTACTTTGCTATAAGCTTTGGCTTCCCGGCAGGCGGGCCTGTGACCAAAAGATCGTCGAACCTCGCGCTGCACTGGGTGCAGATGAGATACATGATCCCACCAACCGGGCTTCCATCATATGTCCCGATCTTATTTCCGTCTATGAAGAACTCATAGTGCCCACCGGATACGGTGACCTTGAACTTATACCACTTATCCGGTGTGTATTTTATCGGCGTCGTCGCCTTCTGCTCTACATTCCCGCCTCCTACCCTTACCCTTATCACCCCGGCACCGGCTTCGTGATCTATGGCGAAGATGTTGTAGGTTCCGGTATCGAGCTTTCCGAGGATAAGCCCGAACCTGGTAGGAGACCCTACCGCGCTTTCGAACTTCGCTCTGAACTCAACCGTGTAGTCGGACCAGCTCTCGTTTCCGAAGCCGAGCAAGGTCGTTCCAGATCCGGCCGATATCCACCCAACCGCCTCGCCCTTGTCTATCTCCCATTTCTCCGCACCGGCGCTGAAGTTATAGATGGTATAAGGGCCATCGGCACCCTTTGAGAAATCATAAGCTTTGCTGAAATCGTCCTTATGCAGTATCTGCTTCTCCACCCCTATGTATATATCCCTCGATGTCCCTGCTGGATCCGGAAGGACCTCTATCTCCAACGTAGCTGGCTCGAACTTATCCCCGGCGGATATAACGAGCTTCCTCGTTCCAGGAGCGACCGGCTCGAGCCTATATGTCCCATCGGGCCGAATAGCGGAACTGAGGGGTGTATCCTCAACAGATATCGTTATGTCCGAGGCCGATGGACCCCCTTCCTCTATCTCCACCTTTCCTGTGACTGGGACTCCTTTCTCAAGCCTTACCTCCCCCAAGTTAGTGGTTTTATTTGGTTCCACAGTCACATTTTTAACCCTCGTTGGACAATACCCCTCCTTAGATAGGAGCACGTTATAGACCCCTTCAGGGACATCGGTGAGGACGAAGGAACCATCCGCCTTGGTGATAACGGATATGCCGATCCCTTCCACCTCGACCTTTACTCCGCTTGCATCGGCTTCAGCACGTCCGGCAAGATCCACCGGAATGACCTTGCCTTTTATCCCCGTCACCTCCGGCTGCGGTGGCGTCACTTCCTCCTCCTTCTTCGCACAAGCCGTCAGGGTCAACCCAACGACCAGGATAAGGCTCCATACCGTCCCAACCCTCATTTTACTCACCTCCTTTCAAGAATAGCCTTAAAGGAACTATTCAGCAGGGAATATCGCAACCTCATCGTATGAGGCGAGGGAGTTCCCAGGCCCAGTGCTTGCGCTGCTCATGTTGCCGTTGAGGGCAGCAGGGCCAAACGGCCTATCCACCCCTCCAGGAGCATCGGCATCGAGCGTCCAACCCGCCGGTTCCTTCTCCCCATCCCTCCATACCTTTCCCCAAAGGTGCCTTCCCTTGACCATCATCTTGAACCAATACCATTTGCCTTCCTCGAGCTCCCATGGAAGGGTAGTCTGAGCTCCCCATGCTACAAGGTCGGAGAGGAACTGAACCCTGTTCTTGTCCTGGTGGAAGAGGAAATTCCAAGCCTGCCTTGTCGATTCCGTCCACCTCACAGCCACACCCATACGGGAAGCATCGTTCCCAGGGGTGAACTTGTCCACCCTAACCTTCGCCTGGATTATGTAATCTGTAAGCGTTGTCCAATCTATCCCCGGAGGGTTTACGAGGACGAGATGGCTTGGATCCCCCGGATCCGGATTTATCTGGCTCACGACCCCATCCTTAACAATCCATTGGCCGTTTCCGCTAACCTTCCATATGCCAGCGGCTATGGTATCCTTTGAGAAATCATCGTAAAAGATAGAGCCTGCGGGCCTGGGAAGCTTCGCCATTGAGAGTTCGCCGAGATCCTGAACCCCTCCTTTCTCCGGGATCTCCGCCTCAACCACGAGATCTTTATAGCCTGTCTTCTTCGCTACAATCGTATATGTCCCTGCAGGAAGATCCTTGATCTCAAAGGAACCATCCGATCTTGTCTTGACAGAGACCCCAAGCTCCTGGATCGTGACATCTATGCCGGAGAGATCGACCTCCTCTGAAATCGTTATCTTCCCCCTTATAATCCCCGCTTTTTCAAGCTCCACAGGCTCGATGGTTTTCGTCTCTACTCCTGTTATGGTGACCTCGATGGTTTTCGGGACATAACCCTCCTTCTCGAACTTGACCACCCATATCCCCTCGGTGAGCCCGGAAAGCTTGAAATCCCCAGATGGATTTGTTGTGGTCGATATCCCAAGCGCTTCTATGGAGACGGTGATCCCGGAAAAGTCGGTCTCGCCGGCCAACTTGGCCTTCCCTACGATCGTAGCCTCCTCCGCCGTTGGAGGCTTGACCTCCTCCTTCTTCGCACAAGCCGTCAGGGTCAACCCAACGACCAGGATAAGGCTCCATATCATCCCAACCCTCATTTTATACGCCTCCTCTCAAGAATAGCTTTATCAACAGCGTTCCTTTTACTGCGTCTTTACGGTTGACTGCGAACCCCTTTCCACGGTATAACGATAGCACAAAACCGGAAGTCTGTCAAGAGAGATGGCTGCGTAGCCCACAAGGGAATTCGGATTCGCAATTCGCCTTCCGCCTTTCGCAATCTGCTATCCGCTTCTCGCCAGTCCTTCAAAGCATTTGCCAATTCAAGCGGGAAACCCGTTTGCATCCAATCTGCCCCAGCATCCGCTACCTTCACCCAAACTTCGGGCTTGTCCCAATCGCCCAACGTTTTCGCTTCAACCCAAATCCCATGACGATGGAAAAACTCACAAACGCTGCGGGTCACAAACGGAGCATCGATTTCCACCGCATCTGGGTTCACTGAATCTATCCAGTCCTTTGGGTCAAAATCAGGACGCCATTTAGCCATGACCGCTATCCTGCCCTGGGACAGCTTTTTTATCTCCTTCAACAAATCAACATCGCCATAAACGACAACTTGTTTTTCCATCTTCGCTTGAAAAATTTCATCAACCAATTGTGCAGGTTCAATTTGCTTGCAGTCAAGGTAAATGTTGATCTTACCCAAACAGAACTCCAACGCTTCCTTAAGCATGAGGATACGCTCTCCCGCATATTTGGGAGAGAACCAACTGCCTGCGTCTAATGCCAATATCTCAGCCAATGTGCGCTCTTTAACCAGACCCTTGCCATTGGTCACCCTGTCCAACCTGCTATCGTGTAGAATTACATGGTGTCCGTCTTTGGTCAAGCGGATGTCCAATTCAACCCACTCAATCCCAAACTCCATCGCCTTCTCTATCGCTGGCCTGGTGTTTTCCGGCGCAAGTTGCTTCATTCCCCTATGGGCTATTATTTGAACGGGATGGCTTGATGGTGAGAAGAAAGGGAACTTTCGCCGTATCGATAGAAAGATGAAGTCGACATCGACCCGAACCCCCGGTTGAGCACATGGATCAAGCCGCAGGCGGGTTACGATGCCCCGCCAACGGATGTTCTCGTGCACGGGAAGAACATACTCATGCCACTCCCCATCGCCTACGACCTCAAACCTGACGCTCGTGGATTCGCTCTCCGGCAGCGTTGTCGTGCGCCAGAAAAGCTGTCCCGTGTCTTTGAACGCCTCTACACCCTCCCTCCTCAATCGCATCCGTATGTGCACGAACGGGAAATCTTCCGCCCGAATATGCACCGGCGGTCCGAAGAAAGCCGGATCGTCGGTGGTAGTGAGCGCTCTGAGCATGCCATCGGCCGCTCTCACATCGGTCATGCCCATGGTGTTCCCCCAACCCTCTTCATCTCGCTCAAAATCCCAAGCCGTCTTGTAAAGATCTGACAGAGGCACATCATACGGACCCAAGCCCACATCCGATGGTGTAAGGTCGATATGCTCCTTCCGTGCCTCGGTGAAGACATCCCGTATCGCATCGAGGTAATAGAAGCCAAACTCGGCATGCGGCTCGATGTAGCTTCCCTCACCCCACTCATTCCACGCCTCGATGAGGACCATCGGCAATAGCTTACCCTTGAAGCGCTCGTCATCGAGCATATGCCTGGCATCTTGAAGATGGCGCTTGAAGTTTTCCGGCGTTCGCCCGTATCGCACCAACGCGCCCTCGCCATGCCATGGTCGACTATCCCAACCGCCGCTTATCGGCAACAGCAACGGTATCGGGCTCCTCGCCGCGATGTCCTCCCAGTTCCTTCGATATGCATCTACGAGGCCGTCAAACGGAGCTCGACCTGTGCTCGGATCCATGCCAAGCGCTGGCCAGTTGTAGGCCGTCACCGCATCGTAGCCCTGGAGGGAGGCGGCGATGGCGCTTCCGGCACCGTCGACGCAAGCGATTATGTAAAGCCCGCGCAAACCGGCTTTGACACATTCCTCCCTCATGGCGTTAAATGCGGCACGCACATCCTCGTTCGTGCCGAGGTCCTCGCTGAGACGACCCATGCTGAAGATGATCACCACGGGCTTGCCATCGATGGTGAGGTATTCGGGACGTCGGAAGTAGTGCTCGATCCAAAAGCGAGTCACCGCAATGCAGTCCTCGAGCGAGGAACTCTTCGGCGGGTTGTGGTTCGCCCAAAGCAAACAAAACTTGAGCAAGTTCTTATAGCGTGCTTTGAAATAACCGTCGTGAAGCGCATGCTCAAGCTGCCTCGCCCCTTTCACCCAATACCAATCGTAGACGAAGAAAGTGATGCCGTGCTCCACCGCCCATTTTATGTGCCAATCGGCTACCTCGGGGTCGCCCTCGCGATACCAGCCCAGCACCGGCTTGCGCTCCGGATAGTCGAGTATAGGCATCCACTGGGAAGCCGTTTTCCAACCGGGGAAGTAGTAGACGCCAACCTCATACTTGCCCCTCACAGGCTTTGGAGGGGGCACATATCCGGCCTTCGGCAACTTCAAGCGCTGTGTAAAGGAAAGCCTCGTGGAACGAAACACCGGTTTGGCGTTCGCTGCCCATACATGTAACGTCGCCACGCCGCTGAGGGGTTTATCCGCTGTGACCTTCCATCGCCATGTCACCGAATCGCCATACGCGAGCTTTGGCACACCGACGTCGTCATCGCCGACAACACGCACCCCTTCTGGCAATTCAAGAGATGCATGCAGGTCGTTTGCCGGCTCACCGCCTCTATTCGCGATAACGGCCGTGAGCGTTGCAACCATTCCCGCTCTCGGCATAGGATCCTCGATCGAAAACGATCGAATGGCAAGATGAGGTTCGCCGACGGGCTTATCTGCGACGCTCAGCCATCTGAGCATGCATCTTGCGCCAGCGCTATCGCTTAGCTGAAGGGCGATCGCAATTATGCGCCCTTGCCAGCGAGGTGAGGCAAGCATATCCAAACTGTATGTATGCTCCTCGCCATCCGCATTTATAGGAAACGCTATCCTCTGCAAACCATGCAAATTCTCGGTAACGAACATGATATTCGCGGCCTCGCCCCTGTCTGCGGACATGCGAAGCGAGATGTAACCTTGCTTTTCGGCTTCCAACGAGAGTGGAGGGCTGAGCAAATAGCCTTGAGCATCCGATACGCCTATGCGCATTCCATCGCCGCCTATGGATAAGTCCATGCCTCCTATGGCTCTCCATCCGCAATCCGAGTCGATGAACTGGAATCGCGCATGCTCGACTTTCGGCGGAACTTTGAGCTGCACTATACGGATGTAGTCGATAGCGAATGAGGCGCCATCGTATGGATCAAAGCGCAGCCGAATTATCCTGCCCTCTGGATGCCAGAATGGCATTATGCGGTATACATGCCATCTGCCATCGCCACGAACACGAAACTGCGTCCTTTTCTCGGGTGAGAAGCCACCATACTTCGTCTGGGTTGTGTTGCTCCAAAAGAACTCGGCTATGCCATCTTTCGTTGCGAGCATGCGCATCTCAATCGCTTGCCATGGCGATGCCTCGATCTCGATCAACGTGCGAAGTTCGAGTATCGGGTCAACACCCGATGCCATGCAGGTAAGTATCCCACCCTTCACCTTCACATCTTTCAAATACCCGTTCGGTTGCCAGCCTTCCAAATCTCCCTCCTCATCGAAGTTCCACTCGATCAGCACGCGCTCGACATCGTTCTGGGATGCCGCAGCATCCGCAGGAGCTTTAACGGCCGCTGCGCATACGAGAAGGAAAACCGCCAACAAAATCGCATCCATCCTCATCCACCTCGCTATCCCTTGATTCCCCATATATGCAAGTTCGCTTTCGCCACAGAGTATATCACGATCTCCCATAGCGGTCAAGCCATCCATAGCCCTCCTGACCTCAGGCCATGAGCGAAAATACGGAGGTTTTGGGCAACCACAGGGGGTTGCCCCTACGATTTTTTTCAATTCCGCAATTCGCATTTCGCAATTCGCAATCTCCCAGTAGGGGCAGGCCCCTGTGCCTGCCCAATGCAGGCCCCTGTGCCTGCCCTGATTTTATGACGAAAGGCGAATGGCGAAAAGTAAAATAGCGACGCGGTCAGGGTTCATCTTCTCTTCCTTTCATCTTCTCTTCCTATTGACAAGATCTCACTTTTGTAGTATAACTCTCCATAGAAGAAGGAGCGCACCTAATTGCGCAACTCCTAAGGAACAAGGAGGGGATATATATGATGGACGCTAAAAGGAGAGCGGCTCTCATGGGGACCCTCTTCTTACTCCTCGCATTCTTCCCCGAATGCGCAGGGAAAAAAGAAGAGGGAGTAACCCCATCGGCAACGGGCTCGATATCGGGGGTGGTCAAGCTCCAAGGTGCAACGGATCACAGCGGGATACTCGTAGAGCTCCTAAACACTAACTTCTCTACAACGACAAAGGCGGATGGATCCTTCCAGATCTCCGACCTGCCCCCGGCACCTTATACGGTCAGGGTATCTAAAAAAGGATACACCGTCAAGCAGGTTGATGTGGAGGTGGAAGCGGGAAAGACGACAACCATCCAGCCTCTAACCCTTGAACCATCTATAACAGCTACCGGAACCGCTATGGTTGTCGGATTCACGGACCAATCTGGCATTAAAATCACGTTGATAAAAGGCGAGACAACTTATACAACCACGACCGAGTCGGATGGAAGCTATCGAATCGAGATCCCTCCGGGGGATTACAAGGTGGTGGCGGAGAAGGGGGAGATCAAGGCCGAGATAGATGTAAGCCTGACGGTCGAGAACCCGGTCATCCCCAAGATCGAGCTTTTCTCGCCGGAACTCTGGATAAAGGGAAAGCAGGTGAAGGAAACGGTTTATCCCGCTGCCAAGTTCTCGAAGCCACCGCTAATAGACGGTAAGCTTTCGGACTGGAATGGGTTCGATTACATATACCTCGGCCCGCAGGATTACGTCGATTACCAGGGAAATCCGGACACAGGGGATGACGATATGAGCGCTTACTTCGCCCTCGGCTGGGATCCTAACAACCTGTATTTCGCTGCAGAGGTTCACGACGATATTCACATAAACGAGCAGAGCGGGGAATCGATATGGAATGGGGATTGCATACAGATAGGGATAGATCCGCAGCTTCAGAGGAGCTCTACGGCCGGAACTTGGTATGAGCTCGGCATAGCCTTGACATCGGGGGGTGTCATGACGGCCAAGTTCGGAAACCTCGTTATAAACCCTCCATCTGGAAGCGGGAAGAGCGATAGTTCCGAGAAGGCGGTGGTTAGGAACGAGAAGAAGAAGGTAACGTATTATGAATGGAAGATCCCGGCATCGGACATCCTTCCTATAACCCTTCAGGCGGGGAAGGAGATAGGATTTGGGCTCGTAGTGAACGACAACGATTTCGGGAAGGGGCAGGAAGGGTGGCTAAAGTGGGGCGAGGGAAATGGAGGGATATGTCTTGGCAAGAATGCAGGGCTTTTCTATAGGATAAGGCTGAAATAGGCTTCAGAGCTCCCTCCCCTTCGGCAAACCTTGAAGTGGGGATTGGGATGAGATATAATAAATAAACGAAAGGGGGGTATGAAGGGTGAGGGAGTATGAATTCAAGGAGATAGAGGAGAAGTGGAGGAAGAGATGGAAGGAGCTGGACCTCTACAGGACCCCGACGGATAAGTCTAAGCCGAAGTTCTACTGTCTCGACTTCTTCCCCTATCCATCCGGGGATGGGCTTTCCGTTGGGCATTGCAGGAACTATATACCCACGGATGTCATATCCAGATACAAGAGGATGAAAGGGTTTAACGTCCTGCATCCTATGGGGTGGGATGCCTTCGGACTACCTGCCGAGAACGAAGCGATAATGAAGGGCCTCCACCCGATGGAGACCGTCCCGAGATATGTGGCGAATTATAAGAGGCAGCTGGACCTGATAGGGGCTTCCTACGACTGGTCGAGGGAGATAAACTCGAGCCATCCGGAATATTACAAGTGGACGCAGTGGTTCTTCCTCCTCCTCTATAAACGTGGGCTGGCATATAGGGCCCTTGCCCCCGTGAACTGGTGCCCGTCCTGTAAAACGGTCCTCGCAAATGAGGAGGTGGAAGGGGGTAGGTGCTGGAGGTGTGGGTCGCAGGTCACGAAGAAGGAGCTATATCAATGGTTTTTCAAGATAACGAGCTATGCCGATAGGCTTATAGAGGATCTCGATCTTATAGATTGGCCTGAGTCGATAAAGCAGATGCAGAGGAACTGGATAGGGAGGAGCGAAGGGCTCGAGTTCGATATGGAGGTGATCGGAGAGCATATCCCTAAAGGCGCTTATAAGATCAGGGTCTTTACGACGAGGCCTGACACCGTCTTCGGCATGTCCTTCGCCGTTATAGCCCCGGAGCATCCGCTCGTCCGGAGCATAACCTCGCCGGACAGGTTAGGAGAGGTCATGGGTTATGTTGAGAGGGCGAAGGAAAGAAGCGAAATCGAGAGGACAGCCGCGGATAGGGAGAAGGAGGGGGTTTTCACAGGGGCTTATGCCGTAAATCCAGCAAATGGGGAAAAGGTTCCTATATTCGTCGCAGATTACGTCCTAATGACCTATGGGACCGGTGCCATAATGGCCGTTCCGGCGCACGATGAGAGGGATTTCGAGTTCGCAAAGAAGTATAACCTCCCGATACCCGTTGTAATAGCCCCTCCCGGATGGAATGGAGAGGAGCTTCCCGCCGCATATACGGGGGATGGAACGATGGTGAACTCCGGCCCCTTTACCGGACTCCACTCCAAGGAGGGATCGGATAGGATTTCGGATTGGTTCGAGAGGATGGGGATAGGTCAGAGGAAGGTGCATTATAAGCTAAGGGACTGGCTTATATCGAGGCAAAGGTATTGGGGGGCTCCGATACCGATAATATATTGCGAAAGGTGCGGAGAGGTCCCCGTCCCAGAGGAGGATCTTCCTGTCCTGCTCCCGAAGGTCGAGAGATACCAGCCTTCGGGGACGGGGAGATCGCCGCTGGCGACGATCCCGGATTTCGTCGAGACGAGGTGCCCGAGATGCGGGGGGAGGGCGGAAAGGGAGACGGATACGATGGGAGGATTTGCGTGCTCCTCCTGGTATTTCCTGAGGTTTGCAAGCCCTCACTATGACAAAGGCCCCTTTGATCCGGACGAAGTGAACTACTGGCTTCCCGTGGACCTGTATGTCGGAGGTGCCGAACATGCCGTCATGCACCTTTTATATGCCAGGTTCTGGACGAAGGTGATGTTCGATGCAGGCCTCGTCCCCTTCAAAGAGCCGTTCTCAAAGCTCATGAACCAGGGAATGGTCCTGGCTCCGGATCCGAAGGAACCGGGAACATGGGTGAAGATGTCGAAGTCCAAGGGAAACGTCGTAACGCCGGATTTCGTGGTTGAGAAGTATGGAGCCGATACCCTTAGGGTTTACGAGCTCTTCGTAGCGCCTTTCGATCAAACGATATACTGGACCGAGGAAGGGCTCGTAGGAGCCTTCAGGTTCCTGAACAGGGTATGGAGGATCGTGGTCGACAACATCGACCTATTCGATCGTTCGTGGAAGGATAAGATCGAGGACGCATGGAAAGCCATACCTTTGGATGCACCGGAGAGGGCCTTAAGAAGGAAGCTCCATCAGACGATAAGAAAGGTCTCGCAGGACATAGAGGCCTTTAAGTTCAACACAGGGATAGCTGCCCTCATGGAGTTCGTAAACCATCTCTCCAGTTTTATGGAATCCAAACGCACAGGGGATTGGAGGATATTCTTCAGCGAGGCGGTGGAGAACCTCGTGCTTCTACTTGCCCCGATAGCCCCGTTCATATCCGAGGAGCTCTGGGAGATGCTTGGGAACGAAGAAAGCGTTCACACCCATCCCTTCCCTTCCTGGGACGAGGACGTGGCGAAGGAGGAAGAGATAACGATAGTGGTTCAAATCGACGGGAAGCTAAGGGATAGGATAACCCTTCCCGCCTCCTCATCCGACGAGGAAATCAAAGAGGCCGCCATCTCAAGCGAAAAGGTCAAGGCGTTCCTTGCGGGGAAGGAGATAAGAAAGATCGTCGTAGTTCCAAGAAAGCTCGTAAACATCGTGACAGAGCTTTGATCCCGCCTATCCGGCCTCCTCCCCCTCGACGCGGCCAACCTGAAGATCCAGTTCCTCCCTGTGGACTATCCTATCTATCTTCCCGTCCCTTATGTATATGACCCTATCGGAGACATCTATCATCTTCAGGTCATGGGTTGCCGAGATGACAGTAACCCCTTTCTCCTCGTTCAGCTGCTTCAGCAGCATTATGATGTCCCTTCCGGTCCTCAAATCCAGGTTCCCAGTAGGCTCATCAGCAAGCACTATGGCCGGATCGTTCGCAAGAGCCCTTGCTATGGCAACCCTTTGTTGCTGCCCTCCCGATAGCTCATGAGGCTTGTGATGTATCCTCTCCCCAAGCCCCACCCTCTTTAAGAGCTCAACCCCCTTATCTATAGCATCGTCCATAGAAAGGCCTGCGAATATCATCGGCAACGTCACGTTTTCGAGGGCGGTCATAACCGGGATCAGGTTGAACGTCTGGAATATGTATCCTATCTTCCTGCACCTGAGCCATGCGAGCTCGAAGGCATCGAGCTGTGCTATATCGACCTCGTCTATGTAAACCCTCCCATCCGTCGGCTTATCCAACCCACCTATCATGTTGAACAGGGTGGACTTCCCCGATCCGGATGGACCCATTATGGAAATGTATTCCCCCCTCCTTACCTCCAGATCTATCCCCTGGAGCGCCTTCACCACAATCGTTCCCATCACATATTCCTTTATCAAATGCCTTGTCCTAACCGTGAACTCGGCAACCATATCCCCCCCCTCCTTCCTCTCATATCTCCACCCTCATCGCCTCCGCAGGAGGAAGCTTAGCGGCCCTATATGCAGGATATATCGCCCCTACGACGGCGAGGATGACCCCGAGGATTATCCCTCCCACCACCCAAATGAGGATCTCGAACACCGGGTAATGGGAGATCACATTCCTCGCTCCAAACCTAGCCATGCTTGCCAGGGTCATCAATATGACCCCTGTTAACGATCCCCCTATCGAACCGGCAAGGCCTTGGAATCCCGCTTCAAGGACGAACAGCTCCACTATAAACCTGTCCAAGGCCCCGAGGCATTTCATCGTCCCTATCTCCCTATACCTCTCCGTAACCGCCATGAGCATGGCATTCGTTATGCCTATGACGGTGACGAGAAGCGATATGGCTATCAACCATATCTGCCTGGCCTGAATCCCCTCCTCCGCCTCCGCTATGACGGCGTTCGTTATGGAGGTGGATACAAGGACCGAAACCAGAAACGCTATTCCGAGGAATATTCCCGCTGTCGTTATTATGGACCTCCAGAACCTTATCCTTAAGCTCTGGAAGCTTATCTTAATGGCCATTCCGAGAGGGAGCGTTATCTGCCTCTCTATCCCACTCTCTTCAACAGCGGATCCCCTTTTCCTCCCTTTCATCCTTAAATCCCTCCTTCAATAGAAGCTGGATCCATGACGAGATCCAAGGCGCCCTTATCCCCCAACTTCTTGATATAGGTTATTATCGCTACCTCCGCCTCCCTCCTATTCAGCTTATACCTCCTCGCTATCTCAGAAACTATATCCTCGATCCTCCTCTCCCCATCGCACATCCCCCATATCTCAGATCCTATCCTATCGAGGGTGAGGATCCTCGTCGTCGGGACGAAGAAAAGCCTCGCCAGGATCTTAAGGCCAAGGCTTGGGTTATAGGATATGGTCAAGACGAGCTCACCTTCGTCCGTCTCCTCCACCTCTACCCCAGGCCTTCTTTTCGGCCTTGCCCCGAGCATCTGCTCCTTCGTTATCTTTATCCTCTTCCTCCCAAACATGGCATGTTATCCCCTCGCTTACCAAATCCAGGATCCCCCTCGCCTTCTCCCCCCCTAAAAGCTCGACGGCGTATATCTTGTTCGATTCCCTGCAATGCCATGCCTTACCCCATATGAAATACTTCCCCTCAAGCGAAAGGAGCTTCTCTATCCGATATCCGATCCTGTCTATCGGCCTCCACTTCCTCCCCTCTATCAGGACGAGATCGTGAGGCCCATCCGACCACTCCCTCACCTCGAACCTCGGCCTCTCCTTCTTCCTCCTCCCCTTGAAGTTGGCTACATACCATTCCTTTATGTTCGTCTTCTCAAGGATTATATTGGCAAGGCTCCACCTTAAAAGCAAAAGCTCCGTCTTCCTCCCCTCGAACGCAAGCCTTATATACCCGGACTTTATCTCGTGCGAGACCAGCATATAGCCTTTGGGAATCCTCGCCGAGAACCCATATGCGGACCAGAGGGCGAGGTCGCCATCGGGATGATCCTCCATCCTCGTCAATATCCAGGACGCGAGCTTCAAGGCGTTTGGGTCTTCCCTATGGGAGATGACCTGTGCTATGATGACCCTCTTGCATTCGGGACATTGGTATACGACCCCATATGCCTTGGCTATGGATTCCCAGGAGAACGTCAAAGCCCCCTTCTTCTCCAACACCTTCTTCCTGTCTATGAGCTTCGCATCCCTTTCAACCTCTACATATGACTTCTTCTTGGCCGCCCTTTGCTTTATCTCCGAGATGAACCTATCGAGGATAAGGGGGAGGTTCACCTCCCCCTTAACCCTTTTCCATTTTATCTCCATCCTTATGGTCGTGGAATCCGCTATCTGGAGGTATCCGGAATCCCACGTCCCCCCTATCACAACGGGATCCCAGCCCTTCGGAACGCATACCGTTATCCCCTGCCAGCCGATATAATCCCATCCCTCTATCATTTTTTCTCAATAAGGAAGCGATATGACGGCCTTCGATATCATCGCCACCGCTACCCCGAGCATCATTATGAGCCCGCTCCCACATGCTATCCCTGCCAGGAGGACCGGAACATACCTTATCCACTGGTCCTTCCCAAACCTCTTCATGAAGTATCTCTTGCCGAGGAGGGCTCCGAAAAGCGTCAGGCCGCTGTCGAATATGTTCCCCGGAACCCCTATAAGCCCGTAGAACATGAGCAAGGGGACCCCGAGCGCTGCCAGAATCCCATAGAGGACCATATTTATCCCAAAGCCAGCTATTACGTAGTTTATATTAAAGGCCTGCATGAGCCAGGCGTTCCCAGTGGTGACCGCCGACCTCCACAATCCCCACCAGAAGGCGTTTATCGGCCACATCCTCGCCACATAAGGGTAATAGATAGATGGTATGGGGGCGAGCTTCCAGAAGAAGGACCAGAATACGAAGCTGAATATGAAGGAGAGGACCGTGGTCAATATAGTGGATTTGACGAGGCTTATTATCTTGCACCTCACGAGATCCATCTGCTTGAAGTTGGCAACGGCGCCGGACTGGTCGTATATTGGAAGGGGTGCGAACCATACGTCGAACTTCTTGTATCTCGTCAGGAGTATGGTGGCCTCGAAAAGGTATGGTATTCCGACAGATAGGGATCCGGTCAGGCCATAGAGCCTTGCGTTGACGTAGGAAACGATCGGACTATATAGGCATCCGTAAGCTATTATTATCCAAAGGGGGAAAGTTGGGAGGAGCTTATGGTTCAGGTAAACCTGTGAGACGAGGGCGACGATGTATATGAAGAGGGCGAGCTTTAACGGGTAATCGCCCCTTCCCGGGGGAGGGGCTATAAACCTGAGCCCCCTCGGCCTTCCTACCTCATCCCTCCTCCTGCTCGCCCTGATAAGGACCTGTATCACGGCTATTATCCCTATCGCGGCGATCGCTAAGTTCCTCCCTATGCTGTAGCTAAACCAGAAGTCCAGGTCGTTAACCGATCCACTTCCTATGAACCCGAGCCCTGGCCTCCACGTGTGGAGTATCCCTACTTTAAAAAGTATGGGGTTTATGAAGAGACCGGCGCAGCTCGCTATGAACCCCCCGAGGACGACCGGATACGGGAGGATGAAGCCCATCGTTATAGGCCCTATGAGGTAAGAGTTTATGGCAAGGGGGGTGGCGGGGAGGAAGTTCTCCACGGAAGGGGTGAGATCGATAAACGGTATCGGGAGGAGCTGTATAGGCCTGGTCATGATCGCTCCCGTGAATGCCGGGATGCCTCCATAGAAGAAGTTGAATATAACCCCTATCACGGTCCCGGTGCTGAATACCTGCCATCTCCAGCTCTCCCCTTTGGTCGTGGCCTCGGCGAGGGCCGTTGCCCCCTCTGCTGCTATTGGAGCAAGGGGAAACGGAAGCCTTTCCACATCGGAGGTGAGCCTGAAGAGGATATATCCGAGCCCGAACCTGTCCATCTGCCCTATGGCGAAGGAGAGCCAGAAAAGCCCTATTACAGGAAGCCAGTCCTTATGGAGGAAGGTCCTCTGCGCTATGGCCTCGGATGATGGAGGGGGACACCACCACCCCGGTATATGAGGGGTTATCCCATAGCCTGCCGTGAATGGGGATTGGACGAGATATGCCCTCCATACGAAGTCCCCGAAGAGTCCTCCACCGGCCATGGCCCCGGCAACCCCATACAGGATCCACTGCTCCTGCTTCCTTAAAACGGTGAAGGACCTCTTGGCAAGCTCGGTGAAAAGGACGACCGTGGTCCATTCGGCAGCTCCCTGGAGCCCGCTTATCCCGAGGACGAGGCTTAAGTATATGGAGCCGGGCATTATGACCAGTCCGACGAAGATAGCCCCTATTATCGACCTTATCGTGAACCCGTCCTCGTATGGGGTTTCCTCCGGATGCCACTGGTAATCGGCATATTGGCCAAGCCCGAGCCTCCTAAGCTCCTCTACCTCTTCCCTCCTTCTCCTCTCCTCCTCTTCCCTTTTCCTCCTTTCCTCCTCCTCAAACCCTGTCAGCTCGTCTACCATGCTGGCGCCTCCCTACTTACGAATATTTCCCTCCCCCTCTCCTCATAGCGTGCCTTCATCTCGGGGGAGAAAGTCCTCCATATCAGGAACTGCTTCCTAAGGACGTTAAGGAAGCCCCTCGTCGTCCTCTTCCACGACGCAACGTCCCCGCTCTCCCTCCTTATCTCCAACCTGATCCCATATACGTCCTTCTCCTGGGTTGGATAGACAACCATGACCACGTATTCGCTTACCCCGAGGTCGAAGGGGGCGAGCCAGACCATGAGCTTAAGGGAATAAGCCGTTCCATAAGGGGTAGGGAGGGTCTCGGCCTCGACCCCGTCCGTATAGAAGCTCCCTATCGAATACTCAACATGCGCATCGAAATATTCCTTCAGGAACATCATGGCCGCCATGGATTCATCGCCTGTCAAGGTGAATGGGAGGTCTATGTAAAGGTTATCGCCATCCGGCTCGGGAAGCTTCCATTTCCTCTCTATGGCCGGAACGGCCATCTGGGACGCCTTCCTCGCAGGATACAATGTGGACAGTATCACGACAAGCCCGACGACGACAACGGACCATTGGGTAGCTGTCGAGGAGTAATTGAGCGTGAGGCCTGGTAGGAGATTCGTCCTCGCAACGATCCTCGCCACGAACTGGCCGAGGACGTAGCCGGATATCGAGCCGAGGACGGCGTAGACGAGGGCCTCCGCCAGGAAGAGGGATGCTATGTGGACGGGGGCAAGCCCTACGGAGCTGAATATCCCTATCTCCCTAACCCTCTCGTAAACCGATCCAAGCATGGTGGAGAGGACTATAAGGGCCGCTATGAGTATCGGTATCCAGAGGTTCCCAACCCCGGATACGGATGTCATTCCTATGGAACTATAAAGATATGTGCTCGACCCTATCCCGGCATATAGGTTCAGCTCAAGCCTCGCCACTATCTCCTCGAGCGTCTTCCTCGCAACCTTCGAATCCCCGAGGTTTATGGCGACGGATCTAAGGGTCCCATTCGCGTTCATAACGACCTGATATGGAGCTATGAGGACGGCATCCGGGTTTAGGTGTATGTATTTCTCGAGCTCCTCGGGGTTAAAGGACGCCCCTTCCCTCCTCCTCTCCTGCATCAGCATATAATCAACCGGGGTTAATGGCTCGTCATCTAAATCCGTGACCTCCATGAACTTCCTTCCATCAACTATCCCTATTACCTTCAGAGGCAGCCCGAAGACCGTCACCGAGACCTTCCCCACATCCTCCTCCGTTATCCCGAGGAGCCTCGCCATCCCGGATGGGATGATGCAGCTCGTTAGCTCGCCCGGTTCGAACCACCTCCCCGCCTTTAGAGCCCTCTGGGGCGATGTTATGTTCTTCTCGGCGGATGTCAATCCTATAACGGCCGTTGCGGAGTAAGACCTTTTAACCCCCGGCTTGTTGGATATGACCTCCACAAAGGATTGCTGTCCAACCATCGCGGAGAAATACCAGGCCCTTGGGGCGACCTCAAACCCCCTGAACTCGTTCTCCATGACCTTGTATATCTGGTCTGGGAGAGGGCTCCAAGTCCTGTCCCTTATCATTATCCCCTGATACTTCGCCGGTATCCCAAGCTTTATCCTGTTCCTCTTCACGACGGGAACTATGGATGTGAAGGAGAGAACCGTGAAGGTTAAGAGTATCAAGGTTACAGAGGTAAGTATGGTCCTCCCCTTCCTCTTCCTCATGTTGGATATCCCAAGCGTTATGGCAACCGCCGATGCGCTTATCCTCCCAACATCCGCCTTGTGTATCCCCATCATCTTCTGCCTAAGCAACTTGAGCTGATACTCGAACCTCGATATTATCATCCAAAGGACGACCCCGGTCAGCGCAAGTATCACGAACGCCAGGAGGACTATGAGGGGGGTTTTCGTTATGCTGAAGGCCGGGTGGACCCATGCGAGGATGAGGAATATAAGGAGGAATATGCCGAATACCGTCAGGACCCTCTTGTTTATGTCCGGTATTGCAAAGAGAAGCCTTTCCGCAAAGTAGGAGAACGGGAGGAGGAGGAAGAGGTAGAAGATAACGCCCTTTACCACATCGTTCGCCGTCCCCTTCACATCCGGGTATGCCCTCGATTCATAGGCCCATGCCATCCTCGTGAACGTTATGAACCTATCGTATTGGCGTGCCTCGAACATCCTCCGAGCGTTATCGAGGGCTTCCTTAGCCTTCCTATGCAGATATTCGAGCCTGTCGTTCTTTATCCCGTATTTCCTCAAGATCGCCATCCTGCTCTCGTCCACAGTCCACATGTCCTTCCCGCCTTGGAAGGGGGTGTTCGATATCCTCGGATACTCGTCCACGTTGAATCCAACCCCAAGCGGATCCTCCTTCGTCGAATTCAGCAAAAGGAGCCTCAATCCTATGAGCCCGGCCCCCATCGTCGCCTTGATCCTCGTCCCAGGCTTCGCAAATATTATAGCACACGGCTCCACATACGATGTCCACCTCGATGGATAGGGCAGGCAAAATCCAAACATATGTGGGGTAGAATCGGTGGATGCATCATAAATATTTATCTCCCTTAATGTCTGGAAATACCTCTGGTCCACGAGATCGAATATGGACATGGACTTGCACCTGAACAGGGTTATGGGGACGCTCTTCGTCCCAACGTTCATAGGAACATCTATGGGATACTGCTTAGCCCCGTTCTCGCCGAGGTCCGGAGCGTATATTATCTCGCCGGAATCGTCGTCGAGCTTATATGCCTCCGCCCTGTGGCTCTCCCCCCACCAGTATGTTGAGTTCTGCCTGGCAAGGCCCCCTACCTCGAACCTCGCCTCCTTCCCCTCCGACTTCTTCCCCGCATTCTTCCATTCCATCGTGGGAATGGCATACCACGTGCACCTCACCCCCATCAAGGTCTTGTTCTGGTTCGCCGAGAACTTGACGACGGCTATCGTCCCAGGTATCGGCCTGGAAGGAACATAGCTCTTCGCCGGATCGAACTCCACAACCCTCCCAACGAGCTTGGAAAGGTAGTTATTCAGCCCCGTCTTCATCGGAATCTCCAGCTCCTGATCGTTCGCTGTATCCGTGAGGAGGCAGGATAAGAACTTCGCTTGCGAGAAGACGTTGTCCCAATCCACCCTATCGGCTGTGTCAAGCGGAGTATCCACAAGAGGCCTCGAGTCGTTTATCGTCAATATGGACATCCCACATACCCCTCCAAGCGTCATGAGCTCGCTGTCCGTCGCTATCCCCCCTGGGATATAAGTCCTCCAGTTCTTGCCCTTGACGGGGTTCACGCCATCGACGAACTTCTGCTTCGCATACCTCTTCGCTATCTCCTGAGGATATGCCTCCTCGAGGAGGACCCTGTTCAGGGAGAGGAGTTCTTCTCCCGTCGGGTTTTTCTCCACCTTCGCCCTCGTCTCCTCCGTGATTATCACATCGGCGAAGCGCTTTTTCTCATAAAGGCATGGACCCTTTATCAAGCGGTTCAGGTCATCCGTCAGGCCCTTATGAAGCTCCTCGGAGGGGATCTCCGGCTCCTTATAGAGATCGACAAGCCTCCTGGTATTCTCGGAAAGCTGCTCCCTTATGTATTTCGAAAGCGAATCCTTTGGCTTCCGGAGTTTAACGGCAAGCCCTCCCGGATCCTTTATCTCGTCCATCCTGAGGAGCGGCGACTCCGGCGTGCTTATCCCGAGGACCTTCTCTATATCCGATGCCAGCGCCGTTATCCTCTTGCCAAGCGCAGAGAACCTCCTCTGAAGCTCGTCCTCCCTCTGCTCGTAGAACATCCCCTTGTAGAATATGCCCATGTTATCCGTGGAATGGGAGAGGTCGAGGGATATGAAGAGGAGCCTCCTGTCGAGAACGCCGTTTAAAGGCCCTATCAAGCTGTTGTATAAGGCGAGGGCTCCGGAAAGCGTCTCACAATGGCCGGATGTAGCGGCGAATATGAGGGATCTCCTGGGGGGATTGGCCTTGAACAGCCTGGCGAGTTCCAGAAGAACGGCTATTCCAACCGCTTGCGTCGCCCCCGGGGATATGGATGGAACTACGGACATGGAGTCGTAATAGGCCTGGAGCACTATGTATTCGTTCTTCAGCTCGGGATCCCTCCCAACGAGATACCCCACTATGTTCTTGGCCTTTACGCTCTCCCAAACCATCTTGCATTTTACCTCGACTTCCGGACCTATCCCTCCCTTCATAAGGGATAGGAGCTTTGAGGCGTCGGCCTTCGATATGTAATACCTTGGGATGTCAACGGGAAGCGTCAGGAATTTCGCCTCCGCCTCCCCCCTAACGGTGACATCGGGCTCGATGAATATAACCGCCCTCGCCCCAAGGAGAGGCGCATGAAGCCAATCGTTCCCACAGTTGAAGTCGGCAAGGACTATCGTATCCTTAACCGGCTTCCCGTTGAACTCATAAGGCCTGCATTTACCAGCATATATGAGCTGCCCCCTTATCCCAGAGGATGGGGTTTGAGGGGTCCTGACCAAGTTCGGCCACATGGGATAGAGCCTGAAGCTCTGGCCGGAGGGCAAAACCCTTATCGTCCCACCCTTATCCATGGGCTGGACCACCGAAAACTCATATGTCGATATGGTTTGAAGCCCTATCTCCTTGAACTTCCCCTCCACGTAATCGGCGGCCGCCTTCTCCCCAGGATATCCGGTTACCCTCGATCCAAGGCTTGAGAGGAACTCTATATGCTTCTTTATAGCGGAGAGATCTATCCTCTTCATTATCTTCTCGTAGTAAGCACGGTCCGCCCCACGCCCAAGAGATGGAAGGACAAGGAAGAGAAGGAGGAATACCCAAGCCCTTACCCTCATCTCCCAAACACCCCTTTCTTCTGTCGATACGGAAAGGAGGGCAACACCACCCTTCCAACTCTTAAAATACCATAGAAAGCCGGCCTTGTCAAGAGCACCCCTTCCCTCCCTTAAACCATCCTCCATGCCTGGAGAAGGGTCCTCTTAGCGTTCGCTATCACAACCTCCGAGCTCTCCCCCGGAAGCGGTTTTACCTCGAAGCTCACCACGGGACGAATGCTCCTCTCCAGGAAACCTATGGCCATGAGGGAAGAAAGAAAATCGGCGAGCTCCCTCGCCCCAACCTCCCCTCCCTCTATCCCAAACCTGGGATGTTCGTCGCCATATGCCGGGTGCGATGGATCCTTGAGGACGCAGTTCCCCATGTGGGCCGCGATTAGATATCCTTTCACGATGGATGCAGCCTCGATCGGACTCTCTCCAAGAAGGGGGAGATGGCTTAGATCTATCATGAGCCCGAAGTTAGAACACCTCGACCTCACAGCCTTGGCCACCTCGACCGCCTCCCTAGATGGCCCTATAAGCGATCTCTTCGCGATATCCCTGTCGAACGCCTCGAGACATACCTCCAATCCCTTCTCGCCCGCATATTCGCAAAGCTCTATAAGGGAATCGATGAGAAGGGACTTGGCCTCGCCCCTCACCCCATCCCCCGGATCCGGCCCGCTCAGGACCGCTATCCTTATGGCCTCGAGCTCCGATGCCATGTCCACTAACTCCTTGCAGAGCCCAACCGCCTTCCTCCTCCCCTCTTCCTCGAAATCGTTCAGGCTGAGCTTCGAGAGGAGAAGGGGAGGTTGGCCGGCGAAGCAAACCGTCATCCCGCTCGATTTTAGGAGGGAAGCCGCCTCCTTCCTTACACCAGGATCCTTTATCCACGTCACCTCTATAGCATCGAAGAACTCATCCGACGCTATCCTCTCAAGGGTCTCGATGATCGGACCCTCACCCCTCAGGGTCTGAGGATAGGCCATGCAATGCACGATCCCAACCTTCATGTAATCGCTCCAATTTCCTAACATGTTCTCCCTCCTCTCCTAAAACCTGTCGCACCACCAGATATATGGGTGGCCTAATGGAAACAGAACCTCCAAAAGCGGAAGGAATTCCGACGGAATGGATACATCTTCCTCCAAAGCTATAGTCATTACATCGCGGTATCCAACCACAAGCTGGGTTAGCTTACCCTGGGGAAGCTTAAGCTTTGCCTTCCCCTTCTCCCCCACCCGGACATCCCCCGAATCGATCTCAAGCCCCACCTCCCCTATCTCGGTCTCTATCGATAACATGCCGCTGAAGGATTGCAGAGGCGATCCCCGCAGCCTCCTGGATAGCTCGGGAGAGATCTTAGCGAACAAGCCCTCGACATCGATGATCCTCATCATCCCACCGCCGCTCTTCGTGAACTGTTCCGTGACGATGCAGCCATAACGTCGCAGGTAGATCGCAAAGGGATGGTCCGGGGGCATCGTCAAGTATATCTCCTTATGCTCGCGTTCCTCAGCACGCCTCGCGATCAACGCAACCATGGTCTCGAAGACATCTATATCGGTATACCCGACCTCAGAAACGGCCGTGCGTTCAAGGGTTGCATCGAACGAAAGATAGCCGGACGGGGATCCATCCCTGCCGAGGATGACCTTGACATCGGAGCCGACCCCGAAACCCGTCCCTTGGGCAAACCCCTTCCAGGTATCCATGCTGCGCAGACAGGAGCAGGTCCTCCAGCGGTTGTTGGCATTGTATATCTCGATCACATGCCCTCTATACCCCTCCTCGTAATCCACGACCTCGTGCTTCTGCTTCGCATCGGATATCGCCTCAAGGCGAAGGGAGATGCGATATTCCGGAAGGGCTGGGACGAAGCCCCACCTTTCGTAGAAGAACGGTATGCCGAAAAGGGCGGAGAGGACGAACCCGGCTTCCCGCATATATTCGATCGACTCCTCCATCACCCGCCTCGCAAAACCCCTCATTCGATAAGGCTCTTCGGTATGGACGCCCCCTATCCCTCCCATCCTGACATATGCTTCGCCGATCCTCACCCATAGGTCGTGGACCCATAGCCCGCTGACCTCCTTGCCATCGTAAAACAGCCTTATAGCACACGTCCCATCTCTCAGCTCGCGCTCGATCCTCGGCTCCGTCCGGACGCCTCCAAACCCCATCCCCCTTATACCTCCTCAATAATAATCTATTTTATCGTCGGGGAGATACGGACATTTTATGAAGACTATCTTGGTAGGGCTCTCGGAATCGTTGACTATGTCGTGTTTCTCAAGGGGCTCTATCCTAAACGCATCCCCGGCCTTCGCTTCGTAGGCCACATCGTCGACCATAACCTTCCCCTTCCCTTCCACGAAGAAAAACGTCTCCTCTACCTCCCTATGTCCATGGGGTCCGAGGTTCTCGCCTGGGAGCAACAAAATCACGCCCCAATCGATCTTGGGCCCCCTAAGCATATATTTCACGCCCGAGTTCCCTTTCCTATACTCCCTATCCATTTCGTTGACCTTCTCCACATAGCTCACCCCCTTCCCTCGCTTGGTTATCAAAGGATCGCATCCTTCAAGATACCATAGAGCTCATCCGGCGTCGTCGGGCGTGGATTGCTCTCCATGCTCGTTCCGGTTGCATCCCTTATTATACCCGGTATATCCTCCTCCTCGATCCCGTAAGCTGAAAAGCTCCTGTGGATCCCGAGCAGATCGAGCAGCTCGAAGACCTTATCCACAGCCTTGTGGGCGAGGGAGAGATCGTCTATATCCTCATCAACCCCCATAGCCCTTGCGATGTCCGCATATTTCCCGGGAACGGCCGGGATATTATACCTCATTACATGGGGCAGGAGGATGGCACACGCTATCCCATGGGGGACCCCGAACTGGGCCCCTATCGGATGGGCGAGGCCGTGAACGGCCCCGAGGCTCGCGTTGGCGAAGGCAAGCCCCGTCATGAAGCTCCCGAGCATGACCATCTCCCTCGCATGCAGGTCCGATCCATCCTCATAGGCCCTTGGGAGGTATGAGCTTATAAGGGGTATGGCCCTTATGGCGAGGGCATCAGATATGGGATTCGATGCCTTGGAGACATATGCCTCTATCGCATGTGTGAGGGCATCCATTCCGGAGGATGCCGTGACGGACGGTGGCATGGAAACGGTGAGCTCCGGATCCACGATGGCCACCTTGGCCATCATCCTTGGGTCCCTCAAGCTCCTCTTGACCCTCATCCCCTTCTCTATGAGGACGGAGTTCCTCGTCACCTCCGCCCCTGTTCCCGCCGTCGTGGGAACGGCTATGAACGGATACCCTTCTTTAACTATGGCCTTTCTCCCAAGGAGGAAGTCGGATGTACTCCCATCATGTGCTGCGACGGCTGCCGCGGCCTTGGCGACATCTATAGGGCTCCCCCCTCCAACGCCTATCACGAGATCGCAACCCCTTTCCCTTATCAAATCGCAGGCCATATCGACGACATCGGTGGATGGCTCGCCCTCAACCCCATCGAATAGGATGGGCTCTATACCTTCCGAACTGAGAAGCTCGATGGCCCTATCCACGATGCCCGCCCTTTTCGTAGAACCCCTCCCGGTTACGAGGACCGCCCTCCTGCCGAACTCCTTCGCTTCCTTCCCAAGCCGTGCAAATGTCCCAACCCCGAAGATGCATTTCTTAGGAAAACAGAGGTTAAATCCCACTTCCTTTCCCCTCCCCTCTTCGGACAGACATATGCTACCACAAACCGCTTTGGTCTGTCAAGTTTCGGGCAACCACCAAGGGAAATTGCGAAAGGCGAAAGGCGGATTGCGAAGATGAGAAACGGTGACCCATCTTTTCGCAATTCGATATCCTTTGTAGGGGCAGGCCTTGTGTAATAAACGTTGGAACGTTTGAACGTTTAAACGTTAGAACGTTCAACGTGCCTGCCCTGATTTTGGGCAAACACAGGGGATTGCTAAGAGACTGGACATCGGGTTGCATGCCGGTGTATAATAAGCGAGGGAAGGAGGTCGGCGAAGGGGATATGCATAAAAGCTCCTTATTGGCGCGGGGAATAGAGAAGGGCTTCGATGGAGTTCAGGCCCTTAAAGGGGTCGAGATCGAGCTGATCGCCGGAGAGATCCACGGGCTTGTTGGGGAGAACGGGGCCGGGAAGAGCACGTTGATAAAGATAATAGGCGGAGCCCTCCAGGCCGACAAGGGGGAGATAATCCTCGATGGCTCCCCAATCCATTTCAAGAGCCCTCGGGATTCCATGAGACATGGGATCGTCGTGATACATCAGGATCCTCCCTTTTTCCACCGCCTCTCCGTCATGGAGAACATCCTCATGGGCCATCTCCCATCCCGCCTCGGCCTGATAAGGTGGGAGGAGGCAAGAAGGGGAGCGGAATCGATCCTCGAAGGGCTTGGGATCTCCCTTCCACTCAACTCGCCTCTGGAGGATCTTTCCGCCGCACAAAGACAGCTCGTGGCCATAGCCTATGCGCTATCCCTCAAGGCGAAGTGGCTCATATTGGACGAACCCACTTCCTCCCTATCGATTTCTGAGACCAACCGCCTCTTCGAGGTCCTTAGGATCCTCAGGGATCAGGGCATGGGCCTGCTCTTCGTCAGCCATCGACTTGAGGAGGTTATGGAGCTGTGCGACAGGATAACGGTCCTAAGGGATGGGATGAAATGTGCTACCCTCCATGCCGGGGAGGCCAAAAGGGATATCCTTATATCCCTAATGGTCGGCGATGAGAGGATAAGAGGGCTTGGGAAGGAAGGGATAAGGAAAGGGGAAGGGGAAACGGGAAAGAAGATGCCGATACTTCGCCTCCACGGGATAAAGAGCGGGGATGAGGTGAACGGGGTGGATCTGGAAGTCATGGCAGGAGAGATACTCGGGCTTTTCGGGCTCGTCGGATCGGGAAGGAGCGAATTGGCTCAGGCGATCGTCGGCCTCAGGAAGATAGAGGAAGGGCATCTGGAATGGAAAGGACGGGCCCTCTGGTTCAAAAGCCCGAGGGATGCGATGGAGGCTGGGATCGCCTACCTCCCGGAGGATAGGCTGAGACATGGACTTCTCCTCTCGAGGAACATCAGGGAGAACATAGGACTGCCGATCCTCCAGAGGATAAGCGGAGGCGGGGTCGTGAAGGTGAAGGAGGAGAGGAGGATATCGCAGGAATACGTCCGGGATCTGAGGATCGTGGCGAGGACCGTCGAACAGCCTGTTTCCCAGCTCTCCGGAGGAAATCAGCAGAAGGTTGTGCTGGCCAAATGGCTTCCGACAAATCCCGAGCTCCTTATCCTCGATGAGCCAACCCATGGCGTGGATGTCGCGACGAAGGCCGAGATCCATACCATGATCCAAGGGCTTAAGGATCGCGGGAAATCCATCCTCCTAATATCGAGCGAACTCCCGGAGCTCATATCCTTAAGCGACAGGATAGCGGTGATGAGGGATGGGAAGGTTGTCGGTGAGTTCTCCCCGGACCAGCCACAGGACCTGATGCTTTCCGCCGCCTTCGGCGAGATGAGGGAAAGGAAGGAGGGGGGAAGGAGGGAGGAGGGGAAAAGATGGAGGAAAGGGAGGGAATTGAGCATCCTCCTCTTCATCGCCGCCCTCTCCTTGATGGTCGGGATCCGCAACATAGGGTTCGTATCCCCAGGGCATTGGCTGGACATGCTATCGGAAGCAGCTCCAACTCTCCTGGCAGCGGGTGCCATGGCGGCCATAATCATCTCCGGAAACCTCGACCTATCGGTTGGGTCGATGTTGGGAGCATGCGCCATGGCGGCCGGGAAGGCCGCCAAGGAAGGGATCCCCATACCCCTGGCCATGGCCATCGCCCCGATCCTCGGATCGATGATCGGCTTGACAAACGGGCTTCTAACCGTCAAGCTTGGGATACCCTCGGTCGTCGTGACCCTTGGGATGCTTGGGATAATAAGGGGGGCTATGCTTATCTTCACAAAGGGCTACTGGGTCGTCGGACTTCCTGAAGGGTTCAGGTGGATCGGAACGGGGAAGCTGCTTGGGATCCCCATGCCCGTGATCGTATCCGGGATCTTCCTCCTCGTCCTATGGATCCTCCTGCGCCATAGTATTTGGGGGAGAGAGCTCTATGCCATGGGATGTAACCAGGCGGCAGCAAGGCTGGTTGGGATACCGATCGGGAGGCGCACGATAGAGGTGTTCGCCTTAGGAGGGGCTCTAACGGGCTTCGCCGCCCTCATATATGCAGCGAGGTTCCCGGTAATCCAGTCCGAGACCGGGAAGGGGTTCGAGCTCACAGTCATAACGGCGGCCGTTCTCGGCGGCGTGAACATATTCGGGGGAGCGGGATCGGCTATCGGGGCCGCGCTCGGAGCGTTCGCCGTGACCGTCCTCCATTCCGCCCTGACCTTCCTGCACATGCCCGGCGAATGGGATCTGTTCGCACTTGGAGGGCTCATACTGATAAGCATCGCCGCCGACTCCATCCTCCCTTCAGCTCGAGGAGGGGGAAGGGGATGAAAAGGCATGGAATCCTCATAGCGATATGGATCGTCCTCCTCTCCATCTTCTCATGGCGTTCTCCGGAGTTCCCCCGCATCGGAAACCTCCTGGATATGACGCGCCATCTGACCGAGATCGGCATAATGGCCTTGCCAATGACGGCCCTCCTCATATCCGGGGCGATAGACCTCTCCGTCGCATCCATGCTCGCCATGTCCGGGATCATATTCGGGTGGAGCTATAGGACGGGAATCCCCACCCTGCCGAGCCTGATCCTCTCCCTTCTCGGAGGGGTCGGCATGGGAGCCCTAAACGGGGTATGCATCGCCTTCCTCCGCCTACCCCCTATCATAGTCACCCTCGCAACTATGACCCTGTTCCGGGGATTGGCCATAGGGATAACGGGGGGTGAGAAGGTAAGCGGGTTCCCTAAAAGCTTCATAACGCTCGGACAGGGATACATCGCCCATGTGATCCCCATGCAACTCCCCATCTTCTTCCTCCTGGCCGGAATAGCGTGGTTCATCCTCACCAAGACGATATGGGGAAGGTATATATACGCCATAGGAGCTAACGAAGCAGCGGCAAGGTTCTCAGGGGTCCCGGTAAGCTATACGAAGTTCATGCTGTTCGTCGTAAGCGGCCTTATGTCGAGTTTGGCCGGGATCCTATATGTAGCGAGGTTCAACACGGCGAAGGCCGATGCCGCGCTCGGATCGGAATTGGACGTCATAACGGCCTCCCTTCTCGGGGGAACCCCGATAACGGGAGGTGAAGGATCCCTCATGGGAACCGTCCTCGGGCTTCTCCTCCTCTCCACCTTGAGGAGGGGTTTGGACTTAGCCCAGGTAGGGGTGGAACAGCAGGCCATAGTCGTCGGCATAATCCTCATATGTGCCGTAGCCCTTGGTAAAAGGACAAAATAAGGAGGAGGGAGATAAAGTATGAGGAGATATTCGGTTGTAGCAGCGGTATTAACCTTCATGGCGGTGGCTATGCCACTGGCTAAGGAAAAGAGGATAACGGTTCTGATGATACCGAAGATAAAGGGCATAGATTACTTCAACGCCTCCGAACGCGGGGCGAAAGAGGCGGCGAAGGAACTCGGAAACGTAAACCTCGTATACGAAGGCCCAACGGAGGCGTCCGTCGAAAGGCAGGTTGAGCTCATAGAGGCATGGCTTTCCAAAAAGCCCGATGTGATCGCCGTTGCATGTAACGACCCGAACGCTATAGCGCCAGCCTTGAAGAAGGCCATGGGGAAGGGAATACACGTCATCACCTGGGATGCGGATGCCAAAAGGGATGCGAGGGAGTTCTTCGTGAACCAGGCCACATACGACGCCATAGCCAGGGCTTTGGTGGACGAGATGGCGAAACAGGTCGGGGGAGACGCAAAGGTAGCGGTCGTAACAAGCTCCTTCACGGCGCCGAACCAAAGCGAATGGTTGAAGAGGATGAAGATATACATGGCCCAGAGATATCCTAAGATGAAGCTGCTAACGGTTAAGCCGAGCGAGGAAAGCCTGGAACTCGCGTTCAAGGTGACGATGGATATACTGAAAGCATATCCAGATGTCAAGGGGATCTTCGGGCTTTCCTCCGTCGCATTTCCTGGGGCGGCGGAAGCGGTGAGACAAGCGGGGAAGAAGGGGAAGGTGGCGGTAGTAGGCCTCTCCACCCCACGCAGCATGGTCGGCTACGTAAAGGATGGAACGGTGAAGACCGTCATCCTCTGGAACCCCGTGGACCTCGGATATCTGACCGTATACGCCGCCAGGGCCCTCTGCGATGGAACCCTTAAAAAGGGAAGCAAATACATACAGACGAAAAAGCTCGGAAGGAGGGAGGTCCGAGGAGACGAGGTCCTCCTCGGCCCGCCGATGCTCTTCACGGCGAAGAACATAGAGAAATACAACTTCTGAATCTTACAACGAGGCTACTTTTCAAATGTAATAGCAACGAGGCCAAAGGTCGAGCCCCGGCTCTCTACCTCCTTTATCCTCTTGCCCTTTCCCCCAAGTTCTATGAAATCATACGTTATGGCCGCCTTCTGGAAAAGCGGGACGGTGTTCTGGAAGTTGAACGCTACATCCCCTTCCCCCCTCGTCCATTCGTATGTCCTGAACCGAACGGTTTCGGATGTCCCGTCCTCATACCGGATTACAAGCGGCATCGTGGGAGGAGGGTTGTTGTATCCCCAGACGAGCAAATGTATCTTGCTCGCAACACAGTCCACTCCCTCCAGGACGAAACGGTTTTCCGTGTTGTTCTCGGAGACCAGGACATCCTTCCCCCTCCTCTTCACCATGAACGGAACCCCCTTATATCTGACGACGTCTTCTGAAAACCATGTTGCGAAGCTGGCGTTGTCCCCCCCTCCAACGAGCAGGGAGTTGTGGGGCCTGTTATATAGATCCGAAAGGTCGACCATCATGAACTTCCCTCCATCGGCCTCTACGAGCTCGACCCTCCCCCTTTTGACCAAAGGGTTTCCGCCCTGAGGAACAGCTTGAGGTTGACCGATCATAAACGGGGGCGGTCCTCCAGGTTGACCACCCATAAACGGAGGAGGTCCGCCCTGAAATTGGATCCTCGGGGCTTGGCCCTGCCTAAGGGCCAGGGGCGCGGCGGCAGAGGGCCCGCCGAATATCCTTCCAACTATTCCATCCACGGCCTTCCCCAACCCCAAATCCCTTCCGCTCTCTAACAGCCTTGGGAGGGCGGAAAGGGCGGAAATGCTTACAGAAGATGAGATGGTGAGGATCGTGGTATCCTGATCGTCCGCGAGGAAGAGGAACAAACCTTTGAAGATCTCCTTATCGAGCAACATATATAGGGATACCACCTTCCTCTCCTGCCTGATCCTTATGGGCGAGATCCATCCCTGTCCGGCCAATTTGGACCCTATATCGTCGAGCCTCTTGGCCATAGAAGCCATGGTCTCCACATCCAGGGGCTTATAGGACAAAAGCCTTATCTCCTTCACCCCTTTGAGAAGCTCCTCCAAAGATGCCTTCCCTCCCTCTTCCCCTTTAGCCCTTACCCCTTCCAAAGCCCCTGTCAAGATCGAGGAGATAACGGACAGAGCATCCTTTGAGAGATAAACCTCCGATTCCGGCTCCAACCCCGGGACCTCGATGGTTGGGATGAACTCGGCCGAAAGGATTCCGGGGGCGAAGAAGGAAATGCAGATGAAGATCGCCGAGAAAAACCTCTTAACTCCCATGCATTCCCCCTCCTTTTTAGCTTGCTTTCGCCTTTTGGACGCAAGGAAATGATGGGAAGTTCTTCACGTGCCGAGTATGATCTTCCCCCAATCGAGCTCTTCTATAAGCTTGTCGAGCTCCTCGCTCAGTGGATCCGCTATCTTCAAGAAAACCTCCGCTACCCACTTGTCGAAATGCGTTCCGACAGCCCTTTTCAGGTATTCCTTCGCCTCCGAATGGCTACATGCCTTCCTGTATGACCTATCCGAACTCATGGCGTCGTATACATCCGCCACAGCTATTATCCTTGCGCCGAGAGGTATCTCATCGCCCCTGAGCCCATTCGGATACCCCAATCCCTCATATCTTTCGTGGTGCCCTCTGACCATCGGGATGGCGTTCCTGAGGATGGAGAGCGGTTCTATGACCTTGCATCCGAGCTCAGGATGCCTCTTCATGATCTCGAACTCCCCTGGCGCCAGGGGACCCGGCTTCCTCAGTATCCTCTCGTCTATCCCTATCTTCCCTATGTCGTGGACTAAGCCGGCCTTCGCTATCTCCCCCACCGTTTCCCTATCCAGCCCCATCTCCATGGCTATGGACCTCGAGATATAGGCAACCCTAAGGGAATGGGACTTCGTGTAAGCATCCTTTATGTCTATCACCCTGACGAAGGAGATCAAGGTCTGCACGATATACTCCTCGATATTCTTTACAGAAGCACCGGAAGGGGCCTTCTCCCCGAGAAAGGGGGACATCTGGCCCTTGAATTGCTCTATCTCCTCGAGCATCGCCCTTATCCTCTGGGCTTTCCTCCTCCTTTCCACCCCCTTCCTGGCGAGCTCTATTATCCTGTCGACCCTGAAAGGCTTCTCTATGTAATCCATAACCCCATACCTTAATGCCTCGACGGCGGTGTCAAGGCTGGCAAACGCCGTGATTATGATGATCTCGACGTCCGGCTTTATCCCCTTCGCCCTTCTAAGGAACTCCATCCCATCCATCCCCGGCATCCTTATGTCCAGGAACACGAGATCCAGATCACGGGCTTTGAGGATCTTCAAAGCCGCCTCGCCATCCGGTGCCGAGAGGACCTCGTAGTCGTCCGACAATATCATCCTTATCGATTCCCTTATCCCCTCCTCATCATCGACGACGAGGACAACCCCTTTCTCCTTTAGCCCCTTCCCCTCGTAAATGGCCTGATGCATCGTCCCACCCTCTTTTCACTTAGGATCGGGGAGGAATATGGAGAAGATGCTCCCCCTCCCGGCAACGCTATCCACTTCTATGAAGCCCCCATGTGCCTCGACTATACAGCTCGCCACAGGGAGCCCGAGGCCCGGCCTATCGGGCTTCGTGGTTACGAAAGGTATGAATATCCTATCCCTCATCTCCGGCTCTATCCCTTTCCCGGTATCGGCTATATCGACCACCAAGTAGCTCTCCCCGTTCCTCACCTCCTTCCTCGTCGACACCGTCAGCCTTCCCCCTTCCGGCATCGCCTGTATGGCGTTGAGGATAACGTTCATAAAGGCCTGCCTGAGGGAAGCCCTGTCGGCCGATATCCTCGAACGAGGACTCCTGTAGCTCGTCACGACCTCTATCCCGGATCCCGATATCTCCCCTTCAAGCAGTATGAGGATCTCTTCGAGAAGGGCGTGGACATCGCATTCCTCAAGCTCCGGAGCCCTTGCAGGAGGCCTCATCTGCTCCAAAAGCGACGATACCACCCCTTCTATCCTCTGAACCCCTTCGAGGGCCATGGAAGAGAAGCCCTTTATGAAATCGATATCGTCGAGCTTCTGCGGAAGCAGCTCGAGGAAGCTTCTTATTGTGGAGAGCGGATTCCTCACTTCATGTGCTATTCCGGCAGCCAACGCTCCGAAGGATAAGAGCCTCCCCATTACCCTGGCCCTTTCCTCCATCCTCGCCAGGCTCGTTATGTCGTTCAGGACCACCGTAACCCCATCGAAATCCCCTTTCTCGGTGTAGAGGGGCGATGCGATGGCGAAAAGGGTTCTCCTCTCCGGATATCCGTTTTCCCTCCTGAAATATACCTCTACCCTCCCTGTCACCCGCTCCTTCGTCTCGAAAACGGACCTTATGAGCTCGAATATCTTATGGTTCAGGGACTCATATGGGAAGCCGACGATCGCAGTTGGATCGATCCTCAGGATCTGCGAGGCCGACCTGTTAAACATCTCAACTATCCCCCTTCGATTTACCACTATCACCCCGCTTCCGAGGTCTTGGAGTATGGAATTCAGCGAGAACCTTATATCCGAGAGCTGCTCCTTCAGGGTCAGGTTCTCGAAGGCCATCGATATCCCATGGGATAGCCTCCCGAGGAACTCCACCTCTTCATCGGCGTATCCACGTCCGTTCCTCCTCCCAACGGCAAGCGCCCCGACCACCGACAGGCCATCGTTCTTCCCCCTCGACCTTATAGGAACGACGAGGTCCGCATGGATCCTGTCGAACTCCTCATCCCAGAGCAGGCTCTTCTTAGGACCGGATCCGAAGAGCATGCGGGGTGAGAGGAGGAGCGTGCGGAAAGCCGAGCTTCCTTTCTCCCATACTATCTCCCCTCCGAAATCCTCCGTCGACCTTATCAAACGAAGGCATTCCCGTTCCCTGTCGAGGAGGAAGAGCGATAAGGACCTTATATCCCCCATGGCCCTATGGATCGCCCTGAACGTGGTATCGACGAGCTCTTCCAGCGTAAGGGCATGGATTGCGGCGAGCTCCACGAAATCTTCCAGGATAGAGGAATATGGGGCTTTTCTTTCGAAAAGCGATATCATCACAGTCCTATCATCTCCTCCTTCGGCATCCTGAGCATCAGCTCCGAAACCGCTTTCATCGGGTCCTTCCCCTGGAAAAGGACCTCATATACCTGCGAGGTTATCGGCATCTCGATCCCCATCTTCTTCGACAGCTCCATAGCCGCTATGGTTGTCTTCACTCCTTCCGCCACCATGACCATCTCGGAGAGGACATCCTCGAGTTTCCTCCCCTTCCCTATCTGCTCCCCAACCCATCTGTTCCTGCTGTATTTGCTTATACATGTCGTCACGAGGTCCCCCATTCCCGAGAGGCCGGCGAAGGTAAGCGGATTCGCCCCCATCGCTATCCCGAGCCTCGCTATCTCGGCAAGCCCTCTTGTTATAAGAGCGCCCCTTGCGTTATCGCCGAAGGAAAGGCCATCCCCTATACCGACGGCTATTGCCACCACGTTCTTCAGGCTCCCGCCCAGTTCGACCCCAACTATATCCCTGCTCGTGTATACCCTGAAATACGGACCCATGAGCATCTCCTGGAACCTCCTCGCGACATCGATATCCGAACATGCGACCACGGCCGCCGATGCCATCCTCCTCCCCACCTCCTCGGCATGTGTAGGCCCCGAGATAGCAGCAGGGGGTTTGTCCACCACATCCCCAACGACCTCCCATATAACCTCCGACATCCTCTTCAAGCTCCCGAGCTCGATCCCCTTCGCCCCAGAGAGGAGCAGGTGATCCCTCCTTAAATAAGGAACCATCTTGCCGCATATCTCCCTCATCCCATGGGAAGGGACGGCGAGCACTACGGCAGAACAATCCCCTATAACGCTTAGATCCGATGTAACCTTTACCTCCTCCGGGATCCTCACCCCTGGCAGATACCTCTCGTTCTCCCTCTTCCTGGACATAAGCTCTGCGTATTCCGGGTCTCTCGCCCATAGGAACACATCATGTCCTTTGTCCTTAAGGAGGACGGAGAGGGCTGTCCCCCAACCACCAGCCCCAACAACCGCTACCCTATCCCCCATCCCCTTCCTCCTTCGCCTTCTCCCCTATCTTGAGCTCCTGACCGCTTATCAGCCTCTTTATGTTGCTCCTGTGCCTCAATATGACGAAGAGGGCGATAAGCGCTCCGAACCCCACAACCTCCCTCGGCTTTTCAAGGATCGGGAGGATGGAAACCCCGCAAACCGCCGAGAGCATGGAGGCGAGGGAGACATATCTTGTGGCTGCAGCAACGATAACCCACACAACGGCAGCCACCGCTACCGCCTCGGGAGCGAGGGCTAAGAATACGCCGGCGGATGTGGAGACCCCCCTCCCTCCCCTCCCTTTCATGAAAACGCTCCAATTATGGCCTGCTATGGCTGCAAGTCCGATCGCTATCCTGGCCAAGGGACTATCGAGTCCAAGAAGATCGCCAAGCCACATCGTCGGAACAAACCCCTTCGCCATGTCGAAGGCCGTTATAAGGAGGAACACAGCTATGGATGTTGGGGAAGAGAGGAGCGGCCCGAAGGCCCTCGCAGCATTCGTAGCGCCTATGTTCCCACTCCCTATCTTCCTTATGTCTATCCCCTTCACCGCCTTGACGAACAGATATCCGAAGGGGACGGACCCGAGGATATAGGAGATGAAAACGGAAGCTATTAGGGAGATCGCTGTAATCATTCCTTCCTCCTCACCAGGATCCTTATAGGGCTTCCCTCGAAGCCGAAAAGCTCCCTTATCCTATTCGCTAAAAACCTCTTGTAGTTCTCCGTCACACCGTCCGGGATGTTGGTGAAAAGGACGAAGGTCGGGGGCTTTACCCCCACCTGGCTCATGTAGTATATCCTCACATCTTTCCCCCGGAAGCTCGGGGGATGCTCCGATATTATCCTCCCTATGGTCCTCATGAGCTGGCCGGTCGGTATCCTCATGGCCCTCTGGTCCGCAACCCTGAAGGCCGCTTCTATGGCGAGGGATACGTTCTTTCCCGTCTTAGCGGAGGCCAATACGACGGGAGGGTTTGGGAGGAAGGCCAATGCCTTCCTGACGAACGCCTCCACCTCAAACCCCTTCTCCTTCCTCTCGACGAGATCCCACTTGTTCACCACTATCACTATGCCCTTTCCGGAATCCATTATGAATCCAGCTATCCTCGCATCCTGCTCCGTAACCCCCTCGAGGGCATCCACGAGCAATATCGAGACATCGCTCCTCCCTATGCTCCTCAACGCCCTTACAACCCCGTATGCCTCGATCCCAAAGGGAACCTTGGACTTCTTCCTTATCCCAGCCGTATCTATGAGCAATGCCTCCCTTCCCTTCCAGGAGAAGCGGGTGTCTATGGAATCCCTTGTAGTTCCAGGCAGATCGTCCACTATGACCCTCTCCTCCCCAAGGACCCTGTTGACGAAGGACGACTTCCCTACGTTCGGACGCCCCACAACCGCTATCTTCACGAGATCCTCCTCAGCCACCGCCTCCGTCCTCGGAAGGCCTTCGACTATCCTATCGAGAAGCATATCTATCCCAAGCCCATGTATGGCGGAGACGGGGATCGGATCCCCTAACCCGAGCGAGTAAAACTCGGCCAACAATGGAGAAGGCCCTGGGTTATCGACCTTGTTCACGGCAACTATCCCCCTCTTCCCCTTACCCCTTAACAAGAGGGCTATCTCGACGTCGAGAGGATGTAGCCCTTCCTTCCCATCGACCACAAGGACCACCACCTCCGCCTCCTCTATGGCCGTGAGGGCTTGCTTCCTCACCATCTCCCCTATCCCGTCCTCGGCAAACCTCAACCCACCGGTATCTATGAGGACGAACGCCTTCCCCGACCATTCCGTAGGCATATAGATCCTATCCCTGGTCACCCCAGGGGTTGGATCCACGATCGCCACCATCTTCCCAACTATCCTGTTGAAGAGGGTCGACTTCCCTACGTTCGGCCTTCCGACAAGTGCAACTATCGGCTCCATCCCCTTACCACCCTCGATATGGCCTCCGCAAGGGAGGATCCACTCCTCCCCCCGCTCTCCACCGGAACCCCTAACTCCCTCTCCATATCCCCGAGCCTGATATCGTCGAGGAATAAGCCATCCTGGTTAAGGGCCTCCCCCGGAACGAGGACCAAATCCCCTAAATCCCTTCCCGAAAGGGCCTCAAGGATATCCCGTCCGGTGAGAAGCCCCGCAACCGTTATACTCCTCCCCAGGAATTTATTCTCGACAGCTATCAGGTCTAACTTTAGCCCCTCTACCTTCCTCAGCCTCCAAACCACGTATTTCTTGAGGATGGGGAAGGCGAGGAGGCCGGTAACTATGGAGATCCTCGCCTTTGCCTTCGACCTCCCCGGGATCCTCCGGATAGCCCTCGAGAACTCCTCTATAAAAACCCTCGTCATCCCAACCCCGTTCTCCACCTGGGCCAGATCCTCGTAATGTGCCAATGGGGGGAGTTCCTCCCCGGAGATGAGGTAGAACTCGTCGGAGAGGAAGAGGAACCTCCTCCCAATCCTCCTAAGGAACTCCCTTTGCCTTCCCTTCGCCCACCGGACCACCCTCCTCGCATATTCCGGGGTGACCGGGTTTAATGGGTAAAGCCCGTCCCGATGATCGGTGAGCCCAACCGGAACCAAAGCCACCGTCTTAACCATCGGGATCTCCGAGAGATCCGACACGGTCCTCTCAAGCTCCTCCCCATCGTTTATCCCAGGGCATAGGACTATCTGCGCATGGAGCTCTATCCGAGCTTCGGAGAGGGATCTGAGCTTTGGGATGATGTCCGCCCTCTCCACCAAGGAGCGGTCGGGATCCTCCTTCCCGCTCAGCATGAAGGCCCTCAGCCTCGGATTGGTCGCATGGACCGAGACGTAGATCGGCGATAGCCTCCTCTCCCTTATCCTCCTCAGATCCTCCTCGTCGAGATCCGTCAGGGTTATGTAATTTCCATAAAGGAACGAAAGCCTGTAATCGTCGTCTTTGAAGTAAAGCGTCCTCCTCAGCCCCTTTGGAAGCTGATCTACGAAGCAGAATATGCATTTATTCCTACACCTCCTGTATCTCACCTCTACATCTATCCCGAGGTCGTCGTCCCATTCCTTCTTAACCCTCATGGACCTCCTAACGCCATCCCTCGACTCGATTTCTAAAAAGACATCTTCATCGGAGATCAAGTATTTGAATTCAAGGAAATCTTTAACATCCTCCCCATTTATCCTTATCAAAAGATCCCCCTTCCTTATCCCCAGCTTATACCCAACCCCATCTTCCTTGATCTCCCTTACCCTGACAGGCATGGCCCGTCATCCGAGATCCGCCCATGTATTCCCAACGCTTATATCGACCTTTATAGGGACGGAGAGCTCGAGGGCTCCCTCCATTATGGGCTTTATGAGGCCCACGAACTCCTCCACCTCCTCCTTCGGAAGCTCGAATATGAGCTCGTCATGGACCTGTATTATCATCTTAGCCCTCAACCCCCTCCCCTTGATCTCCCTCCATATATCCACCATAGCGATTTTTATGAGGTCGGCGGCCGTCCCTTGGATCGGGGTGTTTATCGCCGTCCTCTCCGCGAACTGCCTCAGGTTCGCGTTCGGACTGTCTATATCCGGTATCGGCCTCCTCCTCCCCAAGAGGGTCGTGACGTATTTCCTCTCCCTCGCCGAGGCTATTATCTCCTCCGTATACCTCTTGACGCCTGGGTAAGTGGAGAAGTAGCTGTTTATGTATCTCTGGGCCTCCTCAACCTCTATGCCGAGGTCCTGGGAAAGCCCGTATGCGCTCATCCCATAGACTATCCCGAAGTTCACGACCTTAGCAACCCTCCTCATATCGGGGGTCACCTCGCCGGGATCCACCCCGAAAACCTGGGATGCGGTCCTCGCATGTATGTCCTCCCCGCGCTCGAAGGCCATCCTCAGGTTCTCGTCCCCGCTTATATGGGCAAGGATCCTCAGCTCTATCTGAGAGTAATCGGCCCCGACGAAGAGATGGCCCTCCTCTGGGATGAAGGCCTTCCTTATCTTCCTCCCAAGCTCCGTTCTGACGGGGATGTTCTGAAGGTTCGGGGAGCTTGAGGAAAGCCTTCCGGTGGCGGTAACCGTCTGGTTAAAGGAGGTATGGATCCTCCCGGTTTCCGGGTTTACCATATCGGGGAGGGCATCGACATATGTGGACTTGAGCTTGGCAAGCTCCCTGTATTCGAGGATGAGGGCCGGACATTCGTGCATCCCGGCAAGCTTTAGAAGGACATCCTCGCTTGTCGAGTATCCGGTCTTCGTCTTCTTTATAGGAGGCAACATCAGCTTCTCGAAAAGGACATGGGCGAGCTGCTTTGGGGAGTTTATGTTGAAGGATGTGCCGGCAGCCCTGTATATCCTCGTCGTCAGATCTGCCAGCCTGTCCTCGAGCTCCTTCGACATATCCCTTAGGTAATCGACATCCACCTTCACCCCATTTATCTCCATATCGGCTAAGACGAAGACAAGGGGCATCTCCACCTTCCTTTGGAGATCCTCGAGCCCAAGATCCGAAAGCTTCTTAAGCATGGTTTCTTTAAGGCCGAGGAGCGCCTCCGCCCTCCTGCACGAACGGTTCGAGAACCCCTCTATAGCGCTTATATCCAACCCCATCTCCCTCTCGATGATCTCATCCAGCTCGTATTTCCCCCTCGTCGGGTCTACGAGGTAGGAAGCGACCATGGAATCGAAGATGGGCCCCTTAAGCTCGATCCCCGACCTCCTCAGCGCTATTATTAGATGTTTGAGGTTATGCCCTATCTTCTCTATCCCATCCTCCTCGAATACGGGCCTTAAAATGGATAGGATGCGGTTGTCATCCCCAAGCCATATGTTATAGGCCTCCCCAGGAGATGGGGATATGGAGATGGATGAGATCCTCGACCTCATGGGCTCGTTTCCATCGAGATGGAAATCCAAGCCCATCTCCTTCGCCTTGAGCATCCTCGGGAGGATCTCCTCCACATCCTTCGCATCCCTCAAAACCCTATATCCACCCCCATCCCCTCCAACCCTCGCCCGGGCTCTCTCTATAAGGCCCATGGACTCGAGCTCCTCAAGAACCCTCCTGAACTCGAGGTCTTTGAGGAGCTCCACGGCCTCCCTCGGGACCTTATCGCGAACGGCCGCCTTCTCGAGCTCCAATCCAACCCTTATATCCGTCTTTATCCTGACGAGCTCCCTGGAAAGGAACGCATTCTCCCTGTCCTCCATCAGCCTTTTCGCTATCCTCCCCTCGACCTTATCCAGGTTTTCGTAGAGGCCCTCGAGGCTTCCAAACCTTTTTATCAGCTCTATAGCTGTTTTCTCCCCTATCCCCTTAACCCCTGGGATGTTATCAGATGGATCACCGGCAAGGGCGAGGACCTCGACAACAAGGGGGGGAGGAACCCCAAACCTCTCCTTGACCTTTACCTCGTCATATGTTATGATCTCCGATATCCCCTTCTGCGGCGCTATAACCCTTATCCTCCCATCCTCCACAAGCTGGAGGACATCCTTATCCCCGGTGACGAGGACGACGTCCACCTCTTCGGATAGGCTTTTCGCTAAAGCCCCCATGCAATCGTCCGCCTCATACCCCTCCGCCTCCACTATCGGGAACCCGAAAGCCCTTACCATTTCCCTTATGAGCTCCATCTGGACCCTCATGTCCTCCGGCATCTTCGCCCTGTTCGCCTTGTATTCCGAGAAGATACGATGTCTGAAGGTCGGCCTCCCGGTATCGAAGGCCACGGCCAGGTAATCGGGCTTCTCCTCTTTAAGGAGTTTAAGCAGCATCTGAACGAATCCATATATGGCGTTTGTCATACGGCCCTTGGAGTCGGATAAAGGCCTTATTGCGAAATACGCCCTATAGGAAAGGGCATGGCCATCTATCACTATGAGTTTCTTCCTCATAACCAACACCCCTTAACTTATCACCCTATATCCCGATCCGAGATATGGATGCTTGTATACCTCTATCCTCACGGGAAACTTGTTCTTTAGCTCCTCGAGGTGGGTGACGACTATTATCTTCTCGAACTCCTCTCCTAAGCTGTTTATGGCCTCGACGAACATATCCACGCCTTGGGAATCCTGGCTCCCAAACCCTTCATCTATTATGAGGGTCCTGAGCCTCGTCCCCGCCCTCCTCGCCAGAACCCTCGATATCGCAACCCTTAACGCGAAATCTATCCTGAAGGCCTCCCCCCCGCTGTATAGCTCGTAGCTCCTCGTCCCCACCTCATCGGATATCAATATGTCCAGCGTCTCCTTCACCCCTCCGCTTTTCAAGTCCCTGAGGGGCTCTATCGCTATGGATACCGTTCCGGAGGTTAGTATGGAGATGATCCTGTTCGCCTCCTCCTCTATCTCAGGGATCACGTTCTCAAGTATAAGGGCTTGGATGCCATCCTTCGAGAAAGCCCTCGCTAAATTCTCATATATCCCCTTCTCCTTCCTCACCTCCTCCACCTTCCTCCCTATCTCCTCCACCTCCTTCCCCAATACCTCCAGATCTTCTAACTCTTTTAACGCTACCGACAGATCCCCATGTAGCTTCGTCTCTAATTCCATTATGGATTTTAGCTCCAACTCCCATTCCGAGATCTCCCTCTCCACAGAAGACAGCTCCTCACAAAGAGGGCGAAGTTCCTCCATCCTGCCGGAAACTATGGAGATCTGCTCTTTCAGCTCGGCTATCCCCCCCTCTATATCCTCCATCCTCCTCCTTATCCCTTCCATCTCCCCCCTCGCCCTCTCCAGCCTCTCCTTTTCCCTTAAGGATTCGGAGAGCAGCTCTATCCTCTTCTTTATCCTCTCATGTTCCCCTTCGTCGTAGGAGAGGGAGGATATCTCCGCCTCCTTCTCCAGAATCCTCCTTCTCTCCTCATGCCCGTAATCCCCAGATTCTATAACCTTGTTTATCTCCGCCAGCTCCTTATACTTCTCCCCCTTTTCCTCCTCGATCTTCTCTATGATATCCTCCGCCAGCCTTATCCTCTCCCATTCCACCTCATATCCGGAGAGCGAGCTTATTCGCTCCCTTAGATCCATATGCATGGCGGGATCGTATCCAACCTCATCCTTTTCCTTCCTCACCTTCCTCAATTCCTCCCTCTCATTAAGGGAAAAATCCCCCGATTCCAGTATATCCCTCTCAACCTCGAGCTCGCATCTTTTTAAAGAAAGCTCTTCCTCCGCTGCCTTAGCCTCCGCTATCTCGAACGAAAGCCTCGTCGCTATACCTAATAGCCTCTCCTCCTCCCTTAATCCCTCCTCGAGATGGAGAAGCTCTTCTTTAAGCCTCCCTATTTCCTCCTGGCAATAGGATATCCTCCCATTTGCCTCCTTTAACCTCCCGGCTATCTCCTCCCTCTCCGCCTCAAGCTTCTCCCTTACCCTCTTCCTTTTCTCCTCGTCGAGGAATGTGCCGCAGAGCGGGCAATGGGGTTCCGTGCTCCGGGCCAATATCTCCAAGATGCTCTCCTTTTCAAGGAGCTTCTCCTCGAGCTCGCTCGCCTTTTGCCTTTCACGAAGGAGCTCCTCCTCAAGGGCGCGAAGCTCCTTCTCCTTCACCTCCTTCCTCTCCTTCTCACCTTTTAACCTTTTGAGCTCTTCGAGGATCCTATCCCTTTCCTTCTCCTTTTCAAGGAGAGGCTTTGCTTTCTCTTCGAGCTTCCGAACATCCTCCTCAAGGGCCTTTAATTTAGCGGCCCTTACCGCCTCTTCCCTCTTTATAGCCATCTCCAGATCCTTCTCCCTCCCGGACAACTCCTCATACCTCGGACGCTTCCCCTCCATCTCCCTTTCCATTTCCCTCAAGGCAGAGAGCTCGAGCAGCCTTTCCTTGACCTCCTCCTTCCTCTCCAGGACCTTCCTCTCGTCCTCGGCCTTTCTCGAGAGGTCCTCGAGCTCCTTCTCGATCCTCCTCTTGCTCTGGTAGAGCTCATCCCTTTCCCTTTCCAGGTCTTTCTTCGCTTCGATAAGCTCTTTCTCGAGCCTCCTCTTATGGAGCAGCTTTTCCGTCAAGCCCTTCTCCTTCTCGGCGAGATCGAGATACTCTACATAAGCTTTTTCTATATCGTCGGCCCTGGAAAGGATGGAGATAAGCTCCTCCATCCTCCTTTCCAACCCCTCCTTCTCGGAAGAAAGCTTCCGGAGCTCGTTCTCCAACTCCTCGAACTTCCTCCTTTGAGCCTTGTATTCCTCTATGGCGATGAGGAGCTCCTCCCTCTTCCTCTTCTTCAGGTTCAACCTTTCCACGAGCTCCTCCTTCCTCTTCAAGATGGAGGCCTTTTCCCTTTCCTTCTCCTCGATCCTCTCCTCTACCTCCTTTTTCGAAAGAAGCCTTTGTCCCATGATCTCTTTTTTCGAGGTGAGGAACGCCTCCTCCCTATCCAACCTGTTTGCCTTCTCCCTTGCGAGGGAAGATAAGGCATCGTATCTGGCAAGCCCGAGTATCTTAGCCAGTATCTCCTTCCTCTCCCTTGGGCTTTTCCTCCTCGTGAATTCGTCGGACCTGCCCTGAGAAAGATAAGCGGAGGAGTAAAACGTATCGAAGTCCATGCCGACTACCTTCCTTATCCTATCCTCGGTTTCCCTTATGGACGGCCCCGTGAGGTTTCTGCAAACGGAGAAGTCCTCGTTTATCAGGAAGAAGCTGAGCGTTCCCCCTTTCCCCCTTGTATAGGTCCTTACAACCCTGTATAGCTCTCCTTCCACCTCGAAGTCGAAGGAGACCACCATCTCCCTCGCCCCTATCCTTATAAGCTCTTCCTTCCCCCTCGTCCCTTTCCTCGCCTCTCCCCAGATCGCCCATGTCATGGCATCTAAGAGCGCGGACTTACCAAATCCATTATTCCCGCTAATGCATATGATCCTGAAAGGGGAGAGGTCGAGGGGTTCGTTCCCCTCCCCGTAACAAAGGAAGTTTCTGAGGAAAAGCCTCCTTGGGATCACTCGACCATCCCCTTCCTTTCGAGCTCCTCCAAAAGCTCCGCCGCTTTCTTTTTGAGCTCCTCGGCAAGCGGGAGGAGCTCCTTGTTTCTATCTATATACATGTCGAGCGCTTCGGAAAGGGACACGTTCTCCGGTATGGCGATCCTCCTTTTAGCGGCCTTCCTTTTGACCTCCCTTTCCACCCTTACAAGCCAATGGGCGTTTTTCAACGCCGATCTTATCTTACCCATGTCCACGCCCTTTTCCTCCTGGGAGTCGAGCTTATACCTTACCCTTACTATCGCCTCCGATAGATCCCTCCTCGATATCTCGGAGAGGATGGCATCCGTCGGGTCCTCCCCCTCCTTTATCTCCAGATCTATGGTCACGAAGGGCCTTGCCGGGATCCTGACGAACTCATAGCTCGTGGAATCGTCCGTGATATTCACGAGGCAGAACCCCTTCTCTTCCCCCTCCTCGCTGAAATCCATCCTCTCCAGGCTTCCGGAATACACCACCGGCGGATAGCTCCCGGGGTTTAAGTCCTGGAACCTGTGGATATGGCCAAGGGCTACGTATTTGAAAGGCTCCCTCGCGAGCGTGGAAAGCATTATAATGGGATCCCTGACGAACGAAGAAGCCCTCTCCGACCCGGAATATAAGGCCCCATGCACGAGGAGATGGCCGGCGAATATGGTAGGGAGAGAAGGGGAAAGCTCCTCCGCCTTCCTTTCTATCCACTCCGAGCAGATCCTCTCCACCTCCCCTATAACTTGATCCGAGGAAGCGAATGCGTTTGGATCGGAGAAGAGCGCCGATTTCACAGGCCATGGGAAACCAACGATCTGGACCGGACCCTCCCTCGTTGGAATGGTTATAAGATCCGGTTTCCTGATGACCCATACGCCGGGGAGCTCGAGGGCGCTGAAAACATCGAGGGCCGTGGCCTTCCCAAAGGAAACGGGGGTATCGTGGTTCCCAACTATCATCACCACCTTTATCCCCGCATCTATAAGCCTTTTAATCCTCTTCGCAAACTCCCTTTCCTGGGTCGGGCTCGGATCGCAGCTTCTGTATACATCCCCGCAGAAGAGGAGGAAATCGACATCCTCCGAAATAGCCCTTTCCACAACCAGATCGAAGGCCCTGCAGAAATCCATGACCCTTGTCGACAGCCCCGTCGATGGATCTATCCTCCCATATCTCTCAACCCCCATGTGCAGGTCTGCCATATGGATGAACTTTATGGACATAAGCCTCCTCACTCCCCGAAGAGGGAGGCAATGCCAACCCCTTCCCTCCTCCCCGCTATACCGGAATAGAAAGACTCGTCGTAATCCCTCGTCCTTATGACAACCGGCATCGGGACGGCATGGCCCATTATCAGCACCTGCTGTTTCGAGTCGAGGCTGGCGAGGACGCTCCTCAATCCCGATGCGTTGGTGACCCCCGTCAGGACGGCCTGTATGTCCCTCTCATCGTTCAACGATGCTATTATCCTCGTCCCTATCTGCGATAGGACCTCGTCGTCTATGCTCGATGGCCTTTGATCCACTATGAGGAGGGAGACGTTGTATTTCCTCATCTCCCTCGCTATCGTCCCGAATATGGTCTGACGGGATGCCGATGGATTTAGAAACTTATGTGCCTCCTCTATCGTTATAACGAGCTGTTTCGGCTTGTCCTCGATCCTCCCCGTCGCTATATATCTCTCCGTTAGGTCAACGTAATGCTCGTGGATCATCCTCGTTATTATATTGGCGACGAGGAGGTAACAGAGCATGCTCGATTGGCGTCCGAACTCGAGGACTATATGCTTCCCTGAGTTTATGAACTCCATCATCCTCGAGAGGACGTCCTTCCCGCCCTTAGGCCTATCCGATACCAGGAATGGAAGGCCCTGAAGCCTCCTCAGCTTCCTATAGAGGGCGGATACGGACTCGGGATGGGCCCCTATCCCGTATGCGAAATCCTTTATCTCGTCGCCTCCAAGGGATAGGAGCTCCTTAAGCCAGCCCCTTCCGTATTTCGCCGCTATGAGGTATGCGGCCTCGATGGCCGTTGGATGAAGCACGAGCTCCTCCTGCAGGAGCGCTATGTCCTCGACCTCTATCTGATCCAATGATATCCATACCTCATGATCGGGGGATACGTTCCTCCTCCTCGTGGACTCGGGATCGAGGCTGAATATCGCCACCTTCTCCGGGAAGAGCTGCTTAAGCCCCTTCACCATCCCTCCGCTTCTCACCCCCTCCTCCCTTATCGCAGACCATCCGTATTCGTTATGCATGTCGAATATTATGTTAACGGCGATCTCGTTCCTTATTATCCCGGCGAGGACAAGCCTTGTAAGGAAAGTCTTCCCAGTCCCCGTCTTCCCGAATATCCCGTTGCTCCTCTCCACGAACCTCTCGAGGTCCAAACATACCGGGACATCCATATCTATAGGCGTTCCTATGTTGAAGAACCTCCTATCCTCCCCCTCCTTCCCGAAAACCCTCCCTACGTCCTCAGCCCTCGCCTCCCTGACGGATGCGAAATGAGGGGGTATGGTCTTCACGGGCTCGGGGATCGAGTCCTGCCCCGAATCCCTCCTTATCATAAGGACAGGCTTCAGGGATACCGTGACGTATGTGTTCGTCCCCCTCAATATCTCCTTCATCACCGAGTCCTCGGGCATAGGTGGGTTTATGAGTATCTGGGATGAGGTGGCGTCAAGCCCCACATCCGTTATCATGGAGAAGAAGTCGCACATCTCCCCCTCTATCACGACGAACTTCCCCGCCTTTATCTCCTCCACGCTCCTCCCGGGATCGAGCTTCATCTGCATCCCTTCCGTCAGCGATCCCTTCGTTATAACCCCGAGAACCCTCGATGCCTCTTCCTTCATCTCCCGATCCTCCTGAATATGGAGTTCAACCTCTCGTAATCGTCCCCGAGGAGCTTCGAAAGCTCCTTCCCCGCCTTGATAAGATATGATGGATCCCCGTCACGCGCCAAATAGGCATTCCTCAAGGATGCTATTATGAGCTCGTCTATCGGAATCCTGAGGTAGGAGGAGAAAAGCATCCTCAGGAAGTCGAAGGAGCTGGTGAACTCCCTTACGCCCTCGAGGTCGCACGGATAAACGAAGCTATGTATCCTCGGAGGGGTTGGGGGGAGCGCTTGCCTTACCCCCTCCCTATCCCGGTAGCCGCATATGACCGCCTGGAACTCGGTCCTGAGCAGCTCGAATATCTGAGGTTGCTCCATCATAAGCTCTTCCTCCGTCTTTCCATAAGCCATCGGCCTCCTCCCAGGATCCACGCTGACCGTCCTTACCTCGAAGACGAGCCCATATACCTCGTAATCCGATACGGCCACGACAAGGGAACCAAAGGGAGGAACGCCCTCCCTCTCTATACATTCGGCCGTGAACTGCGTCGTGCTGGACTCTATCACCTCTCCTATCCGCTTCCCGGAAAACGCCATTAAACCGCCATCCTCCTCTTCCTCAACCCCTTCGCCGACATGGCCGCTGGAATCCCCTTCCTGACAAAAGAGCCCTCCAGCATCCTGAAGAACAGATCCCTATCCGATCCCCTCACGACGGCCTGCTCGTGGGCTTCCGCCAGGACGACCGGATATCCACCCCCCTTCTCAACCTGATCCCATACGCATGATTTCAGGAGGAGGAAGAGCTCCGGATCCTCCGAAACCCATCTCGGAACCTCCACCCTCGCTACCTCCTCCCCTACCCTCACGTAAAAGAAGTCCACCCTGTGCTCGCCGTATTCCTCCAGGATCTTAGAAGAGCTCCCGAAAATGGAAGTGCTCTCGCCAACGGAAAGGAACCTCTTCCAAAGGACCCTGTCCGGGAAACCGGATACGGCGGAACATGGCAAACCCTCCTCAACCTCCCATCCCCCTGCAGGACATCTGTCGCAATCGGGATATTCCATCGGACATATCTTAACCCTAAGAAGGTTCACAACATCCGTGCTCCCAGGACTGCTTATGTATCCGGCCAAAGGGATCCTCTCCCTCCTCATCCTATCCAAATGCGAGATAAATCCTTCAAGTATAGAACTTTTGAAATCCTGGGGGCAGCCCTCAAGCCTCCAGAGTATGAGCGTCCCATCTATAAGCCCTACGACCTTCTCCCTCCCCTCCTCCCTCAGGCGGATGCATTGCTCCACCAGCCTCTCCATCTCCATAACGGCCCTCTTCATCCCGAGGACCTCGCCATCGACGTGGACCTTCCTCCCTCCCCATCTTACGAACAGATCCTCATCCTTCCAGAAAAGGGAGGGGATGCTCTTCATAAAAGGCCTTTCCCCAGTCCCATAATGGATCGCCACAACCCCGATGTTCACGAGATAACAGACGGCGAGCTCATGCCTGTCCGGAAATATCTGGGATCCATCCACCGCCACGACGGATAAGCGGTCCGGCCTCTTGGGAGGAGCGTAGCCCCACGAAAGCGGTTGACGGATCTGAGCGATAAGCCAAGATGTCTTGCTCCCCTTTGCCTTCCTCGCAAGCTCCTCCCATTCCTTCGAGGCATCCTCCATCTCCCTCATAGCCCTCTCTATCCTCCAAGCTAAGTCCTTATCCCTTAAGCTCTTATCCTCTGACATCTTGTCTATCTGGACCTTAAGATCGACGAAGTCTATCACATGACTCCCCCCAATTCCCAAGTCGTCAGCAGCTGCAAACCTTCCTTTTTCACCTATTATATACTAATCATACCGTTCATGTCAATTCCTCGTCGCCGACGTTCTTGACTGCGTCGCCCATATGAGCATGGGAGGATCTCTTGTAGGGGCAACCCCCTGTGGTTGCCCAAAATCATGGGCAGGCACAGGGGCCTGCCCCTACGAGGATTTTTCAATTCCGAAATCCGGTAGTCTCCCCATTAAGTGTTGCTAATACTTGGCAACGGCAAAACCGTCAATAGCTCTTTGACAGACCAAGGATGATCCGTTAACCCAGCAGCCATCGCAGGGGTCATGAACCGATAACCACACTC